>Ga0268262_10000298_pt1 | contig 66335 bp, 58 predicted proteins | sample TergutNc150P3_FD_190354 | JGI IMG/M metagenome (GOLD analysis project Ga0268262, IMG submission 190354) | Nasutitermes corniger P3 segment gut microbial community from laboratory colony in Florida, USA - Nc150 P3 (SPAdes) (version 2) | ecosystem: Host-associated > Arthropoda: Insects >... | reverse complement strand
CGCAGTTCTATAAGGGATCGAAAGGGGAAGCGGTATTCTGCAATTCCGCCGCATGCAAAGAATGTACCTGCCGGTGCACCAAAGAGGCGCGCGCTTTCCGGTACCAGTTCGTGATGAAAGAATCCGAGTTTACAAAAGAATACCGGGACGAGGGCCTGGCGGTAAAACAGGTGCGTGTCAAAGCCCGAAAAGAAATCGTGGCCCAGAGGAAGTGCATAGTCGAACACCCGTTCGGGACGATAAAGAGAAATTATGTCCTAGATTCCCGAAAAATTATATCGAGGATCAATAAGGCAAAGCAACATCAAAGGCCTTGAATATATCCTTTTGCTTTTTAGTATATTCAGTCGGAATCGACGTGGCACCTGAAAAAAGTACAATTTTCAATTTTTTGAGTTCCGCAAGCAGAGATGAAAAAGTAAAACTTTTACAGAGTGTCTTCTGATGCATGACATTGCGAATATAGGAAGCCAATATCAAAGCAAGAAATCCAACGAAGATCCGCCCCTGCATCGTTTTGTTCGAGTGAACATGCAATCTGTCCATATCCAAATCATTTTTTAGGTTCTCAAAGGATTTCTCTACGACATCTTTGGTACGGTAAACGTCAAGAATGTACGCCGGATCTTTGCTGTCATTGGACAGTATCACAAAATAACCTTCATCTTCCAAATAAGCGTCAATAGCCGCCGTGTTCCTGTTTATGTGAAGCCCGTTTTTTGTCTTTCGGACTTTGAGATATTTTTTGACCATCGCTTCGCCTTTTTTTACAGTTCCGTTACGCAGGCCTTCTTCTGTCTGTATAAGCTTTTGCAGAAATTCCGCCCGCTTAGAAATATGCCGCTTCTCATTGTAATAGACGTGGAGATAAGCGCGGCGCGAGTGTAAATTGATCATTGTTGTCTTTGCATAAACTAAATCATCGCCTGCGGCTATAGCGTTGTCCGGACGGCTGATCTCAGCACGGGCGTCAGCCACAGCATCTTTAGCTAAATTTGTTGTAAACGGCACGCCTATGATGAATTTAGTGCGTTTCTTTAGCAGCAATGCAATATCTTCATCTTTGTAGAACCCTCTGTCCATCACAAGACGCATGCGCTCCATTTTTATCGTGTCAATAAAGCGGATCATGCCGGTTAAAGTAGAAACGTCGCGTATGCTGCCGGGATATACGCGACAAAATACAGGCAACCGGGTGTCTTCGCCAAACAGCATGGCTAAGTTGACTTGCGGCAAGCCTTCTTTATCGCGGTTGTAACCGTACTCCGCATACTCAACCAGCTCGGAGTAAGACGATATGGAAGCGATGTCCAGCGCCAAATACTCCCGTTCCTGCCTCAGAGACGCCCAACTGCGGTAAAAATTCATTTGGCTGTTCTCGTCAAGGGAACCCAGCATCTCGCTAATGCGCTGGCTGGACAGTTTCGCGTCTTCGAACCCCCAAGCTGATTCCGCCCGTTGTTCACACAAGTACAATGCGTTTTTATTGATAACCAAATGAAACGCGCAGGCGAGCAATTCTCTATGGCATATTGGGAATGTATTTTTCAATATACCGGCGAGTCCCGTTTCATTCGCTATATGATTGAGCAAATACACATCGCCATAATCTTTCGTCATTATGACGGGGGGAAGCGCTTTGGCGCCGCTCACTTCGGCCTTGCCGCCGTATAGTTCATAGTATTTTTTGTTTGGGATAAAGCCCCCTGTTTTTTCGTCCTTGCAGCCGATATAAATACGTTTTTGTTTTGACCGTTTTTTGTCTTTGTCCCATTCCGCAACAGCCTGATATACGTAGGTTTTACCCTTGATTTTTTGTTCGCCGCGATAAGCCATACTCGTCACCTCGATATAACTATTATATCGAGGTATAATACTCGTGTCAATTGTTTTTATGAATAAAAGCTTGATTTTATGCTATTCGATTGTATTTTTATATATTTTGGACATCATCGATATAATTTTCCGGAAATCTAGGTTGACAATTGTCCGGCAATATACTACCATTATGTAGACACCGGAGGTATTATGCAATTTTTGTCAATCCGCGAATTTAGCAAAGCGCCTAAAAATGCCTTATCAAAACTTGCCAATGACGGCAAGGCTGTACTTACCAACAACGGGAAACCGGCGGCGATTATGATCACTGTCAGTCCGGAAAGTTTTGAACAAGTATTCAATCTTGTGCAAGAAATCGAAAAGCGTCCCCTCCTTACCAGTATTCATCCTCCTTCCGCAGACAATAAAGAACGTACGGAAGCGTTTGAAAGGCTGATGAAATTCAAAAGGAAAAAAGTACCGTCAGATTTTAATTACAAAAAAGAACTAATGGTATAACCAAATAAAATACGGAAACAACCATCACGCGATATTTGAATTCAAGAATTGTTCGCTAAAATAAAGGAGTTGCAGGATGAAGACGAAATTCGTAATGCGTCATATAGCGGGTTTCTTGTTGTCGGCGGTTATTTTGGCTTTTCTTGTGGGATGCGACAATAAGCAGGAGGGAAAAATGCGGGCTTTATTTGACGGATTGACTCTGGCAACGCCGCTCAAGGCTTACGGGGATGTAAACCCTATTTATCTCCAGAACTTTGGAGCTGATCCCTGGGGGCTTGTTTTTAAAGACAGGGTGTATGTGTACATGACTGGCGATACATTCAGGTTTTCTTCAGGAGCAAGCCCCGCGCCGGATTTTTCAAACTTGCTGCAAAACGATTACTCGAATATCAATACCATCCGGGTGGTGTCTTCCTCCGACCTTGTAAACTGGACGGAGCATCCCGAAATAAAGGCTGCCGGGCCTCAGGGCGCGGCAACGCAGGCGACCAACTCATGGGCGCCGACTGCGGCTTACAAAAACATTGACGGGAAAGATTATTTTTTCCTGTACTTTGCCGACAACGCCAACGGCATATTTGTGCTTCGCGCGGAAAGCCCGCTCGGCCCCTTTACCAATCCCCGACCGGACGGCAGCGCGCTGATCAATAGGCAAACGCCTAACTGTTCAAATGTTACCTGGCTGTTTGATCCCGCCGTTCTGATAGACGACGACGGAACGGCATATATCTATTTTGGCGGCGGAATTCCTTCAGGCGGCAATGCGGCCCAGTTTACTTCCCGCGATCCGCTTCCAGGAACCGAACGCGCCGTACAGCTTGGGGACGACATGATCAGCCTTGCCGGAATACCGCAGAATTTGAATGTCCCGTTTATTTTTGAAGATTCCGGCATCAATAAAATCGCCAATACCTATTATTATTCGTATTGCTCCAATTTTCAGGTAAAAACCTATTTGCAGAGGCCGGAAGAATTTCCCGCCGCAGTGACGATAGGCAGGAACGGGGCTATCACTTACATGACCAGCAACAATCCGCTGGGGCCGTATACCCTGCAAAAAATGATACTGCCAAGCCCCAGGGAGACATTCAACCAGCATGGAAACGCGGCGAACAACCACCATGCCATATTTGAATTCAGGGGTATATATTACATAGTGTATCACACGCGCTTGCTGGAGATGGCGATGGGTGTACCCGGAAGTATTCCCAGGGAAGGGTATCGAAGCACCCACATTGACGCAGTAACCGTACAGATGGACGGAACCATTGACGAAATTACAGGCACGAGAAAGGGCGCGGCACAGTCGGGCAGGTTTAACCCGTTTGAATTGACCAGCGCGGCGACCATAGGCAACCAGGCGGGAATAAGAACGACAGCCGTTGCCGGCGAACAGCGGATGAAGGTAACGGGCATTGATTCCGGCGACTGGATTGCCCTGTACGGCGTGGACTTCGGCAACGCCGCTGGCGGCGCGGGGGCTCAAAATTTTAGCTGTCGCGTAACGCCTCCTGAAAGCGGCGGCGGCGTTGCCGGAGGCGTAATCCAGATCAGGCTGGGCGGGCTGGACGGTAAAGCAATCGGCTATGTCAATGTCGAACCCGGACAGTCAGAAATAACGGTAAAACTTTTGCGAACCGTCACCGGCGTGCACGATCTGGTTTTTGTCTTCTACGGTCAGGGCTATGACTTTGAGCAGTGGCAGTTCAAATAAAATGAGAAATGAGCAGTTAGCAGTGAGAAATGTAAGAGGGAAAAGATGTTAATTTGCCGGATAGAACCGGGCGGTCACCCACCCGGAACCCCACAGACCCGGATGTTCCCATTGCTAAGTCCTTCTGGATGGAATGCACGGTTTCCAGTGGCTTCCATTAGGTCACTTCAAAAGGTTTTTCCTATAATCCTCCTTATTACGAGCTTCATGTCGCAATCAGGCACTCGGCGCGACCCACAGCCCCTTGTAGGTTAAATTTTAGTGCGGGAATTAAGGTTTCAAGTCGGCTATTTTCGCTGTACCGCAACTTATGATCTTTTTATTTTTTTTAGAAGCACTCTTAATTTTTTTTGTATTTGTTTATCTATTAGTTCATATATTATTAAGCTTAATAATATTGTACAACTAATACCTATTATTATTTTTACTAAATCAATCATTATATTTTCATTCTTTCCGAATATCTTTGGAAATACGAGTCTTGAGAAAAATATTACTATATGATAATGAAAAAGGTACATAGCATAACTGGCTTCTCCTAACCATACAAATATTTTTATTATACCATTTTGTTTTATATTATTTTCTAAAAACAAAACGGCCGTTACCATTATCAGTGCAGGCAAGCCGAAATTAATATTTCTGTTTTTTATTATTTTAAAACCAGTAATTCCGCTATATACCATATATGAATAACTCATTACTGCTATTATTATAAGTACTATTACTGTTATAATGCCAGCTTTATTATATTTGCTATTCTGATAAAAACAATAAGCATAATATAATAAAATTCCAAAAATAAACTCAGGGATTAATCCGTTTTTATAAACCGTTAATATATAACTATTTATGTTTACTAAATGCAATATAATTAAAAATAAAATGAGTAAACCAGCACAAACTATCACTATGTATTTTCTGTTTTTTATAAAAACAATACATAAAGCAATACTAACATAAAAAAACATTTCAAAGTTCAATGTCCAGCCTTGTCCGAGTATCGGCAGTCCCCTATTCTCCGGTCCTGGTATAAACAAAATTGATTTTATAAATCCTTGCAGACTTATAGTTGTACTTTGTACCAATGTTGGAAACAATACAACGGTTAATGTCATTGCGATTGTGGCGAGTATGTATAAAGGCCATATTCTGATGATCCGTTTAAGTAAAAAGCCATCAGTATTTTTTGATACAATATAGGCAATAATAAAGCCGCTGATAACAAAAAATATATCTACGCCAAAAGTTCCAAACGATGGGAATTTATAATCTCCTGCGATTGTACAATGACGATAAACGACACTCAATGCCGCTATCGCTCGTAAAATTTGGATACTTTTTATTGTTCCATTACCGACAGTTTCTGCCATAACAACCTCCAACAAATGTGCTTTTCATTAATATTTACTTATGGGAACCTCTAAAAACATCGAAAAAGTACACTGTTTGTATTTGAATTATGGAAATGCCTTTTTACAAGGCTGTTTTCTAAAGAGAGAATAATACTGTGTTGTCATTCGGACAGACCTCTCCCCTTGAAAATTGACGTTGAGGGGGTATATGGAAAAGTTTCTTCTTAAGGTTAGAACGGAGAACGGAGAACGGAGAACGGAGAACGGAGAACGGAGAACGGAGAACGGAGAACGGAGAACGGAGAACGGAGAACGGAGAACGGAGAACGGAGAACGGAGAACGGCTTTCTCTAAGGGTAGCGGGTTTGCCCCCGCCGTGTCAACTGCTGTTTTTTTCATTTTCGGTTACGCTCCTTTTGTTCGGTTTTGGGCTTGCGGTTTACAGCAGGCTCTTGCAAATCATAGTAGCAGTTCAAAGGGCAAAGGGCAAGCACACAATTAGCAATTAGCAGGGAGCAATTCAATGTCAACAAGTTAAGGAAAAGGAAGAATAAAAACCACGGAGGACACGGAGTTACACGGAGGAAGAAGAAGAAAAGAAAGAAGCAAAGCGTACTATCTTATCTTTGTTAATTGATAATTGAATTGGCTTTATTATTTATTACTTATTAGCTATTATCTATAAAAAAGTATACAATGAAAAGAAACCTATTTACATTACTGCTGACATTCTGCGTCTTATCCTGCGCTAAAGCCCAATCATTGGGGGCGGGGGCAAATATTGACGCTCAGGGAAATCCTATCTTGGATTTGTTAATGATACCTGATAATTGATAATTGGATTGGCCTAACAAAAATAATCTCTCCTTTAGTTGATAAAATTGGCATTATAAAGGATAAATATCAGGTAGTTGATTATTATTATAAGACATTGTAAGATATTTTATGCCCCTTGCATGGAACGAAATCAGATTACGAGCCTCAAACTTCGTAGAAGAATGGAAAGACAAAGCCCCAAAAGCAAGGGAAGAGGCAGACGCGCAGGACTTTCAAACGGACTTTCTGAATATTTTTGGTGTTTCAAGAAGGCAAGTAGCCAACTTTGAACACAGGGTAAGTATCGGCAGCCAGGAAAATTTATTCGGCAATACAACCGGAGGCCGCAGGGGGTATATCGACCTTTTCTGGAAAGGCCGCTTTATGATAGAAATGAAAACCCCCGGAAAGGATATGGTAAAAGCTTACCAACAGGCAAAAGAATATGCGGTTAATCTGCTCCCTGCCGAGCTTCCCGAAGGGATACTCATCTCTGATTTTTATAACTTTGATTATTATAACCTTGAGAAGGACAATGAAGTTGAGCATTTTACCTTGCCGGAATTGCCGCAAAAGGTAGAATTATTAGCTATCTTGCAGGATATAAAGATATTAAATTTCAAGCTGTAAGTCCTGTTGATATTGAAGCCGCCGAACACATGGGCGAATTACACGACGCCCTTAAAGAAAACGGTTATACAGGGCATGAACTTGAAATGTATCTTGTCCGCCTTCTTTTTTGTCTATTTGCCGATGACTCCGGTATTTTTGATGAAAAAAAATTGTTTTTTCGATATATAAAAGAAAGAACAAATGAGGACGGAAGCGATTTAGCCATTCATTTAGGACAAATATTTGACATGCTAAATAAACCAGAAGAAAAACGCTTAAAAAACATTGAAGAAACATTAAGAAAATTTCCTTATGTAGATGGAGGTCTATTTGAGGAAAGACTGGAAACTGCCGCTTTCAATTCTGTAATGCGAAAGACATTACTCAAGTGTTGTACTCTGGACTGGTCTCAGATAAAACCTGAAATTTTCGGAGCAATGTTCCAGAGCATAAAGGATAAAGAAAGCCGTCGTGCATTAGGTGAACATTATACCAGTGAAGATAACATATTAAAAGTAATAAAACCTCTTTTTCTTGACGCGCTATGGGAAGAATTTGAAAAAATAAGAAAATTGAAATCTGACATTCGCATACAAAGGCTTTTGGAATTCCATTCAAAACTCCGTAGATTAAAATTTCTTGACCCCGCCTGCGGTTGCGGTAATTTCCTAGTTGTAAGTTATCGCGAACTCCGATTGCTTGAAATAGAAGTTTTATCCGAGTATTTACAAACGCAGCAGGTCTTTGATATTGAACTTATGGTAAGGGTAAATGTAGACCAATTTTACGGAATTGAAATAGTGGAATTCCCCGCCCGTATCGCCCAAACCGCGTTATGGCTTATGGATCATTTAATGAATAATAAAGCATCAGAGAGGTTTGGAAAATATATTGCCCGAATTCCTTTGACTGCTTCGCCATATATTGTAAATGATAATGCTTTAAGAATTGATTGGGAATCAGTAGTACCAAAAGATGAATTGTCATATATATTAGGCAATCCGCCGTTTGTAGGTCATCAATGGCGAAGTCCCGAACAGCAAAAAGATATGAGCATTGTCTACAGGGATAATTCAAAATTTGGTAAATTGGATTACGTTTGTTGTTGGTATCAAAAAGCCACTAATTATATGGCTGATACAAATATCAGCACTGCTTTTGTTTCTACCAACTCTATTGTACAAGGCGAATCAGTTTCTATTATGTGGCAGCCAATATTTAATTGCGGGGTGGAAATTATTTTTGCTTATGAATCTTTCATCTGGAGTAATGAAGCCAAAGGCAAGGCCGCTGTTCACTGTGTTATCATTGGACTTTCAAAAATAGGTAACTATAAAATTAAGCAAATCTATAATCAAAAAACATTTTTTAAAGTAAATAATATCAATGGCTATCTTCTTCCTGCTCCCAACATTTTTATTCAATCAAGAGGAAAAACTCTAATTAAATCGTTACCGGAAATGAAGAAGGGCAGTCAGCCAACAGATGGCGGAAATTTAATTTTATCAGAAAAAGAACGTAAAGAGTTGATTAAACAATACCCTCAATCAAAAAAATGGATAAAACGATATTTCATGGGTGATGATTATATTAATAACAGATTACGTTTTTGTCTTTGGTTAAAAGATGTTTCTCCGGAAGAATATCGTAAAGTCACACCAATTATTCATAGACTTGAAAATATATCGAAAATACGTAAACAAAGCCCTACAAAATCAGTTCAACGTGACGCTGAAACGCCGATGTTATTTACACAAATTAGGCAACCAAAGTCTAATTTTTTGGTTATCCCAAGAGTTTCTTCCATACGACGTAAGTATATTCCTATGGGCTTCCTTACTCCTGATGTTATCGTTGGTGATAAGATTCAATTTATACCAAATGCAACCATTTATCATTTCGGTATTCTTACATCAAGTTTGCACATGGCATGGATGAGTGTTGTCGGTGGAAGGCTTAAAAGTGATTATAGTTACTCTCCGGCAGTTTACAATAATTTTCCCTGGCCAAACCCTACTGAAAAACAGAAAGCAGGGATAGAAAAATTGGCTCAAGCCGTTTTGGATGCTCGTTCGCAATTCCCCGATGCCAGCCTTGCAGACCTTTATGATCCTTTAACTATGCCTAAAGAATTGCTAAAAGCCCACCAGAAATTAGATAAAGCAGTAGAAGCCGCCTATGGTCGTACCTTCGATGATGACAGTCAGCGGGTAGCTTATTTGTTTGAGCTATATCAGAAATTGTCAGGAGAATTATTTATAGAATCAAAGAAAGCAGTTCCAGAGAAGCGCGGCGTATAATAACAATAGAATCTGTCCCAATTAACCTGTAATATTGAAGGAATCCGTTTTGAAAGGCTGTGATTCACGAAAAAAAGGTAAAAAAAATGTGGACAGCACAAAATAGCTATGTTATACTAGGCAATACATCCACGTTAACGCAGAAATCTATTTTTCTAAGGAGAGAACTATGAACAAGAGAATCTTTTTACTCGGATTGGCGCTACTCATAGCGGCGAGTATGACAACTTGCAAGCGGCAACAAGGCGACTCCAGCTCTGAAATTACTATTTCAATCTTTTCAGAGACGGGAGGTCATCCGCGTCCTTCTGCCAATAACCCGACAGTCAAGTACCTGAAGGAAAAATTGCATGTAACCCTCAATTGGGACATCCTTGTCGGAGAAATTGCCCAAAGAGCCGGCACGATGATCTCCGGCGGAAAATTTCCCGATATCCTTGAAGTAAGGGAAACCAGATGGATCGATAACGGGGTCTTAATACCACTGGAAGACCTGATCGAAAAGCACGGTCCAAATATTAAGAAACATTACGCGGCAGTTTGGGATAAAATGAAATCTCCGGACGGGCACATTTACTACCTTATCAATTACGGTGTATACCATGGGCTTGACCACAATCCCAACTATGATCAGGCCGCCTTCTGGGTTCAGAAAGCCGTTTTGAAAGACGCGGGTTATCCCCAAATCAAAAGTGTAGATCAGTATTTTGATTTGATAGACGCCTATTACAAGAAAAACCCGACCATTGACGGACAGCCCACTATCCCCTTTGTAATTCTTATGGATGACTGGCGGGCGTTCGAGCTTTGGAATCCCCCGAACTTCCTCGCCGGTAACCCCAACGATGGAAACGGCGTTGTTAACCCCACTACTTTTCAATACAAAACCTTCTTTCCCCAGGATATTTCCAAACGCTGGTTCAGAAAACTGAACGAACTTGATAAAAGGGGATTAATCGACAGGACGAGCTTTACCGATAACTATGACCAGTACCAGGCGAAGATCTCCGCTGGCCGTGTATTAGGACAAAGTGTGCAGGGCTGGCAGTTCATGTACGCAGCGGATCTGGCTAACCGCGACCGCGGTCAGAATATCCGCACCATGGCCCCGCTTCCCGTTGTATGGGACACGAATACCAGGCCGCACTACCGCAATATACCGATCCCCAACGTGGGCCGGGGCATGGGAATCAGCAAAACCGCGAAAGACCCGGTAAGGATTATCAAATTCATCAACGATCTCCTTGATGAAGAAGTACAGCGCACCCTGGGCTGGGGTATTGAAGGCCAGCATTGGCAGAGGGATGCCCAGGGAGTTCCGTATCGTACTCCTGAGCAAAGGACGAATTGGAATAACGATCAATGGCAGGAGCAGAACCGCATAAGGCTCATGGATGATATTTTCCCGAAAATCCAGGGTTCTTTTTCCGACGGCTATCCTTCCGATCTGTCATACTTTTTCCCCGAGCGCCAGGCCACTATTCTTCCCGAAGACATTGAACTCTATAAGGCTTACGGCGTAAACAGCACTAACGAGTTAATGGACAAGGACCCCCCGCCGAACCCCCCCTGGTTCCCGACATGGACTATGCCAGATCCTCCGGACGGTTCGCCCGCCCAGATCGCCCGTTCACGCTGTGAGGCGACCATGAAACAGAGGCTGCCGCAGATGATTCTTGCGCCGACTGCCCAATTTGAAACCCTTTGGGCTGCCTATGTAAAAGAAATGACCGATAACGGCCTTGCCACTTACGAGGCGTATATGCAGGAGCAGCTTGACAGGCGCGTAAAAGATTGGGGCATCAGAAGATAAAGTAGCTTTTATTACGGAGGCGGATCAACCGCCTCCGTTGTTTGTTTCAAAATCGGGAGAGGAAGATGGAATTACCTGTTCATGCAATTTCTAACCAAAAATCATTTTTTTTCAAATTAAGCCATCAGGGCCAGATGGTTCTCATGAGCGTTCCTATAATTCTCTATGTAATACTATTCGTCTATGTTCCCCTGTGGGGCTGGACAATAGCGTTCCAGAATTACAAGCCCATAAAATCATTTTTCGATCAGGAATGGGTGGGTTTATACTGGTTTAAATTCCTTTTTGAGGACAAGGTGTTTCTGAGAGCTATACGGAATACCATTGCCATGAGTGTTATAAACACGTCATTGGGATTTATAACGGCCATAGGCTTTGCGCTTTTATTAAACGAAGTAAGAAAAATATTATTTAAGAGGTTTATTCAGACTATTTCCTATCTTCCCCACTTCCTTTCATGGGTTATAGTTACCGGCCTGGTGTCCAATATGCTTACTACTGACGGCGGGGCGGTGAACAGCGCGTTTGTGGCATTGGGTATAATCAAAGAACCGGTTTTATGGCTTGCCGAACCCAAGTATTTTTGGGGAGTGGTCGGCATTACTTATGTATGGAAAGAAGTAGGGTGGAATACCATTATATACCTTGCGGCAATGTCCGGCATTGATCCGAGTTTATACGAGGCTGCGGAAATTGACGGATGTAACAGGTATCAAAAAATGTGGCGTATTACTCTTCCCTGTATAAAGCCGACCATAATTATCCTGTTAATAATGAGCATCGGCCATATCCTTGAAGCGGGGTTTGAATTGCAGTATTTGCTGCGAAAACCGCTTGTTATGGACGTATCGGACACCATTGATGTCTATGTGTATGTTTTCGGCCTCAGCCATTTAAACTATTCCCTTGCCACAGCAGCCGGTATGTTCAAAAATTTCGTGAATATCACCCTTATATTTATCGCTAACGCGATCGCCAAAAAAGCCGGGGAGGAGCGCCTGATATGAAACCGTCAACACAGTCAAAAATTGAAAATTATATTTTTCACTCTGTGAATTCCTGTTTTTTGCTTCTCCTTTCTTTTATCACCCTGTATCCGTTCTGGGTTACTGTTGCCGTGTCTTTCAATGACGCGCTGGATGCGATTCGGGGCGGCATTACTTTTTTCCCGAGAAAATTCAGCCTTTTTAATTATGAGGTAATTTTCAAGACAGGGGCCATTCCCCACGCTTTCTTTATTTCTGTTGCAAGAACTGTAATTAATCTTGGAACGAGCGTGTTTTTTACGGCAATGATCGCTTTTACCCTTTCAAGGCGTGAATATGTACTGTCAAAACCTTTAACCGTTATTCTGATACTTTCCATGTATATAAACGCGGGCCTTATTCCGTCGTTTTTATTAATCAGGAATCTTGGTATGGTTGGATCGTTCTGGGTATATATAGTCCCTGGAATTGTAAACGCTTTTAACTTTGTTGTGATGAGAACATATATGCGTACTATTCCCGAAAGTATAATTGAGTCCGCGCGCATCGACGGTTACGGGGATTTTTTTATATTTATCCGCATTATTTTACCGCTATGTCTTCCCGTCCTTGCCACAATAGGGCTTTTTGTCGCTGTAGGATCATGGAACGCTTGGTTTGACACGATGATTTACAATTCCGGCGATGTGAGGCTGCATACCCTTCAGTACAAGCTGATGGAATACCTGCAATCAAGCCAGTCCGCCGGTAAATCAGCCGGTGATGCCGGGTCTATAGGCATGGCTGCCGCAGCGGGGGCAGGGTCCGGCATGGTAACGCCCATGAGTATACGCGCGGCAATCACCGTAATCGCTGCTGCTCCTATTCTGTTAATATATCCCTTCATGCAGCGTTACTTTGTAGTCGGCCTGAATGTTGGCGGCGTAAAAGAATAATTATTTTCTAGGCCGTTTTAATTTTACCGCCTTGGCTCCGGTACTTGCTGGGGCTAATGCCGGTAAAACTTCTGAATATTTTTGAGAACCAGCTTTGATCGTCAAAACAACAGGCGTTTGATATTTCGATTAGGGGGAGGTCTGTTTCCAGAAGCATTTTACTGGCTTTCTCCACCCTCTGCCTGTTAATATATTTGGAAAGGTTTTCGCCCATTTCCTCTTTAAAAATAGTGCTGAAATAGGGCGCGGAAAGACCGGCGACTTTCGCGACTTCGCTCAGGCTGATTTTCCGGGTGAAATTTTCTTTGATAAAAGCTTCCGCTTTTCTCATGGCGGAGGCGTGGGGAATCCCCTGGAACAAAACTATCTGGACGGCTATTTTTTCTATCATGCTGTGCAGGGTTGCGGCAAGCTCCTCAACGGTTTTTGACTCCTGGATTTGTTTGATATAGCGGGTCTTGTTTTCCATACTGGCCCCGCCGATGGAATTTGTTACGATACGCGCAATCAGCACTGCCAGTTCAATCGTCCTAAGCTGAATATACCTGAAATGATCCTGATTGCAAAATACGATTACAGCTAACAGTTCGTCAAGGAGTTTTTCCGCCTCTTGTTTATTTCCCCTCCGAAGCAGCGCGACAAGCTGGCGTTCTTTTTCAAGCGGATAAACCGGAAAAACGGAACCTTTTGGATACTTTACCTTTAGATCCTCAATAAGACTGGAAAGAGTGGCCTGCTGTTCAAAACGGAGACTGAGCATTTCGTGGTAATTTTCGCTGCCCGTTGACAGGGTTTCCGCGCAGAGGAGCAGCATCTCGGAGAGGGATTTAATTTTTTCATCATCAGCGTATGGAAAAGCCAGAATACGCCGTTCAAATTCTTCCGGAGGAACCGTATCATTGAATGAAGCGTCGTGTTTATCCAAAAATGACCCGCCGGCATCGGCGCCGCCGGCATCCGGGCTTAGAAATCCCGAACCGCGCAAAGTGCCGGAAAATTTTCCCTCGTTGTATATCGGGCTGATCCAGAACATTAATCCCAAAGCGCACCGGTAAATAATCGATCTGCCGTTCCGGCTGGATTCCCGGATTTTGCTCATATGCATTTCCCGGCAGCTATTGCGTCCGCATGAAACACCTGTGCAATACTTGCAAATATTTTGTTCAATGCTGAATGAGCCTTCCAGTTCTACAGGCAGGGAGTTGCAGTCAAAAATTTGTACGTTGCTCCCGGTAGCCTGCATATAAACTGCCAATACATCTTTTTCGTTCATTTAAGCCTGCCTTTTGTCGTGTTCCGACAGAATGGATCAACCATACTTACGGTATTCATAGGGGCTGATACCGGTATAGCTTTTGAATACTTTTGAAAACCAACTTTGGTCTTCAAACCCGCACGCCGCCGAAATCCCGTTAATGGGAGAATCGGTTTCGCCAAGCATAACCAGAGCTTTTTCTACCCTAAGCCTGTTAAGATAATTTGAAAGGTTTTCGCCCATTTCGTTTTTGAATACCGTGCTGAAATAGGGCGCGGAAAGGCCGGAAGCGTCGGCAATCTCTTTCAGGCTGATCTTCCTGGTGTAATTTTCCCAGATAAAACGTTCCGCTTTCCTCAACGCAGACGCATGGCGAATCCCCTGAAAGGAGAAGATTTTCCCGGCCATTCTTTCCAGAATCGTGCAGACATTATCAATCACTTCCCCGGTAGTAGCAGAATCTTCAATCTGCTTTATATTACGACCGTTCGCTTCAATAAGTTCCGCTTCATTTTCGGAATTTGCCCCGGTTCTGGAAATCAGGACAACCAGTTCTATTGCTTTCATTTTGAAGAACTCAAAATTGCCGTCGGTTAAGTTGACAAATTCAGTCAGTATTTCCCGCGCAATACCCTGCGCTTCATTACTGTCGCCCCGGCGCAGACACGCTATAAGCAGCCTTTCCTTGTCGTTCAAATAAGACTGCTGGTCTGTGCAATCAGGCACGCACTCATGTTCCGCCAAATCATGAAAACAGGTTCCGGAACTGGAAATTTTTTCCGCGCAAAGCCGCAGCATCCGGGAAAGGGCCTTCATTTCCTCGCTGCTCCTTTCAGGAATACCCTCAAGGTATTTGTCAATCTCAGCAAGGGAAATTTCCCCTTTGTAGAAATCAAAGAACCTTTGCAAAGCCTGTTTCCTTTTTATGGCAAGCGCCCCTCCGGCTATCAACGCTCCGGCAAAACGCCCACCTGAAAAAAACGGGCTTGTCCAGAAAAATAAGCCGTTTGGGCAGGTATAAACACATGAACCGCCAATCCTGCTGGCCTCCCTTACGGCATCACAATGCATATTGGAGCAAGGGTATTCATGGGCGGCCATATTCCTGGCGTTCTGATGATAGCGTTTGCAAAGAGAGCAAAAAAGCATATGCTTGGGATGCTTAGAATGTATTATTGAGATAAAGTCCGCTCCCATTACCGAAGTAACGCAGTTTCCAGCTTTTTCATAATACTGTGCCATTTTGCAGGCTTTGGACCACAGCGGCTTCAGCTCTCTCCGTTGGATAATATTTGTTTTTGACATGGTAGCTCCTTCTCAAACTTGTTACAGTTCAAATTTTTTTATCCTGTTACTTTAACAAGTTATGAGAAAAATTGTCACAAAACACACCCCAATGGTAAAAAAAACGAACTAAAAAGAGGAATTAATTACAAAACTAATCAGCTAAAGTTTTGAAATTAACACAAATCTAACAAATAACTGCTCCCTACTCACTGTTCCCGCATATTCTTCCTTAATTCCTAATTCCTCACTCCTAATTCCTAATTTTTCTTCCCCATTTGCTTGATTAGGGCCGCCATATCCCTGGGAAGCGGAGCCTGGAGGTTGATAGATTCCGCTGGCAGGACAAGTTCGGCGGCATGAAGGCCAAGCCGCGCCAAAAGGGGTTTTTCCTCATAAGGGTCGCCGCGCCAGTTCCTTTTTATCTCTGAAAGCAAGACCGGCTTGCTGTTTCCGTACATAGAATCGCAGACAACAGGATGCCCCAGGGCTGCGGCATGTACACGTATCTGGTGGGTTCTGCCTGTTTCCGGCAGGGCTTCGATTACGCTGTAATTCCCCGCGCTGCCCAGCAGCACAAAGCGGGTAAGGGATTTTTTGCCCTGGTATTTGTCAATTATTGTCTGATGGAGCTTATTGCCGTTGGGAATCAGGGGAAGATCGCAAACCGTTTCCTGCCAGGGAGGGCGGCCGTGGACAACGGCGATGTACCGCTTGGTAACGTCCCGCCCTTCAAAGGCGATTGAAAGGCGGCGGTGGGTTTCCTCATTTTTTGCGAACACCACCAGACCGGAGGTATCGCAATCTATACGGTGAACCGTAAAAACCTTCGCCGGAGGGTTAATAATTTCAGCGACCAGCCTGTCCAGCCGTTCTTTAGTTTCGTCCCATCTGTCGCCGCCCACCGAAATCCCGGCAGCTTTGTTCACCGCGATAATGTGTTCATTTTCGAAAATTATTGTAAATAACGGCAGAGTTTTCATATTTTTGAAGAAAGGGAGTGGGGCAAATAGCAAATAGCAAGGAGCAAATAGCAAAGTAAGATACAACAATCTTAACTTTGCTACCTGCTACCTGCTCTTTGCTATTTGTTCCCTACTCATTTTCTTGATCCCGGTTTTACTGCGGGTATTCCCTTCTTGCATAGTTCGCAGGCGCTGGCTTCCCAGTTTAAGGCTTCAACCTTACAACAGGGATAAAACAGCCACGGGATAGTAATGGTGGCATCGCGCCTGTCTACCACACAGGCAAGGGCGGCAATCTCGGCCCCGTGTTCCTCAAGGACGGCGGCGCATTCGCCGGAAGATTTTCCGGTAGTTACCACGTCCTCGGTAATCAGGATTTTTTGCCCCGGAGTAATTTCAAAACCCCGGCGCAGCGTCATTTTTCCGGTATCGTCGCGTTCGGTAAAAAAGGCGGGAAGCCCAAGCTGCCTGCCCAACTCGTAGGCGACAATAATACCGCCCATGGCAGGCCCGACAACGGCATGTATCTCCAGTTTGCCGGACTGCATGTCCTTTTTGATTTTTTCCGCCACGACGGCAAGAGCCGCCGCCGCCTTGTCCGGGTATTGCAGCAATTTCGCGCATTGAAAATATTTGTCAGAATGCCGCCCCGAACTCAGCAGGAAATGCCCTTCAAGCATGGCTCCAGAATCCCTGAGCAAATTCAATACATGTTCCATGTTTTCTCAGCCCATAATATCGACTAACGAAGGAGCGGTATCCTGATATGTTAAAAACCGGGCATTTAAAAAAAACGATTTATCCTTTATTACCTGTATTTCCGTACTGATTTCTTCCATGCGGCTGGAAAGCAAATCCCTGTTTTGCCCGGCTCTGACCGCCGCCTGGGTTTTTAGCTCTTCCAGCGAGGCTTTTAAAGCGGGAACATCATTGGCAGGAAGATACGGGTCGGCGGCAGTACTTGTTGCGTTGTACATGACTTCCAGCGGATCTAGCACTTTCTGGATGGAAAAAATATCCGCAACTATCTGCTCTTCCAGTTCGACATGGGCTGTTATCTCATCCGCGCTGCCATAACCGATGAGAAGCTGCTGTCTGTCCAGCACGGCAAGATAATTGCGAAAACGATCGCGCTGTTGAACAAGCAGTTCCTTAAAACGCCTGACGACAGCCACACGCTGTGCAAGCTCTTCTTCGCTAATTGATGTCTCTGTCTCTGTTTCTGTTAATGCTATCGGCATAAATCCTCCCTCTCTAACTAAAGAGCAAATAGCAAGGAGCAAAGTTAAGATACAACAATCTTCTTCCTTTGCTACCTGCTACCTGCTCTTTGCTCTTTGAATCTGATCACATTGCAATATTGACGCCTAGAATCTCCGTACCGGCACTTTCAAAGGCGGTTGAAGAAATAATCTCCTGCCATGCGTTGCGAAGATTTTCAATATGGCTCCTGACAATGGATATACGTTTTGCATCTTGGGTGATATTGGCTTCCATGAGTTCCCGGTTGAACCAGGTGTACAAAGCAAAGAGATTATTGGCAATGTCGCCGCCCTGATCAAAATCCAGTGAAACCATCAATTCAGATATGATTTCCTGGGTTTTAACCAAAGCTTTTCCTGTTTTTTCGATTTTGCCGGGATCTCTCTTTCCAGTATCGTTAGTCTGCAATAAAAACAGCGCCTCATCAAGATTCCTTATTGCCGCGTCATACAGCATGATAATAAGCTGGCCTTGACCCGCTGTCTTTATCTTGGTCTCTTTATACGTGGATAGTGCGTTTTGATATGCCAAAATTGCCTCCCAAAATAGTACTACACTTTATTATCGGTTGGAAAAAAAAATACTTTAACTGTTTCTGCAAAAAATTATACAGCGCTATACCCTGCTTTTATTGCCTGGACGTTTAGCGGGATGAAATGATGCTTGTCCGGAGCGAAGAAATTCCGCAGAATTTCCTCGATATTGTCCACGGAAAGGGCGCCTGTAAGCTTTGCCATTGCGCCGAGCGCCACCATATTGGCAAAACGGGCGTTTCCTTTCTGCTCCGCGATGCTTGTAGCCTCTATTTTGACAATTTTTATGTCGTTTCGTCTGGGATTTTCTTTAACAAGGCTGGAGTTTATTACCATAAGGCCGTTTTCCCTGAGAATTTCCTCGCAAAGCGGCAATGAATCGCTGTTCATCACCAGCACGGAGTCCGGTTTTGTAACTAAAGGGCTTGCAATTTCGCTATCCGACACGATTACGCCTGCCCTGGCTATACCGCCCCGCTTTTCCGCGCCGTAAAATGGGAAATAGGTGACGTTTTTGCCCTCTCGCATGGCGCAGTATACCCAGATTTGCCCAAGAGAAACAATACCCTGCCCGCCGAATCCGGCAAATAGCGATTTTTCGGTCATTTATAAGCCTCCGTCCTTTTCTTCCTATGTTTATACTATATTTATTTACTGCCTGTCAATTGTACCCTTTCTTGACTAACCGGAAAAGACAGGGTAATCTTTTAACATCTCCGGAATTACATAGGGGGGCATTAATGGAAAGACTTGTTTTCCCAAAAGATTTTGTATGGGGAACCGCTACCGCCGCTTTTCAGGTAGAAGGCGCGACGCATGAGGGCGGCAGGGGTGAAAGCATCTGGGATACATTTGCCCGCAAACCGGGCGCGGTATACGCCGGAGAAAACGGGGATGTCGCCTGCGATCACTATCACCGTTATGCGGAAGATATAGCCCTCATGGCGGAGCTTGGTTTCAAAAGCTACCGCTTTTCTATCGCATGGCCGAGGATCATTCCGGCGGGACGGGGCAAGATAAATCCCGAAGGCGTCGCCTTTTATCGCAGGCTCTGCGAGGAACTTCATAAACATGGTATACGCACCTGCGCTACGCTCTACCATTGGGATTTGCCCCAGCCCCTGGAAGACTCAGGCGGATGGCCGGATCGTTCTATAGTAGATGCCTTTGAGGAATACGCCGGAGTTTGTTTCAAAGAGTTAGGCGATATGGTTGATCAGTGGATCACCCTGAATGAGCCTTTCTGCGTCGCTTACCTCGGCTATCTTTACGGCTGTCACGCGCCGGGAATTCGCGATCCGCAAAAGGCGATGGCTGCGGTTCATCACCTGAACATGGCCCACGGCGCAGCGGTAAAGGCTTACCGCAAAACAGGATTGAAAGCGCCGATAGGCATCACATGGAATCCGGCGACGCCCAGGCCCGCAACATTGTCCGATAAAGAAGCGGCTGAAATCGCGCGGGCGTTTGAGACTGAAGTTTTTATGTTCCCCTGTCTGGGTAAAGATTATCCCGAAATCGTTACCAAAGACCTCAAGTGCGTCTTTCCGGTTAAAAGCGGCGATATGGAAACAATAGCCCAGCCCATTGATTTTATCGGCGTTAATTATTACAACGAATCCCCCGTAGCCGCCGATGAAAAAGAGCCGTTTAAATTTTCAGGCAAACCGTCATGGCAGGATTGTTCCGATATGCCCTGGCCTACAGTTCCCGGCGGCCTTGAGCGCCAGCTCGTCTGGATTGCCGAAATTTCCAAAGGCGCTTTTGGAAAAAACGAGATCCCCATTTACATTACGGAGAACGGCTACGCCCGCAAAGACGAGGTAGAAAATGACGGCAGGGTTCATGACAGGGAACGGATCGGGTATATACAGCAACACCTCTCTGTTGCCGCCGATTTAATAAAAAAAGGCGTGCCGCTTAAAGGTTATTATATATGGTCTTTTATGGACAATTTTGAGTGGGCATGGGGTTACACCAAACGCTTCGGCATTGTCCATGTAGATTACTTTACCCTAAAACGTACGCCAAAAGACAGCGCCTACTTCATGCGGGATGTGATTGCCGGATTTGGCGAATGGTAAAGGCAAGTGAAAAGTGAGGAGTGTTATTGTTAGCTATCAGCGGAGGCAGTGGAGGCGGTACATTACCAAGTTCTATACAAAATAAAACCTATACTAACTCAAGCGGAGACAAACTGGAGTTTGGTACCAACAATGTAAAAGTTACCACTGGCGGCGAGACAAAAACATTTACGTTAGTTAGTTACGAAGCGAATGAGGGTATGTTGTCTTTTGACAATAAACACGATGATGTCATTACGCTTAAGAACGATGGTACGCCGAATATGGTTAAATTGACGTTTACTAGCGGTCAAAAAAATCTTATGGGTCCTTGGACAGTTTCAAACACTGGTACTGATCCGGGTACTGACCCCGGTACTGATCCGGGATATCCATAAAAAAATAAAGACCTCTAAGAAGATGGTTAGTCCAGCTAATTTGTGTCACCAGTGGTGACACAAATTGGTTATCATTGTAGGTCTCATAAAATTGTCATATACGGTACAATCCCTTTAACATATTATCAAAAGGCAAACTCCGTTACAGGAAACTGGTAGAATCCATGCCGGATTCTTCTGACTTGACTTTTGAATAAATCTCAAGATACCTGCGCCGCGATTTAACCAGATCGCTCAGTTCCGTAAGCATATATCTGTTTACCTGTTCTGCCATCGGGTAAATGTGCTTTTCGGTCTCGTTGGTGTAACGGCTGACAAATTCCAGGTCGTTTACAAATCCCAGAGAGATCATATTGGAGATTCGATCCGCAACTTTGAGAATTTTCGCGTTATGCGATCCTGTTTGCAAAATACGGGTAAGAAATTCTTCCTTGCTCTCGCCCGGATTGCGGGTGACTTCCCGGACAAGCTCATAGACCGCATGGCTTTCATAGTCGATTGACAGGAGCTGGTTATGGTTAAAATCAGGGATGTCTTCAAGAATATCATGCACAACAGAAGCCTTTAACAGAACGGAATCGACATAACTGTAGTCAATGAGAATTGCCATAGTGTCAAGCTGGTGCCTGAACATGTTGCCGCCGCCGAATCGCGCTTTTCCTATAAGAAAAGTAGCCAACTGCATGTAAGGGGCAAGCCGTGTTTCTCTCAGTTGCAGCATTTCATCTGTTGTCATGTTATCTCCTTATAGTCCGCAAAGATAAGATTCAATCTTGCCAGTACGGGCAAGGCCATCTTCCAGCTTCTGTTTTTCGGCGGCAACCAGTTCCGGCGGGGCGTTTTTGACAAACTGCTCGTTGGCCAATTTTGACCGCAGGCTCTGGACAAAAGCGTTGTCGCGGGCAAGGTCTTTCTCAAATTTTTTCTTGAGCGCCGCAATGTCAACCGCCTCGCCGATAAAAACAAAAATCTCAAAACCGGCACCCGCCATTCCGATGGAACCCGCCGGACGCTCACCCGCTTCCTTCGCGGGAGCTTCAATTTCCAGTTCCCCGATTCCCGCAAGGAGTTTTACTAGCCCCTCGTTTTGCCGCAGGGTCTTTTCGTGTTCGCCGTCCATCCTTGCCATGATCCGGAGTTTCTTTTCCTGGGTAATCGTACATTCGCTTCTCAGCGTGCGGATCATGCGGACAAATTCCTGAAGGAAGGCAAAATCTTTTTCCTCTACCGGATAGCCGCGATCTTCGCTGAACCTCGGATACCGGGCTGTAATCAAAAGGCCTTCTATATTGTTGGGCAGCTTGCCGTAAATTTCCTCGGTGACAAAGGGCAGAAGGGGGTGCAGGAGCCGCAGAGATTCCGAAAGAACGTCAAGCAATACCGTGGCTGCCCTATCCTTTTCGGCGGCGTTAGCGGTATCACCCGCTTTCATTGAAAGTTTGGTAGCCTCGACATACCAGTCGCAAAAATCATTCCAAAAATATTCATAGGATGTCTGCGCGGCGTCGTTGAAACGGTAGGAGAGGAACGCTTCTTCCATTTTTTTGGCTGCCGCGTTCAGCCGCGAGTAAATCCATTTATCCACGGGGAGCAGGTCAGGATTTGGTACTAAATTCAGTCCTTCCAGATTCATCAAAATATAGCGGCTGGCATTCCAAATTTTATTTGCAAATTTGGAACCCATTTTGAAAGATTCTTTATCAACAAGAATGTCCTGCCCCTGGGCGCACATAAAAGCCAGAGTAAACTTGAGCGCGTCCGCACCGAACTCGTCTACCAGTTCCAGCGGGTCAAGCCCGTTGCCCAGGCTTTTGCTCATTTTGCGGCCCAGCTTGTCACGCACCAGGCCGTGGATATAAATGTCGCGGAACGGCGCCTTGCCGGTAAACTCAAGCCCCGCCATGATCATCCTGGACACCCAGAAGAAGATAATGTCGTAAGCGGTTATCAGCGCGGTGGTCGGGTAATAGAGGTTGAAGTCGGAATGGGGAGTGGGGAGTGAAGAATGAGCAGTGAGCAGTGAGCAATGAGCAAAGTTAAGATTGTTGTTAGCAATCGAAGTTGCTGCCGAGTCGCCCAGCGGACGGACAGGACTCTTGCTTTGCTCACTGCTATTTGCTATTTGCTCTTTTTCTCCACTCCCTTCCCATCCCAATGTGCTGAAAGGCCAGAGCCAGCTTGAAAACCAGGTGTCAAGCACGTCGGGGTCCTGTTCAATGTTCGAGGAACCGCAATGGTGGCAAACGGAAAGGTCGTTACGCGACACTGAGGTTTTGCCGCAGTCCTTGCAGTCCCACGCGGGGATTCGGTGGCCCCACCAGAGCTGGCGGCTGATACACCAGTCCCGTATGTTTTCCAGCCAGTGCTGGTATGTGTGCTCCCATTTGCGGGGGTAAAAAATCAGTTCCCCGCGCCGCCAACTTGCCAGGGCTTTTTCCGCAAGGGGCTTCATCCTGACAAACCACTGTTCGGAAAGGAAAGGCTCTATTATCGTATGGCAGCGGTAGCAATGCCCTACCGCGTGGGTTATGTTTTCTTCCTTTATATACCAGCCGCCCGCCTTTAAGTCTTCAAGCACGGCGTCGCGGGCTTTTTTTACGCTAAGGCCTCTGTATTTGTCTGGAACTTCGTTATTCAGGGTTCCTTCGGGGTTGAGTATATTGAGTACCGGAAGATCGTGCCGTTTTGCCACTTCCCAGTCGTTGGGATCATGGGCCGGGGTGATCTTCACAACGCCGGTTCCAAAGGCGCGGTCAACGTAGGTGTCGAACACAACGGGAATATCGCGGTCGGTAAGGGGGAGTCTTACAGTCATACCTTTCATTCCGGCGTAACGCTCGTCTTCGGGGTGAACCGCCACGGCAGTGTCGCCTAACAGCGTTTCGGGTCTTGTGGTAGCAAGTTCAATATACGCGCCTGCGGGCACTTCGCCGTTCATCGCGGCTTTTCTGGAGGCGTCGCCTTCGGCGTTGGCAAAATAGTAGCGCAGGTGGTACATTTTCCCCGGCGTATCCTCGTGATCAACCTCGTCATCGGCAAGGGCGGTTCCGCAGGACGGGCACCAGTTTACAAGGTAATTTCCCTTGTACAGCAAATCCCGTTCGTACAGGGTTACAAACACTTCCCTCACCGCTCTTGCCAGTCCTTCGTCCAGGGTAAAACGCTCCCTGTCCCAGTCCACGCTTGCCCCAATCCGCGCAAGCTGTTCGGATATAATGGCATGATGCTCATGTTTGACTTTCCAGGTTTCTTCAAGGAATCTCTCTCTGCCCAGTTCGCGGCGGCTTGTGCCTTTTTCTTTCAGCTTGCGTTCCACCACGTTTTGCGTGGCTATCCCCGCATGATCGGTGCCCGGCACCCAGAGAACAGGCTCGCCGCGCATACGGTGGTAGCGGATAACAATGTCCTGCAAACTGTTGTTAAGCCCATGCCCCAGGTGTAAAACGCCTGTTACATTGGGCGGGGGGATAACGATGACAAACGGTGTGCCAGTGTCGGTGTCGCCGTCGGCGACATTGGCGACATTGCCTTTCGCCGACTCCGGTTTAAACGCCCCTTTTTCTTTCCAGAGGCTATATATGCGGCCTTCAAAGGACTTCGGGTCGTATGCTTTCGCAAGTTCAATCGCCTTCAAGAATAACTCCTAGGTTGCAGAGTCTTTTCCTAAACTAACCGAGTTTAAGAAAAGTTCTGTCTATTATAAATATAGCCTTTTCCGGCAATTGATTCAACTGTACTGGCGAGGAAGAATTAGGAATGAGGAGTGAGGAATTAGGAATAAAGAAGAAATCTCATTTAAGGTAGAACAGAGTTACCAAAATGGGCATTTAGCCACACGACAGATTCAAACAGCCCTTTTCTGGTCCCAATGATGAACGGCATTAGTATTTCCGCAAGAAGACTGCCTTTAAGGACTGTTTCAGGATCGACAAAGGGCTGAACGGTTATCAGGAACAGGATCAGGCAGATGATAACCAGGCCTTCGGCAATGCCGAGGAAAAAACCAAGGAAGCGATCCACCCCGCCGAGTCGTATCCCTTCAATAATTTCTTTTATTATCGTTTCAAGTATTTTTATGACTGCAAAAACGGCGATAAAGATTGCCACAAAGGATACTATTTCAGGGAGCGCTTTTACATCAGGTATAAACCTGCCCCGGACTAATTCTGCCGTTTTTCTGAAGAAGAATATCGCCGCCAAAATACCTAAAACCAGCGCCGCCATTGACATGAGTTCGCCGACAAGACCCCGCAACGCGCAACGAAACGCAAAAATCGCGATAATCACGAGAAATACAATATCAATAATTGCCAATCCCATAAATCAAACCTGCCTCTATAGTTGCAGGCCCCCCATATTGATATTATTACCGATCGGCTAAAGAGAAAACAAGAAATACCGTTGCGCCTTCCTTGTTCTTTGAGCGCAGTTCCAGATTCCCCTTTACAAGATTCCATTGATCGGCATTTTCCAGATATGCGAGATATTCCCGCTCCTTGAGCTGCTCCGGTTCAAACAGGGCGGCCATCAGCGTTCCCGCTATCGGCTTGATATTGATGGCCTGCTTTTCGGCCAGAGAATAAGGGGAAAAATACCTGTTGGGGCATCCGACACCGCTTACCCGTTCTTCGCCAAAACGAAGAGTGAAAACATCGCCAGGGAATTCCTGTTTCAACATACTCCGCTGGAAGATGACCTTACCCTTATCGGCGCGTACTTCCATGAGTTTCCAGTCTTTGTCCCTGACTTCGGAAAAATCAGGAACGCGAGTACTGCCCGCGCCGCTTGCACATGCGGTCTGCGTGAAAATAGTTATTGCAAACAACGCCGCCAATTTCACATAATGGTTCATTTTATTCTCCTTCAAGAGGTTCGTCCTCTTTTATAACCTGTTCATCCTCTTTTTCAACATGCTCATCTTCTTTAACAACATGTTCGTCTTCTTTTACAACACGGTCAAGGCCGATTACAAAATCCGGCTTGTCTATGCTGAGTATCCTCACGCCCTGGGCGGCGCGGCCCATAATGCGGATCTCGTCTACTTTCAGCTTGATTGATTTCCCCTGGCTGGTGATGCACATAATCTCGTCATCGTCAAACAGGGAAACGCAGCCTATAATTTCGCCGGTTTTTTCATTGACCGTGTAGATTTTCTGGCCGCCCGTCCCCCGCCCGTGCGACGAGAATTCACTGAAATCAACCCTCTTGCCATAGCCGAATTCGGTAAGGATCAGCATTTTTTCGGTTTTTTCAGGCGGGCGAGTTTCGCCGTTTTCGGAGGCGGCACCGGTATCGACACGCAGCATACCGGTCAGCTCGTCGCCCTCTGACAGTTTCATGCCGGAAACGCCGCGTGACGAACGTCCCATCGCCCGAATGTGCTCCTCGTGGGTACGCAGCGCCTGCCCCTGCCGGGAAATCAGCACAACCTCGTCGGAGCCGTTGGTCAGCAGGGCGCTGACAAGCCTGTCACCGTCGTCAAGGTTAATGGCGATAACGCCCCTTGTTTTCGCGTTGGCAAATTCGGACGTTCTGGCTTTCTTGACAACGCCCCGCGCCGTTCCCATAAACAGGAATTCTGTGTCGGAAAAATCCTTGAGCGAGACAATCGCCGAGATGTCCTCGTTAGGCGAAACTGTAAGCAGGCTTTTTATGTGGGTTCCCTTGCTTGTACGGCTGCCCTCCGGCAGTTCGTGAACCTTCATCCAGTACGCTTTGCCCGCGCTGGTGATGAACATGATGTACTCATGGGTGGAGGCGACAAAAATCTGGTCAACAAAATCGTCTTCCGCGAGTTTCGCGCTCTGCATCCCCTTTCCGCCCCGGCCCTGGTTGCGGTAAGCCGAAACAGGGACTCTCTTTACATAGCCCAGGTTGGATATGAGAATCATCATCTCTTCTTTTTTGATAAGGTCTTCAATGTTGATGTTCTCAACTTCGCCCGCTATGATTTCAGTCCGCCTTTTGTCGCCGTATTTTTCGGCTATGGCCATTGTCTCGTCCTTTATCACCGAGCGGAGTTTTTTGTCATCGGCAAGCAGAGACTTGAAATAGGCTATTTGAACTTTTAGCTCTTCCAGTTCCTTTTCAATCTTTTCGACTTCAAGGCTGGTCAGTCTGCCAAGGCGCATTTCAACGATTGCTTCTGACTGGGCTTCGGAAAGGTTAAAACGTTCCTGTAACTTTTGCCGGGCGATTGCGACATCGCGGCTTGCCTTGATAATGGCGATCACCTCGTCGATATTCGCAAGGGCGATGATCAGGCCCTCAAGAATATGGGCGCGTTCCTCGGCCTTGCGGAGATCGTAACGGGTGCGGCGGGTAACAACCTCGACACGGTGTTCGATAAAATAATGGATAAGTTCTTTTAAATTGAGGCACTGGGGCCTGCCGTTCACCAGGGCAAGGTTGATTATGCTGAAAGAAGTTTGCAGCGCGGTTCTGGAAAAGAGCTGGTTAAGCACAACTTTTACAATTGCGCCTTTTTTCAGTTCTATAACAATGCGGATGCCCTCGCGGTCGGATTCGTCATTGGCGTTCGCTATGCCGTCTATCAGCTTGTCGCGCATAAGCTGACCGATTTTTTCAAGAAGTTCGGCTTTGTTCACGTCATACGGAATTTCTGTAAAAACTATTTTCTCTTTTCCGGACTTGGTTGTCTCGACGTTGAATTTCCCCCGGACAAGCAGTTTTCCCCTTCCGGTTCTGCACGCATCGCGGATACCCTTCCTGCCAAAAATAACCCCGCCCGTGGGGAAGTCCGGGCCTTGCACATAACGCATCAGATCATCAATGCTTATTTCCGGATTGTCGATATGGGCGCAAACCGCGTCGCAAATTTCAACAAGGTTATGGGGGGCCATATTGGTAGCCATGCCCACGGCGATTCCGGTGGAGCCGTTGACCAGCAGATTGGGAATCGCCGAAGGCAGCACCACCGGCTCTTTAAGGGAGTCGTCGTAGTTGGGGGCAAAGTCCACAGTCTCTTTTTGCAGATCCAGAAGCATCTCGCTTCCGACTTTCGAGATTGTCGCCTCGGTATAGCGCATTGCCGCAGGCGGATCGTTGTCAACGGAGCCAAAGTTACCCTGGCCTTTTATCAGCGTATAACGCAGGGAAAAGTCCTGCGCCATACGCACAAGGGACTGGTACAGGGCCATATCGCCGTGGGGGTGGTACTTACCCATTGTCTCGCCGACGATAAGGGCGCATTTCTTGGTAGCCCCGCCGGGTTTCAGCGAGAGGGTGTCCATGGCGTAGAGCAGCCGCCTATGTACCGGCTTAAGCCCGTCGCGCGCGTCCGGCAGCGCCCTCGCTACTATGGTGGACATTGCGTAATTGAGATAATCGGTCTTTACTTCGTCTTCTATCGCTATCGGTATAACTTTTCCGGCGGGAACCGGGCTTGTAAGCTCTTGCGTATCCTGGTTTTCAGCCATTAATAGGAACCTCTTGAACGTCTCATAATCCTTACAGTATAACAAAAGATGAGGGAAGAGGGAAGGGGGGGGGGAGAAAATGAGGAATTAGGAATGAGGAATTAGGAATAGAAGAGGATTATTGATACCTTCACGCTTGGCCAGCCTGCAACGCTCTTTATTCCTAATTCCTAATTCTTATGCGGAGGCATTGACAAAGGTTATACCTTTTGTCATACTTATAGCATGAAGACGGCAATCTATATCGATCAAGAATTGTTTGATGAAGCGGAGAGGTTTTCTCATGTTGCCGAAATGTCCCGCAGTAAGTTGTATTGTACCGCGATAAGCGAGTATATTCAAAATCATACTCCTGACAATATCACCGAGAGGTTAAACGATTATTATTCAAACCACGAATCCCGGCTTGACGACGGCTTAAAAGAGGCGGCGTACCGGTTATTGGACAAAGAAGACTGGTAATGGTTCGCGGCGAAATATGGTGGGCAAATCTCCCACGCCCTAAAGGATCAGCGCCCGCAAAACGTCGTCCCGTGTTAATCATACAGGGTGACAGTTTTAACCGCAGCAGCATAAACACGGTAATATGCGCTGCCATCACGTCAAATATAGATTTGGCTTCCTTGCCCGGCAATTTATTGCTGGAAAAATCAATTTCCGGTTTGGAAAAAACATCGGCGGTTAATTTTACGCAAATAACAGCAATCGACAAAACGGATTTAATTCAGCAGGCGGCGATGCTGCCGAAATTTATGCTTGAAAAAGTGAATAACTGTTTGAAACTGGTGCTGGAATTGTAACAGTAAAATGCAAAGAACCAAAACTTTTTTCCCTTTTCTCTCTTCTTTTTTCCTTTTAAATCTTGTACTATGAAACCGGACAGGAGGAGCCATGGGAGCGTTACCAAAAGAAAAACGTCATTTTACCTACGCGGATTATAAGGAATGGGATCTTGCCGAAGGAGAGCGTTATGAGGTTATCTACGGCGAAGCCTACGCTATGTCCGCGCCGAATACACGGCATCAGGAAATCCTTATGGAGTTGTCAAGCCAGATCCATACTTATTTGAGGGGAAAACCATGCAGGGTGTATCCCGCCCCCTTTGACGTGCGGCTTTTTTATAAGGAAGACGAAAGCGATGATACCGTGGTTCAGCCGGATATAACCGTTATCTGTGATGAAAAGAAACGCGGATACGAAGGCTGCCGGGGCGCTCCTGATCTTGCCATTGAAATTCTATCCCCGTCAAATACGGCAATTGAAATGGAACGAAAGCTAAAGTTATACCAGGACGCTGGGGTTCGGGAATACTGGATTGTAGACCCGGAAAACAACGGCATTACTGTGTACCGGTTTCAAGAGGGCGCAATCCTGACCTACATCTACAAAAGTGCCGATACGGTTCCCGTAGCTATTTTCCCCGAACTGAATATAAAGCTGGAACAGGTATTTGCAAAATAACAAATAACAGGTAATAAATAACAAAGGAAGAGGGTGAATCTTTTCTTAACTTTGTTACCTGTTATTTGTTATTTGTTATTTGTTATTTGTTCATAAACCCTCGGAACCCGCTTGTTGATATTGCAGGTGATCTCGTAGGGTATAGTCCCGATTCTCTCGGCGAGGATCGCGGCGCTGGGGGCGGGGCCGCCGAAAATTGACGCTTCGTCCCAACGGCTTACATTTGAGTCCGCGCCGAGGTCCGCCATGCACTGATCCATGCAGATACGGCCCACGAGCGGGTACGTCTTGCCGCCGATCACTGCTTGCCATTTATTGCTTGCCAGACGGGGCAGGCCGTCGGCATAACCTACGGGCAGAACGGCGATCGCCGTGTCTTGAGGACTAGTCCAGGCGCGGCCGTAGGATACGGTATCGCCCTTTTTCACTTTTTTGATCAAGACCACGTTTGTCCGCAGTTCCATTACAGGCTCAACCTCCGGGGAAAGTGGCCCCGCAAGATTGTACCCGTACAGGATAATGCCGGGGCGCACCATGTCGAACCAGGCTTCGGGGTGCAGGGCTATTGCGCCGGAATTTGCCGCATGGACAATGCCCGGATCAACGCCTGCCTCCCGTATTTGCCCCAGCGCTTCCTTAAACCTGGAAATTTGCTGTTCCGTGTAGGCGCGGTCTTCCGGGGCTGCGGAATCCGACACGGCAAGGTGGGTGGCGGTTCCGGCGTATTCAAGAGCGGCACTGGCGGCGATTTGCTTCGCCAAAAGGGGGGCTTCGGCGGGTGTGCAGCCGATCCTGCCCATGCCTGTGTCGATTTTTAGGTGAACTGGAAGCCTAATATTCGCTTCTGTTGCAGTTTTTGCAAGCATTTTGATAAATTCACCGTCAGAAACAAGCGGCGACAGTTCGTTTTCGATAATTTCGGGGATTCCCGAGGGCAAAGGCTGGGAAAAAAGCAGAATAGGTGCGGTTATCCCCCCTCTTCTCAGTGCCGCGCCCTCGCAAATATCCGCAACTCCAAGGCAGAACGCCCCGGAATCAAGGCTTAGACGGGATATTTCCAACGCGCCGTGACCGTAGGCGTCGGCTTTTACCGGAACGCAGATGCGCCTCTGCGGCCCTACCTTAGCCTGTACTGCCCTGAAATTCCCCAAAAACTTGTCCAGATGCACAATGGCCCTTGTAGCTCTCATGGCGACCATTGTACATAAAAATCATAAAAAAAGCTGTTATTTTCACGAATTGTATAGATTTTTTCGCATGAAACGATATATTTATAATACATGGGTAATAAAACAGCGGTTAACGCTACAGCCCTACTTTTATTATTCTCCGTCTTTTTTTCCGCCTGCGGGGAGTTAAGCACGCCCCTGTTTGCGCCGGGTGGTTCTTACCAGGTAAGAGCTATGGTTAACGGCAGTTCCCTGGAAAGCTGTTCGATAATACGTAAAAATGACAAAATTATTCCATATTTCGCCACATCAGTTGTAAATGACCCGGATTTAATGGGATTGCTGGTCTATTTGCAGGATTCCAAAGGGGACATATTCGGAGACAAAGTTTTGTATACAACCGATCCTGTGAACGCGGCAACGCGGCAGGACTCGTCGGAAGACAATGAGGCCGAAGAAGATACGGATTCCGAAGAAGGCGCAAACTCCGGAGAAGAAGCGGACGGCGAAACAGCAGGACAAACAGAAGGGAAATCGGATGAACCGCTTGTAAGGGAGAAACTGACTTTTATTGAAAGCAAAGCTCCGGTAAAAAAATACGATGTTGTAATTCCCATAAAATCCTTTGAAGATAAGCTGCCTCATTTTCCGCTGCCGAAAGACCTGGAAATCGGTCAGTACAGCCTGGTCTTTGAAGCGGTTGGCAGATACAGTACCCTGTCCACATCAGAATTATCTATATTCTATCTGGGCAACGTCGAATTTAATTTGAATGATATTTCAATGCACCTGCCCTGGTTTTCCGATACCAGCTTAATCCCTGTCGGCGCTACGGTACTGCTGGAAGTCGGCCTGGATTTTGACAGCCGCCTTAACCCTTACGTTATTTGGTACAACGGCAGGAACATCATCGGCGAGGGGAGTATAAACGAAGGGGCCGGAAATATCCTTTGGAAAGCGCCGGAACAAGCGGGTTTCTACTCCCTGCGGGTCGAAGTGTTTCCTTATAAACTTAAACGCGCTTTCACCGGTATTTTCCGGGAAATTACCCTTCCGGTCTCAACAAAGGCTACAAGCACTGGTTATTTCTTCGGGAACGGCCCTGATTATGCCGCAAAAAGGCCGCTGTCCGCCGGGACTGTTTATGCGGAGCAATTGCAGCTCGTCCGGGCAAATGCCGCAACGAATGGTACGGCAATACCGCCGGAATACCCTGAACTGCTCAGATGGTATCGTTTTGAAGGCGATCTAAATGATAAAAGCTCAATACAGGAACGGTCGCTTGAAGCGGCAAGCGGAAAAGTCCCCCGCTGGGCGGCTGTAGGGCAGAGTTTCGGGCTTTCTGCCGGGCCGGATGATACCTACACCCTGCGCCCGATTAGTTTCTTGCGTCAGGGCAAGGATCAGGGCGGAGGTATTTTCCTGTTCCATATAAGGCCCGCAGAAGAAGAAATTCTTTTTAACGCTTTCTTCCCGACGCTTGCGTCCGCGAACGACGGGGTGTGGATGGACATGGTAACACGAGAAAACGGCATCATGCTGCGCCTGAAAACAAACGCAGCGTCTGTTGAAATACCGGCAGACCTTGCCTCCCCAGACTTGACGGGGCTTGTCCCCATTGCTGTTGAATTTTATATACGGCCTTACCGTTTTGAGGCAAAACTTACCCTTGGCGAAGACCATTCCATGCAGAGTGTAACCGGAGAGTTAAAGCTTTCTCAATCTTTGTCGGGCGAAGGCAAAATCAGGCTGGGCGGGAATAAAACAGCGCCGGCGGATTCCGGCGTAAAGAACGCTAACGCTGATGAAATTCTTGCGGTGAAGGAAGAGCCTTCCGTCTCCAAAACTACGGTATGGGATGAATTTGCTGTTTTATATTCAACAACGCCGCTTTTGCCGGAGGAAATAATTGCAGAAGCGGATACTGAAACACAAGACGCGCCGAAAGAGGAAACAGCCACAGCGGCAATAATTGAAACGCGGCAGGAAACCGTCGTGAAACCTTCCCCTGCCGCAAAAGAGGAAACAAAGCCCAATCACGCAGATAACAAGCCGGCTCCGGAAGCTGAGTCCCCATTAATTGACATTCAAACGGAAAATATACCCATAGAACCGGCGACTTCAGTCGAGATCCGGCAGGTTACGGACCGAAAGCCAGTAACTTTCTCTCCGGTTAACGCGGAAACAGAAACCGTAGATGAAGGTGATGTCCGGCTTCTTTTTTCCATTCAATAAAAATAAATTATTATGAAACATAACAATTTAGCCTCATTTTTGACAGTGTTATTATTACTTTTTTTTACAGCCTGCGGAGGGCAGCAAAAAAAGGTAATATTCATTCCGGATACCACGGATAATTCCCGGAATATACCCGATCCTTTCGACTCATGGGAAGTAACTGAATCCCAAAACGGTAGGGGGGCCGCCGGCATTCCCGAATGGGTACGCCTGTATTTTAACGACGCGGTTAATGAGATTGAGGGCTTGGACAGATTTAATGGAAAGTATATATTTATCGGAGAGAACAGAGGCAATAATTTCAGCGCCCTGCAACAGTGGGCGAACGGTTTCAGCGTGGAACAGGACTTGCCCAGGCTGGTTACCCAAAGGGTGGAACGCAAGCTTGTCGCTTCAGCTTCCCTCTACCCGGATGACGAGTACGGCGAGTATTATGAGTTCCTGATAAGGGAAATGTCAAACGGGGAATTTTTGGAGGCTGTAAAGGAGCAGACGTTTTGGCTCAAGCGGAAAATAACTGTCAGGAATGCGGAAACTGACGACAACGCCGGAGCGAATTCCGTTACCGTGACAGAACGTTATGAGTTTTTGGTATTGATCAGCGTTGACAAAGAAACGCTGCAAAAACAGATTCAAGGAATTATGATGAGAATAAAAACAAAGATTTCTCCGACAAGGGAACAGGCTGCGGCGATAGCCAGGGTAAAAAGCACCCTTTTTGAAGGTTTCTGATGGAAGCGGTTTTACAATGGGGGCTGGAATGTATCCGGCAGATACAAAATTTGGCGAGTCCGGGGCTGACTATAATAATGCGGGCAATTACCAGTGTTGGTTCAGGTGTCGCTTACATGGTTTTGCTTCCCCTGGTTTATTGGTGCGTTGACGAAAAAAAAGGCCTGCGCCTGATGATAGCATTGCTTATATCGGCATGGGTAAATTTTGCCCTGAAGTATTTTCTGGATCAGCCCCGCCCGTTTTTTGAGGCCTATGACCCGTCTGTTGGCATGGACTTCGTGTCAATGGGAGGCTTCCCGTCGGGCCACGCGCAGAATACGCTTGTAATGTGGATGATTGTCGCCTCATGGGGGATTCCCTCACGATTTTCCAGCGCCGCCCGTTTTGGCGCGGCAGCCATTTTATGCCTGCTTATAGGTTTTTCCAGGCTTTATCTTGGCGTTCATTTTCCGACTGATGTTTTCGGAGGCTGGCTGCTTGGAGGCATGATCCTCGCCGTTTATTTTTTAGCCGGAAGCCGGATCGAAACGTGGCTTGAAGCCCGCGGCCCCCGTGCCGTCTTGATAGCCGCTGCCGCCGTTGCCTTTGCCATGAACCTGTACCGTCCTTCTGAATATATGCTCCTGCCCGCAGGGGCGATCCTCGGCCTGGGCATAGGGTGTTTTCTCAACCGCCGCTATATACATTTTAACGCTTCCTTAAAAGACAGAACCGGGCCTGCAAAGTACGTAACCCTGCTTGTCCGCTATGCCCTGGGAATCACGGCAATGGTTTTGCTGTATGTGGCGACCGGAAAAGCCATTACCGGTATGCGTAATTCCGGTAATTACCATCTCTATGCTTTTATGCGCTATACCCTTTTGGCTGTCTGGTTTTCGGCGGGCGCTCCGTGGATTTTTTGCAAACTGCGGCTTGCGTAAAATCAAAGAGCAAATAGCAGATAGCAAATAGCAAAGGAAGAGGCTTATTCTTGAAAACTTTTTCCTATGGCGATGATTCCCCGATTGCGGCTTTTGCAACTACTCCGGGAAAGAGCGCCCTTACACTGATACGCTGTTCCGGCAAAGGTTCATTGGAACTTGCGGCGGGGGTTTTCTCCGCTCCGGAAAAAATGTTGCAAGCGGCAGGAAACACCGTCATTCACGGGTGGATTGTTACGCCTAACAGAGCAGAAGACAAAACGCCTGGGCGTGTAGACGATGTGCTGGTCTCCGTGTTCCGCGCCCCGAAAAGCTACACAGGGGAGGACAGCCTGGATATTTCCTGCCACGGCGGAAACGCAGTAGGCAAGGCAGTACTGGAGGCTTTACGGGCCGCAGGTTTCCGCGACGCCCTGCCCGGCGAATTTACCTTTCGCGCCTTTATGAACGGCAAGCTCGACCTGAGTCGCGCCGAATCGGTGATGGAACTGGTTTGTGCCAGAACGGACAGGGGCCGCAGCAACGCAATTAACAGGCTTTCCGGCGTACTGGAAAAAGAGATAAGCGCGGTAAAAAAACAACTGGTAGAAGTCCTGTCCGGCGCGGAAATTTTTCTTGACTATTCCGAAGATGAGATAAGCGCCGATGCCCAGGAAATCGCTGGCCGCCTTCCCCATGAATCGCTTGCCCGTGAATCGCTTGCCCGATTGCAAAAACTTTTAAAATCCTGGCAGACGGAGAGGCTCTATCAGGAGGGGATTTTCGCGGTAATCGCGGGCCGTCCCAATTCCGGCAAATCCAGCCTGTTCAATTTACTGCTGCAAGAGGAACGCTCGATTGTCACAGAAATTCCCGGCACGACCCGCGACTGGATTGAGGCGTGGGTTTCTATTGAAGGCATTCCGGTACGCCTTGCCGACACAGCCGGCCTTAGGTCTTCCCATGATCCTGTTGAAAAAATCGGCGTGGAACGCAGCCGCGATCTGCTGGATGCTGCCGACCTTGTTTTGTACCTCATTGACGGCGAAGAAGGCATTACGGACGAAGACTCCGCTTTAATTGACACGCTGGAAATACCTCATCTTGTCGTCTGGAACAAAACCGACATTGCCCCCGCGCCGGAAAAAATTATTGCCGTCAGCGCGAAAACAGGCGAAGGCATTGCGGAACTGGCGGCGGCAATTGCCGGGGCAATACAGGCTAAAATTGCGACTAACGCGGGAAACCCCGATCCCTCTCCGTCGCTTGGCACTGTCCGTCAGAAAAACCTTGTGGAAGCGGCGATTGCCTCGCTGGAAGAAGCGTTAGATATGGCTGAAAAAATGGAGCCTCTTGACCTTGTTTCCCCCCTGTTGCGCGAAGCGGTAAACTCGTTAGGCGAAATAACAGGCGAAGTTTCCACTGCGGATATTCTGGAAGAAATGTTCAGCAAATTCTGCGTGGGGAAGTGAAAAATTAGGAATGAGGAATGAGGAATTAGGAATAAAATTAATGCGGTTTAATAACACGCTTAGATTATTCGCGTTTATTCGTGGTTTCAAAATGAAAATTAAAAAATGGTGTTTTTTTACAATTATGCGCGGTATAATATGAGTAGGAGGATAAAAATGAAAAACAGGCTTTTTATGGTGGGAACTTTGGTACTTGCACTGGTGTTTGGAATGACGGTTATCGGGTGTAAGAATGACTCTTCGGATGACAATAAGAAAATTGATGAAAGACTTATTGGAAAATGGGAATGGCAGGCAATAAAGGATTCAGAAAAATGGAATAATCTTCCTTATGTAATTGGAGGGTATACTATAGTAACGTCGGGAGGGTATGTATTTACTTCAAACAGCATTACGTCCTACCAGGACGGACGCAAAGAGGCTAGTGTTCAAGGAGTGTACACGGTAAACAATACAATTTATCTAAACGGACAGGCTGGATACACTTATTCCATAAGTGGAAATATATTAACAGCATTTTTCGCAGATGAGCCTTCTATGGGCCTAAGAGCAAAGAAAGTAACAAAATTCAGTTGGGAATGATATTTAATAACACACTTGAATGTGATTTTTCTTGCAAATTGAAGCAAGGGTTGAATCATTCGTAATCAAGGTCCCGGCGTATCTTGTGTCCCTGTCCTCGCGAATTAGTTTTACAGGATCAATTGAAGAACAGTGAACATGTATTAGATAACTGTAAGTTGCATTGGTTTCAAATGAAAGCTTATTTCAATAGTGCTTTTTTGAATGAAGCTTTATTATATTATTTTGAAACTTTTTTGCTGTAAACCACATGAAGAAATTAAAAAAAATGTTGTTTTTTTATAGTTATGTGAAGTATAATGCCAATATGAAACAGATAATTACGGCGGCTGCTTTATTTACAGCGTGCATATCTTTAACCGTATGCAGCAATGCAACTCATGAAAAACGCGGCAACGGCCTGGAACAGTTCACGGAATGGCCGACTACTATTACCTGGAAAGGCGACCAGAAAGAAGAGGTGCGGAGTTTTCAGACAAACGTGCAGATTTATAGCAAGAACGACCGCACGGACACCCACGCCACATTAAACCAGACCTACCGCCTTTCTATGAGCACGATCAGGGAAAGAACCTTTACCCGCGTTGACTTTGATTTTGACAGCAGCGTCCCGCTCCGTTCGGTTATTTCAGACGGCGAGGAGTTTATCGCTTTTAACCCGGCGACAGACGAGATCGGCTACAGGATGCAAATTGAAGATTCCCAGTCGCCGTTGAACCGGATTTTAGGAAACCAGAGCGTATTAAGCAGGATAAATTTATCCTTGATCCGCGAGGAGGCCCACAGGCTTTCCCTGGACATGAGCGAAGAGACCGACGGGGACAGCCGCATTCTCCTGCTTGAGCTGCCGCCCGGCCTGCTCCCGCAGAACGGGACAGACAGGATAATTTCAAGCCGCGCAGTATTTAACTTAAACAATGAAACCCTGATGGAAACCTCGGTGGTAATGATCAGGGAGGATAACACCGTAGTAAAAACCACATCAACGCCGGTGTACGAAGAGCTTAACGGGGTTCCGGTTAAGATAGGCATGATTACGGAGATAGAGGCGGAGGACCCGAATAAGATTGAAGGTATTGAGCAGGGTTCGCCCGAAATAATCTCTGGCGATCCCTCTGATATGAGCTATAAGGAAACGATTTACGAGGTATACCAGGATATAGAGATAAATTCCACGCCGGAGCATCTGTTCCGGCTGATCCAGAAATAAGGGAGCGGGATAATGAAAAAGCTGTTTTTTGTCTGTACGATAGCGTTGCTGTGGGCCGGTACGGCGTGGGGAGAGGATATAAGGGATAAAGCGTATGAAAAGATTTACGACATAGATGCCCCTGGTTCTCCTGTTAGTGTAGATGAAGGGATATTCAAGTACGAAACCGTTATAATGAAAACAGATGAAAATGAAGAACAAGTAGAAGAAAAGATATCTAAGGAACTAACCGTATATTACTTTGACGGGTTTGATTTTGGCGGGTATGACAGAAGCGATCCCAATCTTAGTGTAATGAACCGGGCTGAAATTGATGCCATAAAGAACGGCTATATATACAAGGAAGGCGAGCATATAGGTGAACAGAAAGTAACGAGTTATAAATCATGTAAAGTGTGTAAAAAATGTGAAAAGGGTAAAATATGTAAAACATGCGATCCAGAAAAAGGTCCAGATAGAAAAACATGCGAACCGATTGAAGGAGTTTTTTCATATTCGATAATAGGGCACAGCCAGGGCGGGCTGCGGGCGTTGGGTTATCTTACGCAGTTGAAAAAAATAAATTCCAACGATGTCAACGATATTGACGCGGTAATTACCGTATCGGGTATAGTGCAAGGCATGCAGGCGCTTGAGGGTGGCGGGGGTAATCTGAAATGGGCAATACAAAACAAGGTAAATATAGTTGCAAAAGGCCTTGCGGCTGCCATTGGGGTTTTTGACTTTTCCGGAAACCCAATATCTTTCTTACTCAACTGGACAATAACTCAAGGTGTTTTTGCTGTCGCGCTTGATATTGTTATGGCTTGCCTGCTCCCAAAATTTTTTCACGATGTATGGTATGACCCCGAACTGAAGTATTCACCGCAAATTAGGGACATGAAGCCGGGGAGTGATTATACAAGGAATAATGTCTTAGAAATAAAAAAGGAGGAAAAAAAGGTTAAGACCGGCACGAGACTGGTTTTTGAATGGCGGTATATTATAGGGAAGTGGACAAGAATCAAATGGTATTACCCCCATACCGAAATAGTCGATGTATACAAAACCGAGGTACATATAAAGGAAATAAAACCCAAGTTTGATCCCAATGTACCGGTTGGTTTTATTGCCGGGCTTAACAATAGAACCCTTACAATGGCAGAGAAGGACGGAGAGCCTATATATGATGCATTGTATGATGGATTTAAGGCGTTTGAAATTGTCTTTGGGGTAGTGGAGGGTGCCCATATCCTTAAATCCGTTAAACCTTTCGGCCTGCTTTCCGGAAGCCCGGTTTATGCGGTTGACGCAGATAAGGCGCGAAAGTTTTGCAGAAACATCGATTCGGAAATAAGAGATATAGTGGGCATTAAAGGTAAAGGCGACGGCTTTATAGCACTTGAAAACCAGTATATTCCTTCAAAAATTGTTGTAGGCAATGAACCAAAAAAAATAGATATTAATGTGGTGAGCGACCCTGATAACCTTGGGTATATAGGGATAGATGGAGATAAAAGCAGCCACAGTAACATTATGAAAAATCCTGATACGTATAAAGAAGCTGCCGAACTGATCCAAAAAGGCAGAATATTTAGAGGCAGAGGTAATTGATGGTGAATATGAAAACAACAGTCTTAGTTTTTACCATAATCATTGTTTTTTCCTCCTGCGACCTCTTTAAAGATAAAGATACCGATCCGGTCTACCAGACGAAAATCGCCTGGGATTCCGGTCTGTATAGCAACGATTATCAGGAGTACATGGTTGACGGGGATTCGGTATTCTTCTACGAGCGGCCCCCCGGATACAGTACCGTTAATATTTATGCGTTGACCAGATTGGACGCGGAAACGGGTAGGTTTATATGGCGTTCTTCGGTATTGTTTAAAGGAATTGTATTCTGCCAGCCTGTGGCAATAGACGGCTATGTTTATGTGTTTTTGCGGTCAAACGTGATCCTGTGTTTTAACCGGGAAATCGGAGAATGTACCGCGCGGGTGCGGGTTGACATTGATAATAAAAATTTGGAATTTATGGATTTTGCCACCGCGTATCGGGATTACCTGTACCTGGGCCTGTGGACAAACGGCAAGTATTTTGTCCGCTTTGACGTGAACCTTATAGACCAGAGCGGGGATACCGCCATGCAGAACATAACGCCAGAAATACTGTGGCAGCCTGAAACCGGGGGCTATGTGTATGCGCAGCCGATTGTGTATAAAAATGTTATATATACCGGCACCAATATACGAATCCAGGGCGTGGAAGGAAAACCGGTAGAGGTTGCCGGTTTTGATACGGATACCAAGGAGATGGCGTTTCATGTCAGTTTTGGCGGCCCGGAGGATATAGGCGTAAATGCCCGCAGCATTGAGAGCGGGATTAAAGATAACCCTATATTCATACATGATAACGTGCTGTACTACCTTAGCACTTCAATATCAGCATGGGATATTGCGACCGGGGAAAAGCTGTACCGCCATGTGTTTACCAATGACCTTCCGTATTCTAAAATATATATGGCGGAAACCCTTCAGGCGGTATTTTACAAAGGGAATATTTATTTTACAAACCTTGTTAGTTATGTATCGAATGAACCGGATTCTTTTCGGAACATCTACTGCATAAACGCGGCAACAGGAAAACTGGTCTGGAACACTATAGCCAAACATTCCATATCATTGGATACCAACCCCGTCATCGCACACGATAAACTCTATGTGCCGCAGCATCACGGCCTGTGGGTATACAACCCTGAAAACGGCAAGCTTATAGGCGTGGACAGATCATTCCTCGGCGCATCGTTTGGGCGGAATATCTTATACAAAGATTACATGATTTGCGTGCGAATGGAAAATAACAACGAAGGCAAACTGGTAGCGGTGTACGTAGGGAAATGAGGAATTAGGAATGAGGAATAAAATTTTAAGGAGGATATTATGAAGGACAAATTCAATTCGGCGTTTCAAGGGTTTTGTGTTGCCGCCTGCGTACTGCTTATGCTCGCGGCTTGTAAACAGCCCGACAATAGCGACAATACGCCGCCACCCAAAAAATGGGCTGTTACGGTGCAATACGATAAGGATTGCGGGACTGCAAGCGCGGCCCCAAACCCGGCGGAAATGGGGGCAAAAGTAACCCTTACTGCGGAACCCAAAAGCACTCATAAATTCAAGGAATGGAAACTTGTATCGGGCGATGTAGTTATTTACAGCATAAATACAAACCCCGCGACATTCACCATGCCCGGCAATGACGTAACAATCATGGCAGAATTCGAGATTCTGGCGGATATTACGCTGGAAGAAGTAATATACGGCTTTGAACAACCCGCAAAAAAGAGCATACCCGTTGCCAATTTGGGCATAGACTCGCAAACGGTAAAAAATATTGTACTTGGCGCGGACAATGAAAGCCCGTTTGTTTTGGATGAGCAGGATTTAAAAAATAAAATCACTGTAGGAAACGTGTTGAATTTTTTGGTGCAGCCAAAAGCGGGGCTAAAAGCCGGAACCTATATCGATACGGTTATTGTTACGCACGGCAGCGGCAAGACGGCGGTATTTACTATAGGGATTACCGTAAAGCAAAAACCGGTTACCATTTCGGGGATTACGGCGAATGACAGGGATTATGACGGCACCACAAGGGTAACGCTTACCGGCACGGCAACAATGAGCGGCATAATTGGCAGTGACGATGTGAAACTCAACACCGGAGAGGCGTCTTTTGAGGATAAAAACGCAGGGACCGACAAGGCGGTAATTTTAAGCGGTTTTACGCTTTCCGGCGCGGATGCGGGCAATTATACGCTGCCGCAAATAAAGGCAAATATTTTACCAAAATCCATCCGAATTTTTATTTACAATACTGATTTCACGATGGTACCTTTTGGCGCGGCGGAAGTGAAACCCGCAGAATCCAGTTTCTCAGGCAAGTATCGGCAAAATGGAGATGTGAAGGTGGTTGTTCAAGACCTTGTTGCCGGTGAAACCGTTCTGGTAAGCGTAAAAAAGAACGACTACGGGCTGTCCGGCAGTATTGAAACCGGCGACGGTGAATGTACATTGACTATGGCTTATGACGGCACAAAGGTTGATCCTATTAACGACATAATCGTCGTGCTGGATGTAGGTAGTAATTACCAGCTACCCCCCACTGCGGCATTTAAAATCAGCATTAGGGATGGGCTGGCTCCGGATCGTTGGATTCCCCTCGCAAAAGGCAACCTGGAAGATTTTCTGGTGTATGTCAATACCGCAAACGGCCTGAACAAGCACTACAAACTTATCGAAAATATCACGCTGACCACGCCACCAGCGGGCGGTAGCAATTGGACGGCGATTGGCACTGTTAGCAGGCCATTTACCGGGAGTTTTGACGGCGGCGGCAAGGTTATAAATAACCTTACCAATAGCCAGGGTATGTTTAATTATATAGGCAAGGACGGCGTTGTTGAAAATACCGCGCTGGTTAGCGGCAGTATTATCGGTACCGATGTTGTCGGCGGTCTGGCAGGAACGAATTACGGCATGATACAAAACTGCTATACCACGGCCAATGTCAGCGGTGTGTCGTATGTTGGCGGTCTGGTAGGAACGAATAATGGTATAATACAGAACTGTTATACAACAGGTAATGTGAACGGAGAAAATCATACTATTGGTGGCGTAGTGGGGCGGAATAGCAAAACGGTGCAGAATTGTTATGCTATGGGTAAAATCAGCGGTCTGACTGAGGTTGGCGGTATAGCAGGGTCTGTTGATAACGGCGAAAAAGTAGAAAACTGTGCGGCATTGAACTTTATTGTGACCGTAAAAGAAAATTCTTCTTCTAACGTGAACCGCGTGATTGGGTTTTGCAATGACAAAAACAAGATCCTCAATAACCACGCACGTGGTGATATGTTTGTGAAGTATAACTGGAACGGAAGCACCGGAAAAGATAAAACCATTTCAGATGTTTCAGATTCCATGTCTTATGGCGGTCAGAGCATGATTTCAATGCAGTATAGGGTGATAAGCTGGTGGAAAAAGGAGAGCAGCAACTGGAGTGGGGATGCCTGGGATTTTGCGAATACCTGGCAGATGAACACGTACAACCTGCCAAAGCTTAAAGGTGCGGGTGGAGATCAGGGACATATACTTCAAATAAATCCTGCTGTAGTTGAAATGGTACAAGTGACTGCCGGCAGCTTTGTTATAGGCACTCCTATAGAAGAAGTGGATGACGGTAGAATTACTAGTGATGAACGTCCGCAGAGTACAATAAGCCTGAGCAGTTTTTACATAGGAAAATACCAGATAACACAGGAGCAGTATAGCGTAGTAATGGGAATAAACCCAAGTTATTATAATGGAGAAAGCGGCAAGAAGCCTGCAACCTGGGAAAGTCAGGAGAAACGCCCGGTTGAACAGATAAGCTGGTATGACGCGATAGTATTCTGTAACTTATTGAGCATGGCGGTGGGTTTAAGCCCCGCCTACAGCATATCGGGAAGCACGAATCCCGCAAATTGGGGAACGGTGCCTACAATCAAAAACAACACATGGGACGCGGTGCAAACGGTCTCCGGCTCCGACGGCTACCGTCTGCCCACCGAGGCTCAATGGGAATACGCGTGCCGGGCAGGGACAGTAACGGCGTATAACAATGACGACAAGTTTCCACCAACAAAGCTGTCAACCGTGGCATGGTATTCTGGAAACAGCGGCGGTATTACGCATGAGGTGGGACGTTTGCAGCCTAACGCATGGGGTTTATACGATATGCATGGGAATGTACGGGAATGGTGCTGGGACTATTTTACTTATAATTATAATACTATTACCTCGCAAAATCCGACAGGCCCGACCAACGGTGATTCCCGCGTTATCCGCGGCGGTTCATACCGTACTGATATATTGGAAACGCGTTCAGCGGCCAGAGGATATTCCGGGTCGATAGACAGTGACATTGGCCTCCGCCTGGTGCGCCCCGCGCCCTGAGTATGAGGAGCCTGTCATGAAAAACGCTTTTTTAATTCCGGCGGCGTTCTGTTTTATATTTTTCTCCTGTAACAACTCTTCACAGGAACCAACCATGCCCCGCGTACGGGCCGCATTAAAAGCAACCGGCACCGGCGGGGTTAGGGCGACCGTTTTCGTAGAAGGCCCTGACGGAAACTCCCTGTCCGGGGCAGTGGTTACCGTTAAAGATTCGCGTAACGCGCTGTTGCAGCTTAATTACGATTCGGTCGCCTGTTCATACAACGGAGTAACGGAAGAGCTTCCCGGCGAATCAAGTTATCATGTTGAAGTCGGGACTATACTTTACCCAGAAAAAATCAGCCTAACGGTGCCTTATTCCAGGCTCTCTGTCGCGCCCAATATTACGGTGTTTCAGGACGCGGCGGGGAATTCAGTGTTACACGGTCAAAACGTTAAATCAAGCCAGCCCGTGCAAATTGGCTGGGCGGGAAGCGGGGAAGCGGCAGTATATCAGGTAACAATCAGGACAGCCTTACGGACGGTTTATTCCGTCTCAACAAACGCCAATACCGTTACGGTTCCGGCAGGGGCTGTCCCGCCAGGAGCGTACATTTTGGAATTATCCGCTCAAAAAATACAAGGGGACGCTTTTTTTAATTCCTCATCGTATTATTCGCTGTCATTTATAAACGCGTCCCCGGTAAACTGCAATGTCGATTAAAACTATACTGCCGCTGGCTTTATGTGTATTGATATTCTCGTGTAAGCAAGAAACAATAACTTACAGCGAAAACATGGATTTTTCAATAACCAGCCCTAAAGCGGGCTGGACATATTATGAAGATACCAGAATAATGCTTTCGGTAAATGTCAATACCGCTAACATAAAATGGTCGTCAGATATAGCGGGTTATCTGGGCACGGGCAACCATTTGACCTCGTTCCTGCCGAACGGCCTGCACCGCATCAGCGCTGAAATTCGCGGGCACATAAAAGAGCAAATTGTATATGTTTCTCCAAATGCCGCCGGTACGCAAACAGTTCTTGTGAATTATGCTCCGCTTGAAATAAAGGCAAAAAACGGTAATTGTTATTCATACCTTTATACCCATGACGGCTCTGTAGAGGATTTTAAAATCTCATCAATAAAAAATGCCGTAAATGCCGTACCAGCCTATTTGCCGAGGCTTGCGTACAGAGGGGCTTTACACGAGCCGTGCAGGGATGTCAGGCTTTCCATGCCCCATGCAGGCAAACGTATTGACCGGATAAGCCGGAGAAGTTTAACCGGAAATGGTTACGATATTGGCGATAAACGTGATTTCTTTGTAATTAACACCAAAATTCAAACAGGGCCGCCTCATCAAGTTAAGGCGAAACTGATATACCAATCAGATACATTGTCAATATGGATTTCTGAATCCTCCGTAGAATCCGACGGTGAACTGAAGGAAATATCGGACGAACTGAGGGATAAACTGCTGGACGAATGTGTGGAAACCGTAGAAACGCTTGTTATCCCGAGGGTAGAGGCTCTGTGGGGTAAAGCAGCCGATATTAACGGCGACGGCCGTATCGCCCTGCTTTTTTCGCCCTCGATCAACAATGAAGAGAAGGCCTATGGCTTTTTTAACCCTGCGGATTTTTTTGAGCGGAATACGGATATACTGGCGGATTCTTATAATCCGTCAAGCAATGAAATTGATATTATCTACGCGGCTTTACCTGACAGCATCTATGCAGCTTTATACAAAAGCGACCCTAATTCCGATAATTCAAAAACGGCTTATTCCACAGCGGCAATAGTCGCGACAATCGCGCACGAATTGACCCATGCCGCGACATTTACCGTAAAAACATGGTCTCGCATAAAAAGCGGAAATACCCAGGCGCAAAGGGAGGAACTTTTTCTTGACGAGGGCTGGAGCCATCTGACTGAAAACCTCTGCGGCTTGGGCATCAGCGGAGGGAACATCAAATTTCTGGAGACTTTTTTTAAGAATCCATCCGGGTATTCTTTTTGCGGACAGGACGACACTTGGGGAATGCGCGGCGCTATTACACTATTTCTTTCATGGCTTTTTTGGGAAGCGGGCGGTATGTCATGGGACAGTTCCAACCCTGTTACGGTAATTGATCAAGGGGGTATATCCTTCCTTAAAAAAATGGTTGAATCCCCGGATACCGGCTGGGAAAGCATTGGAAAGGCGTTCGGCAAACCGACAGGCCAGTTGTTTAATGAGTTACTTGATGAAATGCACAACTACCGCCTGCTAAACATTAGTTACACTTACAAAACCGATCCCTTTACCAATGAAGCAGTCGATTTTTTTGTAAATATGCGTGAAATAATTGACGTGGATTTTCCCAAACCGTCGTCTGCCTTTACTCCGGCATCATTACTCCCCTGGTCTTTTGTATTTTTAGAAGAATTTATTATACAAAATGATTCACTGCTTGTGCTGGCTTCCGGCAGCATAACCGGAAATACTTATTATTCTTTAACAATAAGGAAATAAAACGGAGGCTTTATGAAAAAGATAATTACGGCGGCTGCCCTATTTACGGCGTGCATATCTTTAACCGTATGCAGCAATGCAACTCATGAAAAGCGCGGTAACGGCCTGGAACAGTTCACGGAGGGGCCGACTACCATTACCTGGAAAGGCGACCAGAAAGAAGAGGTGCGGAGTTTTCAGGCAAACGTGGAAGTGTACAGCATGAACAACCGCACGGACACTTCCGTCTCATTAAGCGAGACCTACCGCCTTTCGATGAGCACCATCAGGGAAAGAACCTTTACCCGCATTGACTTTGATTCGGATGGGGATTATCCTTTTCGTTCAGTTCTATCGGACGGCGAGGAAACAATACTATTCAACCCGGTAACAGACGAGGTCGGCTACCGGATACAAAACCCGGATTCCCAATCGCCGCTGAACCGCATTTTTGGGCGGCAAACCGGCTTGAGCAGGATCAACCTGTCTATGATCCGCGAAGAAGCCCGCAGGCTTTCCCTGGACATGAGCGAAGAGACCGACGGCGACAGCCGAACGCTGCTGCTTGAACTGCCGCCCGCCCTAATCCCGCAAAACGGGATAGACCGGATAATCTCCAGCCGCATTGCCTTTGATATAGACCGGGAAACCGTGCTGGAGACCAAAGTGGTAATGAAGCGGGAGGACGACACTATAGTAACTACCACGGTAACGCCGGTATACGAAGATCTCAACGGGGTTCCGGTTAAGATAGGCCAGATTACGGAGATAGATGCGAAAGACCCCAACCGGATCGAGGGCATCGATCCTGATATGCCGGTGTATAACTCGATTGACGACATTCCTGAAATAAGCGCGCAGGAACTTGCGGAAATGAAGGCGGCAGGCACAGCTCATGAAATTCCGGAAATGACTTTCGGCGATCCTGCCGATTTAAGCTATGTGGAAACAATATACGAGGTGTATCAGAACATAGAGATCAATTCCACGCCGGAGCATTTGTTCCGGCTAATCCAAAAATAAGGGGCGGATTATGAAAAAGCTGTTTTTTGTCTGCATTGCCGCGATAGTAGCGGTCGGAATTGCGTGGGGATCGGGCCAGAAAGATGATAAAGAGGGTAATGGGTATGATAAAATTTTTGATGTATATGCTAAGGGTTCTCCTGTCAGTAAATACGCAAAGGGAGACCCAATTGTAGATGAAGAGGGAAACCCTGTAATAGATGAAGAGGGAAACCCCGAAAAAGAAAAGATATTTGAAGGCTTAACCGTGTATTATTTTCACGGTTTTGCTGACGACTACAACAAAAGCGATCCTGATCTTACGACAATAAATCAGGCTGAAATATACGCTATAAAAAACGGCTATATATATACAAAGGGCAAATATAAAAACAAAGTCAAGGTAACGAAATACGACCCAAAGGAAAAAGGTCCCGGCTACTCGATAATCGGGTACAGCCAGGGAGGTCTGCAGGCGTTGGGTTACCTTACCCAGTTAAAAAAAATGAATTCCGATGATGTCAACGATATTGACGCGGTAATTACCGTGTCCGGAGCCGTTAAGGGGGTAAAAATGCTGGACGGCGGGCTGGGTAACTTCAAAAGAAAACTGAGTAATATGGGAAATACGTTTGGAAACGGCTTGCGTGCCGGCGTTGGCGTTTTTGACGTTTTTTATATACTTGGCAGCGGATTTTTTCTGAGAGATCAGTTAGCCAATAAAACTACGGTGTTCCTGAGTTTAATCCCGCCCAAGTGGAGGCCGTATTGGGCCGATGCATGGGTAAATACCGATCCTGAACGGGTGCCGCAAATTCGCGATATGATACCGGGAAGTGACTATATCAAAGATAATGTTGTTGAAGCTGAGTCTATAATTGACAAGGTAAAGGCCGACGCAAAACAGATTAAAGAATGGCGGCATAACAATGAAAAAAATTATTCCCCCTATACCAAAATGATCGATTTATACAAAATCGTGGCATCCTGGAAGCAGATACCAAAATTTGATACGGATGTCCCGGTAGGTTTTATTGCCGGCCTTGACAGCAATACCCTGTCTATGGCGGCAGGTATGGATGAACCGGTTGATTTACAGGGCCCTGTAAACGGTTTTGGAGATTTTTTTGAAAAGGTAAGAAAAGTCCATGTGGTAAAAAAGTGGCTTGTTATCGGCCTTGTAAGCGGAAGCCCCGCCTACGCGAAAGACGCGGAGAAGGCGCGGGACCTAATGAGGAATTTTCCTTCAGAACTGAACAACATGAAAGGCTCCAGCCAAAACGACGGCTTTATAGCGCTCGAAAGCCAGTATATCCCTCCGTCCGCGCTAAACAGAGATAAGGTTTTAAGCGATCCGCGCGGAAAAGGCTATATACCGATGGATAGAAACAACCACGACAATATAATAAAGAATCCGGCGACTTATTATGAGGCTTACAGAATGATCAATGAAGGTAGGGCAAAACGAGGCAGAGTAAAAAAATGAAAACATATATTAAGGCATTTATTTTATGCCTAACTTTTTCCTCCTGCGGCTTGTTTGTCCATGATAAACCCGGCAATGAAGCCGATACCGACCCACCCTACACCGCAAAGATCGCATGGGATTCCGGACTGTACAGCAATTATTATCAATCGCACATGGTTGACGGGGATTCGGTATTCTTCTATGAGCGCCCTCCCGGGTACGACACCGTTAATATTTACGCGCTGACTAGGCTGGACGCGGAGACGGGCAGGATTATATGGCGTTCCAATGTATTGTTCAGGGAGATTGTATTCTGCCAGCCTGTGGTTATAGGTAACTATGTCTATGTATTTTTAATGTGGAATGTCATCTTGTGCTTTGACAGGGAAACCGGGGAAAATACCGCGCGGGTGCTGGTTGACATTGATAATAAAGGATTGGAATTTATGAATTTTGCCACCGCGTATCAGGATTACCTGTACCTGAGCCTGTGGACAAACGGCAGGTATTTTGTCCGCTTTGCCGTGAACCTAATAGACCAGAGCGGGGGTACCGCCATGCAGAACATAACGCCGGAAATACTGTGGGAACCGGAAACCGGGGGCTATGTGTATGCGAAGCCGGTTGTGTATAACAATGTGGTATATACCGGCACCAATATAAATATCCAGGGCGTGGAAGGAAGACCGGTAGAAGTTGCCGGTTTTGACATAGATACCAAAGAGATGGTGTTTCATGTAACTTTTGGCGGCCCGGAGGATATTGGCGTTAATGCCCGTAATATTGAGAAAGGGATTGATTATTATCCCATATTCATTCATGACGATATTTTATATTATTTAAGCACTTCAATAGTGGCATGGGACATCAGAAGCGGGGAAAGGCTGTACCGCCATGTGTTTACCAATAACACTCCTGTTTCAAAACTGTACTTTTCAAACAGCCTTCAGCCTGTGTATTACAAAGGGAACATATATTATACCGGAAGCGCAGGCGACGAGGAATGGCGGAATATCATCTGCATAAACGCGGCAACGGGGGAACTGGTGTGGAATGCCAGTTCAAAAAAAATCATATATTATCATACCAACCCCATTATAACCCATGGAAAGCTTTATATAGCCGATTTCCACGGCTTGCGGGTATACAACGCTGAAAACGGGGAACTGCTTGGCGTGGACAAATCTTTCTGCGGAACCGGCACGGGGCGGAATGTGCTGTATAACGACTACATGATCTGCGTGAGAGATAACCGGGACACCGGCGAAGGCAAACTGGTAGCGGTGTACGTGGGGGAATGAAAAATGAGGAATGAGGAATGAGGAATGAGGAATAAAATTAAGAAAGAAGAAATAACCGTCTTAACTTTGCTCACTGCTCATTGCTCATTGCTCATTGTTACCTGTTACCTGTTAATTGTTTAATCCACTCTGCGGCCTGTTGTTTCACTTTTTCGCTGTTTTTTAACGGATAGATAAAATCTGCTTCGGCGCTTATGTCGTTGCCGGGCAGCAGGGACTTCAATTGTTCCAGAGCCTTTCTCATGCCGCCGCCGTGGCAGACAAAGAGGGCGATTTTTTTGCCTGTAATATTGGCATTGGCAAGAAAGTCGCGTATCGGACGCGCGGGGGAACCTCCCCAAACCGGAACGCCGATGATAATCAAGTCGTATGGAACAGGATCAAAAACACAGGGCTTGAGAGGGGCTTTTTTTATCCCCAGCATAACGCGCATGCCCCAGAAAAAACTTGCGAAGCCCCTGCGGGGTTTTTCATTTTCCGTGTGCAGCCGGATTAAGTCGGCATCCAGCCCGGCCTTGAGTTCTTCCGCAATAAGGGCGCAACTTTCACTCAGGGAATAATAAACCACCGCTGTTTTCATATAGGTTCCTTTTTACCATTTAAATTAAAGGGGGCTTGAAGCCCCCAATCTATATAAAGACCGGATAGTTCCGGTCAGTTGGCGGGGTATAAAAATACACCCCGATACCAATCATACTATCAGATATGAATAAAAATGCAAGTGCCCGCGGCAGAAAAAAATTAGGAATGAGAGAACTAATGGCTAATTGACAAAATCCATAAAAAAGACATAATAATAAAAAAGATTTTCAATATGTCCCCTTCATCTAAAGGTTAAATTGGAGTTTTCTATGAAGCTCTTTTCAAGATTTTCAAAGATTGTCGCCGGAATGGTGATCATGTTAAGTTTGGCGGGCTGCGCCACTTATGTTCCTATAAAGTCGGTGAGACCGCCTACAATAGATACAAGCAGTATTCAACGCCTGGCTATCAAGCCGTTTGAAAATAAAAGCGGGGTCGCAGGCCCCAACAGCGCACAACTCACACGCTATCTGACAGATAAAGCGACACAGCAAATCACCGCCGCCGGAAAGTTCACTATTGTAGCCCCTACCGATCCAAACGCGGACGGCGTGTTTTTAGGCGAGATGAGAAGTTTCATATCGAATGATACGCAGGATCGAAGAGAAAAAAAAGATAAAGACGGAAACATCTATTTCGAAATTACATATAACCGCAATGTCTCTCTGGAATTCTCGTATAGCGTCATTAGTTCAAGGACTGATATGCCGGTCGGAATGGTTATAAAACAAGGCTCAAACAGCAGTTCCAGTTCGGAATCGGCAGCCAGCCTTACCGACACGCTGACGCTTGCAAAGAGAATCGTTGATTCTCAAATGGGCAGTTTAACGCGGGACATGGTTCCTACTATGGTAAGCACGAACCGCCAATTGATGAAAGAGACCTCAAAAGACAAAGAGGTTAAACAGAGGATGAAGGTGGCTATGGCTGTTGTCAAAAACGGCAATTACGAAGAGGCCATAAGGCAATTCGATCAAATTGACAGCGAATACGGCAGTGTTGCCGCCAGGACAAACGCCGGAATCCTCAGGCAGAGTATAGCAAGCGACATTTCCGCCCGCGCTGAATTGAACCGGCTTTTCAGCGACACAAACGGGCTGGCAGACAAGGCTGTTAAAAACGCGATTGACAGACTCTATTCAAAACTGCCGTCCGGGGCAAACATAATGATTATGAAAACAAATTCCACTGAGCGCAGTATGCTCGAACATGTTGTGAACCAAATGACCAAATCCGTTGTCCAGGCGGGAAGGCTAAAGGTGGTTGACCGTTCCAATCAGGCTTTGATTAACGCCGAACAGCAATACCAACTGTCCGGAAACGTGGACGACAATTCAATGGTTTCGATAGGCCATCAGCTTGGCGTTCAATACATAGTGATCTGCTGGATAAGCGGCGAAAAAAGCCTTCGCCGTTTAAACCTAAAAGTGCTGAATGTGGAAACAGCGCAGATTACCGATCAAAGTGATTTTGAGATATAGCAAACAAAATAGCAAAGAGCAGGTAGCAAAGAGCAAAGGAAGAAAAGAGAGTAATATCTTAACTTTGCTATTTGCTCCTTGCTATTTGCTCTTTTGTTTGCTACATTGGCTGTATATGAAAGAAGTATCACTTACAGGCATTAAACCCACGGGCGATCTGCACATAGGCAATTACTTTGGCGCGATTAAGCCCGCGCTGGAACTTGCCAAAACGTACGACGCACGCTACTTTATCGCCGACTACCACGCGCTCAATACCATGAAGGAACCCAAGGAACTGAATTCGACGATAAGGCAGGTGGCCGCCGGCTGGCTTGCCGCAGGGCTTGATCCCGAAAAAGTAATTTTTTACCGCCAAAGCTCCATTCCGCAGGTGTTTGAGCTTGCCACCATGCTTGCGGCCTTTACTTCCAAGGGACTGATGAACCGCGCCCATGCCTACAAGGCCGCTGTACAGGACAACAACGAAAAAGGCGACGACCCCGACGCGGGGGTCAATATGGGCCTGTTTACATATCCCATACTGATGGCCGCCGATATTATCCTTTTCGATTCGGACGTAGTGCCGGTAGGCAAGGATCAGGTGCAGCACATCGAAATGGCGCAGGACATAGCCCAGGTAGTGAACGCCAACTACGGCAAGCCCGTGCTGAAGATTCCCCGCCCCGGTGTGCAGGAAGATTCTGCCGTGGTACCGGGGCTGGACGGCAGGAAGATGAGCAAAAGTTATAATAATACTATTCCCCTGTTTGCCCCGGAGGAAACCCTGCATAAAACCATTAGGCGGATGCTGACCAATTCCCAGGCGGTTGAGGAACCCAAAGACCCCGATGCCAGCCAGATTTATCTGCTTTACAAACTTTTCGCCACTAAAGAAGAGCAGGCCGCCCTTGCCTGTCGTTTCCGTGCCGGAGGCATGGGGTGGGGCGATGCCAAGGAAGAGCTGTTCCGCGTGGCAAACCGCGAGCTTGCCCCCATGCGCGAGCGTTACGAGGCAATCATGGCGGACATTCCCGCGCTGGACAAGATTCTTGAGCAGGGCGCAGAAAAAGCCCGCCCCATTGCCGCCGCCACGGTCAAGCGTTTCAGGAAAGCTGCGGGGATAGACTAAAAAATTAGGAATTAGGAGTTAGGAATAAACATCCTGGTAGCTCATTATTCCTCATTCCTCATTCCTCATTTCTAATTCCTAGTTCCCACATCTTTCCCGACACGGTGAACTGGTTTTCCTTTGTGCGGATAACGGCGATGCTTTCATCCTTTGCAGCTTCCATCATGTCGTCGGGCAGGGGACGTGAGTTGCAGATAACAATGACCGAAACGTTGACAAGAGTGGCTACAGCCACGGTGTTTTTGTGGGCCTGTATCGTAATAAGCGCCCCGCCGGTTTTGGCGTTGGCCATGACATCGGAGAGCAGATCGGAGGTATAGGCGCCGGTAACTTCGTCATCCGAAAATTCGCTCTGGCAGATTTCCGCGCCCAGGGCGGAGGCAAGTTCGGTAATTGTCATTTATTTTTCTTCCTTTGCTGAGTGAACATACACAGCCGCAACCACGGTGGTTCCGACTCCCACTTCCGAATTAATCGAAAATTCATCGGAGACGCGCTTGGTATTGGCAAGACCCATGCCCGCGCCAAAGCCCAGGGAACGCACGTAGTCATTGGCTGTAGACCAGCCCTCCTGCAATGCCTGTTTCACATCGGCAATGCCGGGGCCGGTGTCGGTCGCCGTAATTATCACCTTGTCAGGCAGTATGCTGTAATGCATAATACCGCCGTTGGAATGAACCACAAGGTTTATCTCCAGTTCATAACTCGCAATGGCAATGCGGCGTATAATTTTGGGATCGTAATTCCGCTGTTTTAACGCCTTCTTGATGTCGGTTGACGCCCTTCCTGCCAGCTCAAAATTGTAGCGGGGGACGTTGTATTCCATTTCCGCATAGGGCGATATAGTCGTTTCTGTCTTTTTCTGCAATTTTTCCAGTTTCTGTACCTCTCTGTTCATTTCAGCCAGCAAAGCGCGGATTACATCAACAGAACCGAGAGTCCCCACCAAATCATGATCTTTATTCAGTACAGGGAAACGGTTGTGATTGTATTTATTCAGATAGGAAATGGCGAAAGATAGGGGCATGTCATCCTGAAGCACAACAACATTGGTGGTCATCCGTTCTTCGGCCCGGCAGTTGATGAGGGACAGATCCAGGGCTGTAACAATATCATAAATCGAAACAATGCCCACAAGCTTATCGCCTTCCGCAATCGGGATGCTTGTTATGCGATTCTCCCGCATCATCGCCTGCAAATGCCGCAGGGTCTGATCTTTTCTGCCGGTAATAACCGGCGTCGCCATTACATCCTTTATTTTCATCTGATAGATCAGCTCCAAAACTACGGAAGGAGAATCATCAGTGCTTATGGGGATGTCGTCTTTGCGCTGGGCCTCTGCCCCGCTGTTTTCAGGATTGTTACTCATTGGAAACCACCGTTTTTGACAGGATATATTTTTCGATGACTTCGGCAACGCCGTCGTCATCATTGTCCCTTGTAGTTACCAGATCCGCGATATTTTTTATCCGTTGATCGCTGTTTGCCATCGCGATACCCGTGCCGGCCCACAGGAGCATAGCCTCGTCGTTCATCGAATCCCCAATGGCCATCACATTTTTTTGATTAATCCCCAGCTTTTTCGCAATCTTTTCCAGGGCCGTGCCTTTGTTTACATTGTGGGGCAGTATCTCCAGAAAATACGGTTTGCTTGTAAATATCGTCGCGCTGTCTTCAAGATACGTCCGTAGAATGCTTTCCAGCGGGGCGAGGAGTCTGGGGTCTCCGGGAATAAGCAGCTTATGGCAGCCGCCGCCTACCATGGCGCGGAAATTCTCTACCACTACCTGCCTAAGACCGGTAAGCTTTTGGTCATAGACCGTATATTCATTATGGCGCGACACGTACATTATATCGTCTTCATAAATTTGCACGGGAAAGCCCTCGGCTTCGGCTAAATCAAAGGCGGTAAGCGCGATTTTTGCGTCCATCCTGGTCTCGAAAATAATATTTCCGGTATGGCTTTCCTGTATTAAGGTTCCGTTGTTGCATATCAGGTAACCGGGCTTTTTATGCATTCCCAAAAGCCTGGCAAAATGATCCATGGCTGCGGGTATCCTTCCCGAAGCCAAAACCAAAACCACGCCTGCGGCCTCCGCCTTTTTGATGGCGCTTCTTGTTTGGTAGGATATTGTCAAGTCCGACCTAAGCAGGGTGTCATCCAGATCAAGGGCCAGGAGATGAACTACGCTCATTTTTCCAGAATAACATACAAATGCCGATTTAGCAAGACAATAATATCAGTGAGCAGGGAATAATTAGCAGTTAGCAATGGAAGAAGAAGACCTCTCGCGGAGGACGGAGGGAAGAGGGACTTTAACACCAGTCTTCAACCTTTAACGCCTCTATTCTGGAAAAATGTTTTGTGTTATGGGTAACCAATATTGCGCCTGTTGATATTGCGGCGGAGGCTATGAGCAAGTCCATATCCCCAAGCGGCACGCCTGATTTTTCAAGCTCGACACGAATCTTCCCATAGAGTTCCGATTGAGAAGCGTTAAAATCAACTATTGTACATTTTCCGATAATAGAACGCACTTCAGTAAATAACCTTTGAGATTTCTTTTTTTCAAGTCCATAAAACAATTCGGCATTGGTGACGGCGCTTATACAGATTTCATCATCTTCGTGTTTAATAAGCTTTTTTATGACCTGAGGGTGTTTCCTTACTACATGGCTTATTGTATCGGTATCAAGCATATAAATCATAAATCAACCTTGCGCGGTTTGTCTTTTAAAAGTTCTCTGTGAACAGAAAAATCCGGGTCACCTTCAAAGTCGTTAAATATTTCTGCCCATGTTTTTAGCGGTTTTTCTGAAATAATTACTTTTCCGTTTTCTTTCTTTATATAAACCTCTTTCCCTTTGAACCTGAAATCTTTCGGAAGTCTTACTGCCTGCGATCTTCCGCTGGTAAATATTTTTGCGGTTTCAGCCATTTATACTCCTCCATTCTGGTAGATACTTTAATATATATCATAAGGAGCAATATGTCAATATTTATTTAAGGTAGAAACGGAGTTTTTTCAGCATTTCTTTAATATCCAGCGGCAGGCCTATGTGATCATTCATGCCTATCTCCAGGCATTTTTCAATATCTTCACGGAATACGCTTGCAGTCATGGCTATAATCGGTGTCTGCTTTATCGCTACCGCGCCAGTCCCTACATTATGCTCTTCCTCGAACTTCCTGATCTTAAAAGTGGCTTCGTAACCGTCCATTTCCGGCATTTGGAGATCCATGAAAATAACATCGTAGGGTGTCTCCGCGCTCATAACCTTTTTTAGGGCAACCTTGCCGTTTTCAGCGCAGTCTACAGTCAGTTTAGTCGGCTCCAGATAGGCAAGCACAATTTCGCGGTTTATCTCTATGTCTTCGGCAAGCAGGATACGGAAACCTTCAAAGTCATCTTTCTTGTCCTGCGCCTGCTCTTCTTCCTGGGGCAAGGGGCCGAAGCAGTTATTAAGGCAGTCAATAATATCAGAACGGAACAGCGGCTTCTGTAAATAATATTCAATACCGGCTGTTTTGGCATCCGCCTCTATCTGCTTCCATTCGACCGCAGAGAGCATGACGGCTATTGAAGGCTTCGCTTTCCCTTCGCTCATTTCTTTGATCTTTCTCGCGGTTTCAATGCCGTTCATGCCTTGCATCTTCAAGTCGATGAAGTAAATATCATACAGGCCGTTTTTTTCGACAAGTTCCAGCGCCGCCTCCCCGCTTAAGGCGATATCGCAAGAAATAAAAAGACGGGAAGCCTCGCTGCGGAAGTATACAAGAATATTGGGCGCGTCATCCACTACCAGAGCGCGTTTATTGGCCCAGTACGTATTATTTGCAAGCAGCTTGTTTTCACTTTCAGCACCCTGCCTGGCGCGGAAAGTAAAACCAAAGGTCGCGCCCATGCCCAGCTCAGAGTCAACCCAGATGCGCCCGCCCATCAATTCAACCAGGTGTCTGGAAATTGCCAGCCCCATTCCGGTCTTGCCGAATTCCCGCTTGCTGCCCGAAGAGACCCGATGAAAAGAGTGGAAAAGGCGGGACTGGTTTTCGGCGCTAATACCAATCCCGCTGTCGGTAATTTCGATCTGCACTACATTAATGTCGTTTTCCGTCGTTTCCAGACGCGCGTCAAGACGCACGCTCCCCCCGTCCGGGGTGAATTTTACAGCATTGGAAAGCAGGTTTGTAATAATCTGTATCAGCCTCTTGCTGTCGCCTGTCAGGGTATGGGGAATGGTATCATTCAGATTTACGGAAAAGAACTGATGCTTTTCTTCCACCTGAAAATTGATCATATTAACCGCTTTCTGGATCGTTCTTTCAAAAACAAAACTTTCATTGGTCAATTCCAGCTTGTTCGTTTCTATTTTTGATATATCCAGAATCTCACTGATTACATCCAGCAGATTGGTAGAGGCATCCTCAATTTTTTTAAGGCAGTATTCCTTGCGCTCGGGCCTGTCGGATTTTCTGGCAATGCTGGTCATTCCTATGATTGCGTTCAAAGGCGTCCGCATCTCGTGGCTTATATCCAGCAGGAATTCAGACTTGGCGGCACTGGCCAGTTCCGCGTCCTCGCGGGCGCGTTCAATCTCGGTAACATCATTAAAGATCACCATCGCGCCCTCGTTGCCGGTTTCGCTTGATCTCATGGGAATAAATTTGATGACGCATTTTCTAAGCTCGGTGCTGTTGCTGAAACAGATTTCCAGCGGGACAGACCGGGTTTTGCTGTCGGCAAGCACCGCAGAAAAGTTGGCGGAAATGGTCTCTATGCACCTGTCATCGCAGACGCCTTTCAGAAATTCATTAACTGGCCTGCCGCTTTCAGAACCGTCTTCCGTGCCGGTAAGTTTTATAAGCACGCTGGAGCAAAAAACTATACGCCCGTCATTATTAAGACAAATAATGATGTCTGAACCGTTGTCCAGGAGGAGCTGTAAATAGTGGTCTCTTATTCGCTGGGCCACTGTTTTAGCCGCAATCATGTTGGCTTTTACGTTCGCGAATATTCTTTCCTGCTCAATGCTTGTTTGCAGCCTGCTGATTTCCCTGTCTTTTTTTCTTAGTGTTTTCTCCAGTTCAGAAATCCGCGCCTGGTATTCTTCAACTGTCAGCAATGCGTTTTTTTCCACGTTATTTCCTAAAAAACACAGGCGATGAAAGTAAAATTATGAAACCTGTTTTGTAATTCGCCTATCCTGTCCTTAACCGGACAGATTTCCCCGCCCGCGTAGGCAATGGAAAAAGGTATACTGTTTCCCATTTTTTCGATGACCAGGGACATCTCGCGGTCATGAATGGGCGTAAGCATTATATACCGGGTTATACAGGGAAGGAACAATGCCCCGTTGCATTTTCCGGTTTTTTTTACGCGCTCCATACATTCCGCAGTCGAGGCAAGAGTGCCTTCGACGGTAATTTCGCCCATAGTTATGGTCGCGCCTACGGGCACTTCTCCGCCGCACATTAAACTGTTGTCATCATTGACGGCATATATGCCCAAAGCCACAGGCTCGGCGCTTCCTTCATAATACACCATAAGGGGCATTACAATGGGAACTTCTTTTTGGATGCTTATTCCAAGGTTGTCCATGTATTTTAACGCCGGGATTCCGTCAACTGTCTTTAGACAGCAGCCGTCGGAGTCGGTTATCCGCCCCCTGGTTTTTCGTATGTTTTCGGACGGCATTGAAATGACTATGAATTCCGGCTCTATCGGGCCGTGCAGCAATATCATAGCAAGGCCCTTGCTGTCTATATCGCCGTTACGGAAGACAAACCAGTGACCGGTTTGCACGTCCGGGCTGGAGGCAAGGCTGCCCCAAAACGGGATGCCCCCGCAAATATCATCAAAATCCTTGTGCATTTGCGTCCCGCTGAGATTCTGAATAAAAGGGAAGAAAGTAAAGATCATCGTCGGCGGGCCGGGGAGTTTTTTTGCGGTTTCCGAATAGACAGCCTTTACCTTCTCATGGCAGCTTCCGGGATTCAGAGACTTGGCCATTGCCGTTTCAAAGACAATATCATCGCTGGTCAGGACGGAAAGAGAAAGCGAGAACATTCCGTTTCCGTGCGGGTTGGCGCTGGCAATAGTGGTCATGCCGATAATGTCGAAGGGCAGTTTTTTACACAATTCGCCTATAAACGCGGAATTGGTAAAATCCGAATGGCAGGTAACCAGACCGACGCTGTTTTTTTTCAGGGTACCCAAATTAATCTGCCCCAAAAGCTCGGCAATGCCGTCTTCCACATCGTCAACCTCTTCGGTATAGGCAGTCAATAATTTTATCATGGTATGAATTATACCACAAACCGCAATAAAACAACAGGTAAACAATTAACAATTAACAATTAGCAATTAGCAATTAGCAATGGAAGAGGTCTTTCATTGCTAATTGCTCATTACTCATTGCTAATTGATATGAATTACACCTTAAACCTCGATACCGCTACAACGAGGCTGTCAATGATTTGCTTGTTTTGCCCGCTGATGCTGTTTACCTCGTTCACGGCGGATTTGATCTGTCCCGCGCTTGCCGCCATTTCGTCCATTCCGCCGGTGATTTCCCCGGTGGCCCTTTCCAAGTTTCTGCCTTCGCTGATAATGTTCTTTGCGCCCTCAAGCATCTTTTCGGAACTGCTTTTCACCTGCCGGGTAATCTCATTGAGCTGGCCGATGGCTTCGAGTATCTGCTTGCTTCCCGCGCCCTGTTCTTCCATAGCGCCCCGGATGTTTTCTTCCTGATCTGACACTGTTTTGATCCCGTCCTCAATGGCTTCAAACGTTTCCAGCGCGCTTCCGGCAGAACCGGAAATTTTGTCTATGGAGCCTTTTATCTTTTTTAGCACCGAGACAATGGTTTTTGACTGGGCGCTGGAACCTTCCGCCAGCTTGCGGATTTCTCCCGCCACAACCGCGAAACCTTTGCCCGCTTCCCCGGCGTGGGCGGCCTCAATGGCGGCGTTCATCGAAAGGAGGTTTGTCTGGCTGGCAATGTTTTCCATTACCGAGTTGATCTCAAACAGCCCTTCGGATTCTTTGGCGATTTCCTTAACGTCCGAGGCTACCGTCTGCAACCCGCCCCGGCCTTTGCCGGAGGCTTCCGTCAACTCGTTCACCTTGTCCGTATTTTTGAAAAGGGTTTGGGTAACGGACTGTATATTGGCGAGCATTTCCTCAACGGCGGAAGAAGATTGGGAAACGCTCTCCGTTTGATGTTCCACATTATCGTTGAGCTTTTGAATGTTAGTGCTTATCTGCTCCATTGTGGCGTTTGTCGCCGCCACGGAAGAGGACTGGTGTACAGCCAGATTTTGAATGATATGAATGTGGCTGGTAATCTCTTCGACCGCCGCAGCGGTTTTACCCGAACTGCCGGAAAGGTTGGCTCCTATATCGTGCAGGTGTTCGGACTCTTTTTTTATGGTGGCGATGAGGTTTTTGATACTGTCAAGCATGATGTTGAAACCGTCCGCCAGTTCGCCAATTTCGTCTTTTGATTTTATGTTGACGCGCATGGTTAAGTCGCCGCTTCCCGTATGCTTTACTATTTCGGTCATGCGGGTCAGGGGGCCGGTTATGGAACGTCCGGCAATAATGGCGACAATAACGCCCAGCGCCGCGCAGATACCTCCGATGATCATCATGATATTACGGATGTGGATTACGGAAGACAGCACCTCGTGTTTCTCCACGCTTTGAATGAGTATCCAGTCGTAGTCGGGAAGCGGCGTAAAGACGCAGACCATCTTTTTCCCGTCAAGAGTGTATTCAGTACTGCCTGTCTTTTCCCTGATGACGCGCGTTATCAGATTCGCCAGGGGTTTCAGGGAAGGGTCTTTTTCCGCTTCTTTGATAGGGTTGAATTGTTTGTTTACCAGTTCCGTGTCGGGATGGGCCATGTAGGTTCCTTCGTTGTTGATCAAAAACCCGAACCCGGTTCGGTAGTCGGAGTGTATATCGTTTACCATGCTGGTGAGAAAGGTAGGGCCGTCTTTGCGGGCAATCATTACGCCTACAACAGGGGCGTTTTTGGTCTCGTCTTTAAAAACCGGGGCCGCGAGCGTCACAATCGGCTTGCCCGTGGTGCGGCTTATAAGCACGTCCGAAACCGCAGGTTTTCCGCTAAAGGCTTGTCTGACGTGATCCCGGTCTGCCAGGTTTGTGGAAGCGGGATCACGCACATAGTTGGTAGTGCCGTCCGGAAATACCAGCCCTATATCAAGGCTCCCAATACGATCCACATCTGGCCCGAGGCTTGCCTTGATTACTTCCCAGTTCATGGTTCTGCTTCTGGCGCGGTTGGCGATTTCCCACAATTGGTTGAGCAGGGTTTCCAGTCTGGCGTGGAGCAAGACAACATTTGACCTGCCGTTATTGATCATTCCGATAATAACAGCCTCTTCCATGTTTTTGGTAACGAGCAAGTTTACAGAAATAATGATAGCTGCGGATGTTATAAGTACAACTGCCACGATTAAAAGGGGCACGCGGATACTTAGTTTCATAAAAACTCCTTATCAGACAATCAACTATGTTTTAAATAAGATGATACCATGAAATTCTAATAGGGGATAGGGAAAAAAAGACCTATACAGATAACAGAACCAATTAAGACAGCAATTTCACCAGCTCATCCCAGCCGTCCGCATACCTGAACGGCGGGGGGCCGGGCGTATTTGGGGCAGACAGGGAATGACGCTTACTGTTGGTTTCAAGTAAGAAAAAATTCATACCGGCCCCTGACGCGCCCAGCCCGTCGGTTTCTTCGCGGTCTCCGACTACCAGAATCTCTTCCGGCGTTACGCCGAGATCCTCAGCAATGCGGAGAAACGGCCTCGCGGCGGGTTTCTGCGCTCCAAAAGACTCAGGGCCATACAGCGGGATGCCTGGGCCGGGGCTTAAGCCCAGAGCTTCCAGCCGCTCTTTCAGAAAAGGATAATCGGAATATACGGCAACACGAGGGATACCCGAAACGTCAAACTTTTGAAACAACTCACGCGCCCCCGGCCTGTGTTGATAATGTTTTTTTAATACCCGTATCATACGCGGCATGTAGCGGTTAAAATACCAGTCCCGTATCCGCAGGGGCGAACAGAAACAGGCCTTTCCCAGCGCGGCAAAGAAAGCGTTGTAGTATTCTTCAGGCGAGGCATAATCGCAACCGGCAAGGCGTTTGCGAATCAGGCGTTCCTGCCATATACGGTGCAGATCAAACGGCCAGGCGGCAATCAGATACAAAGGGATGCGGGTGTTATCAAACAAAGTCCCGTCAAAATCAAAAATGATCCCTTTAATATTGCCGGGAAACTCCCTCATTTAACCAGCTCTTTGAACATGGCGTGGCGCTTTTCATCCTGCATAAGGAGATTAAGCTTGAACTGGCCGTCGCGGTATCCCCGGTCAATACATGCCGCCTTGAAACGTTCAAAAGACGCGGGACCCAAAAGAGCGGTTTCCGGGGCCTTCACCCGGTTGGAAGCGCGTTTTTCTTTGTATTCAGGGTTATATTCCTGCAAACAACTGTCAACCTGGGCGGTAAATTCTTCCGCTTCGGCAAGGGAAACGTTCTGGTTTGCAAATTCATAATAAAATTTGTAACTTGATTTTTCCGGCTCCGCAAAACCAACAAAGAAAGGAAGCAGCTTGCCGGTCTTCTTTTCCGTTTCATGCACCGCTTCGATAAACTGTCTCTCATGGAGTTTTTCCCCGGTCAGGCTGATAGTCCCGTTTACCTTCTGGATAAATTTGATAGTGGGGAATTCATTGTAGAAACCGGTGACCTCCAAAAGGTCGTTCATGTTGTAACGGTAAAGCCCGGCGGAGGTGGTAATCAGCATACAGTAACGCTGGCCTTTTTTAAGCTCGTTTAACTGGTAAATCTTCGGATTGGGATTCTCAAGGTCGGATTCATGTATAAGCTCAAAATAATTCTTGTGGCCGAAGACGGTTGTGTCCTCGCAGTTGCTTTTCAGCACCAGACCCGCTTTACATTCGGTGGAAACGTAACTGAACTCGTGGAACACACATTCGGGCGGGAAAGAATGGAGGATTTTTTCATAGTAAATTCTGGTATTGCCGCAAAACCAGACATTGACAACCTGCAAATTGGGCCAGTAATGCTTGGGCAGAACCATTCCGTACTGTTCCTTGAGTTTCCGCAGTTCCGCAGCCCGTTCGGGATTGGGTTTGACAGCGGCTTCCATAGCGGCGCGGATATTATCCGGTATGGAGAACTTTTTACTTACCGTCCCATGCTCAATGTCGTCGCAGTAATCATTGTAAAATTCATTAACATTTGTCTGCATTTCCACCAGGGTGCTTGGGTTCGCGGTAATGATAAGATGAGTGTCACGCTCTATGCCCATACGCATAAGCGCGTAATACCTCGCCTTGTAATCGGCGATATGAAACACGTCTGCCGGAGCGGTATAGACCGACTTCATAAATTCGGGAATGTCCCTCTGCATAATCCCCGAAGCCGATCCGAAGACCGTACCGTCCGGAGCGGCTCCTTCAATGGCCTTGCCCACGATGGAAACACAGGGGCCGTAAAACACCTTGGGCCTGCTCTTAAGCAGGGTATAGAACCACATCTGATTCATCTTTTTGTACACATCCTGATAGTACTGCTCGGTAATGGGAATCCATTTAGGCTCTTTGGTAGTCCCGCTGGTAGTAGCGTACAGTTTCGGCTTGCCCGGAAACAGAATGTCCGCTTCGCCGTTTTTGTGACGCTCCACGTAAGGGCGAAAATCTTCGTAATCGTTAATCTTGACATTTTTCTGGTACAGGCTGAAAAGCTCCTCCGGCGTTTTAGCCGTGAGAATCTCAGCAAAATGATGTTCCTTTCCATAAACTGTATCTTTGGCGGCTGTAAGAGTGCGCCTCAGCGTATCGGCCTGGGCTTTCTTGCAGTTTTTGGAAGCCTTGGTCATTTCCCTAAGCCCCTTTTTCCCGACAATGGTAAGGGCTATTTTAATAAGCCGCGAGTTTTTTATTCTAGGTTCTTTCATGTTACTCCCCTTTTTGTGTGGATAGTTAATAATGCACGGATAGGGTGTTGGATGTCAAGTATTACAAAAGAGCAAAGAGTAAGTAGCAAGTAGCAAAGGAAGAAAATTGAATCTTAACTTTGCTCTTTGCTACCTGCTCTTTGCTCTTTGAATTTGTTCTTTGTTTCTGCTACAATGAGTTATGTTATACTACAGCACCCGAAACAAAAACAACCCGGTAAATTTTGCGGGGGCCGCGCCTTCAGGGCTTGGAACAATGGGCAGAATAACGCCCTTGCAAGAGCGTTAGACGACAAGGTATTAGAAATATAGGAGGGTAAAAATGAAAAAATTGAGTTGGGTTTTTGTTCTTGGGATTATTTGTATATTTAATTTTGCAATGGCTGACGATCTTAAATTGCCTCCGAAAAGGCATTTTGGGTGTCAGGCACTGTGCGCCGCCAGGAACGTTATGCGCCAGTTTTTCAAAGTGTATGATTAATATATTGACAAAATATTGTGAATAAAATATAATAAATAATGAGGAGTCTGGAATGAAAATAAAAGCTGTTTTTTGCTTATTAATGGCAATATTTCCGATGATTTTATATTCACAGGAACTTTACAAAGCCGTTTATAACGGTGATATTGACTATATAAAAAGATATATAGAAAATTTAGGAAGATATTCAAGCGATCATCAAGAAATATCTTCGAATAGCGATTTAAGGCTTTTGCGAAATACAATATATGCAATGCATGGCTATAAATTCAAATCAAAAGATTTACAGGAGCATTTTCAAAAATTTATATGGTACAATGGTACAAAGGAAACTGTTGATAATGAATTAAGTGAAAATGAAAAGAAGCTCATACGTATTATTTCAGCTATGGAAGCGGTTAATCCACCTTCTCAAAAAAATATAGTCGGAGAATGGGTATATCCGGTTAGCGGAGGTGTAGATGGTCCTGTCGGATTTGTACGTTATTTTTTTTATACGGATGGTAGAGTAGAAGGATTTAATAACAGGAGGGGTCGTTGGTATTTGGAAGGTAATACCTTCCGTACGGTACCTGATTCGGATAGTTCTGTTAGTTATACCAGTCCACTTGATTGGTCAGAAGTAGTTAAATATTTACGTATTTGGGTTGTTGAATATGATGGTAAATTATATAAAGCGTGTAATTTTTTCAATACGTATATGTATGAGCCAACAATTCCTAAAAATTATTGGGAGTAATATTTAGTATATAAATATATATATAGGAAGAAATTAGTTATTAATAAATATAAAATATATTTGTAAGGAAAAACCATTGTTTTTATTTTAGATGATAAAAAAGAAAAATTGGAATATATCCACATTCAACAACAAGAAAAATATGGTCATTCAAATAGAAAAGAAGAAGATCAAATAATTTTTGATAATATTATAAAATATTTTACAAATAATTATGGTGAACCAGTTTCAAGAAAAAGTAGTTTTCCATCAACACAAAGAAAGTCAGTTTTTTTTATATTTGAAAATAAATTGATTAGTTGTTTTTTAATAATTGATGATCCAAATTTTCAGTATTATGATACACAAATTCTTATAGCTATAAGTAAGGATAATGTGAAATAAGGGGTGTACTTCGCCGTCTATTGCCTGGACTACCATTTGGGGACTTTTGGGAAATGCGGTTACTATAACCACATCGCCTATCAAACGCTCTGTCGCTCTTACGCTCATTTTTAGCTCCTTTGACCACATACTATAAGGGCATGGAACTATTTACAAGTGGCTGGTATTGGTTACGGCTGCTGCAGGGCTGCGCCATGTAAGCAAAATATACTACCTGTAGCGTATAGCCTTGAATAACGACACTAGGCTTTTTCGGTGTCAGGCACTGTGCGCCGCCATAAAACTTTCAATAATATTTATTTGTATAACAAGAACGGATACCCGTTCTTTTCTGCAGGGATAACACTTGATGAATGGGGTCCTTATAATGTTCGTCTTAAAGTAGATACAAAAATATTATCGGCTTCTTCGACATTAAGAGAGGGCAATATTGTTTATTCTACTAATAATCTTGATGAAAGAATTGGCATGAGTTGG
>Ga0268262_10000297_pt1 | contig 66425 bp, 65 predicted proteins | sample TergutNc150P3_FD_190354 | JGI IMG/M metagenome (GOLD analysis project Ga0268262, IMG submission 190354) | Nasutitermes corniger P3 segment gut microbial community from laboratory colony in Florida, USA - Nc150 P3 (SPAdes) (version 2) | ecosystem: Host-associated > Arthropoda: Insects >... | reverse complement strand
TATTCGGGCTTCGCTGCACTAATGCTTTAAAACCAACTGTGTAAAATTTGTATCCCATTCCAACAATGGGGATAACCAGCAAAATCGCCATAGGCTCCATAGCGAAATAAAGGAGCGGCAGGGAAAACACGACGGATATTATGAGTTTTATTCTGAGCGTTTTGATTTCGCTCTTTTTGTTTTCCAATGCTTTGTAGCCTATTTTTTCTATTGTCTTTTTAATAACGGGCAGCCCAACTATCTGTGGATTGTAAGAGACTTCAGCTTTTTCCGTGGCAAAATTCACCGATGCAGTTTCCACGCCTTCCAATTTTAGAATGGTTTTTTCAACCCGCCTGGCACAAGCCGCGCAAGTCATGCCACCAATGGGAATGGAAATTTTATGCACAAAGGGAATTTAGTAATTAGAGTAGATTTTTGTATATTATGAGCAGGAGTTTATTATGAGCATGGCAATTTCAGTTCCATCTGGAAGCCTCACAGCAGGTTTCATTGAGAAAGCGCGGCGCGCATTCCAACAAAAGAATATTGTTCTTTTGCCAGAAGATGACTATAAAGAAATGCTGAAAGCAAAACACAACGCAGAGTATTTGGCAAAGCTGGACCGCTCATTCCGAGAGATTGAAGAAGGAAATACAGTTACCTTTGATATAGAAGAGCTAGAGGCTATGGCTGAATGAAGGTTGTTTTTTCAGAGCAAGCTCTGCGAGAATATTTTGAATGGCAGGGTGAGGATAGGAAGACTCTCAAGCGAATAAACGAACTTATACGTGATATTCAAAGAAATGGCTTGGCGGTAGGCATAGGCAAGCCGGAACTTTTGAAACATAGAAAGGGGTTCAGCAGAAAAATAGATGATGCCAATAGGCTGGTTTATATAGGCAATGAAAACAGTGATCTTGAAATAATATCCTGCAAAGGACATTATGAATAACGTTCTAATCGTAGGCAAAGGCGTGAAATTAATTTTAGAGATCCCCTAAAAAATTAAAACAAGCATTCCAATTGTTATAAACACGCCGCCGATAATTGTCTTTGCCGCTATTGGTTCTTTTAAGATTATAAATGCCATTGCCATTCCAATCACCAAGCTGAATTTATCAACAGGTATTACTTTAGACGCTTCGCCAAATTGCAAAGCCCTGTAAAAACACAGCCACGATAATCCTGTGGCAGTTCCCGATAAAATCAAGAATAGCAAATCTTTGTGTTCTATATTTACAATACCATTGTGTTTTCCAGTGACAAAAGTTATCACCCAAGATATAGTTGAGACAATAGTAGTTATAATTGCCGCTGCTAAATTTGAGTTTACGTTTTTAATACCGATTTTTGCCAAAATATAACTCGATGCTGCAAAAAATGCCGATAAAATCGCAAACAGAATCCACGTATGGCTGCCGTGCATAAAACCCTCCTAATATGCTCCTAAATATGCTTTTTCGAACAAGAAGATAGAAAATTCTTCACGAAATTTCCATATTCAAACTCACCGTCTGCGTTCCAAGGCATAAGCCTTTGAATATTCCGCGCTCTATGGAGCAGTCGGCAAAATCGCGGCCTCTTGAAATGGCGATGTAGCCTTCGTCTATAAGTTTGTCGCGAGTGGGGTCTGTGGCGCAGTATCGTGTTCCTGTCCACGCCTCAACCCAGGCGTGTGTTTCTCCGTAGTCGGATGCTAGGCCAGCTACGTAGCGGCAGAGGATTTTGTCAAGACGCAGAATGACGAGCAGTATTTGCGCATAATCCTGGCAAACACCCGCACCGGCGTCAAATGCTTCCGCTGCTGAAGTTGAATTTGTGGTGGAGCCTCGTTCATAGCGCATACGGGCATGAACAGCGTGTGAAAAATATTGTATGCGGTCTAGTATGTTAACCGGAGCGGAATTGTTAATACCTTTGTAAAAATCTACAAGTGCGCTATGTGCACACGTCAATTCTGTTGGGTAAAGCAGCACACGCGGTGGATGAGCAGTTGCTATGTACGGTTCGTCCGATACTTCCGCTGTCCCCTCTATCTCAAAGCGAAAATGGCTATGAGGCGCACTAATGTACCCCGCAAGCGCATCGTTGCCAAAACCGTCAACAGTCTGCCAAAGAGTATCGGCTGGCAACGGGTCTATGTGCCACGCCAAATTTTTTATATGCTGTCTGCTGTCGCTCTGCGGCAATATCCGCAGAGAAAAACGGTGTTTGGATGCAGGCGAAGAAAACGTCAATTCCGTTTGATATTGAAAACGTACCGTCTTCAAGATACTTGCTCCTCAAAAATCCTATTCAGGCTTTCGAGTACTTCTTTCAGGCGTTCCTTGTAGCTTTCCGTAGCAAGAGCATCGGCCAGCACCGCCAAATGCTGCGTATTGCATAAACCTTCGCGTACGCGCGCAAGCACGTGGCATAACATCTCGTGCTCGTTTTTGATTAGCTTATGATTGTACGAAAACCGGAGGTATAAATCGATTCGCTCAACAAATTTACCGCACTTGATAATAGTGCGTTCCTCACCGTTTGCGAGTTTATCGTCTAGGCTGCCCCAAAAAGCGAGCAGGTAATCAATCACCGGCATCAGAGACAGGCGAAGATTTTTGGCATCGCGGCTGGAGCTAAACGCATCCATCGCAAGCTGAATGTAGGCAAGTGCCTCGCTGCCTATCACGTTCCGGCAAACAAGCGCATTGTCGTGAGCAAAACGCAACGTAGAACTGACGGTAAAGCTGTCTTCTTCGTATAAAAAACCCCGTATGAAGAGGCGGTTATCGCCGTACTTGTCATCTATTTCCAAACTTTCTAGGAATTCCTTGTAGGAATTTTTATCCTTATCGAGTGCTTTGTCGTGATAATCGAAGAAGGTGTTGAGCGTGGTGTATGTACGCTCCGCATACCTTCCAAGCCAGTACAAATTTGAGCTATATTCTACCGAGATAGTACCCATGTATCTTTAAACCCCCCTCCCTGTGAAGAATTGACAATGAATGAGCCAACAACACGCGAGAAACGTGTAAGTCCGCTTGCCCACACGCGAGTAGTTTTGCCCGTCAGCACAAATGCCCTCAGGTCAGCTTTTCGTGGAACGGCAACTCCATTTTCGTCCATTATATCTAAGTCTATAAAATCTATGACTTCTTGCGATATAAACCGTCTTGGCTCTTTTATTATAAGAGCCTTCATTTCATCTAATTTCTCTTTTGACAACTCGCTTCCAAACACCACGCCGTACCCGCCTGCCTCCGACACATCTTTTATTACAAGACGCTCTATGTTCTCAAGCGTGAATTTTAGGTCGTTTTCGTAGTAAGGCAAATAAGTAGGCGCATTTTGCAAAATCGGTTCTTCGCCCAAATAATATTTTACCATCTTGGGCACAAAATAATAGATGCCCTTGTCGTCCGCAACACCATTGCCCGGTGCGTTGATTATCGCGACATTCCCTGCACGGTAAGCATCCATGATGTGCGGCACGCCAATAAGCGATTCTGGTAAAAACGTCATAGGATCTAAATACTCATCGGAAATACGTCGGTACACCGCACCAACTCTAGCCTTTACACCGAGGTAATCCTTCATATACAAAACCGCATTGTCCACGAACAACTCCGATGCCTTAACAAGCAACGCGCCTGTGCGCTCGGCAAGGTAAGAGTGCTCAAAGTACGCGGCGTTGTATCTGCCAGGCGTGAGTATAACATTTAGCCCACCACGATTTACAAAATCCATAGTCTCGTGCAGCATATCCGAGTAGTTGCGGTTATCCACAACATTGTTGGTGGAATAGGCTTCGGGGTCTGCAATCCGGCTCAACTCTCTAGCTATCAGCGGGTAAGACGCACCCGAAGGTATGCGCAGGTTGTCTTCCAATATGTACCACTTGCCATCTTTTGCCTGAACTAGGTCAATCCCAGAAATGTGGCTATACACTCCCTCAGGGGGAACAATGCCCGCGCACTCCTGCAAATATCCCTTGGAAATATATACAAACTCTTCCGGCACTACCTTGTCAGTGACAATTTTTGCACCGGAATAAATATCCTTCAAAAAGCAATTCAGCGCGTTTACACGCTGTACAAGCCCCCTATCTAGCAACGCGAACTCGTCGTGCGAAATAACACGCGGTATGGAATCGTATGGGAAGAGCTGTTCTATGAATTTTCCGTTTTTGTAAATCCCAAATTTCACGCCGTAACGTGCCATAAGCCTGTTTATCTCATTTGCAGCTGTAGTTGGCTTTTCCATATAAAATAAATATATAAATAAATATAGTATATTATAGCAAAACGGAGGTTTTGATGATAAAACCAGTGTCTGTGGCGGCTCTGCCCGTTGCGGAGAACTTCATCATACAGAAGAACCGCATAGAGAACAACGTTGGGCCAACGTGCAAACGCGTCTGCGTTGTTACAGGAACTCACGGAGACGAATTGGAAGGACAGTATGTCTGCGCGCGGCTGGCGAGGATTCTAAACGAAGACAAACAAAGCCTCTCAGGCATCGTGGACATCTATCCCGCTCTAAACCCGCTGGGGATTGATTCCGTCACGCGGGGATTCCCGATGTTTGACTTGGATATGAACCGCATATTCCCTGGCTCGCCAAATGGGTTAATGGCAGAAGTTGCGGCTAATGATATAATCCGCGACATTGAAGGCGCGGACATGTGCATAGACATACATTCAAGCAACATCTTTCTGCGCGAGATACCACAGGTGCGCGTAAGCGAACAAACCGCAGACACTTTGCTGCCCTACGCTATGATGCTCAACGTTGACCTTGTATGGATACACGCATCGGCGACTGTGCTAGAGTCAACGCTCGCGCACTCGCTCAACACACGCGGCGTAAAGACTCTGGTGGTTGAGATGGGCGTTGGAATGCGCATTACGGAGAACTACTGCTCGCAACTTGTTGACGGCATACTGAATATGCTACGCGAACTCAAAATGTGGAGCGGGCATGTAGAACAGGTACGGGAACCACTCGTTTCAAAGGATTATCGCATTGACTTTTTGAACTCGGATGCGCACGGGATATTTATTCCATGCGCCGCGCATGGCAGCCGTGTAAACGTCGGTGACCGCATAGGCAAAGTCATAGACCCGCTGGCTGGTGCTGTAGTTGAAGAAACGCTTGCGCCAAGTTCGGGTTTATTGTTTACGCTAAGAGAATACCCAGTGGTATTTGGCGGTTCGCTCCTAGCACGAATCATGGGGGATTCCAAAAATGGATAAGAATACTATATACTCAATAAAGTCGCTCTACCGAGAGAGCATGGATATTGTAGGTTACACTTTTGGCTCAGGCGAACATTCGTGCTGCGTGGTTGGCGGGCTGCGCGGAAACGAAATTCAGCAGATGGCTATATGCGCCCAATTAATTGACACGCTCAAACGCATAGAGGAAAGTGGCGGCATAATCCCTGGCAAGAGCATAATGATAATACCATGCGTGAATAGCTACTCCATGAATATAGGCAAACGTTTTTGGCCAATGGACAACACCGATATCAACCGAATGTTCCCAGGCTACGAACAGGGCGAGACTACGCAGCGCATAGCGGCCGGATTATTCAAGTCTATCAAAGATTATGCTTACGGCATACAGATGGCAAGTTTCTACCGCGAAGGCGAGTTCCTGCCGCACGTCAAGGTGATGGATACCAATTGCAGAAATCACGAAACTTACGAGTCGCTCACCGATTTTGGTTTACCCTACGGACTGATTAGAACGCCGCAACCCTACGACACCGCAACGCTCAACTACAACTGGCAAGTGTGGGGTTGCCATGCCTACTCGCTATTCTCAAATTACACCGAGCATATAGGAAGGCAATCCACGCAAACCGCCGTAAACGCGGTACTGCGTTTTCTTGTAGTCAATGGGATAATCAAATGGGCATTGCACCGCGGAATGCACACACGTGTACTGAGCGAGAGTTTGATAAAAAATGTCCAGACAAAACGTGCCGGTATACTGAAAAAGCACGTCGCTGTGGGCGATGAGGTAGCCGAAGGCGACTTGCTCTGCGAGATAATCCATCCTTTAGAGGGCAACACTATATGGCGAGTAGAATCGCCGGTGGACGGTACTGTGTTCTTCTCTTACAACAAGCAACTGGTGATGGAACACACTGACGTGTTCAACATCATACCATTTAGCTATGTGTAATTACGGGAACAATTTTTAGTCTTTTATCACAAGTTCAACCCTGCGATTTCTTGCGCGGCCTTCTTCGGTTTTGTTGTCTGCCACGGGTTTTGTTAAACCATAACCAATGGATTGCAAGCGATTCGCGTCAATGCCTCTTTCAATCAAGTACTGCATAACAGCTTTGGCTCTTTGCTCGCTGAGTTTTTGGTTGAAATCTTCAGAACCAACATTATCGGTATGACCTTCTACTATAATTTTGGATTCGGTTAGCAAGCTCTGGAGAATTGCGCCTATTGCCGATAAATTTTCCCTTAGCTCATGTTTTAAATCCGCTTTTCCGGTTTCAAATAGAATATCGCTCATAGAGAGAATTGTACCCCTGGCATCTCTGAAAACGTTGATGGCTTTGCTGTTCAAGGCATCCAGTTTTTTTTGTGCCTCGGCTCTTTGTGCAGCAAGCAGGGAATCTTTTTCTGCAAGGGCTCTTTGCGCATCTTCAATGGCTTTTTGCTTTGCGGCAAGCTCTGCTAATTTTTCCCTATTCAACTTTTCAAGACGGTTGCGCTCTTCATTCAAAGCCGCATTCAAGGATTTAGCTCCGTGGGCATCGCTACTCCATAATTCAATAAGAGAATCTTTTATTACGGAAATGCTTTTATGAATAGCCAAATTGCTTTTGGTTAAGGAATCTAAGCTTTTGCGGAGCGCAACATTTGAAAGCTGTAATTTATAATGCTCCACTGCCAAATCGCAATTTTTCAATTCCGCTTCGTAAATCGCACCGTTGCGATTTTCTTTTGCTATGGCTTCCAAATTGCGGATTCTCGCTTCTGTTGAGGCATAAAAACGCCCTGAGGCAACATCGCGCGAATAACTATTTTTTACAGCTTCAAAAGAAGCTCTGCAAGGAATGGAAGACTCTTGCGCAAACAAACTTGCGGCAGCGACTAAAATAACTAATGCTTGAATTTTCATAAAACCTCCTTAATTTTTTACCCGTTCTTTTGGTGCATTTGGTGCATTTTTACGTTCTCTCAGAACGTTATGGTAAACATCCAAAGATTCTTTGGACGCTGCCAAGCTGCTCTCTGCTTCTGCTTTCATTGTGCTAAGAGTGGTTTGTTCCTGTTTTAGCAAGAAAATTTGCATTTGAAGAACGGCTTCGTCTGCCAAAACAAAAGCACTTTCCGTTTGGCTGTCTTCATTCTGCTTTTCGGCAGCAGCGATTAAAGAATCCGTGCTGGCTGGAACTTCCAAACTATCTGCTTTTGCTACGGCCTGAAGCATTTTAGCTTCCGTTATGACCGAACCTACAAGGGCCGCTCTTTTAGACGCGCACGAGACCACAAGGGCTGCGAGCATCGCAATTAATAACACTTTTTTCACAAAAACCTCCTATTATGATATGCATCAAGGATTTAATTTACAAAATTTGAAAAAATTTTCTTAGACATTTCGTCTTTTAAGGAATATTCAGGATGCCACTGCACAGCCCATACATGGGGATGCTCCGGCATATACACGGCTTCCACAAGGCCGTCATCGGCTACCGCCATAACTTCAAGCCCTTTTGCTATTCTGTTTATCCCCTGGTGGTGGGAACTGTTCACTTCTATGCTTTCTTTCCCGGCGAGTTTGTGCAATGGAGTATTGGGGAGAATGCGAACATTGTGGGCAGGGACATCATAAGGCGGTTTTTGGGAATGGATTATTGCGCTGGGAAATTCTGTGGGAATATCTTGGTGCAAAGTCCCGCCAAGAAGAGCATTTATGAACTGTATGCCGCGGCAAATTCCGAGCGCCGGTTTATTTTGATTTAAAACCGCTTCGCGAAAAATGTAGGTTTCCATTTTATCCCGCATATCGCAGATCTCTCCGCAATGCTCATTTTTTTTATGTCCGTACAATTTAGGATTTACATCTTGCCCGCCGGTGAAGAGAAAGCCATCAAAAATGCTTATCATCTGTTCTAGTACGGTTTCTGAATCCGTCAGGTGCAAAATCATTGGCACTGCGCCAGCTTCTTCCAAACCTTGCATATAGCCAGGCAACATCCATACGCTATCTTTTTCTTGGTCCCAAAGGGGGATAACTCCTATACGTGTTCCCATTATCTATTCTCCTTATATATGTTTTTCAAATAGGAAAATAGTAAAAAATTTGATGCTAAGATGCATTTATCGGCTTGAATGTGGGTGGAAAAAGTTTCTAAATTTACCAATATGACACAGGAAAATATTACAGAAGCAGATATTCGTTGTAAGCAGAGATTACTCGGAGGCTAAATGCAGTATGGATTGTCAGATTATACGCTTGCGACTTTGGAAGGTATATTTTCAAAATACCAGTCCATAAAAGAGGTGATTTTATATGGAAGCAGAGCAATGGGGAATTATAAAAATGGTTCTGATATAGATATTTCCCTGAAAACAGATTCTTCTTTTGATTTTGACAATCTTTTGCTCATAAGCCGCGATTTCTACAATTCCGATATGCCGTATTTTGTTGATGTTTCCATTTACGAAAAAATTGACAATAAAAATCTACTTGCACATATAGAGAGATATGGAAAGATGTTATATTATAACGAAAATCTTTAAGACGCAATATCCGGCTTCATATCCCGCAATATCTGTTTTATGTCGGAGATGTATTTTCTGGTGATGCACAAGAAAGTTCCGTTGGATAATACCGCTTCAAGGCGATTGTTGCCCAGCGGCCTGAATTTGTCCAGCTTGTTGATGTTTAAAATGCAGTACTTGCTAACTTGTATAAAACCATTGTCTTTTAATTTTTCATATATCTGATACAAACGGCTTTTAACAAAATAATTCTCCTTTTCGCAGCAGGCAATAGTTTTGCCGTCAACACTTTCTATGTAATAAATATCAGAAGCATTTACCAGTTTTACCCCGTAATCTGAATAACACTCTATTTGCACGTCAACCGATTTTATCAATGAGACAATACGCTCAACAATTTTATCCTTTAAAGGGTATTTAATTAGTATTTCAATATCTTTTTGCGAAGAATTTTGTTCAAGATTAATAATCATTGTTTATTTTCCAATAGCCTCATCTCCCCCTTGGGGGCATATTATTCCTTAATGTTTATCGGCATAAATGGAAAAATCTTTAGTTTTTTTACAGTTTAAAAGCGATTTCCAGCAAAAACGCATTGTTAGAAGTAAAAGTTTTTCTAAAAATAAATTCGCTTTGATACGCTGCCACAAAGCCAAACAATTCGTTGAAACTATATTCAAATCCTAAATGCGAATATAATCCAAAAGGATTTTCCCCCTTTTGCTTTGTGTTTATATACCCAACCGTTCCTATTCCCATATTGAAATAATCAAACACCACCTGTTCAATAAATAATCCTGTGCTCAAATATGAATATTTATCATCTGCCAAAACGTTTAAATGGTCAATTTTAACTCCATATCTCTGGAATTTATTTGCCATAAGCAGTACTTTAAGCCCATAAGTATAAGACAATCCGTTCATATCATCGGCGCTGCAATAGCCAACAGAACTGCTTGGGCGTATAGTTACCGTCTGCCCGTATAGGTTGCTTGCCAATGATAGAACAAACAACATTAAAACAATACTCAATTTTTTCATATTACCCTCAACTTATATCAATATCCTTAAACCAAAACTCATTATTAAAGGAACATAAGGCGGGATATAAGGCACCATTGATGTTGACAATTCTATCATTTCACTAATCTTATAATTATATTCAAACTCTCCGCCATACCATAAAAATCCCCATTGCCAATTAGCTTCTAGGCTTCCTTTAAAAATACTATACTCATCATCTACATATCCATCTAATTTTTGCCAATTTTTTCTGAAAAAAAATGTTGGACCAATTCCACCATTAAATGAATGTTTTTCTATTTGAAATATTCTTCCTCTCAAACCTATATGGCTCATTCCAGCAAATTGCCTTGCGCAATCCGCATATAAACCTTGTGCTATTTTCGCTGAAAGAATATTTTTATAAAGAAATTTTTCAAAGCTCAATATTGTTCCAGGGTCAAATACAAAAACACCATCATCATCAAATTTATATTTCATCAAACTTGCATTTATAGCACCTCTAGGGTGAACGCTTAATCCAGTTAATTTTATTCCGGCAGTAAATTGTTGTGCAACTACAGCCGGAAAAAACGCAAGAATAATAAATAAAATCTTAAACATTATATCATGCCTCTATGCCAATGATTATAGAAATTTGCTCAAAAAAAAGCCCAAAAATTAAGTAAGATGCATAAATTCAGTGCTAAGATGCATTTTCGGCTCGATTTTCTTGACGTTTTTGCAGCAATTTGTTCAATTCTTCCGCGTCTCTTTTGAGCTTGGCAGCAGTGAATATCATGGCAAATATGTAAATCACAACCGCCATTGCAATAATAAGCCACACCGGCACTGCACTATACCAATCAAATATAAGCCCAAACACAACAAGCACAGCCACTATATAGCTGATATTAACTAGGTATTCCAAAATTATATTGCGGATTTCAAATTTGCCACGCAGATAAAGACCGAGAATGATAACGATATTAGCAGCGAAAATTTCAAAAATAGTGGGAACAAAGGAAATTTCAACGCCGAACAATAACGAAAACACCGCCAAAATGACCAAAGCCGCGCCGGTGACAAACATGATCTCATTGATTATTTTTTTTATTCCGGTCATCTGTTCATCTCCCGCAATATTTGTTTAATATAGTAAATCAGCATTTACTATATTTTACAACGGAGGTATTCTTATGATGCTAACTTTTCGTGTATTAACGGTGGTATTTGCGGCTTTTACGGTTTTATTTGCGCAAGACGAGCCAAACCAAGAAATTTACTCCAAAGTAGTTCTCGTCTGCGGAGAAAACAAAACGGTAAAGACGGTACTCGCCCAGATGTCAAAAAAGAATGAGAAGGCAACAGATGCCTACGACAAAAGCGAGCGAAACGAAAAGGCAAAATACGAGCGAAATGCAAGCGAAATTGATATTGTTAGCACCGAAGGGCCAAAGGTGCTAAAAGCGTATGCGGATTGCTTAAAAGCCAAATTGCAGGGCAAAGAATTCCGCAATCAAGGCAATAAACTCATTGTTAAAATTTCGGTGACAAACGACGGGCGCATAGTCAATAATAGCACATCAACAACTGAACGCCCTGTAAAAAAAGGCAAGGCTACACAAGTAGGCAACCCAACAGTAACTCAGGGCAAATCACTTTGGTGCGAAGACGAAATGAACAAATGCTTACAAGCTGTAATAGTCATCGAGCAAAAATGAGTTCTCATAGATATTCTCAAATGAGTATCTGTTGCGCCCGTTTCTTTTAGACCTGTATAATGCCCTATCGGCAGCTTTTATATAGTCCTGCGCATATTGCGAATACTTAACTATGCCAGTTGTGCCACCAACAGAAATTGTTACACGGTCTGCTACATCGCTGGCTTCGTGAGGTATATTGCACTCACGTATTTTTGCCAATAATTTTTCTGCAATAACTTCAGCACCGTTTTTATCGGTATTAGGCAAAGCAACAACAAATTCCTCACCGCCGAACCTCGCTACAAAATCCACGTCCCTAGACACGCATTGAGAAAGAGCAGTAGCTATCATTTTAAGGCAATTATCGCCAGCATCGTGACCATAAACATCGTTGTATTTTTTGAAATAATCAATATCTACCATCAACACGCTGAAACTGCTATCAGTACGTACCAAAGATTTTATTATCTTTTTCATGTGCCAATCCATATACCGCCTGTTGTAAATCCCGGTTAGATGGTCAACTATGGTCATGTTGAGAAATTCGCCCAGAGTTCTTATCTCGTCTTTATGTTCTTCGTCATGCGCTGTTAATCCCCAATCGAATAATGTTTGGCTGATTACTTTTACCATGCGGTTGAGCGGCTCCAACATTCCAACAACAAATACATTGAAAATCACAAAGGCAGTGAAAAGAGTTGCCATCATTATGCCAAAGAGAACGGTCATGCTGCTTTGCAAAAAGCCCCCAACAGTAATAGGATACACAGCGGCTATATACCAATTTAAATCTGGAATTGAGCCAAGCGCAATTATCTGCTTTTCTTTTGTCTCAAAATATTCTATCTCCCTGTTTTTTAATCCTTTGGTTCTAGCAAGAATGTCCTCGCCAGTTTTACCTAACACCTCTACTATGTTTGCTTTATTTTCAACAAGGCTAACTTCCTTTGCTTCGGTTATCTCTCCTGTTGAGTTAAAGAAATACAATTCCTCTGTTCCCAAATCATCCCTATATATTATATTGATGAAATCGGGCAGGTTTACGCCAGCACCCACTATACCTATAGATTTTTGCTTATTGTTAAAAACAGGTGCATTAACCCATAGCATATTTTTTTTAATTCCAATATCAAAATGAACCGCCAAATTGTAAGGTTCAGGATGTTTCATAATTGAGTTATACCAATACGAGCTTGCTTCTGCTGTATCCAATGTGTAAACATAATCATCGTTAAAATAATATCGCTTATCCCTGTCGCTTATCCAAAACAAGTTATTTCCAGCAAACGCCTTGCGGTACTCGGCTATTTCTTCAAAGGCAATTTTTTGCAATTCTTCGTCCGCAGGGTTATGAAAATACCGCTTTATCAAAGGAGAACCTGCCATTTTTAGAGCAATGGCAATTTCGCTGTTCAAAGACGCTTCTAGTTTGAGCCGCTTTACTTCTATGGTTTGCATTAACTCATATTTGGCGTTTTTATAATAGCTCTTGCTCATTAAAACTACAAACGTGGCACTTCCAGAAATGAATATGAGCATAAATAAAATAAACGAAAAGATGACAAATCTGCGCCGCATAGAAGTTTGACGTTTTCGGGAAATCGGTATAGAAAATATGCTATTCATTTGAGTAGGAATATAGAAAATTATTATTGAGTGGTTTTGCAAAACTCGTCGAACTCCGGCTCTACCGCTAAAAACACATCTACCAGCTCAGGGTCAAATTGGCGCCCCTTTTCTTCCAGTATTATCGATTTTGCTTTTTCGCGGCTAAAAGGCACTTTATATGGGCGTTCAGAACGCAACGCATCGTAAACATCGGCAATGGCTATTACACGGGCAAGGAGAGGTATCTCATTCTCTTTTTTGCCGTCTGGGTAACCGCCGCCGTTCCATTTTTCGTGGTGATGTTTAGCCATAACAAAGGCATTTTTCAAAAAATCGTCATCTTTTGCAAACTGCATGGATTTTTCCAAAGAGTCCGCGCCTTTAGCACTGTGGCTCTTCATCACGTTAAACTCATCATCGGTAAGTTTCCCGTTTTTAAGAAGAATGTTATCCGGTATTGCGATTTTTCCCATATCGTGCAAAAGGGAAGATTCCGCTATTCTTTTAATATCCGATTCAGAAAAGTTATGACCTCGCCGTACCAACTCGCGTAGCAAAATAGAAACATATTCGCTCACTCGCCTTGTGTGTACACCGGTGTAGCCGTCCTTTTTTTCTATCAAGTCGCTCATGGAATATACAATAGCCGCTTGAAGATTGCGGATGCTCTCGGTTTGCCGGTCAACTTCCGATTGCAACTCCTTGTTAAAGCGCTCTATTTGAGCGTGGGATTCATTGAGCTGCCGTATCAAGTCCTCTTTTTCTGTTATGTCGGTTACTATCACCACGGTGCATATCATCTCGTCAAATTTATCATAGACATAATTCAAAGACACTTGGCATTTTTGCCCTTCGATGCGGCAAACCGCATCGCAATTGAAAACAGACGCATCTTTTTTATGGATGTGAGAATAGAATGAAATATCTTCTGCAAAATCAAATAAGTCAAACAATTTTATATTGGTGAGTTGTTCAACATTTTTTTTAAAAAAATTCTCCGAAGCTGTATTGCAGAGCATAATATCACCTGTATCATCTAAAATAAGCACGGGCAATTTAACCGCCGTATAAACATATTTGGCAAGGTTGGCAGCATTAAAACTGAAATTGTTATATTGATTGGCATAATTGTTAAGAACAAAAACAAGCACCAACAGCCAAGTAAAAGGTATAAGCTCTATCCAATTATATAAATAATGTGTATGGGAAGCAGCCAAATCAAAAGAAAGAGAAACAAGTGCTATTAAGGAACCTATTAATATTGTTTTTGCCTGTGAACGATCTCTTTTTAGAGATGCACTTTTTAACCATTTATATTGAAGAAAAATTAAACAGCCTAAAGAAAAAAGAACCATCAAAAGAACCGATGTATTAAACAAATAGGAAGATAAAAAGCTAATTGCATCAATAGATGCGGCAATAATTATAAATATCGCAGAAACGACCAGAGCATTAACAGAAAGTATAATATACTGCAATGTTCTAATTCTTTTGGATTTGATTTTTGAAAGATTAAATATAAACGCAAAAAGAAACGGAACTATCATAACTTTTATTATTGAGAGAACCATATTTAATTTGGTAAATGTATAACTAGATTCCCCTAAAGCTACGCCCTCTGTAAAGGCTGTGTAAAACATAAAGCTGTTGTTAAGAGTGGTAATGGCAATTATTGCACATATAGCAAAAAAATACCAGTTTAATTCGCTACGATGTTTTTTCCCAACAATTTGAAACGTGCCTAGAAAAAGCACGATGAACGACATGACAAAATATATTACAGCAAAAATCAATGTTCATTTTCCTTAATTATGTTTTTTCGATTAGGAAAATAGAAAATTATACAAATTAAGAAAGGCTGGAATGTATGGACTCAAGCGCTTTGCTCAGTACAGAGCGCGGGCAAGCGGCATTCATGCGTTGAAAGCCCTTGCCCCCTAAGCCAAAGGAAGGGCCATCGTTGAGCCACAGCTTGGCTTTATGCGTTATCAAGTCGTTAAGCTCCTGCGCAGAAAGCCCCAGTGCCAAGAAGTCCAGCCATGCTAAATATGTTCCCTCTGGTTCAACCAATTTGATTTTGGGAATACGCTCTTTTAAAAACTCCTTTATGAACAACATATTGCCAAGTAAATAGCTTTTAAGTTCGTCCACCCACTCCGCGCCGCTTTGGTACGCCGCCTTGCAAGACACCATACCCATAAGCGAAGGCTGGCTCAAACCGCAGCACGTATATTCCTGCTTGAACTTGTTCAACAACTTTTCGTTTGAAGCAAATATATTGGCGTATAGCAAACCTGCGAGGTTAAAAGTTTTTGACGGCGAGGTACATGTAAGAGTTATATCGGCAAAGCGAGGGTCAAGTTTGGCAAACACAACATGGCGGTACCCCGGATATATAAAATCCTGGTGGATTTCATCGGAGATTACAATTACCCCATGACGCAAGCAAATCTCGCCCATGCGCATAAGCTCGTCTTCTTTCCAAACACGCCCAACCGGATTATGTGGGTTGCAGAGGATAAAGAGTTCCGCATCTTTGATTTTATTTTCAAAATCCTGAAAATCTATGCTGTAATGCCCATCGCTATACACAAGTTCATTCACCAGCAAATTCCGCCCTGTTTTTTTAACGGAGGCTTCAAAAGGAGGATAAACGGGTTGCTGTATAAGCACGCCATCGTCAGGTTCGGTTAAGGCACGGACGGCAATGTAAAGGGCACTCACCACGCCCGGAGTGGCTATTAGCCACTCGCGCTCCACATTCCAATCAAAACGTTCCTTAAACCACTTCTGCACAACGGAGAAAAATTCCGCATCAGGCTCGGAATATCCGTAAATTCCATGCTTGGCATGAGCAACAAGCGCATCCATTACGCATGGCGGGGTTGCAAAATCCATATCAGCAACCCACATAGGCTGCACATCGCTCGGTTTGCCACGCGAGATTGGGTCAAATTTTATGCTGTATGTATTGCGTCTGTCTATTACGCTATCAAAATCGTATTTCAGGCAGAACCCCCTATTGCCTGTCCCAAATCCGCAATCAAATCCTTAGCGGATTCCAAACCCACCGACAAACGCAACAAGCAAGCATTTATGCCCCGCGCATTCCGCTCGCTTTCCGGCAAGTCCGCATGGGTCTGCAACATCGGATAGGTGATTAAGCTCTCAACACCGCCTAAACTTTCGGCATACTTTATAATTTTCACGCTCTCTAGTATTTTAACCGCTGTCTGTTCGTCTTGCACGGCAAAAGAGAGCATCCCGCCAAAACCGCTCGCTTGGCGGCGCGAAACTTCATATTTAGGGTGTTCCGGCAAGCCAACATAATAAACTTTAGTCACCTTGCTTTGGTCGCAAAGCCAGTGCGCAATTATCAACGTGGTTTCCTGTTGGCGTTCCATGCGAACGGCAAGGGTTTTAATTCCCCTCACTATTAAAAAACCATCAAAAGGGGAAAGGCAACCGCCTGTTGTTTTTGCTATAAAGCGGATTTGCTCGCCCACTTCGGCACTTTTTGTCACCAACAAACCAGCTAAAGTATCGTTGTGGCCACCTAAATATTTTGTTCCGCTGTGCAGCACTATATCCGCGCCCAAAGCTATTGGCTTTTGAAAATATGGAGTGAGAAAAGTGTTATCCACTATTAGCAGCAAACCTTTAGGCTCCGTGATTTTTGCAACCGCCGCAATATCTATCACGTTCATCATCGGGTTGGTAGGCGTTTCTATAAACACAGCTTTTGTAGCTGGCGTTATTTCCTTTTTGATCTGTTCCAAATCGCTGGCATAAGAAAATTTAACGCCGTTCTTTTGGGATATTTTGGCAAAAAGGCGAAAAGTTCCGCCATACAAATCATCGGCTGCTATAATATGGTCGCCTGGCGAGAAAATTTCCATAAGAGCAGAAACCGCTGCCATTCCAGACGAAAAAGCCACCGCTTGCGCGCCGCCTTCCAACGCCGCTACCGTATGCTCCAAGTACTCGTTTGTTGGGTTTTGCGAACGCGAGTAATCAAAACCAGTGCTACGCCCCACGCCGGGGTGAGCAAAAGTAGCGGATGCGAAAATCGGAACGGCAACCGCTCCGGTAGTATCGTATCGCTTATCGCATCCATGCACACAAATAGTGCTTATGTCCATACCGTTCCTTTTTGTATTATCCAACGCCCTCAAAAAGTACTGTGCTTATGTAGCGTTCTCCGGTATCTGGAAGAACAACCACTATGGTTTTGTTCTCAAACTCCGGCAACTCCGCAAGCCTTACCGCCACCGCAGCAGCAGCACCAGAACTTATGCCGCACAAAATGCCCTCTTCCTTTGCCAAGCGGCGAGCAAATTCCACAGCAGTCGCAGAAGAAACCGTTTCAACTTTGTCCACAATGCTCAAATCTAGATTTTTTGGAACAAAGCCCGCGCCTATTCCCTGAATTTTGTGCGGACCCGGCTTAACCTCTTGTTTGTTTACCGTTTGGGTTATAACAGGCGATTCTTCCGGCTCAACCGCAACAGAAATTATCTTTTTGCCTTTGGTCTTTTTTATAAAGCGTGAAACTCCGGTGATTGTCCCGCCTGTGCCAACGCCAGAGACCAAAACATCAACTTTGCCTTCCGTTGCGTCCCAAATTTCCGGCCCTGTGGTTTTCTCGTGAATTTCGGGATTGGCTGGATTTTCAAACTGCTGCGGGATAAAATATTTATCGGGTTCAGCTTTTTTCAATTCTTCCGCTTTGCCTATAGCACCCTTCATGCCTTGCGCACCCGGAGTTAATTCCAAATGCGCCCCAAAGCCCGCTAAAACACGCCGTCTTTCAAGGCTCATGGTTTCTGGCATTGTGAGCGTTAAGGCGTAGCCTTTAGCCGCCGCAACATACGCAAGGGCAATGCCCGTGTTGCCGGATGTAGGTTCAAGAATTGTCATGCCCGGTTTTAGCACGCCACGTTTTTCCGCATCGTTTATGAGCGCGGCGCCAATACGGCACTTAACGGAAAAAGTTGGGTTCCGCGCTTCTATTTTTGCAAGCACAGTCGCTTTTGACTTGCCCGTTACGCGGTTCAAACGCACAAGCGGTGTATTGCCTATGGATTCAGCATTGTTGGAAAATATTGTTGCCATGTAAGCCTCCCTAATTTGGTTACGGTTAAAATGTAGTAAAAATAACTCATAGCTTCCCCCGCAGGGTCTATATAATACATATATGTTTACTATGTTATCTTGGGGATTTCGCAACCCCTATCCTAACCCATTTCTCCTTTTTCTTGCCGCTGGCAAACTTAACGGTGAGCCTCGCGCTATAAATATCGCTTCCCAGCTTTGAAAGATCCAAATCAATTTGGTTGGAACCATAATTCACGCCGGAAACATCCAAATTAAACACCTTAAAGCCTGTTATGTCAAAAACATCCAAGCTCGCGCTGCTCGCAGGGGCTAAAATCCTAAACCTCATCGCTGCTTTGCCGCTTCTTATTGGGTTTGGGAAAATGAAAAATTCCGAGATTTCTTCCCTCATGTCCAAAGCGGTGGCAACCTGCACATATTCCTTTGCGTTTGGCAAATAAAACGCGCTTACCTTTCCCCTGTGCTTGGCAAATAGATATTTATAATTAGGCGAAATATGGAGAAGCAGAGTATCTGGATTGTCATATTCAAAAGTCCCAGCGGCAAGTGGAAATTCACCGCTCAACAAGCGGCCTTTGCTGTTCACCGCTAAAATCAAACCGTTGTTTACCGGAACTAAAATGTAAAGAGAATCGTTGCCGGTTAAATCAATAGCAATGGGTTTTGAATGGAAATTTGCAAAAGGCTCGCCATTGGAGAGTATAGCCGGGAAATTCGGCAAAGGAACTCCATTGGAATCAATGATATAAAGCCTGTTGTTGCCCAGATATATGGAATCGCTATACAATGGAATACGTGTAAAATCCGGGGTTTTTGATTTTGCAAAATCTTCGTCTGTTGGAGTGTAAGGCCATTCCTCTTTTGAAATTGGCTTTGCGTATTTCCCAATCCATTCTATTTCAACCGGAATCTTCAAAGCTCTCCAGTTTATAACGCTATCGCCGGAAAAGGCGTTAAATGTTCTCTCCTGTTTTGCGCCCAAGGGAATTTTCGCTGTTATTTTTATCCCCGAATATCCGCCAAAAGTGGATGCCGTATTTCCATAGCCACTGGGATTTATTGAAAATACGGTATCTAACTGTTTTTGCGGATTAACCCTTTTATGCGGGATTAAATCACTGCCTGAGCCAAAGTAAAAAACGCTCTCCCCCGCCGAATTTTTAAACTCCTTGCCAAGCCCCAAAATGCCATCTGCCTCGATTAAAGCTATGCCAAATTGATGGTCTTTGAATATATCGCCGTTCCAAGCATTCACCGCACCGTAGCGAATTAGCGAATCTATATACCACTGGTTCACACGCCAAGCGGCTATGCCGCTTGCGGGAATTGCAGCGTCTATTTCATCTATTCCTTCTATTACGCCAGGCTCTTTATTCAAATAAAGAGAGTGCAAGCTGTCAACAGGAATTTCAACGAGTTTTCCTCCGTCCATTTTCACCGAGACTTTTCCATCTGCCCTATTGGTTCTCTGCCTGTTTTCCAGCAAAATATATTCATTGTTGTTTATGGGGATTTTCACTATCTGCGCAGCGCCCGCACAGTTATAGCCAGCCGCGCAAATCTCAACGGTTTCTTTATTGTTCAAGCGCGGAGAAATTTCCTTGACGTTTGCCCACCTGTTGTAAGCCCTCATCCATGCGCTCGGCAAGCTGGGGAAAAATCCGTTGCCGGCATTGTAGCCCGCAAAATCCATACCGTCAAAATAACCCAGCCTAGAAAATCCCTTCACAACGTCAAAAGAGTAAGGCAGCCCCAACTCGCGCCCTATTTGGCTTGTTATGGTTCCATTTATGCCCCAGTTCAAGCCGTCTTGGGAGGCGGTTTCGCTAGTGACTATAACAGAAAACACGGAGTCTGCCCTATTGAGTTCATCAGCTGCCTTCGCTTCAAAACCTCTCCAAAAACATTGACTTTCATCGCACCAAGTGCTATCTATATAAGCATCCATAAAATCGCCGGGGGTGTTTGCGCCTTTGGTTCCCAAAGTTCCGCCGTCTATCAAGCGGTTTGCACCCGCGTGGGCAATTAAAATAACCCTTTTGCCAAAAGAGCTGGGAGCAAGCGGGCCGTCAGCATCCTGTTTTGCAATATTTAAAACATCGTTCACAAACCTGGCGTAATCCGCCGCCCGTGCGGAATCAAAAGCCTCCATCTTCTCGCCTTTGTAGCGGCTTGTGCGGTTGTAATCTATTATGTGCTTTTGCAGCTTATAGGAACTCTGCCTTTTTGGGAAAACCGTTGCATTTATGGAAACTTGCCCACCGCTCGCTCGTTTAAAATAATTATCGGCAAATTTTATATGGCTTTGCCAATACGCCTCATCTGCTCTTGGGTCTGTAAAAGTGCCTCTACCCGTTGTAAGCGAGTTATCGGGTTCTTCGTAAAGGAATTCCACTCTTAAAATACGAACATCAAGGGCATCTGCAAAGCAGATGCCCGTAATGAACAACAAGAACAAAAAGGGCATTTATTTATTTATTATTGAACTTTCCAAACTGTTATGGCTGTGCATTTTTGACCAACAGGGGCGTTAGCACAATTTGCACCGTGCATCAAGTACCAAGTTGGCCAGCCACCACTACTAGTGGTTTTAACCAAAAAGTAATAGTTCACCGTAAAACCTATTTCTGTCGCTTCACAGGGACCATCAGGGCAATTACCCTCTGCTGGCGTAAATTGAGCCGTACTGGGATTATTTGGCAGCGGTCCCAAGGCAACTGGATCCCAACCAATTTGGTCTCTAGAGCCATCTTCTTTCTTGAACCATTGTGTAATTCTAGTACTGCTGCCCTGGGCTTCAAGATCCGATCCAGTGTACTTAACATAACCCATAATAATTTGGTCTCTCATATAATCTTTGGAATTAACCGCGTCTTTGACAAGAGTATAGTTTTTCACATAATTGGCTTGTAAACTTCTATTGCCGTTTATCCTAATAGTTTTGGGATTCTCACTGCCCTCGGTAATACCGCCATCCGTCCAATTTTGGAATTCGTAAGTAGCACATGGGTTCGCGGTTAGAGTCACATTATCGCCATCCTTGTAGGTTGGGCCTGGCGGATTGCGTGTAACCGTACATTCAGTGGGATTAACGGTGAGAGTTAGCGTGCGGTCTTGGCACCCTTCAGGTGTATTTTCATATTCAAAATCATATCCAGCAGCGGGGATAGTTGGTTGGGTACTGATATAAACTCTAATGGAAATCTTAACGGTACCTTTGGAATACTCGCAGGTATTTTGATTAAAATCAAGACCATCCGGTTGGCCATCCTGAAAAGCAAAACCATCCCCAAAATCGGAACCGGGCTTGTTCAATGGTATGGATTTGGATACACCAGTTCCCGTATTTGCCAGCGTAATCTCTATATTGCTAATTCTAATTGAATTATCCTGATAGGAAAGATCCACTCTGCCCGTGACTTTGATTTTACCACCAAAAACAATAGCTTGTGGTTCATTACCCGGAGTTTGATCTATAACAACTTTCGGATCGGGTTTAGTTACTGGAGGCACAACAGGACCTGGGGGCCGCGGAGTGGGAGTCGTGATCGGATTGTTGTCGTCTCCGCCTCCACAAGACATCAAAAAGCACAAAGCCAAAAGGCACGGGGCAAGGAACAGAGAGTAGATTTTTTTTTGCATAGAAGCCTCCTATCTCGGTAAATATACATTTTTTTTCCAAAAAAAGAAAAATTATCCAAAAATAACCGTTATTTTACGCTATTTTTAAGAAACAAGCAAGTGCTGCGCCCTAAGTATAAGGTATTCGCAAGCCTCTATGTCTTTAAAGTTCTTTTCCAGCTCGCGGTAAAATTTGCGGGCATCGCCGGTTTTATCTTGGGAGAGCAAAACGCTTATCAGATATACGTATGCTTTTGCAAGGCGCAAAGTGGAATAATTTTCCTTGTTGTCCATTATCCCGTAAAGCCATGCCAAAGCGGTATACATATGTTCATCTATGCTTATTTCCTTGAGCGCAAATTTGCACATCATAAAGTTGCTCACAACCACGTCAAAACCATCCGTTGTGCGCTGGTCGCTCATGTGCTTTAAGTTAAATTCGTTCAATAGCCACGCTACGTAACATGCGGCCTTTTCCCTAGGCATCCTAAAAAAAGCCTCTTCGTTGGTACCGGTGTAGCTCATAGCCAAGCTACGCCTCAAAGCTACCGCATTGGAGAGTTTGGCTCTGTTCTCCTGCGTTAAATGCGATTCAAAACGCCCTTCTGGGAACACCACCGTAAACCAGTCAAGCCTGGTGGAGGCATAAAAACATTTGGGGCAAACGGCAACCTGGTAGCAGGAGAAGTCCACAGCATTGGGATCCGGCTCATCCGGCTCATAAACCGGAACAATCTCATCGTCACGCCATCTGGGTTTGTAATAATTCTCGTCCACTATAAAACCCGATACATTGTCAAAAGAGCATAACGGGCAAATCATCTTTAAAGTGCGGAAATGCCCTTTGCCTTCGGATAGCCGGAAAAAGGTTTTGTTCAGCTCGATGTTTATTTCGTGGAAATCTCGCTCAAAATCAGTTATTGTAGGATATATTTGGAATGTATTCGCGGCTTTTAGCTGGTCTTGCACTTCCTGCGAGCCGCCAAAGAACGCTACTTTACGATTCTCTTTGTTCAACTGCTCGTAGATATTCTTGAAAAACATTATAGCCGTACCGTCTATGCGCTCGGTAGAGCTTAAGTCAAAAGCCATATCCAATCTAGAATCTTTAATCTCGTCCATAAGGAACGATTTATACTTAAGCGCTTGAGCAGAAGTAAATTCAGTGCCTAAATCGTAGCATAAGTAATGTCCTCGGACTTTTCTAGGTAAAAACATAAGTGTTATGAATATAGTAAATTTTTAAGGGGGGTTAAACAGGGAGAGGGATATCAAACCTTCCATTGCTGGCTATTGAGGTGTAGCCCTCATGTATAGCGTGCAAAGGTTCTCCATCTGTGGAAAATAGGGATTTTTCGCCTTTTAAAGTTGAAAACGCACCCCCGGCTTCTTTAAAAATCAGCGGATAGGGGGCTATATCCCAAAGCGACACCACAGGGTCCACCATAATTTCCGCTTTGCCGCAAGCAACTAGGTAATAGCCAAAGCAATCCCCCCAACCACGGTAGAGCTTTGCGTTTTTGCGAATGTTGCCAAACCACTGGTCATAGCCTTTGCTCTCCATTGTGTTTATGGTGCCGGAGAGAACAAGGGAGTTCTTGAGCTTACCTATATCAGAAACCCTTATAGCCAAACCGCTTGCAGTGGCTCCACCATCCCCTATAAACGCTCCACCCCCTGCGGTAGCCCAAATTTTGCTGTTCAAAGCCGGAAGTTGAATTAAACCCGCCAGGGGAATTCCATTTTTAAGAATTGCGATAACCGTTCCAAACAGCGGAACCCCATGAATAAACGATTTTGTGCCATCTATGGGGTCTAGCACCCACTGGTACTCCGCTTTTGGATTCTCTTGCCCAAACTCCTCACCTATAAACCCAAATTCGGGCGTTTCCTTCTGCGCAAAAGCCCGGACGCTCTCCTCTGCGCTCTTGTCCGCTATGGTAACCGGAGTGTTATCCGGTTTCCATTCAGTTTTAAAATCCGTTTTCCAATGTTTGAGAATTTCGCTTTGGGCAATGCTACCAGCGCAAAGAACCAAATGCAGAAGGTCTTGCATCTAAATATCCTTTCCCTTCAAGCGCAGATTTATCAGCAAACCCACAAAAATCATGCAAGTCAAAACAAAAGACCCGCCGTAAGACAAAAACGGCAATGGCAGCCCCGTCACGGGCATAAAGCCAACAGTCATGGCTACATTTACAACCACGTGGAAAAACAGCGTGGCGCATATCCCCGCAATCATCAGGTTCACAAAACTATCGGGATACAATTTGCATATAGATATCCCTCGCAAAAGCAAAACAAAGAACAGAGCTAATACCACAAGCGTTCCGGCAAAACCGAATTGCTCCCCCAAAACGCTGAATATAAAATCCGTGTGCTCTTCGGGCAAAAACGCCAGGTTGGTTTGCGAACCTGCGCCAAATCCCTTGCCGAACATCCCTCCGCTCCCTATTGCCACCTGCGACTGTATAACCTGATAACCCTGCCCCTTTGGGTCTCGCATGGGGTCTATAAAAGTTAAAATGCGGCTTCGCTGGTGGTCTTCCATGGTGTTCCAAGCTATTTGGCTTACATATCCTGAGCCTATATCCACCGTCATCACAAGAATTATAAACCACAGAGGGAACTTAAACCGGACAGAGACAAAGAACACGCATATTATGAGCAAATTCCAGTAAAGCCCGGAAATCGTGGAAAATATAACGCTTGCCACGGGGCTAACAAATAAAAACAAATCCACCAGCCTAAAGCCCGCCCAATAAAAATGCACAAGCGTGATTACGGTGAAAACCAAAGCCGTGCTTAAATTAGGTTGTTTTAAAACGAGCAAAAACGGAACTATAAACAGCAAACCCGGTATTACCAGGGTTCTTGGCTGCACTATGCTAACCCTGTTCCTGGAGAGCCAAAGAGAACTGGTGAGCAGATAAGCTATCTTGGCAAACTCCGAAGGCTGAAACCTAAAGCCCGCAATATCCAGCCAGCGGCCAGCACCCTTTGATATATGCCCAGAGTTCACAACCAAAAACAGAGCTATTATGGAGATGGCGTAAGATATCCATGCTATATTTTTCCAAGACCTAGGTGGCAAAAAAACTATCACAGCGGCTATTATAAAGCCCGCCACAAAATGGATTATCTGCTTGAACCACTCGGTATGGTACCAAACCACATCCGTATTGCTAGTAGCGGAATAGACCAGCATAATCCCTATACCAATAAGAGCAAAGAGAGTGCTCATAAAAACCCAGTCTATCTTTTTCATTCGGTTACCGCCGTAGAAGTGAGGGGATTAAAATATGCATCCAAAACTTTTTGCGCTATGGGAGCAGCCATAGCTCCGCCACCACCTGCATTTTCCAAAACCACGCCAACAGCTATTTCCGGCTTGTCCAAAGGAGCCACTGCAACAAACCAAGCATGTGTTTTATCGCCATGCGGGTTTTCTGCGCTGCCGGTTTTTCCACCTACCGTTACACCAGGAACAATGGCACGGCGACCCGTGCCATTAGGGGCGTTCACAACTTCGTAAAGGCCTTTGAGAATTATATTCCTAGTGCGTTCAGAAACTTTTCCTTCGCCTATTTTTTCCGGCTCAATTTTTCTGACCAATTCTCCTTCGGGGCTTACAATCTCTTTTAAAAAATGCGGCTTGTATAAACCGCTGCCAGAAGCGAGCGTGCCCACCATCACGGTTTGCTGCAAAGGAGTTACCAAAAGCGCGCCTTGCCCAATGGCTATATTTAAAATTTCACCTGCGCTCCATTTCCAGCCCTTTTTCTCAAACCACTTTTCGTAAGAAGCGGAATCTATCAAAAGCCCGGAACGTTCGTTTGGAATGTCCACGCCCAGCTTAGAACCCAAGCCAAAACGTCTGCCCATGTCGCCTATTCTTTCGCTGCCTATATCCAAACTCGCTTGGTAAAAAAACACATCGCAAGATTCCCTAAGCGCTCCCACAACATTCAGAACTCCGTGCCCCCTTGCGAGCCAGCATTTTGCATATCTATTCCCAAAACGCAACCCGCCGCCGCAGGTTTTATACCTGGTATATTCCGAAAGGGAATTGGCTTCCAAGCCAGCCGCTGCGGTAATCACTTTAAAAACGGATGCCGGAGGGTATAGCCCGCTTATGGCACGGTTTGTGAGCGGTTTTGCCGTGTCTAGGGCAACGGATGCCCACGCTTTGTGCAACTCCCTTTTTTCCAAAGAAAATATATTAGGGTCCAAAGGCGGGCGGCTTACCATTGCATAAATTTCCCCATTTAGAGGATTGAGCGCAACAATGGCACCTTTCAAACCTTCTGGGATTGCATTCTCGGCTACTTTCTGAAGCCGCCAATCCAGCGTTGTGACAATGGAGTTCCCGGATATCGGAGCGATGAATGGCATTCCTTCCACTATCCCCATCTCGCGCCCCATCGCGTTTACCTCTACAAACCTAAGCCCGTTGTTTCCTCTGAATTCCTGTTCGTAGCTGAGTTCCAAACCTTTTTTGCCTATGCGGTCTCCCATTACATAATGAGCATTTTCCGGAAGCTCAAGTTCCTGTTCGGATATTTCGCTGGTGTAGCCAAACACGTGCGCGCCATACATCCCAAAGGGATAATCCCTGCGCGATTCAATCAAGATTTCAATGCCGGGCAATTCTTCGCTGTGCTCTTCAAACAGAGCAACAACCTCAGGGGCTGCATCTTCTATAAGCCTCTGAAACCTGAATTTTTGCCACCTGCCGCGCTCAAAGGAAAATGCGAGCGCAGCGGAATCCAACAGGCGTTTTCCGTTGCTGTCCTTTATCTTTAAAAGCCTCTCAAAAACGGAATCCTTAATCTCCTTGTTTTTAAACCCGCTATACATAAGGGATATTTGGTAAGAGGGTCTGTTGCGAACCAAAACAACCCCGTTGCGGTCTAAAATAAGGCCACGGTTTGCTTTTATATTAACCTTGCGAATACGGTTTTCTTCGGCTCTTTTTAGGTTGTTATCGTATTCAAAGTATTGCAGCTGCAAAAGCCTTATTATCAAAATGGAAAATGCCACTATACATATACATATAAACACAAAGATTTTTAAATTCACTTCCTGTCTTATATCTTCTTCCGATTGCTGGAAATTGGAGAACATTCATCTAACCCCTATTTGTAAATCTCTGTTTTTCTTCCCATAGTGAGTGAGAACAAATAAAGGCAAACAACTCCTATTATAATAGTGTAGAGCGTATTTGGAAGGGTGAACGAGAATACCATTTTGGGAACATCGGAAATGGCTTTGCCCACTGAGAAATAATATATTATATCTTTCAAAAAATTTACCACAGCCAAAACAACTACTTGCAAAAACAAATTTAAATCTATAAAGCTCTCGTTTATTTGCCCCACCACAAAACCAACTGTGCAATACGCAAGCGAAAATGCCCCAAGCCATTCCGTGGGCGCATAAACATCGCAGAACAAACCGGACACAAAACCCATAACGCAACCCGCAAGGCCTCCATGCCTAAACGCAACCATAACCGTTAAAATAAGGAGAAAAGAAGGCTGCACCCCAAGTATCTCAATTCGCGAAGCGATAACAGTTTGGAAAAGAGCTGCTATAAAAAATAAAAACGCATATACAAAAAATTTAATCACGTGCTATTCCTCGCTCCACACAATCCAATCCATATTTTTACGAATAATAAAAACTTCTTCTAAGGATTCTATATGCTGCAATAATTTAATGCTCCCATAGCTGAGTACTTCTGAACTGTTCTTATCTAATTCACTCACAACGCCAACGGGAATGCCTTTGGGGTAAATGCCGCCAAACCCGGAAGTCACAAGGGTATCGCCTGGGATCAAATCTGCATAGCTGGAAACTTGAATTTGCATCTTGCCGTTTTCCCTTGAAAACACAACCCCCAAAGCCCTGGAACGTTGCGATATAACCGAGGTTCTTGAATTTGGATCGGAAAGGAGCTGCACCATGGAATGGGTTGGGAAAACTTTTGAAACCTTGCCCACCAAGCCCTCTGTTGTAAACACAGGCATCCCATAAGAGATGGAATCTGACCCGCCGTTGTTCACAACTACGGTAGTCATGTAAATGCCAGGGTTATGCCCTATTATCTGAGTTAAAAAAATGGGATAATCCCATTGGCTCTCAAAGTTCAAAAGCCTTTTTAACCGCTCGTTTTCAATAGCGTATTCTTTTGTTAAATCTATTTCCAATTTCAGTTTGGCATTTTCTTTTTTCAAAAGGGTATTTTCTTTGCTAAGGCTGCTTACATGCAGAACATAGGAGAGCATGGACTGAGGTAAATAAAAAACACTCGATAGAAAAAAATCTGCGATATTTTGTTTTTGCTTAATCTGAGTCAACTGCATATATAGAGAAATACAAACAAGAAATGCAAACACTACTGACCCGCGTCCCCATTTGCATAGTTCAACTATATATCGGAATAAACTCATCGCTCAATTACAGTTACTAGACCGAAGACGCCATGAGAACTTTACAATTGCGATAATAGTCTAAATCCTCTAAAATTCTAGCCGCACCTTTGCATACGCACAAGGGAGCATCATCTATAACGCTAACGGGCAAACCTGTTTCGTGGCGGAGCTTTGCATCCAAGCCCCTGAGCTGGCTTGTGCCACCTGCCATTATTATACCTTTATCCAAAATATCTGCGGAGAGTTCCGGCGGTGTGCTTTCCAATGCTTTTTTAACAGCTTCAACTATTTGGAAAATGGATTCGCTCAAAGCATCTCTAATCTCTTCGCTTTTGATGACTATTGTGCGTGGGATGCCAGCTGCCAAATCTCTGCCTTTAACTTCCATCTCAAGCTCTTTTTCCAACGGGTATGCAGAACCTATTTTCTTTTTAACATCCTCTGCCATGGATTCGCCTATCAAAAGACCGTGTGTTCTGCGCAAGTAGCTAACAATAGCTTGGTCCATTTTGTCCCCGCCAACACGCACGGAAGATTTGCAAACAAGGCCGCCTAGCGAAATTATAGCTACTTCCGAGGTTCCACCACCGCAATCTATAACCATGTGGCCAGAAGGCTCGGTGACTGGGATTTGCATACCTATAGCCGTAGCCATAGGCTCTGCCACCAAATGAACCTCACGTGCCCCCGCTGCTCTGGTAGCATCTAAAACTGCTCTTTTTTCCACTTCCGTTATCCCGGATGGAACGCCAATCACAACCCGTGGCTTAACCAAAAACAACGGGTATCTTTGAACTCGGCTAATGAAGTATTGAAGCAAAGCCTCAACTAAGTGGTAATCCGCTATAACGCCATCTTTCATGGGGCGTACGGCAATTATTTCATCTGGCGTGCGACCTAGCATTTTTTTGGCTTCTGCGCCTATGTATGTAACTTTTTCACTTTTTCTATCTACAGCGACAACGGTAGGCTCATTGATAACTATACCTCTGCCCTGCACGTGGACTAAAGTATTGGCCGTACCAAGATCTATGCCTATATTGCAGGAAAATAATCCAAGCATGATAAATATCCTCTTTTAAAACGGCTATAATATAGAAAAATTTTAGTATGTCAAGGTGATCCCGTCGCCACCCTCGCCGAAAAAGTCCGAAAGGGTGATAAAAGTTGAGATTCCAAGCCCTTTCATCTTCTGATAATACTTTTTCTTTAAAAAAGCGTTTACGCTCACAGAGTCGGAAAATTTAAGGGCTTCTGAGGAAATAGCCCTCGCTTCATCGTAATTTACGGAACGTATTATTTTTTTGCACTCCATAATGCACCAAGATGCCATGGATAGTTCGTCCACGCCAAGCCCAACCAAGAGCAAGGCACTGATGGGGTCAGAGGCCATTTCGCCGCAAACGCTTACCGGAATGCCCTCTTTGTGAGCGGCATCAACTATCATCTTCACAGACCTTAAAACCGCAGGGTGGTGAGGTTCGTACAGAGAAGCGATTTTACCGTTAGACCTGTCCACGGCAATGGTGAACTGAATTAAATCGTTTGTGCCTATGCTCACAAAATCAACCATTTTCGCTATTTCGTCCATTATCATAACAGCGGCTGGAATCTCTATCATAGCGCCTAGTTCAATTTTTGGAATTTCAAGCCCTTCCTTACTCAATTCCGCGCAGCATCCATCATATATTTCCTTTATTTTTTCAATCTCATTCACGCTGGAAATCATAGGGAACATTATTTTTAGATTGCCTAGGTCTCCAGCTTCTATAAGGGCTTTTAGCTGTTCCTTAAAAAGGTCCTTTTGGTCAAGGCAAAGCCTTATAGAACGCCAACCCATAAACGGATTAGACTCAGGTTCGGAACTTATAGAGGAGAGCATCTTATCACTGCCAGCATCCAAGGTTCTTATGGTAACAGGCATGGGATGCAGTTTATGAGTCACATTGCTATAAGCTAACGCTTGTTCTTTTCTTGTGGGCAAGGTATCCCGCCCAAAATAGAGAAATTCAGAACGATAAAGCCCTATCCCTGCCGCGCCAAAAGAGCCTATTTCACTAGCTTCTTCATATCTCTCTATATTTGCGCTCAACCTTATATACTTTCCATCCATAGTTATAGGCTCTAGGTCCCTCATGGTGAAAAGCTCTAATTTTTGGTTTTGAAAAACCTCTATTTGCTTTTTATATTTGTTTAGGTCTTGCTCATCTGGATTGACTATTACTATTCCATTTGTCCCATCCAATATCAGCAAATCGTCTTCGTTCACAAAAGCGGATAAATTCGCAATACCCATCACCGCAGGTATTTGCATGGAACGCGCAAGTATTGAAACGTGGCTGGTCACGCTGCCGGAATCTGTGGCAAGCCCAAGTATTTTTCCTTTTTTAAAACGCATGAGCAAGTTAGGCCCAATTGAAAAACCCACAAACACAACGCCATCTTCAATTTCTTCGTCAAGCTCAAAATCTCCTTTATCATTGCCCAAATGAAAGAGCACTCGGTTGTAAATATCTTTTAGATCTTGAACGCGTTCCTTTAAAATTCCGCCGTTGTTTTCAAAGCTATCTATCAAATTTTGCATACAGGTATGAAACGCATAACCAGCATTGCATTGTTCGTTTTTTATAAGAGAGGTAGTGTTCTCAATTAAAAAAGGGTCTTGCAAAATCATCAAGTGAGAATCAAAAATTTTCGCTTCTTCCTTGCCAGCCATTTTAAGAGCTAAATCACGCAAATTTGAAATTTCTTTTTTTACCTGTGAAATTCCTTTATGAAAAAAATCTATTTGACCTGTGATACCTGCCTTTAAAATTTTTTGATGCGAAATCACCACTTTCTGACGAGCAATCAACTTTACTTTTGCGATAACATAGCCTGGGGAAGCGGCTTTACCGGTGAACATCTTTCTCTGTTTATGTGGCGTCTTCATAGAATTTGTCTTTGAATAAATCCGTTAACTGTTGTGCGGTTTTCTCCTCATCGGGACCATCTATTATAAATTCCACCTCCGAGCCAGGCTCTATGGCAAGCATCATCAAATTGAGAATGGATTTTGCATTTACCCTTTGCCCGCAATATATCAATTCAACCGAGCCTTGCGCGGAACATGCGATACTCACTATTCGCCCAGCAGGCCTTGCATGAATCCCAAGCGTGTTCTGTACTACGAGTTTAAGGTTTACCATTTTTATCCTAGAAGAAATCTATGTTCACATCCAATCCATCTTTTATAATTAAACGAAATAGGCTATCTGCCGATTTTACGGTTGTCGCTAAATCATCATGCAATTTTCGGTCATTCAATAATATGCCAAGCGTGTTGTTTTTGGATTGAAGTTTATCGGTAAGGGTTAATACCCTTTGTATAGCTGTGTCGGCTCCGTTTACCAAAACATTAGTACGCCCAAGCAAGCCGTTTGCATCAGCTACCAAATTTCTCAACGGGGCTCTGTTTTCGTCCAAAATTGCATTGAGATTTTTTGTGGCCACAGATAAACCCGCTAAACTACCTTGCAATACCGGATCCGCTTTTTGAACCAAACCGATGGCCCTATCCTCTAAGTCCTCGGCTTTTTCCAAAATGCGGCGGAATCTGTCTTTAAAATCTTGGGTGGCTATGGTGGAATCGAGCAAAAGGTGAGCTATGTTCATTATTATCTTTGCGCTGTCCAAAACTTCCCCCGCCATGCCCATAACCTCCGCTATGCCGGCGTCAAAAAAGCCCGGAATGGTATCGCTCTCAGAAAATGTTCTAACGGAATCCCCCAAAACCACTCCTATCTGCCTTTCGCCCAAAAGCCCTATATTCTGTACCCTGATTTCCGAATCTACGGGAATTTTAACATCATTTCTGACGGAAATACGCACAAGAACCCTGTTTCCGTGCAAAATTATCCTCTCCACCCTGCCCAATTTAACCCCATTGACCTTAACCGGGTCGTCTTGCGCTAGGGTGCTAACCTGGCTAAAACGCAAATTATAGGTCACATAAGTTTCGCGAGGGTCGTTATCATTCAAAAAGAATATGCCAAAAACTAGGATTACAGCCGCAATGACTATAACCAACCCCACTATAAAGTAAAGCATAGCATCTTTTTTCACTTCAGGGAATATAGTAAAAAGAGTTGACGAAGGGGAGCGTTGCGGAGCATGTCAAAACTAATCGGCGGTCAAAAATGGCATATTTTTTGCATAATCATTAAAAACTAAAGTTTTTACTCGGTAATGCCGATAAAGAATGTAGATTTAACGAAAGCGAGGTTTCTTATGGCGGGTATGTCAGTAGGTGGATTGGTATCAGGACTAGATACAAATAGCATAATAGCTCAGCTAACTGCTCTTGAGCAGATGAAAGTCACTCGCGAAAATCAAAAGAAAGAAAATGCCCAAAAAACCCTCGATAAATTCAAAGAACTGCAAACCAGGCTTGGCAATTTGTCATCAAAAGCAAATACTTTGGAAACTCAGAACAAATTCAATGTTTTTAAATCAAATTCAAATTTTGATGATTATGTGAGCATTTCCGGCAAGGAAGGCGCAACAGCAGGTCAGTATGACGTAGAAGTGAGACAGTTGGCAACCTCTCAAAAAGTCGCCTCAAATAAAATTTCCGCCATAAACACGCCTGTGGCTCCAGATGCTTTTAAAATAAACGGCACCGATGTGGACACTATAAAAATAACATTGTCCAAAACCCAAGCCGCTGCCAAAACAAGCAAAGATAGCACCGTTGATGTGGTGATATCTAAGGCCGATACATTAAAAGATATTGTCAATAAAATAAATGCAGCTGAGGGTGCCAGTGTTAAAGCAAGCATAATGTCAATGGCAGACGGCGACAACAGGCTTATTTTAACAGCCGTGGAAACCGGCACCAAAGGTTTTACCATAAGCGAAAACGGCGGCACCTCTCTGTTGAAAACCCTCGGCATTTTAAGCAGCACAGAAGGTTCGGTGGCTTTATCCGGCAACGCTTTGGTGACCAAAACCGGAGGAGCAACAAAGGATACAACATTCGATGAGCTAAATACCTCGCCACTCCTGAAAACCGTTGATTACTCTAAAGATAGCATGGGTATATATATAGTCACTGGCAAGGACAGTGTTACTAATGAAGACATTGGTAAGTGGATAACAACCGATTTAGTTAAACAAAAACTTGATGAGAATGGCGATCCGGTGTTTAAAGATGGGAATCCTGTATTGGTCAGCAAAACTGTGGAGGAGGCGATTAATGACTTGAACGATAAGTTAGCTGGTGACCCAGAGACTAGCCTTTTAAGGGCCGGTCTTAATAATTCCGGTGAAATAACTATATCGAGAGTAGATGGTTCAAATATGCCTAGCGATATGGCAAAAGGCTTTAAAATCAAAATAGGCGAATTTGATTTTTCTGACCCTGACAATATTGAAATTGATGAAAAAAGGGACTTGGGCAAATTCACCACTCAAAACACATTTGCAAATGTGATAACCGAAGCTCAAAACGCATTTTATTCCATAGACAACATGGCTATTAGCTCCAGAAGCAACAGCGATGACAAAACCATAAATGGCACCGTTTTTAACCTGAAAAAAATTACCATCGACGAGGACGGCAGGACAATAGTAGGGCCTGTAAAAACTTCTTTGAGCTTGGATAAAGACGCTATAATAGGCAATATAAACGCTTTTGTTGAAGAATTCAACGCGTTGATGAAATTCTTAGATGAGAATATGAAGACCATTGTAAAGGAAGATACGGATAAAGTTTCTGGAAGAAAAACAACTACACGCGAAATTGGGCCTTTCGCCGGTGATACCAGCATTTCCACTTTACGTGATAATTTAAAAAGAATGTTGACTGGAGTCGTAGATGAAATAACTGGAACCAAGAACAACGGCTATTCAACGCTTTATTCATCCGCAAGCCGCATTGGCATAACCACCCAAAAGGATGGGGCTTTAAAAATAGACACCGCGCAGCTGACCAAAGCCTTGGATACAGATTTTGATGGTGTGCGCAGATTATTCACATCAAATAACTTCAGCGACGAAGTAGGCTTTAGCGTTGGAAATTCCAATAAAAAATCCCAAGCGGGCATATACAAAATTACCGCAGATGGCGATGTGTTTTTAAATGGAAACAAGATGGCAGTCAAAGACATCTTTGATAATAAAATAATCACTTTGGAAAATGGACTTTCATTTGAAACCCCAAGTTTAGGAAGCTGGGGAGATAAAACAGAGGTGCAAGTCACATTTGTGCGTGGCATAGCCAGCCAAATAGCAAATTTTGTGGAAAAGGCAAAAGACGCTGCGGATGGCTATTACAAAACTTCTGAAAAAAATTATCAAGCTAGAATAGACTCTATTCAAAAAAGAGTTGATGAATTGCAGATTCGCGTGGATAACTATAATACTAGAATTTCCAAGCAGTTCGCTGCTTTGGAGAGAAATATGAGCAACTTGCAGTCTCAAACAGCAAATATGATGTCCGCTCTTAGCGGAATTACATATAGATCCAGGAACTAAACAGAGGACTTTTTATGCAAAACAACACTTACGCTCGCCCAGGTTTAGGCCAATACCGCCAGGCTTCTGTTGAAACAGCAGACCGTGGGCAGTTGATAATAATGATTTACGACCATTGCATAAAATGGTGCGGCATAGCCAAAGAAGCTTTGGAAGCTGGCCAGCTAGCGCGCAAAGCGGAGGCTTGCCACAAAGTTGAAGCAGGCATAAGCGAGCTGATGGCTTCCCTTGATATGCAGAAGGGCGGCGATATTGCAAAAAATCTTTGGAGGCTATACGATTTTTACAGCCGCCACATCCATGAAGGCAACATGAAAAACATAGCCAAAAATTTTACGGAAGTTCAAAACATGATGGGTGAATTGAGGGAGGCTTGGCAAAAGGCCCTTGGAGAAGTTCGCCAAGACAGAACTTTGGCAAACAAATTATCCAATGGAACTCCTCGTAGCTATGTAAGCATGGTAGGTTGATATGCAGCAGAACGTAAAATCATTATCCGCCAAGATAGATAGCGCAATGCAGCTCTGTAAAAACGTCCTTGAACACGACAACAAAATAAAAGCACTCTCTCCGCTGGATATAGGGATGGATGAATACGCAGAAAGATTAACTCAATTCGTAGAGAACAGAGGGGATGCCACAAGAGCTGCAATCCAAGAACTGACAGAAATAAGCAACTCTTACGAAACTCTAGAGAATGATTCAACTGCAACAGTCGCGGAAAAAGCCGTTTTAAACGAAAAAATACATTCGCTTCAAGATTTATCCGCTGTGTTCGCAAAACAAAATGCAGTCACCAGAAAAAGCATTGAAATTCATCTGAATTCCTTGCACCAGGAATCAGCGGAATTCCAGCACAATGTAAAAGTCATAAAGAATTATCTTAAAGCACCGGATAATAGAACTTTTTACGGCTAGTTCGCGGCAAAAAACAATTCCTTCTGTTCCCTTTTTTCACCTTCGTCCGTTGCGACGTAAGGTGCAGTTTCATTCTTTTTGAGCGCTAAGTAAAACAAGGCTGTGCTATAGGTAGAAGGAGTTGGGGTAAAATCCTGAACCTGTTCGGGGTAAATGTTTAAATCTCTGAGCGTTTTTGCAAGGGCTTTCATATCGCTCATTTTGCACCCCGGATGGCTGGACATCAAATAGGGCATGATTTGCGTTTTTAAATTGTGCTTTTCGCATAGCTTTTGGAAAATAAGCATGAACTTTTTGAAAACGGAAAAGCCCGGCTTTCGCATAAGCTCAAGAACATGGCTCTCCGTGTGTTCGGGAGCGAGTTTTAAGCGGCCGCTCGTGTGGCGCAAAATCAAATTCTCTATGTAAATGGAATTATCTTCGTTCAGGGAATGTAAAAGCATATCGTAGCGAACCCCGCTGCCTATGAAAACTTTTTTAACTCCTTTTATCTGCAAAACCTTTTTGTAAAGATTGTTCATAACCTTGTGGTTGGTGTTCAGGTTATTGCAAATTTTTGGGGATAGGCAGCTAACCCGTTTGCACTTGGAACACAAACTCTCGTCCATTCCACCCATTCTATACATATTTGCGCTTGGCCCGCCCAGGTCGCTTATATTGCCTTTGAAATCCGGCATCTGCGCTATTGCCTCTGCTTCCTTTAATATGCTTTTTTCGCTTCTGCTGGCTATGAATTTTCCCTGATGGGCGTGTATGGCACAGAACGAACAGCCGCCAAAACAGCCACGGTGCGTTGTTATGCTGTGTTTTATCATTTCGTAAGCTGGGAGCGCGCCTCTTTTTTTATAGCGAGGGTGCGGAGTTCTCTCATAAGGCAAATCAAAACTTCTGTCTATTTCACATTCCTGCATCTGCGGGAAAGGCGGGTTTATAATCAGGGTTTTATCCCCTATTTCTTGGGTTAGAACTGCATCTGTATTTTGTTCCAAAATTTTGGCGTTTTCTAAAAATTTGCTGCTGTTTGTTAAACAATCATTGTGGGAATGTAAATTTAATGCGGGGCAACCACGTAGGGTTGCCCCTGCGGTCAAAAACGCGGTTTGTTTTGTGTCGTAAATATTTTCGCCGTTTTGCAATTTTTTTGCAATTTCAATGATCGGTTTTTCACCCATTCCGTAAACCAGTAAATCCGCTTGGCTTTCGCAGAGGATGCTTGGCATTAGGCGGCTTTCCATGAAATCGTAATGCGTTGTTCTGCGAAGCGAGGCTTCTATGCCTCCCAAAATTACCGGAGTGCTTGGGAATAGCTGTTTTAGGATTTTTGAATAAACCGTTGCGGCGCGGTCTGGGCGGAACCCCGCTTTGCCACCGGGCGTGTAGGCATCATCGCTGCGCAATCTTTTGTTTGCGGTGTAGTGGCTCACAACGGAATCCAGGCAGCCGGATGTCACGCCAAAAAAAAGGCGTGGCTGCCCCAATTTTTTGAAATCCCGCAAATCGTCCTGCCAATTTGGCTGGGGCAAAATGGCAACGCGCAAGCCCTCGCTCTCCAAAACCCTCGCTATAACCGCATGCCCAAAAGACGGATGATCCACATACGCATCTCCGCTAACTATAATTACATCAACGTAATCCCACCCAAGACAATCCATCTCTTTACGGGATATGGGGAGAAACGACATATATTTTAATATACAATTTATACACAATTCTATTTTTTGCCATAAGCTATGCCAAATTCCGCCTACTATCACAAAGAGCTTTTGCCGGAAAGCCTTAACCTTATGCAAGCGGAGCAGGTGCTGGCAAAGCATTTTAAAAACCACGTTTTAATAGGCGTTGACGAGGCGGGCAGGGGGCCGCTTGCAGGACCCGTGGTGGCGGCGGCGGTTGTTGTTGGGGTTGTGACGGGGCAGGCACGCAGGCCTGCCCCTACAACCCCAACAATAACCGCTCTAAACGATTCAAAAAAATTGTCGGAGAAACAGCGGGAAAAAATCTTTGAGGAATTGCCCAATTATTGCAAACATTATTCCATAGCCGAGGCCTCGGCGCAGGAGATTGATGAGCTGGGAATATTGAACGCCAACTTCTTGGCGATGAGGCGCGCCCTTGCCCCTATAATCTCCTCGCTTGAAGAAAAAAAGCAGCTGTATAAAATTTTGGTTGACGGGAATTTGTGCATAAGGGAAATTGACGAGAGTTTGCAAATGCCCATAATCAAAGGAGATGGCAGGGTGGCTTGCATTGCCGCCGCATCTATTTTTGCAAAGGTGCACAGAGACAGGCTAATGGTTAAATTCAGCGAGCAATTCCCGAATTACGGCTTTGAAAAACACAAAGGCTATGGCACAAAAGCCCATTTGGAAGCGGTGAAAAAATTAGGGCTATGCGAAATTCACCGGAAGAGTTTTAATTTTTTATAAAACTGGGGAAATTTTACTATCTTACCTTCATGACTTTTGAAGAAATATACGCCCTTGTTAAAGAGCGCAAGGAAAAGATGCCGGAAGGCAAAAGCACAACAGAGCTTTTTAAAAAAGGCTCTCATGGCATTGGCAAAAAACTGGTGGAAGAAGCGGCGGAGTCTTGGATGGCAGCGCGCTACGAAGGCAAAGAAGCCCTTGCTCTGGAACTTTCACAAACGCTCTACTACGTAGCCTGTATGATGGCGGAGAACGGCCTTAAGCCAGAAGATGTTTACGCAAAGCTATGAATACTCATCGCCTCTTTGCCACCGCCTCAAATTCCATTAAATTCTTTTTCCATTTTTCTTTCTTCAACGGAGCGTAACTCTCAATGGGTTTGCGATTGCCTTTTGAAAACTCGCTTGCGGCTTGTTGAATATTATCCACTATCTCTTTTATCTTTCCGTTCACCACGTTATTGAAAAGGCTTAGATTCATTATGGTGTTTAACACCGGGCCGCTTGGCGAAACAATAGCACGAAATTCATAGCCCACTGAATCCTTGTTTATCTCCCTAAAATCCAAAATAGCAGTTGAGGTTCCGTGCAACTTCCACGCTAAAAGTTTTGTTCTGCCTCTGCCAAAAAACACATGGTGCATTCCAGGGCCTACACCCGCGCTATCATTTAACAGCCAAACAAAATTGCCCCACATATTATCGCCGTTATCACCGCTAAAGAATTTTCTATCTGGAGTATCGTAGGTTATTGTGTATTTGGTTTTTCTATATGCGTTTACCAGCTGCGCGGTGAATTCCATATTGTCAAAGAGATATATCATCATCTCTTTTGAAACCGGAAGTTTCCCGTTAAGTTTAAAGGTCACCCTATATTGCCGCCCCATATAGCGAAATAACTCGGTTGCTTTTGGGTCGCCTGTGCGCAGCCCACGTTGCTTTAATTCCAAATATGGAGCGCAGAATTCCGCATTGTATTTAATATTTGGGTTTGGGACTTTGTCTTTTGCTGAACATTGAGGAAAATCGTAATTAAGGCATATCTTAGTTCCAGAACACATCGCAAGATGCCCTTGGTTTGGCTCACCCTCGGCAAAAGTAAATACAGTTAATATGAGTATAATAATTATTATTATTTTCATAATTACTTTCCGAGTTCCATAGAGCGTTTTACCGCCGCTTCAACTGCAGCCATAACCGCTCCTCTAAACGCCCTATTTTCAAGTTCTTGAATTCCAGCTATTGTTGTTCCCGCCGGGCTGCAAACATTTGCCGTCAGTTCGCCAGGAGTTAATTTAGAATCATTTAACATTTCCACTGAGCCTTCCATTGTGGATAACGCCAGCTGCATAGCCGTTTCCCTTGCTAAGCCAACTTTAACGCCACCCATCGCAAGCGCTTCTATAAATTGAAAAACAAACGCAGGTCCGCTACCGGAAAGCCCTGTAACCGCATCCATTTGGCCCTCAAGAACTCTGACGGTATTTGAGCAAGTGGAAAATAAAAATTCAACCGTTTGCAACACGCTTTCTTCAATACCTTCTTCTGTTGCTATGGCAACCGTTCCTTTTTTCACCGTGATGGCGATGTTTGGCATGGTGCGTACAATGTTCTTCATCTTTAAAGCAGTGCGCAAGGAGAGAAGCGTTACACCTGCCATTATGGAAACTATAATAATATCTTTACCTGCGGCCTCCATCTCTTTGCGCAAAGAGACGGAAATCTTTGAAAAAATTTGCGGTTTTATGCACAAGAATACTATATCTGCCTTTGAAAAACCTTCTGCCAAAGTAGCTATTCTTGTAGCTTTGCTTTTTTCCGCAGCCTTGTTTGCCACATGATTATCCGGCTCATAAAAAAACACGGAGCTAACAGGATAACCGTTCTCTGTCAAGGCTCTTAAAATTGCGCCGCCCATGTTGCCCGCACCTATAAAAAATATTTTTTTTGCAGAGGATAGCATGTTTCTCCTTAACCCTTCATAGCAGCTAAAAAACTTCCATTGTTTTTATGGTTCTTCATCTGCTCTTGAATCTGTTCCATAATTTCAACGGGAGTATGGTCTTGCAAAAACCTGCGCAAAATCCAAACATTGCGAAGCTCTGTTTCAGAAATCAAGAGCTCCTCTTTGCGGGTACCGGATTTGAATATATCTATGGCGGGCCATATACGCTTTTCCGCTATGCGGCGGTCTAGCACAAGTTCCATGTTTCCTGTACCTTTGAATTCTTCAAAGATAACCTCGTCCATGCGGCTTCCGGTCTCTATCAATGCCGTGCCTATAATGGTAAGCGAACCGCCAAATTCAATTTTGCGCGCCGCTCCAAAAAAACGCTTTGGTCTCTGCATAGCCATTGCATCCACACCGCCGGAGAGTATTTTTCCAGAATGTGGGATAACCACGTTGTTTGCCCTTGCAAAGCGAGTTATGGAATCCAAAAGAATAACAACGTCATCACCTTGCTCAACAAGCCTTTTGGCTTTTTCCAAAACCATGTCTGCGACTTGGGTATGGCGTTCCGGCGGCTCATCAAATGTGGAAGCCAGCACCTCGCCTTTTACGTTTCTGCGCATATCGGTGACTTCTTCGGGGCGCTCATCTATCAGCAAAACCAAGAGCTTTATCTCAGGATGGTTTTTGCTTATGGCGTTTGCTATGTGCTGCAAAAGAACCGTTTTACCTGTGCGAGGCGGCGCTAGAATAACTCCGCGCTGACCTTTACCTATAGGCGTGAATAGGTTCATTATCCTGGTTGAAAGCTCGGCGGAATCGTATTCCAAATTTATTCGCTCAAACGGATGCAAGGGCGTTAAATGCTCAAAAGCAACGCGTTTCTTGGCGTTTTCCGAGTCTTTATAGTTTATTGTCTCTACGCTCGTAAGGGCAAAATATTTTTCCTTTTCCTTTGGGGCGCGAACCTGCCCCGTCACTGTGTCGCCTGTTTTCAGTTCATAATACCTGATTAAATTCGGGCTTACATAAATATCATCTTGCCCTGGCAAATAGTTGTGGTCCGGGTTGCGCAAAAAACCATAGCCTTCGTTTATTATCTCCAAAACGCCTTCCGCATATATGGGCATGCCTTCAACGGCGGCTGCTTTTGCTTCTAGAATACGGTAAATTATGGCTTGCTTGCGCATAACCTTGATATCCGGCAAATTGAGCTCTATTGCTAGAGTCTGCAACTCAGGCATACTTTTGACGCGGAGCGCAGCCCATTCATTCCTAGCCTTGTCTATGGCTTCCTTGTCTATCTTTGGAATTTCTTCTGGTGAAAATCCTTCGTACGGGCGGAAGTTCCTGTTACTATTATTGCCGTTGTTGTTATTGTTTCTGCGGTTTTGATTTTGATTGTTGAACCTATTATTATTGTTATTCTGAAACTGTTGCCTCTTATTGTTGCCATTGTTGGTAAAATTTCGCGGCTGCTGCGGCTGGCGGTTGCCTGTAAAAGCCCCCGCATTGTTCTGCTGGTTTTGAGCCTCACCCGCCTGTTCTGTGTCCGGAACCTCCGGAACCATTACGCCAGATGGGAGCATAGTTTCTGACATAGGCGAAACCGAAGCCTCAGACTCCTGTTGAGCTTTTCTAACGCCTAGATTTTCCAGCATTTCTGCGGTTTCCGATGGAAGCTCGGCATCTTGCGGAACTTCGTCTGATAATAGTTGTTTTGAACGTGGTGCCAAGGGTAAAACTCCTTCATTGCGCAATAATCACGCAGATATGTTTTAAAAGGAACTTACCTAATATAGAAAAAAAAAACAACTTTGTCAAGGGGGCAAGGTATATTTCTAAATTCCTTCCTAAATGCCTTTCCTCATTATTTTAATCCTTTGCGGGTTAGCTTATTCGCAAGAATTCTTCCGATTTGAATTGGGAGAAAGGGAACAGGCAGACACAACTCAAAACGAAAACGCCGGTTGGCTAGTGGAAGACGGCTCAAGCGACACTTTGGAGTATCACGCAGTTGATTTGGAATACAGCGTTTTGGCAAAAACTTTCAACCTCAACAGCAAAGCGCAGCTCAAATACAAAACAGCAACGCTCAACGGCGATACCATTATATATAACCAAAAAGACAAAACCATAGAAGTTATAGGGAATCCCATTTTCAGGGAAACCTCGCAGCCAACGCTTGCGTCTCATAGAATGAAATACAATTTGTCCTCAAAAGTCGGTGAAATAATTTACGGCACAAGCTACATGGACAATCAGCAATTCAACGGCACATTGATAAAAGCCGTGACAATACAGAGCGCAGACACTTTAAAAGAGCAGAGGTTTTTAATTGAAAGGGGGGATTTTTCAACTTGCTCAAACCCGGAACACCAGCACTATGCCTTTTATAGTCGCCGAATGGTGGTAAAGCCTAAAGAGAGCGTAACTGCGCGCCCTGTGGTTCTGAACATGGGAGAGGTTCCGGTTGCGATTTTGCCCTTGATGGTTTCCCCTATGAAAGGCGGGCGGCGCTCAGGGCTTTTGGTCCCCAAGTTTGGCGGTGACCAGTCGCAGGGTTTTTTTATGAACAATGTAGGTTACTACTTAGCCCCGAATGATTACCTAGATGCGCAAGTTTATGCGAACGTTGTGGAGGGTAGCTCGGCGGATTTCACCAAGAGCAATTTAAATGGCGAGTTCCGCTATAACGAAAGATATACGCTGGACGGTTTTGTGAATGCCGCCGGTTATTTCAATAACGGGACATTTTGGCGGGATTACGATATACGTTTTAAACATTCGCAAAACATAACGCCAGACCGCAGCAAAACCTTGAACGGTGAAGGCTCGTTTGTTTCAAGGCAGAACCTGCGGCAGCAAAACGGAATAGACGAAACAACCATCCTAGACCAGCAAGCAAACGCGGAGATGACCTACTACCAAAAAATTGGCGACAATAAAAATGTGACCATAAAAACAAGGCAGGAGTACAACTTATCAACGGGTTTGGTTCGTAGGCAGCTCCCGGATATCCAGTTCAGAATGTCTGGCCCTCTGTTTGAATCGGACATGTCCGGCGAAAGCATAGAGCCTCCATTTTGGGAAAAAATAAATTACTCATATTCAAACCATTTCAACAACCACAGCGTCAAGGCTTATGATAGCTTAAAAGACAAAGACACAACAGCTTACTACACAGGCCTTTCCGATAATCTAAATTTTAGTTATACCGGAACACTTTTCAGTGTTTTGAACATAACGCCATCGCTGAATATCATGAACAGTTGGACGGCCAGAGAATATATTTCGCCAGATGACTCCATAAATAATAAACGCAACCGTTTTGCTTTTGACCCTTCTAAAGGCGAATACGGGCAATACTACCTGAAATACAATACCTCTTTGCAAGCCGCCACAAAGCTATATGGGTTTTGGCTCCCCGAATGGGGCAAGTTCACCGGAGTTCGCCATACCCTTTCGCCAACCGTTGGTTTCACCTATGCGCCGGAACTTGAACCCAACGAAAAGTTTTTTCCGCACCCGCTTTTGGGGCAGAGCGCTGTTCAGAATAAACAGCAAACGGTAAATCTACGTTTAGGGAACGATTTTGATATAAAATACCTGCTCGCTACCAGCGCGGATACCGCAAGCGAAAACACCAACCAAGACGACATAAGCAAAAACTTACGTCTTTTAACGAGCAACCATTCCACATCCTATAATTTTGCGGCGGATTCATTTCATTGGTCGCCTATAGCTTCAACCTTTGGGCTTCAGGTTTGGGAAAACTATATATTTTCGGTGAATACCACCCATAATGTCTATCATCTTTTTGAAGACGACCCTAAAAAGGTTCGCTATCCGCAGCTCACGGATTGGAACTACGGCTTAAGCTATAGATTTGATTGGAGCGGTGACTTTAACGCAGGGCTTCCATCAAGAAACGGCAAGTATGAATATAAATCCTGGAGCGCGGGCATAGATTACAACTTCGCTTTTTCCAGCACCAGAGTTGGCAAAAACACATTTAAAGACAATTACAGGCACTACGCCATGCTATCTGCCTCTATCAATCCGAGCCGGAAATGGAATTTGCATTATTCCTCGCAATACTCATTTGAAGAAGGTCAGTTCACAACTCATACCATGCAATTCTCCAGAGACTTGCATTGCTGGAGGATGGATTTCACATGGAGACCCGCCGGTGCCGCTCCGGGCTGGAGCTTTAACATTTACATTACGGACCTGCCGGATGTCCGTTTAAGCGCCTCAAATACCAAAGACAGCTACACCAGCAGCTATAGTAGCGGCTACGATGATTACTAACATCATGTAACATCACAGAGCATTATTTCCCTTGACAAATTAGCGTTTTTTTTCTATATTTATATTCCCTATGAAGAATATAGAGAAGCATCGCAATATTGGAATCTCCGCACACATAGATTCCGGAAAGACAACTTTAACAGAACGCATTTTGTTCTACACAAAACGCATTCATGCCATTCACGAAGTTCGTGGAAAAGACGGCGTTGGCGCAAAGATGGATTCCATGGAATTGGAGCGCGAGCGTGGCATAACCATACAGTCTGCGGCTACCTACGCAACTTGGAACGACACCACCATAAACATAATAGATACTCCGGGGCACGTGGACTTCACCATAGAGGTGGAACGCTCCCTTAGAGTTTTGGATGGCGCAATCCTAGTTCTCTGTGGCGTTGCCGGCGTTCAATCACAGTCTATAACTGTGGATAGGCAGATGCGCCGCTACAATGTTCCCCGCATAGCTTTTGTGAATAAATGCGACCGCGCAGGTGCAGACCCGCTCCGCGTTGCCGCGCAACTCCGCGAAAAACTAAACCATGTTCCCTGCGTTATGCAACTACCCATAGGCTTGGAAGATAAATTAAAAGGCGTTGTGGATTTGGTAAAAATGAAGGGTTTTCTCTTTGAAGGGCAAAACGGGCAAGACATAAAAGAGATTGATATACCCGAAGACATGAAGGCACAAGCCGCTGAATACCGCTCAAAGATGGTAGAAACCCTTGCCGACTTCAACGACCACATAATGGAAGCCGCCTTGGAAGGCAAGGATATCTCCGAAGAGACTCTAAAAGAGACCATTCGCAAAGCTACAATAGACCTTAAAATCACCCCGGTATTCTTAGGTTCTGCCTATAAAAACACCGGTATTCAAAAACTTTTGGATGGCGTAACGGACTATCTGCCAAACCCGACTGAAGTCAAAAACATCGCCCTGAACATAGACAAAAACGAAGAGCCAACCGAGCTGGAGAGCAAGGATAATAAACCTCTTGTTTGCTACGCTTTTAAATTGACAGACGACCGCTACGGCCAGCTTACATATATCAGAATTTATCAGGGTTCAATAAAAAAAGGTCTTGCAATTGTCAATATGACAACTGGCAAAAAGGTGAATGTAGGCCGCCTTGTCCGTATGCACTCAGACGAAATGGAAGACATCACCGAAGCTGGCGCTGGCGACATCGTGGCGTTGTTCGGCATAGATTGCGCAACGGGAACAACCTTCACGGATGGTTCTCTGCGCATGAACATGACCTCCATGCACGTCCCGAACCCAGTTATAGAGCTTGTTATAGAGGCAAAGAACAGAGACGACTTAGCGAACCTTTCAAAGGCTCTCAACCGCTTCACCAAAGAAGACCCAACATTCCAGGTTTACGTGGATAAGGAATCCGGGCAAACCGTTATCAAAGGCATGGGCGAATTGCACTTGGAAGTTTATGTTGAGCGCATGAAACGCGAATACAAGGTTGAAGTTCAAACAGGTGCCCCGCAGGTTGCCTACCGCGAAACAATTACACGCGCCGCGCCTTTTGATTACACGCATAAAAAACAAACCGGCGGTTCTGGCCAGTATGCAAAGATGATGGGCGAAATGCGCCCCATGCCTATTGAAGGCGATATGGAAAAAGTGTATAACTTTGTAAGCTCTGTTGTTGGCGGACGTATCCCAAAAGAATATATCCCAAGCTGCGACAAAGGGTTCCAAAGCTGCATGGAAGCTGGTTCTCTTATAGGTTTCCCCGTTGTTGGCATAGAGATGGAAGTTAAGGATGGGCAATTCCACCCTGTTGATTCTTCTGACATGGCTTTCCAAATTTGCGCGCGCATGGCATTCCGCGAGGCTTTTCAAAAAGCCGGAGCGCAGGTGCTTGAACCTATAATGAAAGTTGAAGTTCAAACCCCAACCGAATTCCAGGGCAGCGTTGTTGGCAACCTTTCACAGCGCCGTGGCACAATACAGGCAACCAGCGAACAACAGAACTACACCACCATAGTGGCGGAAGTTCCGCTTTCCGAAATGTTCGGTTATGCAACGGATTTGCGCTCCATGACTCAGGGCAAAGCGGAATTCACAATGGAATTTGCTAGATACGCTCCTGTTCCTCGCAACATACAAGAGGAATTGATAAAGAAGTACGGAGACAAGGCAAAAGCGGCTGGACGTTAATTTAAACTGCCCATTTCGTAGCCTTCAAGTTCCATAGCCACGAATGCAAAGCCGAGTTCCTTTATCTTTTTGGAAATCTCGTCTAAGGCTTGTTCGTCAAAAAATTTGCTCCGCTCGCTCTTTGCAACTTCTATGCGCGCAATATTTCCGTGCGCCCGCAAGCGAAATAATTTAAAACCAAAAGAGCGCAAAATTTCTTCACCTGCCTCAATTTTAAACAAAAGCTCCTCGGTTATTTTTTGCCCATAAGGGACACGCGAAGCGAGGCAAGCAAAAGCGGGCTTGTTCCAAACGGGGATATTTGCCACACGCGACAGCTCCCGAATCTCTGCCTTTGAGAGTTTAACCTCGCGCAGGGGGCTAAAAACGCCCAGTTCAAGCAAGGCTTTTAACCCAGGCCTGTAATCGCTTTCGTCATCTATGTTTGTGCCATCTAAAACCGCGCTTATGCCGCGTTCCTTTGCGGTTTGAATTATTTTGCCAAACTCTATTTTTTTGCAAAAATAGCACCTATCGCGGGGATTTTCCGCAACCTTTTCGTCAATGATTTTTTCTTCTATGGCAATATGCTCAATGCCTATTTGCTCGGCTACTTTTTTTGCATCGGAAAGCTCGCTTTTTGAAAGCATAGGAGAAACTATGGTAATAGCAATGGCGTTTTCCCCAAGAGCCTGATATGCAGCGTGGCACAAAAAGGAACTATCCACCCCGCCGGAAAAAGCTACAGCCACTTTGCCTTTTTTTGCGATGCAATCCAAAAGCTCTTTATATTTATCCGCAGGCATATTGGTATCTGGCTATTGCTCAGAAATGGATAGCGAAAGCGGCAACACCACCATCTGCGGGGGCTTGCGGGAGAGTTTTACATCTATGGCGGTTTTCACCGCTTGGCGTTCTTCAAAGGACAAGTTCTCTTTCCATACATATTCGTATTTGCCATCTTTGTTCTTTTTTCTGCTCATCACGCCGTATAAAAGACCCGCATCGTCTTGGTAAACAATCCATTGGTTGCCAATGCGCAGAACATGCGCGTTCATAACATCGCCATTGTTGCGGGTTATAGCACGGCTGCTTATTTGTACCTCGTCACCTAAGCGAATCTCTTCCATATAAATAGTTCTGAGCCTTGAAAATCCCTCTTCAACCGTTGCCGCGTTGTTCTCCAAATCCTGGCACAGAGCAACGGTTCTCTCCAGCCTGGCTTCTGTATCCCAGGGCAAGCTCGTTTTTATAAAACTTTCCAAATTGCGGCAATGCACTATAAGTTGCGCGGTTAGAGCGTTCCGGGTTGAGCTTACATTTTCAACTTTAACCTGCGAATTTGCAATTAGGCTTTTTTCCTTTCCCATCTCTGCGGATATTTCGGAGAGCTTTTGATTGAGCTGCTCAATTTCGCTCTTCCTGCGCTCAATATCCGCTTTTTGCCGAGTTTGCTGCTCAGAGGAGAACTTTTTTTCCGCTTTCGCAATGGAATCGGTTTGGGCAATTTGAGCATTTATTTTTTTAATGTCATTTTCGATATTCGATTTTTCCGAGAGCAAAGCGGCTCTCTGCGTCTCAAAGTCATCTGCAAAAACCAAAGCAGCCAAGGTGAATAAAATCGGTATAGCTTTCATTGAAGAATAATATAGAAACTTGCCTTCAATTCCTCGCATTTTTTTTAGCCAATGCCCTCAACATGCCAAACAACGCGGATAATTCCGCTTGGCTTGGGTTCAGTTTTTGGAGCCAGGTGCGTATGGAAGCGTTTACCCACGGATAATTTTTATATCTATCCGTAAGATTTTCCAAAATGAAGTTTTCAATGTTCTCAAATTGCTCCGTTGTCGCGGCTTTTCTGTGCGTTATTGGCAGCTTGTTTCTAAACGCCAAACCCTCGCCAAGCAAACCAGCCCGGCAAAGCTCATAGCTCGCAACGCTAACCGCGTGGGACAAGTTCAAGCTCATAAGCCCAGCAACGGGAATTTCGCACTGAACGGCGCACAGCTCAAACTCTTCAAAGGCAAGCCCGCGAGACTCGCGCCCAAAAATCAAAGCGACTATGCCATTTTTATCTTTGCAAAGAGCGGGCAATTCCGGCAGAGCGATATGAGGGACAATGGTGTCGAATTGGCGGCGGCTAAAAGCGATGGTATAGGAGCAATCCGCTATGGCTTCTTTTAAGGTTGGGAAAATCTTTGCCTTGTCCAAAATCTCCGCGCTGGAATGAGCCGTGGTGTAGCACTTTCTTGGCAACGGCTGCGATTTGCGAACTATGCGCAACTCGCTTAACCCATTGCTCCTCATGCTACGCGCAACAAAACCGATGTTATGCGGATGTTCAGGCTCTACTAGGATTATTGCAAACATAGATGTTTACATCATTTCAACGGCAAAGATTAGCGTTGCATCCGGCGGAATTGGCCCGCCGCCTCTTGAGCCATAACCTAGGCTAGGCGGAATCAACAGCAAGCGTTTTTCTCCGCGCTTCATCCCTGAGAGTCCCAAATCCCAGCCCCTTATCACGCGCCCCGCTCCCAATTCCAAAGTGAGCGGTTCGCCTCTCTCCCTTGAGCTATCAAATTTTGTCCCATCGGAGAGCCAGCCTGTGTAATGCACCTTTACAACCTCACCGGCCTTAACCGCCTTGCCGCTGCCCGCTTTTTCTATAAAGTATTTTAAACCCTCTTGGCCGTCCACCCATTTTATGGAACTTATATTGGGGAAAAAATCCATGGAAGCCGCAAACTCATTGTCAACTTCAACCAAATCCGCCTGAATGCGGAATAGAAGCCCGGAGTTTGCTGGTATATTGGACATAGCAGTAGGGCCGTAAGCCATGCTCGGCGAAAGCCTAAGCCATCTCACGCCACCCTGCTTGAGCGACTCCAAACCTATTTCCAAACCTCTTACCAATTTTCCTGCTCCAAGTATGGTTTTTGCGGGTTTTCCCATATCCTTGGAACTCCCAAACTTATGCCCATTTAAAAGCCAGCCGGTATAGTGGAATGTGAGTTCCATTCCGGTGCGGAGCTCTTTTCCCGCTCCCTCTTTTTCATCAAAAATTTCTATGCCGGGTCGCAGGGTTTTCCATTTTAGAGCGGTTGGATTTAGAAGGGTATCCGGTTCTAAGCTCTTTTGCGCGCTGATAAGCTCAACCTCAAAGAGCAAATCCGAATTCGCGGGAATTGGGCCTACGGCATTGTTGCCATAAGCGAGAACAGCGGGAATTTTTAACCTGCGAATTTCGCCAGGCTTCATCCCTTCTATTCCAATATCCCAGCCTTTTATAACCTGGTCTGCCCCAAGCACAAACTCAAGCGGCTCTCCCCTGTCGCGGGAACTGTCGAATTTTGTGCTATCTATTAACCAGCCAGTGTAATGCACCCGCACGAGCTGCCTTTTATGTACAGGCTCGCCCGCACCTTGCTTCAGGACTTTGATGTCCACATTTTGAGCTACGGAAATTCCCGCAAAAAAGAATAGAAACAAGAACGCAATTTTTTTTGCCAAACAAAAACCGTCCATCTTACTCCCTATTCTTCAAATACCACTTTATCAGCGCGTTGGTGCTTGAATCATGGTTCAGCTCAATGTTCGGGTCTCTCTCGCCTTCCTCAAGTTCCGGCAAAATTTTGCCAGCGAGATGCTTGCCAAGTTCAACCCCCCATTGGTCATAGCTGTTCACATTCCATATAATGCCCTGCACAAAAATTTTATGCTCATACATGGCTATCAATGAACCAAGGGTTCTTGGGTCAATTTTTTTTACCAAAATGGAGTTGGAAGGTTTATTGCCCTCAAATACCTTGTGCGGTGCCAAAAATTCCACTTCTGCATCGGTTTTGCCCGCTTTAACAAGTTCGGTTTGGGCTTCTTCCAGGGTTTTGCCGTTTAGCAGAGCCTCGGTTTGGGCAAAGAAGTTGGAGAGCAGTTTGCGGTGATGGTCGCCTATTTTATTGAGCGAGTTCACCGGAGCTATAAAATCGCAAGGGATTAATTTTGTGCCTTGATGGATTAACTGGTAAAAGGCGTGCTGCCCGTTTGTGCCAGGTTCGCCCCACAGAATAGGGCCGGTTTGATAGTCCACCCTATGCCCTTCGCGGTCTATGGTCTTGCCGTTGGATTCCATATCCGCTTGCTGAAAATACGCGGCAAAACGGTGCATATATTGGTCGTAAGGCAGAATTGTATATGAGCTGGCACACAGAAAATTGTTGTACCAAACGCCCAAAAGCCCTAAAATAACGGGAAGATTTTTTTCGAGAGGGGCTTCGCGAAAATGCGTGTCCATATCATAAGCACCCGCGTGCAAAAGGGTGTAGTTTTCAAAGCCTATTCTAAGAGCTATGGGCAAACCTATAGCAGACCACAAGCTGTAGCGGCCTCCAACCCAGTCCCAAAATTCAAACATGTTTGCGGTGTCTATGCCGAACTTAGAAACCTCTGGAGCATTGGTGGAGAGTGCCACAAAATGCTTGGCTATGGAGGTGATGTCTCCGTTGAACTTAGCTAGCACCGCAGCTTTGGCGGTGTTGGCATTGGTCATAGTCTCTTGGGTTGTAAAAGTTTTGGAAGCCACTATCCAAAGGGTCTCTTCCAAATCAACTTTCTTTAGGGTCTCGGCAATATGGGTACCGTCAACATTGGAGACAAAATAAACCTCAGGGGAATTTTCATCAGCATAATGCCTAAGGGCTTCGCAAGCCATAACGGGTCCCAAATCGGAGCCGCCTATGCCTATGTTGACTACCGTCTTAATGGGTTTGCCGCTGTGCCCTTTCCACTTGCCGCCGCGAACTTGGGCGGTGAACTCTTTGATGTGGGCTAGCACAGCTTTCACCTTTGGCATAACATCTTCGCCATCTACCGATATAGGCTCCCTGCCCTGATAGCGCAGCGCGGTGTGCAAAACGGCTCTCTTTTCCGTGTGGTTTATCTTTTCGCCGGAGAAGAACTTCTTTCTCATCTCTTCAAAACCGCAGCTTTTTAAAAGATTAGCCAGCAGGTCAAGGGTGTCTGAATTTACGCGGTTTTTGGAATAATCCAAATATATTCCACAGGCTTCGGCACTATAATTTGTTCCTCGGCTGGGGTCCGCTTTGAATAACTCGCACATACTTGTTTTTTGCGCGATGCGTGCTTGGGCTTCAAGAGCTTTCCACTCAGGAAGCAAATTTGGCTTGGTCATGGGGGAAATTTAGAAAATTACCGTCCATTCACCTAGAAATAACCAGTTTTTGTTTTTTTTCAAAAGTTTTTCGGCTGCCGTTTTCTGATTGCACGGTGCTTTGCACAACATAGTGGTAAAGACCGTTTGCGAGCAGGCGGCCTCTTGAATCCCTGCCGTCCCAATGGGTGACTCCAGAAATTACATTCTCTATGGTTTTAACGAGTTTGCCGTTTTGGTCAAAAATTTTTATCCTGACGCTGCTGATCCTTCTATCACCGGATAAGTCCTTGAAATAAAAAGTAGTCCCTTTTTTCTTCATGGGATTAGGCGCGTTGAAAACATCGGATAAACCTTCTTCGTTTTCTTGACTGAGCGAAACCCTGAGGGAACGGAATGCGGCATTGCCCAAAATATCCTGAGCTAGAACCTTAAAAACATATTCGCCCGGTTCGTAAGACGGCCCAAAATTCATTCTAACAACCGCTTTCTTTCCGGTTTGCTCCAAAAATGGCCAAGGATGCCAGCGGTTTTCAACAGGGCTAACCTCAAAGGAAATTCCCTCGTCCGCTTCTTCCCTGTAATCTATACCTGTGGAATCTTCTATAACAACATCCAAGCAAGAACCTATTTCCAAACTCACACGCGCATTTTCCGCATAAGGAGTGGTGATCCCAGAACGCTGGCACGGGTAAATTTTTATGCTCGGCGGATTGTTGTCATTTATTGAATTTGCATTGGGCGAGGTTCCATATAGCTTTATGCCAAACATCGCCGCTCTACCTATTTCATTAGAACCAGCTTTGTAACCCCAAAGCCTTATCTGCGCAGAAGTGTCTCCGAGCGAGAGTTTGCGCGGGGTGATGAACTCCGTTGAAAACACGCCGCTCTTTATCTGCAATTCCTCGCTGTAAATAGGGCTGCCGGGGACCTTTATGGTGTCTCTGTGAATAGTGCCATCTCCCAAATTTTGCGAAAGCACTCTATACTTTTCCCCTTCCAAAACCTGCACGCGAACCAGCCCCGTTCCCACAGAAGCATCACCGGAAATTTTCAATTTTTCCAAAGCCTGAATAGTGTCTGGAACATTGCCAAGCCCTAGCGAAATGCCTTGCCGTGGCATACTCAAAACAGGTTCGCCCAAAAGCACATATTTTTCGTTATTGTACCTTTCATAACTATAAGAAGAAAATCCCTGCTTTGCTTTTAAAAAGGCCTCGCCTAAAAGAATATCTGAGATGAATAAGGAATTATTCAAGACTTTTTTTGAAATGTTCTCATTGTAACTGGAATAGCTGTCCCTAACAGAACCGATTGCGGCTATTGCCCCTCTGTTTTTTGCGGTCACAAATGCTTCGGAAAGGCTGGCTGCGTTTGCATCGTCAAAGCGAGCTACCGCGCATGAAAAAGAACCCAAAATCGTGTATTTTCCCGCGTTGTTTATATAGTTCAAGGATGATATGTTAAGCAAATCTTCATCTGCCCATTGCACAAAGTTTCCATGCCCGTAATAGAAAGTGAAAAGGGCGCCTTGGTTTAAGCGCAACAGCAACTCCCTGGTAGCATCTGGTTTTTTACCGTTGCCATCCTTTTCGTATTGGAGCAAGGAAATTTTTCTCTGGTCTAGGGCAAAACCCTGTTTTTTAGCAAGAGTATCCGCGCTTAGGGCTATTTCTTCCATGTGTTTTGTATGCTTAATGCCATCTATTCTGGTTCCTTGCAGTTGGTCATCGGCGTTAAATATAACGGTGTTTCGCCAGATTCCATTATTCATAACGGATTTTTTTTCATAATCAACCGCCTTTTGAACATAGTTTTCAAGTTCAACTTCATTGGCAACTGGAAGGCGGCCAATTGCTAAACTCAAATTATAGTTTCCAAATCTAATCGCTTCCCCAGGGTCCAAAATCACAAAAAAGTCATCGCTGGAAGTGTCTTCCGCTTCATAAGGCGGAATTAAATTAGCCCGCGAATTAGCTTTGATTTTTTTGTAGTCGTAATTTCCATTCCCTGCGAGCAAAACATATTTTAAATTCGGGCAACGATTTTTTGCATATCTTATATAATCCCTGATAGCGACAGGCGAATTGTTCTGCGCTCCATGAGTCATGTAAATGTCTTCTACCAACACAACCGCTGTGTTTAACTTTATTGTAGCTTCTCCGCCTTCTCTTAATTGCTTTAGTTTAAGCGCGCTGTTCTGCAAAATTTCAGAAGTTAAAATCAGGTACTCGGTTTGGGATGGGATTCCCTGCGGCTCGGAAATAGAGCTTATTCTGTCTGGTATCGCTTCAATGGCGGCAGGTTTTTTATAACTGTTTTTTTTACGCAAAAAATACTTGGTGTCCCCGCTGCTCGATATAATATCACTTGCATAACCACCAGCGCCATCTATAATTTCCACGGGAACAAAGTCCACCGTTTTTATAAGCTCCATGCCAGCAGGGACGGGAATTTTAACCGCACCGCTTGCAGTCCCAGGAAACAGCCATTCATCGCCCGCGCTCTGCGCTACGTTGTAATTGTAGGCAACGGATAAACCGCTAAATCTATCGGCACTTAAAATTTCCACCTTGTAAGAATTATTAGTTGGATTCGCATTTGTGCCCGCAAAGACAAATGTCCCGCTGAAAACGGTGTCTATGCTTTGCAATTTCTGCCCTTGAAATTGAAGATTAAAATTTATGCCTCTTATTTTTTCTTTCCAAGGCCTTGAAGAAAATTGCGGATTTGATTCAGTTGAACGCCTTGGGAGAAATGTTGCTCCAATGAGGACAGAATTACCTTGTATATTGGTTAAATTTCTCACGGATTCCTGAAACTCCGATGGTTCTACGTCTGCCTTGCCCCACTTCCAGAACCATTCTTTGCCTGTATGCTCGGTTACCGAATTTTCCCCAAAATAAGCATCTCGCAAAAGCAAGTTTTTCTCTGAGCGTACATATTTTTTCCAAGTTATGTCTCTTGCGCCGCTTATGTTTTTTGTGGAGCTGCCCAGCCTTTTCCCAGTCCCATTCGCGCCTAGATAAAAATATTGGTAATAGCTATACGGCGAATGTGAAAAATAATAATCCATCCCGCTTGGGGAGCCGCTTTTTTTCCAAAGCGAAGTGCCATAGCCAAAGAATAATATTGAATCTCCGCTGTCAAAAATTCCATTTCCGTTTTTATCTTTCACAGAAATAGGAATTTCCACCGCGTTGGGGAAAATCTCATTGCCTATTATCTCCGATAAGGTATCTGGGGATGCTCCGAAAATTCTTAAATTGGAAACGCGAATTCCATTTATGGCACTCTCACTGCCAGCAGAACGCATGGCATTTCTCGCCTCGTCAAAGGAAATTGCATACATTCCATCCGCCACAGCGGATAAATCCGTGGTTCCTATTTCCATTCTCAGCAACCAATCTATGCCTGCTACAGGCCTATTCAATGCCGCGATATTGCTCGTTTGCATTGCCTCTGTTCCAAATCTCGCTGCGGCTTTTTTATTCTCAACTTGAAAAAGCGCTCTTTTGCCAATAGGGTAATTGTTCGCACTCCCGTTGAAGTTTACCCTAACTCTGAACTGCCTTCGCAAATTCCATGAATTGCCGTTGGTATAGAGGAGAGGGACATCTATTTTTACCATCCATAAATTGTCTTTTAAATAGGGCTTGCCAACTCTTAAAGAAGTGGGGTTTTGCTCTGCGCCGCATGGCTTGCCGTTCACTTTTTCGCTCTTGATATTTTCCAGATTAACGCTTGGCAAATTGGAGTTAGGCAGAGCTACCGTGTAAACCCTAAATGGAATTCCAAGCGTATCCGCTTTGCCAAAGAAAGATGAATTTTCCGATGTGAAAAGAATACCGTTTTTGCACGGCTCAGAATTCAGGCTTGCTATTTGGTCTGTAAAGATAAATGAATCCGTGGCATCGTGCTGTATTTCAAGGGCAAAAATGCTCAATGGAAACAGCAAGAACAGAAAAATGTGCTTAACGCAAAAAGTCATCTTTAACTTCAATATAGTGTCTGGAGCTTATTTCACAATGCTCTATTTCTTCTTTTGTCAAATCGCGAAGCCTTCGCGCTGGGCTTCCGGTTATCAGGGAATACGGCGGATATTCCTTGCCGCTTGTTATGAGCGCACCTGCACCAACAATGCTATGGTGCCCAACCCTTGCGTTGTCCATAACGCAGGAACCCATGCCTATTATGCAATAATCCTCTATGTCGCAGGCGTGTACAATCGCATTGTGCCCAACGGTTACTCCATCGCCTATAACCACGCCTTTATTGCTCGATAAATGCACGGTTGAATTATCTTGGATATTTGTTCCCTTGCCAACTTTTATGCTGTTTATGTCTCCGCGCAAAACCGCATTGTGAAAAATGGAAACATCATCTGCAAGCTCCACCTCTCCTATAACGCTTGCGCCAGGCGCTATAAATACCCGCTCGCCGATAGTGGGTTTTTTGCCGCGAAAAGAATAAACGCCGCTCATTTTTTCTTATCCTTATCCAAAGTTAAAAAACCGAGCTGCTTAACGCCAGCTACCTGCGCCAAAGATACAACCTTCATGACAATTCCATAATGCACGGATTCATCGGCATTTATAACAACTGGCATTTCATCTTGCCAAAGGGATTTGAAAATCTCATTGAAATCGTTTAAATGCACTTCCATATCCGCCACAAAAATTTTCTCATCTTTTGTTATGGTGACTTTGAGCATTTTTTTCTGCTCCAAAGTGGGGGCCTCGGCATTTGGCAAATCCACTTTTATTCCCTGGCTCATGAGTGGCGCGGAAATTAAGAACACAATGAGAATGGCAAACACAACATCTATCATGTTGGTAAGGTTCATCTCCTGGTTCAGAGATTTGCTGCGGCTGCGTTTCATTTTTGCCCTTCTCTAAGTGTTTGGATTTTTTCTATAGCCTGCAAATCCCCGCGCTTGAATAAACTGAGCAGATGTGAGGCAAAGTTGTAATAAAAAACCTCTTGGCGGTTGTTGCGGGAAACAAAATAGTTAAAAGCCATAGATGAGGGAATTGCCGTAATCAAGCCTGCAACGGTGGTTATCAGAGCTACCGCTATGCCAGGCGCAACAATGCTCAAATCCGCCGAACCGTGCGAACCTATCTCGTAAAAAGACTGCATTATGCCCCACACAGTCCCAAAAAGCCCAAAGAATGGCGAAGCGTTGGAAGCCATAGCGAGAAAGGGGAGTTTGGAATCCTCTTGCATCCTGCACGCTTCAACTTCGCGCTGCATGGTATCTTCCAGCATTTCCGAGCGTGGGGCCATGGTGTCAACGCTTACATAAGGGCTTAGATTTTTGGCTTCTTCAAGCGCAGCGTCCGTTATTGCCCTCAGCGGGCATTCCACGGCTTTTATAGAAAAAGCCTCAATTTCCGCAAAACTTTTTATGCGCTCAAAAGTTTTATAAAATTTAAAATTTGCTCTCTGCATACTTTTCAAGGAAAAATACTTTGTCAAGATTATTCCCCACGCGATTAACGAGAAAAAACCGAGTATTAAAAGCACTGCTATGGTAACAGGGTCGCCTAGCGACATCCTTATTATTTCAATGGTGGTTTTCATGGTTAAAAAATAGTAATTTCTAATTGAAAATGCAACTCGCCACAGAACAGGATTCAGAATGGATTGCCGCTATTCAAAGCGGGGCAAATTTGCCGCTGTGGAAGCCAAACTCCACTTCTTGGGTTTTGGAGAAAAAAGGCTTTGCTATATGGCAGGTGGCAGCCAGCGAATGTGAGCTATTGTCCATAGCGGTAGAACCCGCCGAGCGGGGCAAGGGCTTGGCTATGATGCTAATTGAATATTGCTGCAACGAGCTTGCCAAACTGGGAGTTGAAAAATTTTTCTTGGAGGTTAGGGAGAGCAATGTAGCAGCAATTTCCCTCTATAAAAAGATGGGGTTCGAAAAAATCTCGGAGAGAAAAAAATATTATGCAAACGGGGAAGCGGCGATTATAATGGAACTCAACCGCCAAAAATAACCGTATTATCCCCTTCAATGACCTTTCCGCATTCAAAGACGGTTTCGCCTTTGCCTTCCAAATGCTTGCGAATTTCAGGTACATCGTTTGGGGCTGCGAATATCAACATTCCAATTCCCATATTGAAAGTGCTGTACATTTCGTCCAGCTCAACGTTTCCGCATTTTTGAATGAGATTGAAAATTTCTGGCACTTTCCACGCGCTGCGGTTTATCTGAACAGAAACGCCTTTTGGCAAAATGCGCGGGATATTGCCCTGAAAGCCGGAACCTGTTATATGCACCAAGCCCTGCAATTTTTTTGCGTGAACCAAATCTATCAAAGAGCGGTAATAGCTGCGATGGGGAACAGCCAAGGCTTCGCCTATAGTGCCGTTTATTCCATTCTCTTTTGAATCCAATTTATAACCACCTGCCTCTAGCAACGCCTTGCGAGCCAGCGAGTAGCCATTTGTGTGCAAGCCTGTGGAAGGCAGCCCAAGAACAACGGTTCCGGGAGTTATTTTTTTGCCATCTATAATTTCGTCTCGCTCAACAACGCCTACTATAGTTCCAGAAATATCGTACTCGCCCTCGTGATACATGCCCGGCATCTCCGCAGTTTCGCCGCCTATCAAAACGCAATCGTTTTCTCGGCACGCTTTTGCCATGCCTTCAACAACGGCTTCCAAAACTCCGCTTTCCAAACGTCCCGTTGCCAAATAATCCAAAAAGAAAAGAGGGCGCGCGCCTTGAACCAAAATATCATCGCAACAGTGATTCACAATATCCTGCCCTGGCAGGTTATGGCTTTTAAGCCCAAAATGCACTTTTAATTTTGTGCCAACCCCATCAACCGAAGATACAAGAACTGGTTCTTTTAACCCCAAATGCCCAAGCGTGAAAAGCCCGCCAAAATTGCCTATGTCGCCGAGCACTCCCGCATTGAAAGTTGTGCGAACCGATTTTTTTACGCCAACCATAGCCGCGTCCGCTCTTTTGAGCGATACGCCGGCATCTTCGTAATTCATTTATTTATAAAGTTCCTTTACAAGCGAATCAACAAGAGAAGCGCTAAACCTGTCTTGTCTTTTCCCGTTCACATAGAAGTTTGGCGTTCCCTGAACTCCAGCCTCTGCTCCGAGCTGCATATCGCGAGCTATTATAGCTTTCTTTTCATCATCCAAAACCATGTCTTTTTTAAATTGCTCAATGTTCAATTTAACCTTTTCGGCAACAGCTATGAATGTGGAATCCACCAAGCTCTGGAAGTGCGGAGCAAGCGCCCAGCGATATTCCCAAAATTTGCCCTGCTTATGAGCTGCAAGCGCTGCCGCTGCTGCTGCTGGCGCATTTGCGTGAAAGCTAAGTGGGAAGTTCTTGTACACAAGCCTGATTTTACCTGGATATTTTATATTGACCAAAGTATCCAGCAAGGGAGTAATTGCGCTGCAATAAGGGCATTGGAACTCAGTGAATTCAACTATCACTATTTTTGCCTTTGGGTCGCCTATGGAAGGGCTTTCATCAATTTTTAAATCCCAAATTTTGTCAGCTTTTTCAATCTGATTCTTAATTTGTTCATAAGAGGCTCCCATTCCTCTTTCAATAACGTATTTCAGCACGCTTTTGACTTCGGCAATTTCGGCAGCTAGTGCCTCAGAGCTTTGGGGAGAGGGTTTAGCGCAAGAAAACAGCGCAACAAACAGCGACGATAAAAGAAGTAGTTTTTTCATGTGGGTAATATAGAAAATAACTCCGGTTGCAATTCCATTTTGGCTGGCGGGGTTCGGTTGCATTTTTTATAGCCGTTGAGGGTTACGGTCCTGCCCCTTGGGGTACGCGCCAAAAATCCCTTTTGTATCAAATAAGGCTCATAGACCTCTTCTATTGTGTCCGGCTCTTCGCCAAGCGTTGCCCCAATTGTGCTTAAACCAACAGGGCCGCCGTTGTGGTTGTCTATTATGCACTCCAAAATTCGCCTATCCATCGAGTCCAAGCCGTCTGAATCTATGGTGAGCATTTGCAGGGTTTTTTCCGCTATCTGAGCGGTTATCCTGCCACCGCCGCGAACTTGGGCAACATCTCTGCACCTGCGCAAAACCCTGTTTGCAACGCGGGGCGTTCCACGGCAGCGAGACCCTAAAAGAACAGCGGCATCGTTTTCAATTTCAATTTGAAGAATTTTTGCAGACCTGTTTATAATGGTTAAAAGCTCCTGCGTAGAATATAGCTCCAAACGGAACAACAGCCCAAAGCGGTCTCTCAAAGGGCTTGTCAAAAGCCCGCTCCTAGTGGTTGCGCCCACAAGGGTAAAGGGGCGCAGCGGCAAGTTGACACTTCTAGCCCCAGGGCCGGAATCCAGCATTATGTCCAGCCTAAAATCTTCCATCGCTGGGTATAGGTATTCTTCAACAACCCTCCCCAAACGATGGATCTCGTCTATGAATAAAATATCGCCTTGCTGCAAATTTGTTAAAAGCCCGGCTAAGTCGCTTGGCTTTTCCAAAACGGGACCGCTGGTGATGTGAATCTGAACTCCCATCTCCTTGGCGATTATGCCGGCAAGCGTTGTTTTTCCCAAGCCCGGCGGCCCGGAAAAAAGGCAGTGGTCAAGGGCATCTTTTCTTTTTTTTGCAGCCTCTATAGCTATTGAAAGGCCTTCCTTCAACGCCTCTTGCCCGGTGAAATCCGCAAGCGAAAGCGGGCGCAAACTTTGTTCCGTTGCCGCTTCTTCTGCCGATTCGTTTTCCGGAGATACCGGACGCATTTTGTTGCGCTCCCTATCCCTTATTTTTCCAAAACTATATAAGACTGACCACCTTCGCGCCTTATCAACAACAGCATTGTTTTTGCGCTTTCAGCAAAAATGGAATTGAAATCCTTAACGCTTGAGAGTCCCCTGTGGTTTGCAGCCAAAATTATATCACCTGGCCTTACACCTGCTTTTGCAGCCGGAGACCTTTCATCAACATAAACAATCAGAACACCCGCAGAAGACTCGGAAAGCCCGGCTTCTTTTTTCTGGGCTTTTGTAAGGTCTGCAACTTTTATACCCCAATCGTTTTTGCTGCTCTCAGTCTTTTTTTCGCTCTCCTTTGAGTTAGGCACAGCCCCAGCGATATTATTTTCATCTCTCAGGGCTATATTCACCTTCAATTTCATGTTTTTTCCGTCTCTCAAAATTTCAAAATCAGCATTTTCCCCAGGGCGGAGCATCGCAACTGTGTTCCTCAAATCGTTTGCGTCTTCTACCGCTTTTCCGTTTATGGTGAGAATCACATCGCCAACTTTTAACCCGCCTTTATCTGCGGGAGAATTTTCAAAAACCTCGCTGATGAGCGCGCCTTTCGCGGGCTTTAAATTCAAGGCTTTTGCGATGTTTGAACTCACGTCTTGAATGCTGACCCCAAGCCATCCGCGGCTAACCTTGCCAACCGAGAGCAAATCTCCCATTATGCTTTTTGCCAAGTTCACCGGAATTGCAAAGCCTATCCCCTGAAAGCCGCCGCTCCTGCTCAAAATCGCAGTGTTAATGCCGATTAGCTCTCCGGATAAATTGAACAATCCGCCGCCCGAATTTCCTGGGTTTATAGCTGCATCGGTCTGTATAAAATTCTCATAGCTGGTTATGCCTCGGTTGTGAACACCCTTTGCAGACACAATTCCCTTTGTGACCGTTTGAGAAAGCCCAAATGGATTCCCGATGGCAATTACCCATTCGCCAACCCGCAAGGCATCGGAATTTCCGAGGTGCGCAACGGGCAAGTCTTTTATTTCGCCTTCAATTTGAAGAACGGCAATATCCGTTTGTTTGTCTGTGCCTACTATTTTTGCCTTGAACTCCCTTTTGTCGGAAAGCACAACAACTATCTGATCCGCACCCTCAACCACGTGGTTGTTGGTTAAAATTTGCCCGGAAGAATTGATTATAACGCCGGAACCTTGCCCCTGTTGCTTTCTTTCGCTTTCCTTTGGTTTTTGCTGCTGTTGCCTTGGCGGGCCAAAATTGAAAAATTGGTCAAAGAAGTCATCGCCAAAAAAACCGCCAAAATTTTGAACCCTGACGGTTGTCTCCGTTTGAATGCTCACAACCGCTGGAATTAGATTGTCTGCCAGGTCTGCCAACTCGTAGCGGAATGCCTCCAACTGCGGAGACACGGTTCTTGCAACTTGCGCAGTCCGCTGAACTTCAGGTTCTTGTGCCGGAGCCACGCTTGAAGAACTTGGGTTAGCACCACCGGCTGAACATGCAAAAAGAGCAGCCCCTAAAGCGGCAATGCAAATTTGTGATAAACGATAACGTCTATTTTTCATTTTTTCCTCCTTGATGTTTTGTGGTAAAGTAGAAAAATCCGTACAATTACTAAATTCTAAATATGGCAGAAGAAGTTGTGATTATAGGTTCTGGGCCTGCGGGGCACACTGCGGCGATTTATTTAGGCAGGGCAGAGAGAAAGCCCCTTATGTTCGAAGGCTTTATGGCAGGCGGCATAGCCGCCGGTGGGCAGCTGACCACTACAGATACCATTGAGAATTTCCCCGGTTTTGCAAACGGAATTTTAGGCAGTGAACTCATGGAGCAGATGCGTGAGCAGTCGCTTAAAAATTCCGTCCGCATAGTTACAGAAACTGTTGCCTCCGTCGATTTTTCAAAAAAGCCTTTTGCGCTCACCTTGGAAAGCGGCGAGCACGTGGAGGCAAAGAGCGTTATAGTTGCAACGGGAGCAACCGCAAAAGTATTGAACATACCGGGCAGCAAGGAATACTGGCAAAAGGGAATTTCTGCGTGCGCGGTGTGCGATGGCGCGTTGCCTATTTTCAGAAACAAAGTTATAGCCGTTGTTGGCGGCGGGGATACCGCAATGGGCGAAGCGGAACACCTTTCCAAATTCGCAAGCGAAGTGATAATAATCCACCGCAGGGATAAACTCAGAGCAAGCCCAATTTTGCAGGAGAGAATAAAGAACAACCCTAAGATAAAAATAATGTGGAACAGCATTCCAGTGGAATTGAAGGGCAGCAAATTTTTGGAATCAGTGACTTTGCAAAACACTATGACAAACGAAAAGACGGAGCTTGGGGTTTCGGGATTTTTTTACGCCATAGGGCATAATCCCAACACAGAGTTTCTAGGCGGTCAATTAAAACTGGATGAACAGGGATTTATTGTGACAAAAGCTGGCAGCACAAAGACAAGCGTTGAAGGCGTATTTGCCGCTGGTGATGTTCAAAGCCCGCATCACAGGCAAGCCATTATCGCGGCGGGTTCGGGTTGTTTGGCCGCGCTTGAATGTGAAGAGTGGCTCGCCTAGCCGTTCAGCACTTTTTTCAATTCCTTGCTGGGTTCAAATACGGGCTTTTTGCCAGCTTCCACCACTATCGGTTCGCCGGTGCGGGGGTTGCGCGCCTTGTAGCCATTTCTGCTGCGAATTTTAAAACGGCCAAATCCGCGAATCTCAATGTTGTTCCCTTCAATCAAAGAACGGGCAACGGAGTCTAAAAAACATTCGACTATTTTTTTTGTTTCCACTTGCGGTAAACCTGTTCTAGACGAAATTTCGCCTACCAAATCTCTTTTTGTAATATTGCTGATGCCTTTCATATCACATATCTCCTTTTATTCTCCTCATTTGAGTAGCTGCTATCTTATTAAACGGGTCTAATTGCAAAATCTTATCCAAATAACCGGTGGAATTTGCAGTATCACCTAGTTGCAGATACGCTACGCTCAGTTGTTGCATTATGGGAACGTCGTTTGGCATTTTTTCCAAAGCTATCATCAAATGCCTAATCGCTTCTTTATGCCCGCCGTTGCCATTTAATATAAGCCCAATGCGATAATGCGATTTTATATGCAACGAATCGTATTCTATTGCTTTTAAATAAGATTCCAAAGCCTTGCGTGTGTTTTTTCTAACGTCTTGAACATAGCTGCTCTCGTTTGCCTTGCTCAAATAGAGTTCACCCAAGCTGAACCAGGCGTTGTAGTCGTAGGGATTTATTCTCAATGATATATTATAGAGTTCCTCTGCCCTAGCATCGTTTTTAAGGTAAAACTCCGCCATGCCAAGCCTTGTTATGAAACGCGCTTCGTTTGGTTTTGCTTTTAATGCCCGCTCGGCATAAATTTTGGAACTCTGATAATCGCCTCTTTGCATTAAATATCTGCTATACCAATAATTGACATTTGGCAAAGACGCATCTTTTTTCAACGCATTTTTAAAAATCGCCTCTGCGGCAACACGCCTATTAGTATCGGGATGTTCCCCTATTATGGCTGCTTTTGTCACGAGCAAATTCACATCGCTTTTGCCTTTCAGTTTATCATCCAAAAGTTGTATAGCGCCTTCTGTGTCTCCAGAGCGATGCATGGCAATAGCTAAATCCACAACCGCATCGGTTTTTATTGAACCTTTGGAATCCAATTTCTGCAAAGCAGAAACCGCATCCTGAGGTCTGCCAGATTCAAGCAAGACATGCCCCCATTCCGCAGTCAAATCGGGATTATCTAACAAGTAGCCAATTATCCTGACCCCGTGCCTATATGCCATTTGAAAGTTGTATTCCCTTGAATTTTGCCTCATCAACTGCAAATGCGCAGCCCCGTCAAAATCGCTGTCAAAGGGGTTGTCGCTTGTGCTTGCAATGGGCATTTCCGCATCCATGTGCTCTGGGAGTTCCGGAGCGGCTGGCAAATCTGCTAAATCCACAGCTACAGAATCGGAATCGGAATTGGAACCAGAAGCTATTGGCACGTCTAGCCCGCTATCAACTTGTTCTGAGCTTTCGTTTTTTAAATAAGCACGAAGATATAGAGCCGCTCCGCTCAAAATGAACAAAATCATCAAAAAAATGCATATCCTCTCTATGAACCGCCTATCTTCCGGAGCAAGTCTTGAAAAAAATATGCCTAAAGGGTTTGCCACTGAAAAGAATATAGTAAATTACCTCAATGCCTCAATCAGAATTAAAATTCATAGCGGGTTTAATAAGCCCTGATGTTTTGCAAAACGCAGAAAAAAATCCCCTTGGAGCAGAAATGGCAGCGATAAAAAAATGTTCCATCTTGGAAATTCGCTACGATTTGTTCAACAACAAGGAGGATTGGGAAAATCTTTCGCAAAGAGTTTATGAGCTTAATCCAAAAGCTCTTAGACTTGGCACCATTCGCCTAAAAAAAGACGGCGGTGCTTATGAAAACGAAAAGGCCGCCGAGCGCATCGCTTTATTCGCTGGCAAAAATTTGGACTGGATAGACATTGAGCGCGGCGTGGATTTTTCGCTGGCAAAAAAACTTGGAATAAAAATTATATGCTCATGGCATCTATTCGATAGAGTTCCAAACGAGCGGGAGCTAGATGAATTTGCGGAGGAATGTTTGGTTTTAAAAACCGAGGGTTGCAAGGTTGCCGCAATGGCACATTCAAAAAACGACTCCGAACCTTTATATTCTTTTGCAAAGAGATACGGAAAATGTTTTGAACTGTTCGCCGCCTTTGCGATGGGAGAAGAGGGCAAGGAAAGCCGTTTGCGCTCACTGGAAGAGGGGGCAAACCTAACTTACAGCGCAATAGGAAACGCCTTAGCCCCTGGGCAGTATAATTTATTGGTTTAATTTTTCTATATTAAACTTAGTCCATTGAACTTAGTTTAGGAATTTTATGCAGCAATACAACATTCACGAAGCAAAAACGCATCTGTCCTCTTTAATTGACAATGCCATAAAAGGCAATCCTTTTATAATAGCCAAATCTGGCAAGCCTGTTGTTAAGGTAGTTCCTTATTCTTTTAAAGAACCCAAAAAACAGAGAATAGGTTTTTTGAAAGGCAAAATTTCCGTCCCTGCCGACTTCGACTCAATGGGAAAAAAAGAAATTGAAAACCTTTTTGAGGAAACTTTATGAAATTGCTATTAGACACGCATTTACTGCTTTGGGCTGCATCTGGCACATTGCCACAAAAAGCGAAAGAGCTTATAATGAATGAAGAAAATGTCCTTCTATTCAGTTCGGCAAGCATTTGGGAAATTGTGATTAAAAATGGCTTAGGTCGTCAGGATTTTCAAGTTGATACCTATATGCTGCACAATGGGCTTTTGAATAACGGCTACATAGAAATTGCCGTTGATAGCTATCATTCCTTATCTACAGGAAAATTGCCTTTAATACATAAAGACCCTTTTGACAGAATTCTAGTTGCCCAAGCACAAGCGGAAAAGGCAACTTTGTTGACTTGCGATAAAATTTTAACCGATTATACCTGTTCCGTTATTTACATAAAACCGCCCAAAGGAACGCATAGGTAGCTTTATAAGTAACCGCCTTTCCAAGAAAATGCGGCCCAGTTTTTGCGGCTGTGCATGGCATACTTTTTCACCCTGCGGAGAATACACCGCTCCTAAGCCGCAAACCGAGGGTGGGAGGCTCTGCCTTGCACATCGGGAATAAGGATACCCGCAGACTTGGTAAAGCATTTGTAGATAGGCATTTTTATGTTTTGCGGGAAAATTTTTTGTATATTTATGGGTAGAGGGTGGTTGTTGTGCCCCTGGTTCGGACCAGGAAAAGCCTTCAACCTCCCTCTATGTTCTGCAATATTTCTTTTAATCTATCAAATTTTTTCGTTGTTGCATTTTTTGCCTGTGCAAATACCTCTTTTGGCGTTCCTTCAAATACATTATGGTCATAATAAATACCATTTTCATTATGCCCAATGGTACTTAATATAGCGTGTGATCTGCCGTCTATATTTACCCCCGTAATATAATAGGAATATTTGC
>Ga0268262_10000296_pt1 | contig 66491 bp, 59 predicted proteins | sample TergutNc150P3_FD_190354 | JGI IMG/M metagenome (GOLD analysis project Ga0268262, IMG submission 190354) | Nasutitermes corniger P3 segment gut microbial community from laboratory colony in Florida, USA - Nc150 P3 (SPAdes) (version 2) | ecosystem: Host-associated > Arthropoda: Insects >... | reverse complement strand
ATGCCTGGTGATAATGGTGGAGGTGTCATACCCGTTCCCATTCCGAACACGGAAGTCAAGCCCTCTAACGCCGATGATACTGCCCCTCTAAAGGGTGGGAAAGTAGGTCATTGCCAGGCTTTTTTTTTATTTTAAGGCTTGTAGAAATAATTTAAGAATGTTATAATTTATTAATGAAGTATTACGTAAAAAGCATTATCATCTGCTTTAAGTGGGAAGGGGAGGAAAAATGACAGAATCTAACCAATTGGTAACCTTTCAGCTTGGGGAAGAATTATACGGAATAAATATAATGGATGTTAAGGAAATAGTCCGTGTTCAGGATGTCCGGGCTATTCCGAATGCCCCCACATATGTAGAGGGAATCTTTCACCTCCGTAGCGAAATAATCCCCATAATCAACCTTCATAAAAGGTTTCACCTCAAGAAGACAGCTATTTCAGAAGAAGATGAGCTTATGTCAGGCTTTGTCATACTTGATATTGACGGGATGAAACTTGGGGTCATTATTGACAAAGTTTCCAGGGTGGTGACTATAGAGAAAGAAGAAATCCAGCCGCCCCCTCAAATGGTGAGCGGTATAGGAGCCGAGTATATTCAGGGTGTTGTACGGCAGGAAGGCGGATACCTTATTATTCTGGATATTCGGGATCTCTTTAATCCCAAAGAACTACAGAAAATTGCCGCTCTGCGAAGGTAAGAGTCTTTCGATATTACATGAAAATAGAAGTCTACTCTCCGACCATCAGACGTAAAGAGATGGATGCGGTTTTAACCGCAATGGTGGAAGACAGAATCGGCCCGGGGGAGCAGGCTAAATTTCTGGTTCAGACTGCCCGTGAAAAAATAAAATTCGACTATTGTCTTTCTCTCCGCAGTCCGGCAATTGCCCTTCACATGGCCTTAAAATCCTTAAACATTGAAAGGGGACAGGGGGTTTTAATTTCCGCCCTTTCGCCGCTTTATTTCCGGCGGGTGATTGAAGACCTGTCCCTTGTACCGCATTATTGTGATGTTGACCTTTCTACAGCCTGCGTAAGCAGGGAAACCGTATCAAAAGCTATGGAAGGCGGACAGGATATAAAATGTATGATCCTTCATCATACTTTGGGTTTTGTTCCGGATGCCGGCGCCGTTTCGGAGCTTGGTATTCCGGTGATTGAAGATTGCTCCCGGAGTTACGGAACTGAGATAAAAGAGGAGAGCGCCGCTTCTTCGCCGGTTTTTACACCCATTTTTACGATTCTTGGGCTGGAAGAAAGGGACATGCTTACCTCAGGCGGTGGGGCGCTGCTTTATTCGCTGAACCGGCGGGATTCGGCCCTGCTGCGCGGCTCAAGCGATCTGCCTCCGGAATACGGGCTTCCCGACATGAACGCCGCTTTGGCGGTGGTTCAGTTTAAGGAAGCCGCGAAGAATTTATTGAAGCGCCGTGAGATTGCGGAACTCTATACCCAGTCGGCTGTAAGGACAAGGCATAAGATGTTTATCCGGCAGGAAACGGAATACAACAACTACACCTTTCCCCTGATTCTGGAAACCGGCGTGAATGAGGTAAAAACCTACGCCCGCAAGAAAGACATCGCTGTGGAAAGCGCTTTTGAAAGCACTCTGGCAGGAAGCGGCGTTGTTCCTCCTGAAAAATGCCCTCACGCGTATTCGCTTTCTTTAAGGACTGTTCTATTCCCCCTTTATCCCAGATTGGGGATGGCAAATGCAGGGAAAGTAGCGAAACTTATAATGACGCTCCCATAGGAGTTTAGTATCAATGAAAGTAAGAGCGATTCTGCTGGTTAATCCTCAAAAGGGCCATGCGCGAAAACTAGGCAATGAAATATTAAAAGAATTGCTCGCCATGAGTATTGAAACGGATACCTACTCAATTAAGGAAAGTCCCGTTATCTCCAAAGATAAAAAATACAGCGTCGCGTTAGTCCTTGGCGGAGACGGGACTGTTCTGTCCGCGGCCAGGGCGGTATCCCCGCTTGGCATTCCGATTTTTCCCATAAACCTCGGGACATTCGGCTTTATTGCCGAAGTACAGCCCATTGAATGGCGGGATGTTTTTGACAGGTGGATAGCGGGAAAGGTATCCGTTTCCCGGCGTCTCATGCTTGAAGTATCGGTTGAAAGGAATGGCCGCAAAGTCTTACAGAAATGCTGCCTTAACGATGTGATTATTTCATCTTCTGTAATTGCCAAAATTATTAATCTTGGTCTTTTCAACAGAGAAAGGGGAATGGAAACAGACTTGAAGCTGGGCTCGTACCGCTCTGACGGCCTTATCATAGCCACTCCCACAGGTTCAACCGCTTACTCAGCCGCGGTAGGCGGCCCCATTGTTGATCCTGAACTTGAGGCGCTGATTTTAAGCCCCATTTGCCCTTTCATGCTCACAAACCGCCCTTTGGTGTTGCCGGCAGCCGGAACGGTGATCGCGGAAGTGGCAGATAAGCAGCAAAGCGGTGTAATATTGACATTGGACGGTCAGGTTAAAGAAAAGCTAAAAAAAGGAGACAGGGTCTTTATTGAAAAGGCGCCTTATCAGTGCGCGTTAATTGCGTCAAGCCGCGGCGGTTTTTATACAGCCCTCAGAAAAAAACTTTCCTGGGCTGGTGAAGGAGAAATCCAGGGCGGCTAACAAGGTTTTGGGTACAGTATGATAGAAGAACTTAGCGTAAGAAATTTTGCGCTTATAGACAGCCTTAATCTCTCATTTGAAAAAGGCTTTACAGTTCTTTCAGGAGAAACAGGAGCCGGAAAATCCATAATCGTGGGAGCGCTTGGTTTTCTTTTCGGCGCTAAAGCCGATACGGAAGTTATACGCTCCGGCTCCGAGGAAGCAAGCGTTTCGGCTGTTGTTTCGGTTGACGACAAAAACCGCGACGCCCTGCAATGGCTTAGTCAGCGGGAAATAGAGCGGGAGGATTCCAGGCTTATAATACGGCGCAATGTTAAAGCTTCAGGCCGCAATTCAATTTACATACAAAACGTACCTGTAACCAGGAACGATCTTGCCGAATTTATGGGTTTTCTTTTTGACCTCCACGGTCAGCATACCCACGAATCACTGTTAAGAAAAGAAACTCACCGTGTTTATCTTGACCGGTTTTCCGGCCTGGAAGACGAAGTCGCGGCATTTAGCCGGGTTTTTACAGAGCTGGCGGAGAAACGCAGAACTCTTGAAGCGCTGAACCGTTCCGAAAAGGAAAGGGAGCAGAGGCTTGAACTGTTAAATTACGCTATTGAGGAAATTACAAAGGCCGCTCCCAAAATCGGAGAGATAAAAGAACTGGAAGCCGAAACCCAGCGCCTTGCCGATTTTGAAAAACTAAGCCTTCATGTAAACGCTGTTTCTTCATCGCTTTTTGAGGACGATGTTTCTTTTTTAAGTCTTGGGCGCGGCCTGAGGGCTTCGCTGGAAAACGCCGCTTCTATAGACAGCTCGCTTTCGCCGCTTTTAAAGCGCCTGGAAGATATTTTTTACGAGGCCGAAGATTTGGCCGCCGAGTTTAGGAGTTACCGGGGCCGTCTGAGTTACGACCCGGCGAAGCTTGAGGAAGCGGAAGAAAGGCTTGCCCTGCTTTACAAACTGAAAAAGAAGTACAGGCCGGCAGAAAACACAGACTCCGGCGGTCAGGATGAAGTGGGAATCATAGCCTACAAAGCGGAAGCCGAGGCGGAGATAGAGGCGCTTTCAGGTGCGGGGGAAAACCAGGACAGGTTAAAGGCCGAAATAAGCCGCCTTGAAAAGGATCTTGCCGCAAAGGCCGCCGTTTTAAGCGTCAAGCGAGGCGAAGGGGCAAAGCGCCTGGGCGAAGGAATAACAGGCATCCTTTCCCGGCTGGGAATGCCCAAGGCAGTTTTTGCCGCGAGTGTGAAGCCAAAAACCAGGGAAGGGGGAGCCGGTCTTGTCTGCGGGGCCTTCGGCGCGGATGATGTGGAATTTATGATTTCCGCCAATACAGGCGAGCCCTTAAAAGAACTAGCCAGGATTGCGTCTGGGGGCGAATTATCGCGCGTTATGCTGGCGATTAAAACAGTACTCTGCGAAAAAGAAGCGAAAAACGCAGGCGCGGGAACTTCCGCCGAGCGAGCGTTAGCGAGCGAAGGTTCCCCTCCGGAGACATTGATCTTCGACGAGGTTGACACCGGAATAGGGGGGGAGGTGGCTCTTTCTGTCGGGGAATACCTTGCGCGTATCGGTCAAGGCAAGCAAATTTTCTGTGTTACACATCTGGCCAGCATTGCTGTTCGTGCCGATAATCATTTGAAGGTGGAGAAAAAAGTGATAAGCGCAGGCGGCGCTTCAGGTGAACGAACCGTGACGGAGGTTTCGCAGTTAAAGGGTTCTGCCAGGCGGCAGGAAATAGCGCGTATGCTTGCCGGGGATTCAGGGGAAGTGGCTCTTGCCCACGCGGATGAATTACTGGCAAAATACAGTGGAGCAAAAGATGGCTAAGGTTAATAATGAAGATCGTTATCTGTATTCTGAAAAGATAAAGCCTTATAGAGCCATGATTCAGACCCTGCTCAAAAGAGAAGACAATGTCTTACGCGATATCAAAAAGGACAGCAGCGAAGCCGCGCTGAAACGTCTGATCCTGGCGGAAGAAATGCTGGCTTTAGTGGCAAATTACATAATAATCAACGGTATTTCTCAGTCCATGCTGAAACTGCGCAGTGAGGAAGCTCTGAATGACGGCAGAAAGGGCCTTTACAAGGCGGTAATTTACTTTGAAGAGGTTGTAAGCCCTTTTGTGGATGCGCCGTATTCGGACTATGAAGAACGCCTCGCCGAGATTGAATCAATAGACGCAAAAAGGCGTTATGACCTGATAAGAAAGACAGGGCTCACCTTGCAGCTTCTCGAAAACGCCTATGGGGACAACACAAAATGGAAATGGTCGTTTGTTGAGCTTGAAGGCCGGTATGCCGCCGTCGCCAAGAACACTTTGAATTTAAAAACCGCCGTAGCCAATACGGATCCAGGTTCCCCGGACTATGAGTCCACGATGTATCACCTGAAACTGGTAAAAAAACTGCTTATGCAGGCCGCTGACCGTTACCGTGAAAAATACGAATTATCCACCAGCCGCAGTGATGATTTCAAAATGGCCATAAATTTTTTAAATGCCTTGCGCCGTATTCACGCGCTCCTTGGGGAGCGGGCTGAGGCCGAAACGCTCAAGAAAAAAGCGGAAATTTGGTCTTCCAAATTGGAAATGGATCATAAAAAGCACGAAGATGCGCCTTCCAGGAAAAGCTAAATGGCCTCCGGCGATAACAAGTCGTCTGACAAAACGTCAATAGCGGAATTCCGTTCGCTGTTTCCCTATTTTCGTAAATACTCGCTGAGTTACGCTGTCGGCTTTTTCTTTCTGATTATCGTGGATGCCGCCCAGGTGATACTGCCCCAATTTATCCGTCAGGCGGTTGATATTGCTTCGTCCGGCGTATTTGAGATAAAAGAAGTTATAATTCCCTGCGCCGTCATGGTAGGCCTTATGGCGGTTGTTTCCCTGGGGCGTTTTTTTTGGCGTTACTTTATTCACGGTTCCTCGCGGCGTATCGAAACAGAGCTGCGCAAAAAGCTTTTTGAGCACCTGCTTTCCCTTTCTTATGATTTTTACCAGAAAAACAAGATAGGGGATCTTATGGCGCGCGCCACTAACGACCTGAACGCCGTAAGGGAATCCATCGGCATGGGGCTTGTGGCCCTGGTGGACGGTACGGTGATGGCCGCCGCGATTTTGGTCATCATTTTCATTCAAGACACACGTACCGCCGCTTTCGCTGTTCTTCCTTTGCCGCTGATAACCGTTTTGATCCTCCTCTTTGGCAACGTCATCGGGAAACGTTTTCGCCGCGCCCAGGAGACATACTCGGCGTTGAGCGACGCCGTTCAGGAGACCTTTTCCGGCGTCAGGGTGGTTAAATCCTTTGTAAAGGAATGGTGGTTCATTAAGAAATTCGCAGACACCAACGACGACTACCGCGACGCGAACATGGAACTGGTTAAGCTCTTCGGAATATTTTTTCCCTTGATCACTTTCCTTTCAGGTCTCACTGTTCTAATCGTGCTTCTGGTGGGAGGAATAAGCGTAACCGAGGGTAGTATGAGTCCGGGAAGCCTGGTGGCGCTGTTCCGTTACCTTGGCATGCTGATCTGGCCGCTCATGGGCGCGGGCTTTGTCGTGAACATGATTCAGCGCGGCGCGGTTTCCCTTGGAAGGGTGAACGAGGTACTGAAGGCAAAGCCGTTAATCTCCTCGCCGCCTGAAGCGTTCAATAATAATGATAATGGCGCGCCCTCACCCGTGCCTGGAGCGCCTCTTGTTGAACTGCGTAATTTAACCTTTGGGTTTTCGGAAGAAACCCCGGCGCTTGAAGATATAAGCCTTTCCATAAAAGAAGGAACCGTAACGGGAATTCTTGGCCGCACCGGTTCCGGAAAGTCAACGTTGATAAAGGCCATAACGCGGATGATCGCTTCTCCTTCGGGAACAGTTTTTATTAAGGGAGTGGAATCGTCGGCCTGGGATTTGACTGAATTAAGAAAAATCTTCGGCGTTACGCCGCAAGACAGTTATCTGTTTTCAGATTCAATAAAAAACAACATCGGTTACGCGCTCGATATTGAAAATGGAAATGATGAAAGCCTTGTAAAGGCGGCTTCCCTTGCCGCTTTGGAAAGCGATTTTATGGCCTTTCAGGACGGCTGGAACACTCTAATCGGCGAGAGGGGCCTTACGCTTTCCGGTGGCCAGAAACAGCGCACCGCCATTGCGCGTTCAGTTGCCGCCGGCAGGGAAATTCTCATCCTGGACGATTCCCTTTCGGCTGTGGACGCGGAAACCGAGAAAAAAATACTCGACGCTCTGTTTGAGCTGGGCAGGGAAAAGCGCCGCTCCGGACTCCCCTGGGCGATGATCATTGTTTCCCACCGTGTTTCGGCCCTAGGCCGCGCGGATGAGGTGGTTGTTTTGGAAAAGGGCAGGATCATAGAAAAGGGGACGCCGGCTGAGTTAGCGTCTGCAGGCGGTTTCTATGCCCGCACGGCGGCTCTGCAGAGCCTTGGTGGGGAGAAAGAATAAGAAGAAATTCTACCACGAACCACACGAAGCGTACCTTCGGTACGTACACGAACTTGAAGTGCCGGCAGACTTCCAGAGGAATTCAGACTTGTCGTTGTTCGTGATGGTTAGTGTGGTTAGTGGTAAAATTCTAAAAATAATGTTATTTGGGGTAAAGCATTAAATGGCTGATTTTTTTGAAACTGACGAAGTCGTCAAAGGCTATGACAGTAAAATCGCGGCGAGGATTCTCTCTTATGTAAAGCCCTACAAGGTTCTGATAGCCTTAACGGCGCTGGCGCTCTTGCTTTCTACAGCCGGGGAACTGTTCGTTCCTTTAATCCAGCAGAAAGTCATCGACGACGCCATTATGATCCGTTTTTACGTTGTGAATTTGGGCTATCCCATAGAAACATTGTCCGCTGAAAGTAAAAGGGCTCTGGAGCTGTTCAACGCAAGCAAGCGTTCTGTTGAAGCCGGGGGACGGCTTTTTGTCCCAATCGAGAGAGACACGCGAATCTCAAGCGCCGCCGAAAAGGAGCTGCAGCAGAAGGGAATTCTGGATTTGGAAGATTGGTACGCTTTTAATATAAAAGAAGGCTCGGCGGCTGAGGAAGTAGTAAAAAACCGCCCCGATCTTTTTAGCCGCACAGGCAATGCCGCCGCTGTCCTAAAAAAGGATCTATACTCCTTGCAGGTAAAGGAAATCGCCGCGATCCGCGCCGATGACATTTCTTTTTTAATACGTTCAGTATTGATACTGCTTGCGATACTCTGTCTGGTTTTTTTCTTTACTTTCTTTCAGACCTGGGGAACTACCCTTATAGGGCAGCGGGTTATGAAGGATTTACGGCTTGAGCTTTTTAAGAAGACCGTTAGCCAATCCACGTCCTTTCTATCCCGCCATCCTGTGGGACGGCTTGTAACCCGCCTGACAGGAGACGTGGAAACAATAAACGAATTTTTTTCGTCAGTGCTGGTATCTTTCCTTAAAGACATTACGGTTATGATTGGAGTTTTAATCACGCTGTTTTTACTTTCGCCTCCCCTGGCTTTGGCGGCGCTTGTTACCATGCCGCCGGTTCTGGCGATAACGGCGGTAAGCCGCGTTAAAGCCAGGGACGCCTTTAGAAGGCAGAGGACGGCATCCTCGCGTCTTAATTCTTATCTTTCGGAAAGACTTTCCGGCGTGCAGGTGGTGCAGCTCTTCCAGGCAGAAAAAAGGAGCCAGAGTGAATTCGCCGAGAGGAACATAGAGCTATTAAAAGCCAAACTGGGCGAGATGTACGTCTTTGCGACCTTCCGCCCAGTGGTGGAGTGGTTTTCCACACTCACAACGGCTGTAATTATTTCAGTCGGCGCAATGATGATCCTTGATTTTTCGATTTCTCTTGGGGTCTTAATTGCTTTTATCAACCTTGTCGGGATGTTTTATTCGCCGGTGATGGATATTGCCGAAAAATACACGCTTTTGCAGTCGGCCATGGCCGGAGGAGAGCGGGTATTCCAGCTCCTGGATACCGACGAGAAGATAAGCGATAACGGAACGCACGGTGTTGAAGGCATGGTGCGCGGGCACATTGAATTCAGGGATGTCCATTTTTCGTATAACAAGGGAGAAGAAGTTTTATCGGGCTTGAATTTTTCAGTTAATCCGGGGGAAATGGCCGCGATTGTAGGTTACACGGGAGCGGGAAAAACTACCATAACAAACGTGATGGCCCGGCTATGGGATGTCCAGTCGGGAGAAATACTTTTGGACGGCATACCTGTCAAAGATATTCCCTTGGAAGAGCTAAGGCGCTCCTGCCTGCCCGTTTTACAGGACGTGTTTTTGTTTTCCGGCACCGTTTCGGATAACATCAGGCTGGGGCTGCCGCTTTCGGACGCAGAAGTGGAAGAAGCCGCCAAAGCGGTGTATGCCCATGAATTTATTTCCCGGCTTCCGGAAGGGTACAATACGGTTCTTTCGGAAGGGGCGGCCAATATTTCTTCCGGCCAGCGGCAGTTGATCAGTTTCGCCAGGGTTATCGCGCATAACCCCGCAATTGTGATTTTGGACGAGGCGACAAGCTCCATAGATACCGAGACGGAACGCCTGATTCAACTTGGGATGCAAAGGGTGCTGGCGGGGCGTACATCCATCGTCATTGCCCATCGGCTTTCCACAATTCGCCACGCCGACCGTATCCTGGTTTTATCCTCCGGCCGCCTGGTAGAGCAGGGAAAGCACGATGAGCTGATCGCCAAAAACGGGCTTTACGCCGGTTTGTACCGTTTACAGTATTCGGAAAGCTAGAAGGTTTGACGCATCTTGCGAGAACTCTTCTTGTAAACATTTAGATGTTCCAAACCACTAGTAGTTTGTAACGTCTAAAACTTTACATCAATCCAATAACAATTTTTATTTTTTTTACCACGAACCATCACAAACAACGACAAGATATGTGGCATAAGTTCGTGAGGTTAGTGTGGTTAGTGGTAAATTCTCTGTAAACATTTAGCTGTTACAGGCTACTACGGAATCAATAAATTATTCAGTTTTTCTTTGTGACCTTTGTGAGCTCTGTGCCTTTGTGAGAAGTTTTTTGAGTAAAGTTTTAGATATTACAAAGTACTGTTACAAAGTACCAGTAACGCAGGGCTAAAAAAGCCGCCCTTTCGGACGGCTCAATCTAGCATAGTGTAGCCTCAGGTTGGTACATCCTTATGGCAGCGTTGTGGCCGAGACAGTCAAAGAATCATCGCTTAAAAGGGGAAGAACGTAATCATGCTGCGCATACACACGAAAATAATATGTTGTACCTGCTTGCAAACCTGTAACAGTATACGAAGTACCATTAATGGAGGTCTTCTTGACATCATTCGCACTGGAAGTTTTACCATACCATATCCCATAAGAATCGGCACCGGATACAGGAGACCAACTTACAGTAATACTGCTTGAGGATGTCGCTGTCGCGGATACGTTTGATGGAGGTTCTATTGGTGTTCTTATTGCACCGGTATGTTCCGATGGCCGACTTTCTCCCTCACTGTTGTAAGCAGTTACACTAAAATAGTATACCATACCTGGTTTCAAGTTTGTAAAAGAATACGAAGTCGTTGCTCCACCTTCACATATAATTTTATTACCGAGTCCTTCGATCATGTCGTATACATAGTATCCGTCGGCATTGGCTACAGGAGACCAACTTACCGTAATACTAGTATAAGATGTCGCTTTTGCGGATACGTCTTTCGGCCTGTTTATTCCCGTTACTGTCACATCACAGGTTGCCGTTTTATTCCCATCCACTGTGGTAACAGTAATTTTAGTTGTACCGACAGAAAAAGCATAAACTTCCCCGCTATACAATGCTACAACATCAAGGTCGCTTGATTCCCAGTTAACATTTTGATTCGTTGCGTTGCTTGGACTTACCGTAACTATTAGTCTTTCAAAATAATGAGGATTATTCCGAATATTAGTCAAAGTGAGGCTGGTTTTGTTCAACGATACACCGGTTACAGGGACGTGGGTACCGGGGACGCTGGTGTTGCCGGGAGGGACGCTGGTGTTGCCGGGAGGGACGCTGGTGTTGCCGGGAGGGACGCTGGTGTTACCGCCTGGGGGGACGCTGGTATTGCCGCCGGGGTTGCTGCCGGGCGTTATTTCGCTAGGGCCTGGTATGGTGGCGCCGCTCTGAATCGTGATGGTTCCGCTGATGTTGGTGATCCCGCTGTTGTTGATTGTAACTTCAAAGGACACTGATACGTTAATTGAGGGCGCGAGGGTGAACTTGTTACCGGAAAATGCTTTTACGGTTCCGCTGGATGTTTGCGTCGCACCGTTTTCGATGATTTTCAGAACATAGGAGTCTCCCTCTGCCGGATTAAAGGCGGAACGGGAAAAGACTTTTGCCTTTGTCTGGGTGTTGCCAGCGTTCCGGGTAATAGTCAGCTCGCAGGTTTTGCTGCCCTTGACGCCGGTATACTTTTCAGAAAGAGACTGTCCTGCCGGTTCCGAGTCGGCGGGGTTTTGACAGGCCAACAAAATCAGGCCGATAATGAAGGCCAGGGCCAAGAAGGTGAAGGCCGATTTTAAAAAACGCTTGTGTGTCATGATGCACTCCTTGTAAAAAAATTTATTCCTCCTGGCTAAGCATAGAGGGATTAAGAAATTCGGATGGAACAGTTTCAATTTTCTTATTTGCCATATCATGGGCAAAAGCTAAGGCCTGCATAACGCCGAGAATATAGTCTTGTTTGTCCTCCGGCAGTAAGGGAAAATCCTTATTTATCTTGTCAAGTTTCTCCTCTTTGGTCATGCTTATGGCCTCTCAATGTGAATTATATACCTTAATATGTGAATATTGTCAAGATAATTTAATGAAAACACTCATATAGTGAAGAAATATATTGTTCTGTGAACTTTTTATCGGTTATATTTATTTTATGACCTTAAATGAGCGAATAAAGCATCTCAGAACTACCCTGCAAATGTCTCAAGCCGAGTTTGCCAAAGCCATTTTTATCAGCAATGGCTATATTGCCGAATTGGAAAACGCCAACAGAAAAGTCAATGACAGGATAATCCACCTCATATCGCTGACTTTTGGGGTGAACGAGGACTGGCTAAAGACTGGCGAAGGAAATATGTTTTTTACGACCCCATCGGAAAAGCTCCAGCGACTGACCAGCCTTTTTAATGAACTGCCGCCTGAGTTTCAGGACTATGTGATGGTACAGATCGAACAGTTGCTTACTATTATAGAAAAGCGCTAACTTAACTTTCGAAATTTCTCACTAAGAAGATCACAGCGGACTTTACAAATTAAGCCCAAAACTGCGTTATCTAATTCAGCAATGCCGCCAGGGCCTCATTGTTTCTCCAGCGCAGTGCGATGTCCGCCGGGCTTTCGGAGGCTATGTTTCTGGTCGCCTTATTCGCGCCAAGTGAAATTAATAGGGAAACAAGAGAAGCGTCCCCCTGTTTTGCGGCGTAATGAAGGACCGTGTTCCCCGATGAATCCCTGGAGTTAATCGCGGCTCCCGAAAAGAGAGCTTTTACTGCGTCCGCGCCCTTGGAGAGGGCGATCTCCACCGGTGATTTTCCGTCCCGCGCGGCGGCAAATACATCGCCGCCTGAGTTGGCAAGCAGCTCCGCAGTTTTTAGCTCGTCGAGATCCAGGGCAAGGCGTAAGGCGGTTTTGCCTTCGGCGTCTACCATGGATTGCCTGGCTCCCAGTTCAAGGATGGTCGTGATGATAGAAGGCGAAGCCCTTTCCTGTACCGCAATGTGCAGCGGAGTGGAGCCAAAGTCATCGGAGGAATTCAGCCTGTCCATGGTGAGGAAAGTTCTGACAAGCCTGGGAGAGGCCTTAATGGCATTCTGAAGGGGTGTTCTGTCCTTGGCGTTTCTTGCGTGGATGGAAACTCCCCATGCCAACAACTGAGTTGAAAGGTCTATTCTGTCCATGCTCGCGGTAATGTGCAGGGCAGTGTCGCCGTTGAAGTTTCTGGTCTTTGTATCGGCTCCTCTTCTGGCAAGCTGCTCCATGCTGGACGTGTTGCCCGCGAGGACGGCTTCCATAAAGGGCGTGTTGCCTTCGGCGTCGCGTACTTCAATATCGGCCCCGCGCCTTAAAAGCAGAGCTTCCATGTCGGGCATCCACCAGCGAATCGAATCGTGCAGCGGGGTTTTCCCGTTTAAAGCGTGGCAGTTGATGTCGAGTCCTCTATCCAAAAGCGTTTGCGCTCCGTTAATGGCGTGCCAGCGCACTGCCGCGTGAAGAAGGGAATTGCCCAGGGTGTCTCTGGCGAAAAGCGAGCCTCCGTTATCAATGAGTGCTTTGATCGTAGAAGGCGAGTCCTGCTTGACCGCCGCAAACAGGGGAGTTTCGCCTGTCGCGTTTGCCGCTTCTATATTGGCTCCCATTTTAACAAGCACGGGAATCCATGAATCAAAGCGCCACTGGGCGGTGTAGTGGAGGGCTGTATTGCCCAGGCCGTCGCGCGCGCTGAGGGTCTGTGGGTTGAGCATCCACTGCCTAAGAGTAGAATTTCTTCTTTCCGCGGAGGGGAAGGTCAGGAAGAGCGGGCTTTCACCCCTGGCGTTGGATGCAAAAATATCCGCCCCTCGGCTTAACAGAAGAAGCCCGGCTTCTTCCTCGTTTTGGTTTACAGCAATCGTAAGGCTTGTGTCGCCGGCCTTGTTCCTTGCGTCAATCGAGGCGTTACGATCCAGGATTCTGTTTATTATGAAGGTGTTTCCCCCGTATCTTGTCGCAAGGTGAAGAATGGTGTTCCCGTTACTGTCGTTTTGATAAACCGTTTCTTCGGTTATAAGTGAAAAGACAACGGCCGGATCCTCAGTGAACGCTCTTTCAAAAGGCGTAATGCCTTTATTGTCCACGGCAAAAATATCCGACTTGTTTTCAAGTAAAATGGGAATGAAATTGATTCGTCCCCTTTCGACGGCCAGGTAAAGCGGCGTTTTACCGTCAATGTCGCGGATTGTAACATCCGCCCCGTTTGAAAGAAGGGTGCGAATAATGTTTTCGTTTCTGTTAAGTAAAATGGCGATGTGAAGGGGAGAATCCCCGTGTTCATCCCGCAAATTTATATTCGCGCCGTTTAAGAGAAAAAGATTAATGGCCTCAAGATGCGACTCAGGCGGAACCGCGATATGAAGCACTGAATTACCTTTGGCGTCCTGGGCCTTAATATCCGCTTTGTTATTGAGAAGGGTTCGCATCATCGCTATATTCCCGGAACGGGCCGCCTCGTGCAGCGGGGAAGCGCCGGACGCGTTTTTTATGTTTACGTCGGCTCCTTTTTCCAGTATGAAAGTTAAGTATCCTATGTACCCTTCCCGCGCTATGTAATGAAGAGGAGTCATACCGTCGGCGCTTCGGATATTGTAGTTTGAGCTTTTTACCGCGGGCGCGAAATACGCGTAAAGGGGATTATTCGATACCGCCCCCGCGAGGATCAACTGCTCGGCGGTTTCCGCATGATTCCTTGAATCTGTCCTTTCCAGCGCGTAATCCAGAGCGGTTTTTCCGTTTTTATCTCTTAGAGCGAAATTAGCTCCGGCTTTTAGTATGGTGTTTACCGCCGAGGCGCTTCCGGTCTCAGAAGCAAGGTGCAGAATGGTTTTACCTGTTGAATCGGCGCCGGCCAAAGAAGCAGGGGTTAAAATGGCCGCGAGAAACTCTCCGTTTTCCTGAACCGCGATGCGGGCAGGCGAGTCTCCGCCATTCATGCTTTGGTGTATATCAGCGCCTTTCCCGACCAATATAGCGGCGGTTTTAGCGTCCAGCTTTTGGGCGCTTATGGATAAAGGCGTTCTTTGGTTGTTATCAAGCGCGTCAGGTTTTGCGCCCAGCGTAACGAAAAAAGCGGCTAAAAAGGAATCGCTGTTTTCCGTCGCGTAATGCAGGGGCGTTCTTCCCTGGCTGTCGGCGGCGTTAACATCAACTGTACCCGTGAAGAAAGCTCTGGCTTTTTCTGTTTCTCCCCTGGCAAGCAAAGTCCAGATATCGTCCTCCGGAATTGTCGGCTGCGTAGGCGGCGGTTCTACCGTTTCGCCCTGGGATACGCATCCTGTCAGAATGCCCGCAAAAATGCCAATTGCGCAGATACCCGCGGCAAAAAAAAGATTTCTTCTTATCATAATCTTATCATCGACAGGATTTAATATTGACATAAGCAGGATAAAACATCAGGAAAAATTGACCACACAGGAGAAAATAGTAAAAATAATTACATGGCGGCTGTTATACAACAAATAGGTGGTTGCGCATGGGAAGGGAGTATATCACCATGAAAAAATCAATCTATAGGAAGATCAGGACGCATACGCTCGTTATGGGCCTTGTTACGGCAGCGGTGTTTATCGTTCTCATAGCGGCAGGATTGGTTATTACCAGACGATTGATGGTGTCGGTCGGGACCAGGCTTGGCGATTCCGCCGCCGGAGACGCCAGGCAGATGTTGATAGAACAAACAGAAGACGATCTTTCGCGCCTCGCCCAGAGCAAAGCCGCCATTAGCGACGGGAAAATGCTGTCTACTTTGGAGGATATTCGCCTAATCTCTCAAGTCGCTACAAATATCAAGTCCTATCCCGAAAGATACAGCCCGAGGGAGATTCCATTTGCTGACGTTGCCGGCACGGATGGCAGAATTACAGCGATAGCGCATATTCCCGATAGAAATACAGACGTCGGTACGCTGGAGGATGAAATAGGGTTGATGGCGAATATGCAGGATGTTCTGATTGCCGTACAGACAAACAACAGAAACGCAGGCGCAACCTATCTCGGGACAGAATACGGCGTTGCGATCAGCGCCGACCCTTATCCGGTGCAAAAAACCCTTTATTACGACCCCAGAACGCGCGTGTGGTATAAAAGCGCGAAGCAGGCGAACGACATCATCTGGACAGATGTATACGAGGATTTTTTCGGCAGGGGGCTTTCCATTACCTGCGCAAAACCTTTTTACAACGCTGACGGGAGTATAGCGGGCGTTGCCGGTCTGAGTATGTTTCTGGTTGTTCTTCGCGAAGAGGTAGTCGGTACAAAAATAGGCGAAACAGGTTATGCCTTTATAGTTAATGAGAAAGGCGAAATGATTATCTCGGACAGCATCGAAAAAGACGATGAAGGCAGAATAATTCGGGAAAATATACTTGAAAGCGATACCTTTCCGCGCGAAACAGCGCTGAAAATGGTAAACGGCGAAAACGGCATTGAACATGTTTTCATGGACGGTAAAGAGAAACTCATCGCGTACCAGGGCTTAACTACCGTACCGTGGAGCCTTGCCCTTGTAATCGACGCTGAAGAAATAATATCGCCGGCGCTTATTCTTGAGAATAATATAATCAGCCTAAAGCAATCGGCCCTTGCGGCTTTTAGCAGCGATATTCGTTTCATTGCCATACTCGTTGGAATTATTATCGTTTTCATAATCGCCGGAGTCATGTTTTTTTCCGGACGATTGGCGGAGGACATCACCGGGCCAATCGAAAAATTAACTCAGGACGCGGCGCTGATAGGCGCAGGGGAATTGGATCATGTCCTGGAAATAAAAACCGGCGATGAGCTGGAGCTGTTGGCGGAATCTTTCAATTCGATGATTGTCGGCATTAAAATAATTACCGCAGAAAATGAATGTCTTGAAATCGCGAGCGCAAAAAAAACACGCGAGGCGGATATTATCCAGAAAGCAAATCAAAACCTGCAATCGATACTCAATATGCTTCCTGTCGGCGTAGGAATCATGAGTACGGAGGATCACTCTTTTCTTTTTACCAACAAGGCGTTTATTAATGTTTTTAATTGTACATCCATAGATCAGATATTGGGACACAGCGGGTTTGAATTTATGCCCGAAACACAGCCGGACGGCAAAAAAACCACTGAGGTGATCGCTGAGATTTTCCAAAAAGAATCAGCCACCACGGAAATGCAATGCATTAAATCAGGCGGCGAACCGTTCATCGCCCGAGTACACACCATTACCACAAATTTTAAGGGCGCTCTCGCTTCTCTTGGCGTTATCGAGGACGCGACGGCGGAACAAGAGTATAAAGAGAAGCTTCGCAACATCGCCATACAGGAACAGGAAGCGAATCAGCTTAAAAGCCGCTTCCTGGCTACGATGAGCCATGAAATCCGAACCCCGATGAACGTAATAACAGGTATAACTGAAATTCAGCTGCAAAAAGAGAATAACCCGCCTGATACAAAAGACGCGTTTGAAAGAATATACGAATCGGGGAGCTTATTGCTTAATATCATCAACGACATACTTGATTTTTCAAAGATTGCGGAGGGCAAGATGGAGATTGTACCCTTCCGCTACGATATTCCGAGCCTGATACATGATACCGTACAGTTGAATTATATACGCTTTGAAAGCAAACCGATTGAGTTTATAGTTTCGGTAGACCCGAATACTCCGTTAGAGCTTGTAGGCGACGCGCTTCGAGTCAAACAGATTTTGAACAATCTGCTTTCCAACGCGTTTAAGTACACTGAAAAAGGCGAGGTTAAGCTTTCGGTTTCTTCCGAATCATCGGAAGCCTCCCCGGAAGACGTAATTATCTTTTTCCGCGTAAGCGACACCGGACAGGGCATATCGGAGGAGCATATCGGCAGACTGTTTGAAGATTATATGCGCTTTAATCGGGACAAGAACCGTACCGTTACGGGAACAGGTTTGGGGCTTAGCATTACCAAGCGTCTCCTCAATTTGATGAACGGTGAAATTTCTGTCGAGAGCCAACCGGATAAAGGATCGGTATTTACCGTACGCTTGCCTCAGAGGCGCTTCGGGGAAGCTGTATGCGGAGCAGAGAACGCGCGGAAGCTGCGGGAGTTTGACTTTCACAGCTCGGTAATAGCGAAAAAGACGCGGATTGTACACGACTATATGCCTTACGGCAGCGTTCTGGTTGTTGATGATGTCAAATCAAACCTGTTTGTCGCCAGAGGTTTGCTCGCGCCTTATGGTTTACAAATCGACGTCATTGACAGCGGAACCAGAGCCATTGAAAAAATCAAGGAAGGCAATGTATATGACATTATTTTCATGGATCATATGATGCCTGTAATGAACGGTATTGAGGCGACAAAAATCTTACGCGGTATGGGCTATGACCGGCCCATTGTCGCGCTGACTGCCAACGCTATGGTGGGGCAAGCGGAGATGTTTATGCAAAACGGCTTTGACGCTTTCATTACCAAACCGATTGACACACGCAAGCTGAACGCCGTGCTGAAAGATTTTATTCGCGATAAAAAACCGTCAGAAACTGTGAACGCAAACACAGCGGGAACGGTTTAAATTACAATGTTATAGGAAAGGAGATACGTATGGAAAAGAAAGGAAAACTGTCTGAGCTGGAGGAATGCTTTCTGATTGACGCCGAGGAAGCGTTGAAGGTATTGGAGGAGTTAAACGCGAAAATAGACACCCTAGGCGAGGATGATATAGAGTTGTATGAAATCACCGTCCACGGTATAAAAAGCGCTCTTAACAATATCAATCAAACAGAGCTTTCTGAAAAAGCGTTCGGACTGGAACAACTCGCCATGGAAAAAAATCTTACGGCAATGTCGAAGGAAACCCCAGCGTTTTTAGACGCACTTAAATCCTTTACTGAAGAATTGGGCTCGGCATAAGACCAAGGCTATCAAGGGCTTTACTTTATTGACTTTTTTCGCTGATATGCTAAGATAAAAACGTATCTTGCGGCCTTGGTGGAACTGGTAGACACGCCAGCTTGAGGTGCTGGTGCCGAGAGGCATGGAAGTTCAAGTCTTCTAGGCCGCAAAGATATATTTTTGAATAAAACACTTACAAAACATTCAGACACTTTTTGCCTGAAAGCACATCAATTAAGTTCTGTACCGACATTTCGGCCATTGCCTCGGTCGCTTCCGTGGTGTGAGCGGCGGTGTGGGGCGTTAATACTACGTTTTCCAGCTCAAATAAAGGGGATTTTTGGGGCGGCTCATTTTCATAAACGTCCAGTCCCATTCCGCCCAAATGCCCCGAAACAAGGAGTTCATAAGCCGCGGCTTCGTCAACAAGGCCGCCGCGCGCTGTGTTCACAAGGATTGCGCCTTTTTTCATGGACTTAAGCACATCCGCCGAAATGATGTTTCTGGTCTCGTCTGTTTTGGGCAGGTGAAGACAGAGAAAATCCGCCTCGTGAATAAGCGTATTAAAATCGACCGGAACGATGCCGTTTGCTTCGACATACTCCTTGTTGATGATTGGGTCGCGGGCAAGAACTCTCATGGAAAAACCGGAGGCGCGCTTCGCTACTGCCTTGCCTACCGCGCCAAGGCCCAGGATGCCGATGGTTCTGCCATATAATTCAATGCCGGTGGAACGCGGCCACTGGCCTTCTTTAGTTTTCCGGTCAAGTACAGGTATCTTGCGGGCCAGACAGATAAGCAGGCCGATGGTGAGGTCGGCAACCGCCTGGGTATTCGCTCCGGGCGTATTACAGACGGCGATGTTCTTTGCCTTTGCCGCGGTCAGGTCTATGCGATCCACCCCGACGCCGTACCTGGAAATTACCTTAAGGTTTTCGGCGCTTTGAATTACTCCGGCTGTAAAAAAATCCAGCCCCGCGATACAGCCTTCGCAGCCTGAAATCAGCGGTATTAACTCGCCCTCGGTCAAGGGTTTTTCGGTGGGGTTAAAAACAAGCTCCTGGGCAAAGGAACGCAGTTTTTTCATGGCAGGACTTTGCGAATCCGGCTTTAGAGAGGTTGGAGTAACCAGTATTTTCATAATATTTTCCGCCTGTTCAATCGCTAAGGAGTGGTTTTCTCCAGCCCAATAACGGACCAGAAAGCCCTTGTTTCGTAGCCGAGCCGCCAGAAGCCGACCTGGTTTACGCCCATTTTTTTGTACATATCAAGCCGGGTAGAAAGGGAATAAGCGTCCTCATAATAAAGCGTTACCGAAACCGGCACTGTGTATTTGAAATAGGGGATGCCGCTTTCCCTCTGCACTTCGGTTATCTTTTGGTCTCTCATAATACCCTCAATGGTTGAATAAACCAGTGCCCGGCTGGGATTAGGAGTTCCCCAGCTCCTGCCGTAAAAGGGCAGCCCCATTATTAGCTTTTCCTCTCCGACAGTGTCCAGAGCGTAACGGGCCACCCTCTGGCACCAGCTCATGGAAGCAATGGGGCCCGGCTCGCTGCCTGACCAGTGCTCGTCATAAGCCATGATCAGAATGCGGTCCGCTATGGGTTTTATTCTCGCGTAATAACTCTGAACATCATCATTACCGGCTCTAACTCTGCCCATAAGGGCAACTGAAAAAATTTTGTCTCCCAGGCCGGCGCGCAGTTCTCTCAGAAAAGAAAGAAAGACTTCCCCGTCGCGGGAGAGTACATTTTCAAAATCAATCTGAAGGCCGTCGTATGGTTTTGCAGCCTCCAATAGATCGTTGATTAAAGCCTTTCGCTCGCTGCTTCCCTCCATAAGAACAAAGTGAGTCAGCGCGTAGCCGTTGCAGGCCGCTTCAAAATGTTTTCTGCCCCGGAAAGACGAAAGGTTTCTGAAATTGGGAATGTCAACAAGCTTGCCGTAAGAATTCACTTCGGCGCCGTGGTAGACCAGATCTGTTACGGGGTAATTTAAATTAAGCCCCTGTTCAGCGCCCGCGACAAGATAACCCCAGATCTCACGGAAATTGGATACAGGAAGACTCTTATCAGGAGGAGGCAGTTCAAATTCGGGAAAGATAAACTCTTCCAAAAGCTCCTCCTCGACTTTATCACCGATGCTTTCCGCCGGTTCCAGAGCAATGATTTCATCACTTGGTTGGACAGGCGGTGAGTAACATCCGGAGAATAAAAATATGGTAACTGAAAACAAGATAATTGATGGCAGGCAGGCTGCGGTATTATTCATACTATTGTCATAATACAAGAAAAACCGATAGTCAAGGCTCCGTATTTTTATTATTATTATTTTATTAATTTGAGGTTAAAATGGACAATAAAAAAAACGACTTTCTGGAAAGATTTTTTTCACACCCATACATAATTGTTTTTGTAATCGCGATCATCACGGTTTTTTTCGCCTTTCAACTGCCGAAGGCGGAATTGGACAATAACAATATCCGTTTTGTGCCGGAACATGACGAGGCGAGGGAAGTTGCCCATTATATTGACGATACCTTTGGTTCTTCCTTTTTTATTTTGGTAGCTTTGGAACGAAAATACGGCGATGTATTTGATGCGATTTTTATAAACAGGATTCGGGAATTCAACAAGAAGATGGAAGACATTGAAATCGCGGGGACTATCAGTTCTCTGGTCTCATCTGATTATATTTACGCAGACGGCGATTCGATAGTTGTTCAAAAAATTTCAAGTGACGATTTTTCGGGCACAAAAGCGGAAATTGCCGCTCTGAAAAAAAAGCTCCTTTCCTGGGACATTTACCGGCGGGCGCTTGTTTCAGATGATTTCAAGGCCACGCAGATCCTTATTCCTCTGGATATAAGCGTTGAAATGGCGAGCCGTCCGGAAATAATTGAAGGCTTTATAGAGATACGGGATATCGCCAAAGAGATGTTTTCCGGTTACGCGGAGGTCTATGTAACGGGGCTTCCCGTAATCAGCGCCACCATTAACGAGGCAATGAGAACGGACCTGGTCGTCATGATACCTTTGGTGGCTGTCGTTGTGCTTCTTGTTCTTTTCTTTTCTTTCAGGCGGTTTACGCCTGTGATTCTGCCGCTTGTATCGGTACTCGCGGCGGCGATCTGGTCAATGGGGGCTATGCCTCTTTTTGGCGTCAAGCTTTCGGTGATCTCGACAGTCCTCCCCGTGATCCTTGTTGCGGTGGGCAGCGCTTACGGCATACACGTTGTTACCCATTACTTACAGGCTATTAAAGACAAAGACGAAATGAGCCGGGAAGAACATAAGGCTCTGGTTCTGGCTTTGCTAAGAAAAATAGGGAAGGCGGTATTTCTGGCGGCAATTACCACACTCGCCGGTTTTATTTCTTTTGGTTTTACCACTGTGGTGCCCATAAGGGAATTCAGTTATTTCTCAACCTTCGGCGTTTTGATTTCTTTTTTAACTGCGGTAACCCTGATCCCCGCGCTCTTAATAATCCGTGGGCCGCGCCTTATAAAGGTGAAGGACAAAAAAGCGAATTCCGCGGATTCTATCATAGCCGGCGCTTTGGTCCGAATAACGGAGAAAAGGGCGGCGGTAGTTTTTGCTACCGTTTTAATTGTATTGCTTTCGGCCTGGGGAATAACAAAAGTTGTAATTGATAATGTTTTTGTGGAGTATTTTAAGACAACAACTGATATTTATAGGTCTGATCGTTTTATAAGGGAAAAATTCGGAGGCTCAAAGATCGTCAGTGTAGTTGCACAGGCCGAGGACGCGGATACCCTGCTTATGCCTGAGGTTCTTGCCGCTCTGGACAACATGGGTTCCTACCTCGAAGAAAACGTAAGCGAAGTCGGCAAAGTAATGGGCTTTACCGATCTTGTTAAACGGATTAACCAGGTCTTTAACGCCGACGAAAGCCCCGATGGTATTAAGAGCGTTGCCGCTTACGGTGATGGCGGAGACAGCTTCGGCTTTGACTCGTTTGGTTTTGGGGATTTTGGCTTTGGTTCTTTTAATGATGCCGGTTATAACGAGGGCAATTATAACGATGATTCTATTGTTCAGCGCGATAAGGAGCAGATCAGTATAAGCGCCGGCGATATGGTCGCTCTGATAAAAGAAGCCGCTTCTTCAGGTAATAGCCGTTATATTGATGTAAACGATCTTGTCAAGCAGATGGAAAAGCTTGTCAACTATGAAGGGGCTTCTTATTATGAAATTCCGGCCGACCCTGAGCGTTACGGTAAAACCAGTCAGGAAGAGCTTAAAGATCTTGTTTCAAATTACCTTATTCTGCTTTCAGGAAACATAAGCGCCTACGCCAACGATCCGCTCTTGCCGACAGCCGTTAAAACCACGATTCAACTCCGCACTACAGGCGATAAAGATACGGGAAACGCGATAAACAGTATTCGCGCTTACATCGAGGATAATTTTCCTAAAACTGTACAAACCATTGTCGGCGGAAGCGCCCTGGTAGAAAGTTCTCTTAACCGCCTGGTAGTGGAGTCTCAGATCATCTCGGTTTTGATTTCTATTATTGCGGTGTTTTTTATTATCACCATCTCCAACCGTTCTTTCATAGCGGGTCTGGTTGGTATCGCTCCTCTTTCTATTTGTATTCTGGTAAATTTCGCGGTTATGGGTTTTGCCGGAATCAAGCTGAACATTGGGACTTCCATGGTGGCCAGTGTTTCCGTGGGTATTGGGATCGACTATACCATTCATTGCATAGAGGCCTACAAGCGGGAATACAAAGCTTGCGAAGGAAAGGGAGACTTTCTTTTTAAGACTTTTATCTCATCCGGCAAGGCAATACTGATTAACGCCGTCTCGGTGGGCGCCGGTTTTGCCGTGCTTGTTTTCTCCCAGTTTGTCATGTTACAGCACCTTGGGCTTTTAATCGCTTTAACAATGTGTTCCAGCGCTTTGGCAAGCCTTACGGTGATTCCGGTTCTGCTTTTAGCGATTAATCCAAAATTCATTCGAGAGGAGTATAAAAATGAATAAAAAAATAATTACGGCGTTTGTTTTCTTCCTTGCGGCCGTGCTGGTAAGCGCACAGGACGCGGCGTCAATTGTCGAGCAATCCCGAAACCGGATTAAAGCGGATACGGTAAGCACCCGCTCGCGGATGATCATTACCGCCAAAAACGGCGCGGTTACCGAGCGCGTTATGGATCAGTACTCCAAGAAAGACGCACAGGGAAACGCCAGGGCGGTTATTGTGTTTCAGGACCCGGCGTCTGTCAGGGGCAGCCGTTTCCTTACCGTTGAAAACTCAGGCAGGGAAAAGGATCAGTGGATTTTCCTTCCAAGCCTGGGAAAGATAAGGCGGATTGCCGCGTCCGAGGGCTCAGGCAGTTTTATGGGCTCCGACTTTTCCTACGACGATATTTCTTCTACCGACCGTAAAACGGATCAGGATAATCATAGAATCTTACGAACGGAAAAATTCAATGACAAGGATTGCTATGTTATAGAATCGTCCGCCAAAGACGCGAATTACCAATACTCAAAGATGATCCAGTGGATAGACAACAAAAACTATGTGATCTATAAAATTGAGCTTTACGACAGACGGGGAAACCAGGTTAAGCTGCTTGAAATACCTGAGTATCGTGAAGTACAGGGCAGGCTTGCCCCATATGTTACAAAGATGACAACTATAGCCGACGGCACTTCCACTTCGATTAACGTGGTGAACTTAAAATACGACGACCCGATACCTGAAGGCGTTTTTACCACCAGGTTCCTGGAAACCGGAAGGTACCAGTAACCGGTAGCATAGAAGTATATGGCAAAACATGGCGCATAAAATTATCGATCTTCACTGCGATTCTGTTTGTTCCATTATGGAAGGAAAAGATATCCGCGGGGCAGTCAAAGATGTTCATGTGGATCTGCCCCGTTTAAGGGATGGCAACGTAGCGCTGCAGGTTTTCGCGGCCTATGTATCTCCTGAAACGGACAAGGCCTTTAGCCGCGCATGTGAAAGGCTTGACGCCATTGACGCTTTCGCGGCGTCCGACGAGCGCCTGACCCCTGTTGAAACCGCAGCCGAGTTAAGGGAGGTTTTGGCGGGACAAAAGACAGGCGTCATGGCGGCGGTAGAAAACGGCCTTGCCATTGAAAACTCGCTGGAAAAGCTGGAAAAACTCCGCAGACGAAAAGTGAGAATCCTCACTCTTGTTCATTCCAAACATTTGCCGTGGATTGCGTCGTGCACCGGCCTTGGGGAAGATCGGGGGCTGAGCGATTTTGGGTTACAAGTGATAGACGCCATGAACGATCTGGGAATAATTCCCGATGTATCACACGCGTCGGAAAGCGCCTTTTGGGGAGTTATCAATCGAATGAAAAACCGGCCAAAAAAGCCGGTCATCGCTTCCCATTCCTGCGCCTATAGCCTTTGCGCCGCTGCAAGGAATCTGAAAGACGATCAACTCAAAGCCCTGGCCGATTCCGGGGGCCTTGTGGGGGTGAATTTTTTTTCCGCTTTCCTGTATGAACCATTCCGTCTGGTTTTTGAAAAGGAAGGGAAAAACGGCAATGAAAATCCTGTTATTTCCGTTAAGGCGCCAAAGTCAATTATCGCGGATCATATTGATTATATGGTGAAGGTTGCCGGAGAGGACTGCGTTGCCATCGGCTCGGACTTTGACGGCGTTTCCATCCTTCCCGAAGGAGTTACAGGCAGCGATTTTTTTCCTGTGCTGGAAGCGGAGCTTCGCTCAAGGGGATACTCTGAAAAGCGCATCGAGAAGATTTTTAACGCCAACTTTGTCAGGGTGCTTGAAGAGTGGGATTAGGAGGCATTGCGCAACATCATCAACTTAAGGGTATTTCTTAAAATTTTCATCACGCAAAGGCGCAGAGGGCGCAAAGGACTTGAGGTAATTTGTATACTAAACGCCCTATTCCTGCTTATTTTTATAAAAAAAATACTAGAGAACGCGCAACTACCTAATCAAGCGTCGTCCTCCGCGCCTCCGCGAGCTCTGCGTGAGACCTTCTTAAGAAGTTCCTTTCTTAAGTTTATGATGTTGGGCATTGCGAGCCTGCACCAATGAGCAATAAAAAAGCCCCCTTTGCCGGGGGCTTTTAAAATAACCTTACTTCCTTTTTGCTCCTCTGCCTCGCCGTTTTACCAGGCCCGGGCCGGCGACAGCGGCCTTAGCCCTGCCTCTGCCTTTTGGAGCTTCAATTGCCTTGGAGCTTGGGTCGATTAGGTCCAGGTAAGAGGCATCGACGCTTTCCTGCTTTTTGTCGGACGCTTGTGCCTTGGGAGGTTCGTCACCGCCAAAGGACTGACTGATGTCTTCCCTGACGGTTGAGCGCCGCCGGCTGAAGGAAGCGAAAGCCGCGTCCGAGAAGCCCTTGGAAACACCGGAAAGGAATTCGTTCAGCACGTTGGCCATGGCATCCAGGGTTCTCTTCTTTCTCTTAATGGAAGTGATATCCATTTCAAGGATAATGCCCGGCAAAATGTGGTAAGGATTAATCTGGTAATCAAAATTAACATATTCTTTCTCTAAGAAAGAAAGCCGTTCTTCAATTACACGCCGCTCAATCGGGTACTGATAATCGTACATTTTCTTGAGTTTGTCTTTTATAAGAACAATTTTGTGCTGTATTTTGTCTTTTTCGTATAAGTGAGTCCGGTTAGATCTTTCAACCTCGGTTTCGGCAGGCTTTACAAAGGAGATCTCGTCCCATACTTTTTCAATGTCTTCGTACATGGGTTCCCCGGTTTTGTCCTTGATCCGGGTTTTAATGCGGCCTTTAACCTTTTTGGCAAGATCGTTGAAATCGGTAACTTTTCCAAATGGCTTACGGTCCTCATAAATGACATAAATGAGATCCCACACGTGCTGAAATTCAGTTTCAAAACTCTTCAACTGCACTTCGTAGGCTTTTCGTTCTTCAGTAACCTGGGAGCTGTCAAGATACCTCATTCTAATCTGATACCGTTCGTCCGGCAGATTTGCGGTGACCGTATCTTCATATTCACGAATCATGACTCCACGCGCGTTCTTGAGGTTTTCAATGTACTGATAACCCATCTTCGAGGTATCTAGGATTGAAGTAATGGAATTAATCGCTGTATTGAACCCGCGGTTTTTTATATTTTCGATATCAATGATCTTTTTCAGGTTTTCCCGGATATTCAGCTGATCGAAGGTTGCCGGATCTATCTCCGCCCTTAAGCCGTTTAGCTTGTCTATTATGCTTTTTGAGACAATCTTGTAGCGCTTGGCTTTTTCGTTATCTATATCGTCATCGGTGTGATCTTCTACCTTGCCAAGTCTGGCGAACATAATCTCGGCGTCCGTGAGCTCCTCTTGTCCCTTATCGACCCTGTCATCCTTGAGTTTTTCAAGTTCAGCATCAATTGTTTCAATGATGTGTTTGCTTAAAAGGTCCCTTATAAGATAATCCTGGGTTACCTGATAGTGGAAAATGGGGCTAATCAATTCTGAATCGAGGATATTGATTGAAAGCTTAACATCCATTACGTTTTTGGGCTTTTCAACATTGTCCGTAAAGGCGCATTTAACGATTGAATAGGCGTTTTCACCGCGGACAAACGCGCCGGTATCCATTTTTTGTCTAAGGAGGCTGTTTGTAAGGGTTTCAAGCTCGTTCACACCCCGCTGGACATGACCCATGAGGTGGCCGTACATATTTACTATCGACTTTTCAACTTCACCGCTGTTGAACTTGTCCGCCCCGCCGACTTCGTCCAATAGCTTGGCAATTTCTTTGGGAGTATACCGGGCAAGAACCTGTGTTTCTTCCTTGTCGATAAAATTTCGGAGCTTTTTTACCATCTCATCTTCGCTTGTTACCATGTAACGATTGAACATGTTCTGGTAGTTTTGGTTGAAATAGGTATAGAGTTTTTCTTTAAGCCCACCCATTACATCCAGGCGTTCAAGGACATCTTTTGGCAGTTTGGCGGTTAAATGATGGATAACCTTATTGGTTTCCTCCTCCATAAGCTGGTTTACTTCTGCCTGCTGATCCCTGTGTTCCTGGGCTAATGAATTCCTCGAACCAACGGCGCTTGGTTTTTCCGGATGAAAAACATTGGGACTTTTTGGTAAATCCATGGCCATATTAAGACTCCTTTATGTTTTTTTATGGTGCTTTTGCCGGTTAGCAAAAGCCACCCTGCTAATGGGTTTAAGCATTATTCTTAAAGTAAACCATATACTTATAAGAAAGTCAAACGATTTATGGTATTATCATACCGTTTTTATTGCCAAAATAATATTTTTAGGGAATACTAAATCTAGTATAAGCGGAGAAGGAGATTTCTATGGGCTTGATAAAAGCTGTGATGGGGGCCTCAGGCGGCGTTATGGCTGACCAGTGGCTGGAGTTTTTTGTCTGCGAGAGCCTGGAAGCGGATGTTTTGGCCGCCAAAGGGCAGAAAAGGACCAGTAAAAGGAGCAGTAACACCAAGGGAGAGGATAATATCATTTCCAACGGCTCCGGCATCATCGTAAACAAGGGGCAAGCCGCCCTCATTATCGATAACGGCCGTATTGCGGAGTTATGCGCCGAAGAAGGGCAGTATAAGTACGAGCAGTCTTCGGAACCCAGCCTTTTATACGGAAGCCTTGGGAAGGGTATAGTAGACGCCTTAAAAAACATGGGGGAGCGCTTTAAATACGGCGGAAGCCCGGGAAAAGACCAAAGAATATATTACTTTAATACTAAGGAAATCATGGGGAACAAGTACGGCACCCCGACGCCGATTCCCTACCTTATAGTTGACCCGACCATGAACCTTCGCCTTACCATAAGTTTACGGGCGAACGGGGAATATTCCTACCGGATGACAAACCCGGCGCTGTTCTACGCGAATGTCTGCGGAAACGTCGAAGAAAACTACACCCGGGACAAGATTGACAGTCAGCTTAAAAGCGAGATTGTAACCGTTCTGGGGCCGACGTTGGCGAAACTCGGCGCGGGACTGGAATACCACATGATTCCGGCGCAGACGGACAAGCTCGCGGATCTCTTAAACGAGGCTTTGACGGCGAAGTGGAAGGATGGCCGAGGCATAGAGATTGTCAATTTCGGAATATCCGTCGCCGCGACCGAAGAGGATGAGGCGCGTATAAAGCAGTTACAGACAGCGGCTGTAATGCGGGACCCGACGATGGCTGCGGCCTCGCTGGTAAACGCCCAGAGCGACGCGATGCGGACAGCCGCGGGAAACACCGCCGGGGCCATGGCCGGCTTTATGGGGATGGGCATGGCAAATATGGCCGGCGGCATGAACCCGCAGAACCTGTTTGCGATGGGGCAGGCTCAGCAGGCGGCGCCCGCGAGTGGAGCTACCTGGACCTGCGCCTGCGGTCATAGCGGGAACACGGGGAAATTTTGCTCCGAGTGCGGGAAGCCTCAGCCCGCGGCAGCGGGAGCGAGTGGATCCGCAGGATCCACATGGACTTGCGCCTGCGGTCATAGCGGGAACACCGGGAAATTCTGTTCTGAATGCGGAAAACCGCAGCCATAAGGATTAAGAAAAGGAATAAAAGATATGGACATAAGAGAGTTCAACTGCCCAAACTGCGGCAAAACGGTAAAGCCCGCCAATAAAACCAAAAACATGAAGTGTCCCGACTGCGATGCGGAATTGGAAATAAAGGCGCTGGCTGACTATCAAAAAGAAGCTGAATCCCAGGACGGAGATCATTTTAACTGGAAAGCCGGTCCGGGAGGAACCTGGGAAGAAAGCGATCGCGGCAATCTCAGTACGGGAGCATGTCCGTCTTGCGGGGCGGAAATTATCATGAATAAGGATATAGTAACCATGATCTGTCCCTGTTGCGGCAACGCCCAGATAGTACAAAAGCAGGCAGACGGAATGTTGAAGCCCGATTATTACATTCCCTTTAAGCTTGAAAAGAATTCCGCCGTAGAGGCCCTTAAACAGTTATGCGAAGGGAAGCGGCTTTTGCCGGATTCATTCAAAAAGGAGAACCGCGCCGAAAGCATCCAGGGTATGTACGTCCCGTTCTGGCTTTTTGACTCTAAAGCCAGGGCACGTATCAGGTATAAGGGTACGAAAGTAAAGTCATGGAGTGACGGCGATTATTACTATACAAAAACCGATCATTATTCTGTTGTAAGGGACGGCGGCCTTAATTTTGAAAAGATACCTGTGGACGGCTCTGAAAAGATGAATAACGCTTACATGGGCGCGATAAAACCTTTCGATTACACACAGATGAAGAATTTTAAAAGCGAATACCTCGTTGACTATTCGGCGGAGAAGTACGATGTAGATATCGAGGCAAGCAAGGAAAAGGCAAACGCAAGTATTAAAAATTCGACAGAAAAAGAGTTTGCCAATTCTGTTACAGGTTATTCTGCGGTTGAAATGGAAAATTCCGCTGTAAACATAGACAGCGGCAAGCTTAGTTATACGCTGTTGCCTGTATGGATCCTGAATACAAAGTACAACGATAAGAACTATCAATTTATCATGAATGGTCAGACAGGCAAGTGCGCAGGCGAACTGCCTGTTGACAAGGGAAAGGCCGCAAAATTCAGGCTTTTGTTTACGGCGATCTTCGGCGCGGTCTTTACCGTTATAATTCAGCTGCTTCGCGTGTTTATATAAGGGGAGTGAAATGAGAAACAAGCTGTTTTTTTTATTCCTGGCGATACTTTTCATTTCCGCGCCTCTCTTTGGGCTTAGCCGCCTCGTGGATGATGTCGGCCTCTTAAACGATGGCGACGCGGCCAGACTTGAAAAGATGTTGGATACAATTTCCTTAACTTACAATTTTGATCTTGTTGTTTTAACGGTGAGGGATACAAAAGAGGAAAAAGATGCAGACGATGATAGCGAGCCAAAGGATATTGAGCCGATGGATTATTCTGCTGCTTTCTTCAATGATAACGGTTACGGTCTCGGTAAAGACAGGGACGGCTGCCTGTTTTTGCTGGTTGCCGAGAGAGGGGTTATCTGGTTCAGCGCGTCAGGCAGGGGCCTAAAGATTCTTACTCCTACTGCCAGTAAAAGACTGGAAAAAGAAATTATTAAATCCCTTGAAAATTGGGATTTTTACAATGCCTTTGTCGCTTATGCCAATGGTTGGGAAGAATTTCTTATTATTGACGCCAAAGGCGGGAGTTACAACATCTTATACAGATTCAACGCTGTTTTTATTCTTGGGGCCTGGTTAATATCTCTGATAATCGGATTTATAATTGTCGGGATCTGGAAAAAGGGCATGAGAACGGCAATCCCCAAAAAGCAACAGGCTGTAACTTACATTACTCCGGGGAGTTTGTCCTTTGCGGTGCAGCAGGATCAGCTTATTTACAGCACGGTAACCAAAACCGACAGTGAAAGCGAGTCCGATTTTGACGGTGATACAAAGACAGATTCTTCCGGGGAAGCCGCGAAAGAGGCGGCGAAAGAAGCAGAAAATTCTGAAGATGAAGATGAAGATGAAGAAGAGGACTAAAATGAAAAGAGAAGTAATGATTGGGCTGCTTCTAAGCGCGATTGCAACAGGCGGTTTCGCGTCTGAAAGCGACGGTATTTACTCATTCAAGGTGGGACAGTTTGATGTCTATATGCTTGTTGAGGCCGAGAGTGATGGGAGTACCCGTATCATTCCCTCCGCCGATGCGGCTTTAATAAGGCGCTATATACCTGAAACCGGATTCAAGAGTTCAACCAATACTTTTCTGATTAAGATTCCGGGGCATAATATACTGGTGGATACCGGGTTTGGCAGAACGATTTTCGACAAGATGAAAACCCTTGGAGTTGTACCGGATCAGATTGATACGGTGCTTATTACCCATCTGCACGGGGATCACATCGGGGGCCTGCAAAGAGACAGCAAGCCTGTTTTCTCAAACGCGAAAATTTATGTATCCGAGAAGGAACATACTTACTTTACCAAAACCCAGGTAAACCAGGGGGTGGTTGCGGCTTTGACTCCTTATGGTTCCAATGTAATAACCTTTGAGCCGGGCGTTCTGGGCGCGGCCGAGCGGGAAATTCTGCCTGGGATAAGCGCAATCGCCAATTACGGGCACACACCGGGTCACACTGTCTATTTGCTTGAAAACGGAGGGGCAAAATTAATAATTGCCGGAGACTTCTTGCATGTGGCGCTAATTCAAATTCCTAACCCGAATATTTCGGCGACTTACGACGTTGACCAGAGCGCCGCCGCTGCTTCGCGCAGGCAGATTCTTGATTACGCGGCAAGGAATAAAATTCCCATTGGCGGTATGCACATGGTTTATCCGGCGGTCGGCACTGTGGAAGCCGACGGCAGCGGTTTCAAGTTCACGCCAGGGAAATAACTTTGAATTTTTTACCACGAACCATCAAGAGGGGAACCTTCGCCCTTTGGGCTCGGTTGAGGAACACGAACCAACACAAACAACGATAAGATATGAGTAAAAAGTTCGTGAGGTTAGTGTGGTTTGTGGTAAATTCTTTGTAAGTATTTAACTTCTACATAGTGCTAGCGGCCGTCGATACGCCGGAATTCGCGGCGTACGTTTATGTTGTCGCTGTCCAATTCAAAGGCCAGTTCTATGGCGCGGTAGCTTTCAGCCATGCGTCCCAGAGCTTCAAAACAGCGGCCAAGGCGCAGCTGCACCAAGGCGGCGGAAGGCTTGTCTTTGACCAGGGCGGCGGCGGCCTGGTAGTACTCCAAAGCGGAAGAAATAGCGCGGCGGCTTTCCTTGATACGGCCGAGATTGGCCGCGATTCTCCAGTCTGACGAAACGGGATCTCTGAAACGGGATTCCAGTATTTTTTCCGCCTCGGAAATTTTTCCGGCTCTTATAAGGGCAAGACCGGTGTGAAGATCGAACCATGCGCCGGTCATCCCTTTTCGGGCAGCGTCTTTAAGAAGCCGCGTTTCTTCGGAGTAAAGCTTCTGAAACTCAAAATACCACGCGGCCCATTCGTAAAGGTCTGTGTCATCGTTTATACGGCTAAGCAGTACCCAGACTTCCGAGGCGGCGCGTGTTGGGGGCCATGTGGGCTGTTTCCGGCGGAGAAGCTCCAGGCCTAAAAGGGAATTCCCGTTAATGTCTTCCAGAACGGCAATGCTGCGGTCGGCGTCCAAAAGCCTGGTATACCTTATTACGCTGTAAACACTCAGGCTGTCCAGAGGCCCCCCCCTGGATTGGGTTTGGGACTGGGAAAACAACCTTTCAAGCCAGGATTCTTCTTCCGCTATTGTCGGCGAAGAAGACGCCAGGTTGTAAAGGTAGCGTAAGCGCGCCTTTGATCCTTCGCTTTGAGTCTCAGACGATAGAGCAAGCCAAATATTCCTCGCGCCGGGGATTTCATAAGCCAAGGCCAGGGCGTCCGCAGCCCGCCCGTAGTCATTTTCGCCGTCAAGGCTTAAAAAAAGCTCCGCCGCCATGAGCGGGTTATTGTAATCATAAAAAAATTCCGCCGCCATTCTTTTTATTTCATTCGCGCCTGTATTCAACAGGTAATTGATACTGGACTCCGCGCCTGAAATATCGCCTGAGTACGCTCGGAGCAGGAATTCGTCAATAAGGAGATCCCTTTTGGTTTTTTCTGAAAAACCGTATAAGTCCATGGCAAGCATATCCGGCAAGGGCGGCAAGGCGGCGGCTCTGGCCGGGTTATCCAGCTCTCCTGCAAGGACATTTGCGCTTAAGGCAAGCATATCAAAACGGTATTGGGAAATTCTGGCGGCGTAATTTTTAAGCAGGGAAAGATCGTTTTCCGTTGGAGAGCCGCCTAGCGTGATTGCTTCTACCGCTACCGCGGCAATGGGAGGAGAGTAAGCAAAGGCTTCAGCTGCGGCTTTGGCGGCTTCCGCGTAGGCGCTTACGTAGCGCCGGTCGATTAGGGCAAGGGCCCTTCGCCGTTTTAATACCGAAAGATGCTCCTCAACACTTTTCGCGCTTTTTTGCAGCCTTGTAAGCATCTTCTCAATTTGATTAGGATTCTCCCCTTCAATTACCCGTTTAGGAGCATCGAAAAGATCGTAAGTTTTTAGTTCTCTGGCAAAGGCGTTCCCGGAAGCCGTTTTTTCTCCGGAGTTTCCCAGAAATAAATAGAAAAGCAGCATCCCCCAGGAAACAATTAAACCAAGGATAAGGCCAACGACGCAGACAAGTTTTAAAGGGTTGAGGGAAGATGCTTTTTTTTTCATTTGGAAACCGCTTCGCCAGAAAGGGTCTTTCTGACGCTGTCCAGAACGCCGTTTACAAAACGGTAAGAATCATCGGCGCCGAATTCCCTGGAAATTTCCACCGCTTCATCTATTACCACAGAAGGCGGCGTCTCGCTCTGGAACATAAGCGTGTAAACGCTGATTCTTAGAACGGCAAGATCAACGCGGTTCAGGCGGCTTAATTCCCAGTTCTCAAGGTGTTTCTGGATCATGCTGTCCACACCGGCGATGTTTTCAATAGTACCGGTAACCAAAAGGCGGGGAAAGGCGGCCGCTTTATCGTCAAGGGGAGCGTCCCCATCGGCCCAGGAAAAATCCAGAAGCCCCTCAGGGATTGAAGCGTTCCCCGTCTGGCTGAATTGTATATCCCAGGAATAGAGAGCCTGGAAAGCCAGAATCCGTCCTTTTCTCCTTGAGGCCATTTACCAGTTAAGGTTGTTTTCCATTATTCTAAACGGATTCCCGGTCCTGAGTTCCGCTGTGAGCTCTCTGGTAGCTCTTTCCAGAATTTCCTGCTGTCTTTGCTCCAGCATACTTGCCGCTATGTACTGCCTTACCGTTACGGAAGTCCCGAGTATCGCGATCTCATCCAGTTCCAGGGCCTTCATGGGCAAGGTCTCGGTAATCTTGATTATCTGATAGCCTCCAATGCCCTCAATTAGTCTTGATACTTCGCCTTGCCTGAGTGAGAAGGCGGTATTCATGAAATTTGCTCCCACATACTGCTGGTATTCCTGGTTACGCTGAATGTACCCTCCGTCTCCGGCCTGATAGCCTGAATTGGGAGTCCGGCTTTTAATAACCGCTTCGTCGAATTTTGATGGATCGGAGCCAATTTCCCTAACCAGCCTGTCGGCCGCTTCTTTCGCCCTGTTTTTAGAGGTTGTGTCCGAGCCGTAGGGAACCTGGATCATTGAAAAACGCACCGTTTCGGGTCTGACAAACTGGGCTTTTGACAGGTTATACGCGTTAACAATTTCATCATTCGTGGGTTCTTTTACACTTGAAAACAGGCTTTGTTTTTTTGACAAGAGGTATTTCTGGATTATGCTTTGCCGCTTTAAGCTATCCCTGAACGCGGGAAGATCCTGGCCGGTTTCGTTTTTAACTGCTGTTGCGAATTCCTCATCGGTAGGCTGGCGTCCTATTTGCTGTGCCATCTGCGCTTTCAACTGAGTTATCTGCTGGTTGACCTCGTTGTCTGTAACGGTGATCTTGTCCCGCTCCGCGGCCTGAATTGCCAGCCTGTCATTGATCATGACATCCAGGATTTGCCGTCTTACATCCATACCGACTTTTTGGACTTCGCTGTTTAATTCCGTCGTTGTAGGGATACGCCCCGCGCCGGCAACTATATTTTGCCAGACGATTTTTTCGATCTCGGTTTTAAGCTGTCTTACCGTAATCGGTTCGCTTTTTGTAAGAGTTACCAATGCCACGGTCTGCAGATCCGTCTGGGCAAAGGCCGTAGCCGCGGAAAATACAACTAAAAGAAAGATAATCAAATACCGTTTCATATTATTCCCTTATACAAAACCAAATTGCCGCGATCAAGTTACTGTACTTGTTCAAGTACAGCTCTGATTCTGCGGACGCCGGCGGAGGAAGATTGTTCCTTCTGGATAACGAATTTTCCAAGAGCGCCGGTGTTTTCCACATGCGGGCCGCCGCAGACTTCCATGGAGAAATGCTGCCCTTTCGGTCCGATGGTATAGACCTTGACCTGGGACTCGTACTTTTCGCCGAAGAGGGCGGAAGCGCCGGCAGCTTTGGCGCTTTCCAGATCCATGATCTCCATGCTTACAGGCAGATTCTTCCTTATTTGTTCATTGACCAAATCCTGAACCTTTTTGATTTCTTCATCGGTCATCGGCGCGTTGTGGGAGAAGTCAAAGCGCATGCGCTCGGCTGTTATGTTGGAGCCTTTTTGAGCGACGTGATCTCCCAATACGGTTTTCAAAGCCTTTTGAAGCAGGTGGGTGGCGGTGTGGTACTTTGTCGCTATTTCGCTGTGATCCTGCAGCCCTCCCTTGAAGATCTGTTCCGCTCCTGCGCGGGAAAGTTCCTGGTGCTTTTTAAACGCCTCGTCAAATTCCTCGCGGTTTACCTTCATGCCCTTTTCAGCGGCCAGTTCTTCAGTAAGCTCGATAGGAAAACCGTAGGTATCGTAGAGCTTAAAAGCCAGACGGCCGTCCATGATTTTTTTGGAGTCTTTTAATAAATCCGGAAGAAGCTTTTCAAATTCGTGTTCACCTTTTTGGAGGGTTTCCAGGAATCTCTCTTCCTCCTCGTTTAATTCTTTTGTTATGTAGGCTTTATTTTCTATCAGCTCCGGGTATGGCCCCTTAAACTTTTCGATTATTACAGCCGCGATGGGGGAGAGCAGCGGAATTATTTCTTTTCCCGCCAGTTTGCGTCCGTGACGCACCGCCCGGCGTATAAGCCGTCTTAGCACATAACCCGCGCCTACGTTGGAGGGGCTCACCGCTTTCGGATCACCCAGGACAAAGGTAGAAGCCCTGGTGTGGTCGCAGATGATCCTGAGCGATCTGTCCTTCTCTTTGTCCGCGCCGTACTTGTAGCCGACAGCAGCCTCAACAGCCGCGATTATGGGAGCGAAAATTTCAGTGTCATAGACCGATGATTTCCCGTTCAGGATAGTTACGGTTCTTTCTATGCCCATGCCGGTATCAACGCACTTGCGGGAAAGGGGAATGTACTTGCCTTCCGCGTTTTTGTTGTACTGCATAAAGACATCGTTCCAAATCTCAAGCCATTTTCCGCAAGAGCAGCCGGGGCCGCAATTCGGGCCGCAAGGCTCTCTCCCGATGTCGTAAAACATCTCCGAATCCGGGCCGCAAGGACCGGTTGTTCCTGCCGGGCCCCACCAGTTGTCTTCCTTGGGGCGGTAACTGATACGGTTTTCGGGGAACCCCAGGCTTCTCCAGACATCCGCGGATTCGTCATCGCGCGGGGCGTTCTCGTCTCCGGCAAAAACCGTTACTCCAATTTTTTCTGCGGGAATACCCAGCCATTCAGGCGAAGTAAGGAATTCGTAGCTCATCTTAATGGCGCCTTCCTTGAAGTAATCTCCAAGCGACCAGTTCCCGAGCATCTCAAAAAAAGTCAGGTGGCTCGTGTCCCCGACTGAGTCAATGTCCCCGGTACGTATGCACTTCTGGTAATCTACCAGGAGTTTTCCCGCCGGATGCTCCTCTCCCAAAAGATAGGGAACAAGGGGGTGCATCCCCGCAGTGGTAAATAACACGGTGGGATCGTTTTCCGGAATAAGTGACTTGCCCTGTATCTGGGCGTGAGCTTTGGTTTTAAAAAACTCAACGTATTTGGTTCTAAGTTCATCGGCTGTCATGTAAAAAAGATACCAAAAAATCGTTATAGATGCTAGATACCGTAGATATGCGCTTATGAATAGAGTATGTTAATAAGGAAGGACTAAACATGGACAAACAAAAGACTCTTGCTTTAATTAAAGAACTCTCCGAAGCTCGCGGAGTTTCGGGTTTTGAGGACGAAGTGCTGGGGGTTATTCGCCGCCACGGGGAAGGTTTCGGCGAATGGGAAGAGGACGCGATGCGAAACCTTTGCCTGCGCCGCAAGGGATGGAAGGAAGGGAAGCCTACACTCATGATTGACGCCCACAGCGATGAGGTTGGTTTTATGATCAGGGCAATACGCCCTAACGGAACCCTGGATTTTGTCCCACTGGGCGGATGGGTCTCGTATTGCCTTCCTGCACATAAGGTTCTGGTGCGTAACAGCCTTGGGGAGTGGATTCCGGGCATAATCGCCAGTAAACCGCCGCATTTCCTTTCGGAGTCGGAAAAGAAGCAGGCCCCCGAAATCTCCGATATGGTGATCGATGTGGGCTCTTCCGGCGAAAAGGAAACCCGTGAAGATTATCACATTTCCATAGGGGCTCCGGCAGTACCGGCTGTTTCTTTTGAGTACCATGCGCAGCACGACATAATGATGGGAAAGGCCTTTGATGACCGCCTTGGCTGCGCCGCGATTGTTTCGATCCTGGGGGAACTGGCCGCCGAGGAACTGGCGGTGAATGTTACGGGGTCCTTTGCGGTTCAGGAGGAAGCGGGGCTTCGGGGAGCGACTGTAACAAGCCAAACCGTGAAGCCGGATATCGCGATTGTATTTGAAGGCAGCCCGGCGGACGATACGGTTATGGAATCTTACGCGGTTCAGACCGCTTTAAAAAAAGGCCCGATGCTGCGGCACTTTGACGCCCGCATGATCACCAATCCGCGCTTCCAGCGTTTTGCCCTGGACACCGCCAGGGAAAAAAGCATCCCTGTTCAGGAAGCTGTAAGAACAGGCGGCGCTACCAACGGCGGGGCTATTCATCTAAGCGGTAAAGCGGTTCCGGTAATCGTTATCAGCATTCCGGCGCGGTACATCCACACCCATTACAGCGTTTCTTCGTATTCGGATTTTGAAAACTCTGTCCGCCTCGCTTGCGAGGTAATCCGAGGCCTTGACGGGAAACGAATAGCCGGGTTTTAGGGTAAGGTCGAAGAAAAACCTCTCACAAAGGCACGGGGGAGTATTCTACAAACGGCGACTACCGCATTAATTCCCAGCATTAAAACCTATTTTTTTGGCTTTTGGGGGCTGGGTGATAAGGTTATTCAGGGCAATGATGATTTGTTCTATTGCTTTGTCATGTTTTGAAAGCTTATGGTCAGTGTTTTCAATATAGACCATGAGCAACTTTTGTAATTCTGCAATTTGTTCATCTTTGCTTTGCGATAGTACATAATATCTTAATTTTACAAATGCTCGCATGATGTTGATGTTTACAGTTACTGCTTTGGAGCTGTTAAGGACTGACGCTAACATTGCAACACCTTGTTCGGTAAAAGCATAAGGCATAAAGCGTCTGCCACCGTGCTGTTTGTTTGACATTCCATTTTGGAATATCAAGTTTTCCCATTCGGATTTGGTAAGTTGAAACATAAAATCATCGGGAAAACGCTCAATATTTCTTTTTACGGCTTTATTCAGATTAAAAGTTTCAACGCCATACAAAAGAGCCAGGTCGCTGTCAAGCATTACTTTTTGACCTCGAATTTCGTAAATCATATTCTGGATTTGTTTCAGTGTATTAGTCATGAGTTGGCCTCATATATATATATACTGCACGGGGATTTGTTTTGCTTTGATTTTTTGAGAAAAATTTTGATGAATGTAGCAGGTACTACTGCGTTTCATGCCTATCCCCGGCTTGGCTTTTTAGTGCCTTGTGCCGTCCCCTTTTTTTTCTCTTTCTTAATGGTGTGTCGGAATTTCATTACTGCAAAATTTATCTCAAAGGTAGTTTCTGTTCCCGATACAGGAAGATCGGCGGCAATCAATTCTGAGAAAATATCTCCGCTTTTTTGCATCGAACCTTCGGTTCGCGGGATTGTTGCTCCGGCTTTTCTTTAGCGTCCGTCAGCTTTGCGATTGTATGCGACAATTCACGCAGTTTCGCAAAAGCCTCAATAATGGCAATAGTCGCCGCCGTTGCTTGTGGGCTTCTTAGTATAGTGGCAAGCATATATAAGCCTTTTTCAGTAAAAGCCTTTGGTTGCGTTGTAGAGTGTTTCAAGTTTTTGAACCGGTCAAAAGTTTTGACCAGTCCGTCCCTGTCGGCTTCAACAATATAACCGTGGGGAAACTTTTCAGGATTGTTCTTTACGGCTTGGTTTACCTCTTTTGTTAAAACAACGTAGATACATGCTACATCGCTGTCAATTATAACATTCTGCCCTTTGATTGTGATAATAGCTTTTTCTATGCCTGAAAAATCCATCACCCTATATACTGCACGGGGATTTGTTTTACTTTGATTTTTTGAGAAAAAATTAGAAATTCATTTTTTGTAACACAAAAAAGCCTACGCCAGTGTTAGCGTAGGCTTATCAATTAGCGCTATGAAAAAACGGTGTCCGAGCGAAGTCGGAGGCTAGTCACTGCCGCGTTACTGCTTCGTCCACGTGGCGCCGCCGCTTGCCCTCGTGTACGTCCCTGGGCCTCCGGCAAGGTACTTTGCCCTCAAGTCGCCGGTGAACACATCATAGCGAAAACTATTGGAATCAATCGTGCCCTTAAAAGTTACGCTTGTAAGGTTGCTACCTTCTCCAAAAGCAGATGCCCCAATGCTGGCAACGTGGCTCCCTATGATTACACTTGCAAGGTTGGTACAATCCATAAAAGCTTTCTGCCCAATGCTGGTAACGCTGTCCGGTATGGTTACGCTTGTAAGGTTGGTACAGCCGTTAAAAGCCCCTGGGCTAATTCTGGTAACGCTGTTTGGTATGACAGGCGAAGAGCCTACCCTTCCCGCGGGATATGCGACTAACATGTCCTTGTTTGGGCTTTTATTGCGCCCGTCCGAGGAGTAGGTCAACAAAATACCGTTCTCGGCGGTATACTCTTTATTGTCTGAAGCCACGTTTATCGATGCAAGGCTGGTACATCCACCAAAAACCCCATTTCCAATGTGGATAACGCTGGACGGTATGGTTATATCGGTTAGGCTCGTACAACCTTTAAAAGCCAAGTTAGAAATTATGGTAACGTTGTCAGGCATATTTACGCTGGCAAGGCTGGAACAGTTGAGAAAAGCCGTTGTTCCAATGCCGGTAACGCCGTCCGGTAAGGTAACGCTTGTAAGGCTGCTGCAATTAACAAAAGCGTAATTCTCAACGATGGTAAAGGTGCTGCCGGAAAGGTCCAGGCTGACGTATTTAGCAGCATTGTTTTGCAGCGTATTACCGGGGCCTCCGATAACCTGGGACCAGAGGGTTTCGCTTATGTTCAGCTTAACGTTATAGGGTGTGGTTTTTGTGTTGTTCGGCTGCGCGTCTAACCATGCTTTAAAGTCCCTATTATTGCTAAAGGTGTAGATAGTTGAATCCGGCGGAGCGACAGGTACAGTAACTGTAACGGCACATGTAGCTGTCCTGTTGCCGTCAACAGTTGTAACGGTGATGGTTGCCGACCCGGCGGCAACGGCGGTAACCAGGCCGCCTGATGATACCGTGGCCGCGGAGGTATTGCTGCTTGCCCATGTAACGTTCTGGTTTGTCGCGTTGGACGGCGTTATGGCCGGGACAAGGTATTCAGTACCGCCTGAGTTAAGGCTTGTTGATGATTTGTTCAGGGTAACACCTGTTACGGCAACGGCGCTGGTTACTACGGTAACAACGCAGTCGGCGGTTTTATTGCCGTCGGCTGTCTTAACGGTGATGGTCGCGCTTCCCGCCGCGACCGCGGTAACAGCGCCGCTTGCCGACACCGTGGCTACAGAAGTATTACCGCTGTTCCATGTAACGTTCTTGTTTGTGGCGGTTGGCGGGTCTATTACAGCGGAGAGGTTTTCCGTGCCGCCCGCAACAAGGCTGGTAGTTGATTTAATGGAAATGCCTGTTACAGCGACGGTGGTCGGGTTTATAGGATTTGTTGGCGTTGTTGGGGTAATAGGAGTAGTCGGCTCATTACCGCCTGTGTTGCCGCCGGTAGTGCCGCCGAGGTCTCCTGAAAGCTCGCAAGATGCCAAGGCGAACGCGATTATTGTGGTAACAAATATAATTCCGAATAGTTTTCTTAAGCTGTTCATAAAAACTCCTTCTAACCGTAATAACTAAGATAGAAATTTTTTTGGACTTACAAAAACTTCAGTTTTTATGAGTTTTTGTTTTTTCCTTCAAATTTTCAGGTTCGACAAGAAAATTGTATCCAATACACAATAATATGTATATACCACCCAATATGTCAAGCAGTTAGTGCCTATTATTATTACCTTGCAGATAATGAAAGAAAAAACGGTAAGTATTCGGGAAACATTTGCCAAGAATTTAAGGGAAAATCGCCGTAAAAGTGGCTTAACGCAGGCTCAACTGGCAGAAAAAGCGGAAATTTCACACCATTATCTGGCAATGGTTGAATTAGCTCGTAATATACCCACAGTTGACACCATAGAACGGCTTGCAAAAGTCCTAAATGTTGAAATTTATGAACTTTTTATTGTTCCGCTTTCCCCTGCTATGGAACTGAAAAAAATCCACGAAACGATTATTGCCGACATGAAACAGATTGTAAGTGAAGCCGTAGAGTCAGCCATAGATTTAAAATTGAAAAACGTAAATAAATTATAATGGAGAGGCAATTCTCGCTTAAGTTGATGATGTTGACTTCCGTGTTCTTTCCAAAAAACCTAAAAAGCGGTATAGTAATAGGTAGGTTATAATGGATATTGTCATTTTGGATAGCGCACTTAAACATGATATAACCAAGGAAAGAATTCTTTCGTGTTATGGTCGATAAGCTGTTAGATGATTCCTCTTGGGGAGTAATTAAATGAATTATGACAAAATTGACGTTGAACGCATAGTAAATGAGGTAGTTAGCGCAGAAGAGCAGGGAAAAATGCGAAATGCAACAAAGAAGGAAACGATGGAAGTCCGACTTGCCGCTCTAAGCGCTATTGTCCATGAAATGCAAGTCCTTGTTCATAACGATAAAGAACTAGTTGGATCATAGTATTCTGTCTTTGGACTATTGACCTTCCGCCCTTACACCGCTTAAATTTAACAATATGACCGATGTTCATAACGACGCGTTGGAAGATGAAGATTTTGATACTATTCTATCAAAGGACATAAATTTTTCAGGGACTTTGAATTTTGAAAAACCCTTTTTGATAAGGGGAAAGCTTTCAGGCAACATTGTTGCCCACGGGCTTTTGGTGGTGGATGAAGATGCCGTGGTAGATGCGAACATCAATGCCTCCAAGGTGGTTATCCGCGGTTCTGTAAAAGGCGATGTTACCGCTTATGAAAAAGTGGAAATATCCATGACCGGCGCACTTGTCGGGAATGTTAAGGCCCCTGAAATTTTCATGGAGACAGGGTGTACGTTTAACGGAAGATGTACCATGACGGAAAGAAATCCAAAGTCATGAAAGGCCAAAAACCTGTTTTTATACTTTGGTTTCTTTTATTTTCTTTAGGAATGCTTTTCGCACAGACCGGCCCTGATGCTTTGCTGGAATACAGAAACAATAATTTTGAACGGGCTGTAGAAATCTGCAAAAGTGAAATCGCCGCCAATTCCTACAACCTGGAATCTTATGTGGTAATCTGCTGGAGTCTTATCAGGCTTGGCCGTTATAACGAAGCTTTGGACTATGCCAGGACGGGCAGGAATATTAACCGCTATGATGTCAGAATTATGGAGGCTTTGGGAGAAATTTGCTATTATCTTGGACGCAACAACGAAGCGCTCCAGTATTTTCAGGAGTATATCAATATGGCGCCGGAAGGAGCCAGAATAGAAACTGTTTATTATTTCCTGGGAGAAATCTATATACGCCTTGGCCGTTTCCGTCACGCGGACATCGCCCTTTCAACCGCTGTTTACCGCTTTCCGGGAAACGCGGTCTGGTGGACGCGCCTTGCTTACGCGCAGGAAAACGCCGGAGATCTGTACGAGGCCGCCGCGTCCTACGAGAGAGCCCTTTCGCTTAATTCCCAGTTGAACGACGCCAGGCGGGGACTTGAACGGGTCAGGCAGGCTCTGTCCCGGTAAAGGCCATGTTTTTTTCCGCTTTTACTCTGGGTTGCAAATTAAACCAACTGGAAACCGAGGCAATTGCCGATTCTTTTTGCCGCAATGGTTTTTCCTTTTTACCCTGGGATTCTTTAAAAAAAAACCAGAATGATCTAGGAATTCTTGTTATCAATACCTGCACCGTAACTTCTATGGCCGAGCAAAAGGCAAGGCGGGTAATTCGCAAGGCAATGAGGGAACACCCAAAAAGCTGCCTTATTGTTACAGGCTGCTATGCCCAGATGGAAAGTTCAGCGATTTCAAAATTGGACGAAAATAAGGCAAACATGCTTTTTGTTATCCCGGGAGAAGCAAAGGATCGCCTTCTGGATTTGGGCCGTTTCCTGTCTGCCGCCGCCGGCAAGAACACGGATTCGCTGCGCGCCCTGATTGCTTCCTGGTTAGATTCTGACGCGGATAATAAAACCAGAGCCGCCGCTAATGACGCTTTCCGCTTTGTCCCGGAAAAATTCTTCTCCCATTCCAGGGCTTTTCTCAAAATCCAGGACGGCTGTGATCGCAGCTGCGCCTATTGCCGGGTAAGTCTTGCGCGCGGAAAAAGCCGTAGCCTTGGGGCAGATGAGGTTCTTAAACAGCTTCAAGCCCTGGAACAGCGCGGAATTGCCGAGGCCGTTCTTACAGGGGTGAATATTTCTCAATACCGTTATTCGGAAATGAGTCTTGCTGAACTTTTGGAATTCTTACTTAAAGGAACCGAAAAGATAAGGCTAAGGCTTTCCTCTATTGAACCAGAGCCAGAATCGGGGTTCTTTAACGATGCGTTTCTCCGTGTCCTTGCTGATAAAAGAATACGGCCTCATTTTCATCTTTCTTTGCAATCGGGAAGCGAGACAATACTTGCGAAGATGGGAAGGCCCTACAGATCGGTGGATATCGAAAAAATTGCGGCGTTACTGCGCGGCGTCCGCCATGACCCGTTTTTGGCCTGCGACATTATTGCGGGGTTTCCCGGGGAAACAGAATGTGAATTTGAAAAAACTTACACATTGATGGAAAAGCTCAGCTTTGCCTGGATACACGCCTTTCCGTATTCAAAGCGCCCTGGAACCGCGGCCTTTAGTTTTTCAGGCGATGTTAGCAGTAAAGATGTCGCCAGGAGAGTAGAGCTTATGACAAACCTGGCGCGGAAAGGCCGTCTGGACTATATTCAGCGCTGGAAAGGCAGGGAAGTGGAAGCCGTTGTGGAGGCAGGTGAAAAGCTGCCTGAATGCATGGTTCAGGCAGTTACGGAAAACTACCTGAAGGTCTGCGTGGATTGCGGTGAAGAAAAAGCCCCTGCCCAGGGCAGCCTTATTCGCTGCCGGATAGCGGAATTGGCTGAAACCAGCAGTTATGACGCTCTGGCATATTATTTACGGCCTTGACCACTACGCTTTTTTTTGTGTATTTTGTGAAGGAACCGCTTAATCAGAGGTTCAAGATTTCGGGCCGTTAGCTCAGTCGGTAGAGCATCGCCCTTTTAAGGCGGTGGTCGGGGGTTCGAATCCCGCACGGCTCAATAAAAAGAACAGTTTGCCGCAAGGCAGGCTGTTCTTTGGTTTTTGCATTGACATCCAGGGCTTTTAGTACGATATTTAAAGTGTCCAGCAAAGGGGCGGAGTTGGCTGCCGCCGGGCGTGTGTCTCACATGCTCAACCGTGGGGACGGCCTCCCGCTGCCTGGACTTTTTTATGTCTTGTTGAGAGATACAATGGCGGCGCCGGCTATATCTGTTTTGCCATTCCGGGCTACGATTCTTTTTATTTCGTCCATAACAAGCTGGCGGGTAACTTTAAAAAATGTGCTACCACGTAATACCCGGTTTCGGTGGCTCCCAAAAATCTTTTCAAAGTAAATATAGGTCATATCCGGCTCCGCCTTTGCGTAAACGATATAGCGGCAGCCCTTTCGTGTTGCCCCGATTATTGCCATATTTGGCGATTTGACAATATCGGACAAGCGTGTAAAGTCTGCATCCACTATGGTCGCTTTGCCGTGAAGGGCAATGTTCCCATGCCGTTTGATGACGTGCCTCTTAAAATCGCCTGTGATGATTTCGTGCCTAAACCCTGTAAGGTCAAGGCCAATAGAAGCGGTGGCATCTATAAGCCATTGAGCCGGTTTCCCTATTGTGGTTTTATGGAATGGGTTCACTTGTTCACAATATCGGCTTTCGTCAAGTTTTTACAGTTTGTTCACAGTTAGACTTCGTTTTGCTGGCCCTGTCTTTTTTCATGATTGCCGAAAGGCATAAAATCTTTTAGTCTTGTACTATGGCTTCCATTGCGTTTACAGGGGGAGGAACCGGAGGGCATATTTATCCGGGGCTTGCGGTTGTTTCTTATTTAAAAAACCTTCTTCCCCACAGGATTTTCTGGATTGGCTCAGGCAATGGAATGGACAGGGCTATCGTTGAAGGCGCCGGGGTAGAGTTTTTCGGCATACCGTCCGGAAAACTCAGGCGTTATTTTTCACTGCGTAATTTTTTGGATATTTTTAAAATCGCGGCGGGTTTTTTTGCCGCCAGGAAAATTTTAAAAAGAGAGGGCGCGTCTTTTTTATTTTCCAAAGGGGGCTTTGTAAGCGTTCCGCCCTGCGCCGCCGCACATTTTATGAAAATCCCCGTTTTTACCCACGAATCGGATTTTTCCCCCGGCATAGCTACGCGGCTTAATACCAGATTCGCCGAAAGGGTCTTCATTCCGTATAAAGAATCTGCCGCTTTTTTTTCAGGCGGTGCGGCAAAAAAAATCCGCGTTTCCGGGAACCCGGTGCGCGTCGAGTTCGCGGCGGCGGATTCCGCAAAGGGACGCGCTTTCCTCGGTCTGGGAAACAGCGAGAGGATACTCCTTGTCTTGGGCGGGAGCCTCGGCTCCAGGGAGATCAATGATCTTGTAAGGGCCTGCCTTAAACGCTTGACGGAGTTTTTTACGGTAGTTCATCAAACCGGAGAAAATAATATCGTAAATATCGAAGACGCCCAAAAAGAGAATGAGCGGTACAAACCTTATGCTTATTTTAAAGATGAAATTCCGCATGTTATCGCGGCATCTGATCTTGTGCTTTGCCGCAGCGGCGCGGGAACAATCTGGGAATGTAAATTTTTAAAGAAGCCGATGGCGCTGATTCCCTTCCGGGGTTCGGGAACAAGAGGAGACCAGGTAGAGAACGCCCGCCTTTTTGAGGAAGCCGGCGCGGCCGTTTGCTTTATACCAGATTCCTCGGGAAGCGATTCTGCGAAAAAACTTTCTGAGCTAATTGTTTCCCTTGCGCAAAATCCGGAAAAACTAAAATCAATGGCGGAGGCAAAGATTGGCGGCGGCGCTTCTGAGGGCAACGCGGCTGATTTTATCGCCGGGGAAATCGCTGCACGGATAAGGGGGAAAGATGGGTAATCTTCCGGTGATTGATTATATTTTTATTGGTCTAATCTTGCTGATGATTGTGCATGGCTATATTAAGGGATTTGTTGAAGAACTTTTTTCCTGGGCCGCTTTGATTTTGGCAATATGGGCGGGAGTGCTTTTGAATCCGGCTGCCGCGGCGTTTATACGGCAAAGGACCATGCAGAACGTGCGGGTAGTGCCGGAGATCCTTGGTTTTGCCGCCGTTTTCATTTTGGTTATGATTGTAATAAAATTTTTGGAGAAGATTTTAAAGGACGTAATAGCGGGAGCAAATCTGGGAACTGTCAATAGAATTCTTGGGGCGGTTTTCGGCCTCATCGAAGGTCTTGCTTTTGTATTGCTCATCATTTTTGTTCTCGTTGTTCAGCCTCTTTTTAACTCTACAAAAATATTGCAAGACAGCGTTTTTTCCCAAATCATGCTTCCGTTAATAAGAATTCCAATGGGCCAAAGACAGGATGTTATCAACACCGTCTTTTTATTTCTGCCGGTTTTAGGCGGATAGGATATTACAGTGTTTGAAAATTTGCTTGGACAGAACGCGGCGGACCAGCTCATTGCGGACATTGAAGGCTCAGCTCTTGCCCCGGCAATGCTTTTCTCCGGCCCCCCGGCTTCCGGAAAGGGAACTGCTGCCCTGGAATTGGCGCGGGTTATTTCCTGCGAAGCGGCGGCTAAAACAGGCGATAATTCTTCCCGGGCCGCGTGGAAATGTCCCTGCGCGTCCTGTTCCCGCCACAGGCTTCTGATTCATCCTGATCTTCTCTGCCTTGGCTACAAACCTTTCTCCGCCGAAATTGCCGCCTCCGCTTCTTCTTTTTTGCGTGAAGCCGCATCTTCCGCTGAAGGCGGAAGTTCCTCGTCAAGCATGCTTTTTATACGTTCCGTACGCAAACTCCTTGCGCGTTTCAATCCTGTGCTTTGGGAAGACGAACCAAAGGCCAGTAAAATTTCTCCGCTTGTAAATTCGCTGGAAGAAGACCTTGATGAGCTGGTCTTTTTGTCCGATTTAAGTTCTGTTGACCGGAATTCCGTAACGAAGCTGGCAGAGGAAATTATCAAGGGCGCTTTTAAGCTGGAGTCCGAGGGGATGAGCGAAATTATTCCCATCGGACAGATAAGGCGCGCCGCTTTCTGGAGCCGTCTTGCTCCGGCCTCTGGCGGTAAGACGCTTGTTATTGAAAACGCCCACCGTATGCAGGAAGAAGCGAGGAATTCACTTTTGAAGCTCCTTGAGGAACCGCCGGGCCGCCTGACTGTTGTGCTGACCGCACCAAGGTCCGGCAGTTTGATTCCGACAATTGTTTCAAGGCTGCGTCCTTACACCTTCAATGCCAGAGACGCCGAAGTTGAGAAAAAAGTAATTAGAAGGGTTTTTAAAGATGAAGACAGCAAGGGCGGAATAGGTCTTTACCTTGATTCTTTTCTTCCTGTTTCATCCGCGGCGCTTGAAGCCCTGGCGGCTTTTTTCGCCGCTTCCGCCGCTTACAGGGCCGCGATGCTTTCAAAAAAGCAGGGCCGCACGATAAGCGAAGACGTTGTCCTTCTCGGCAAATCCTGCGCCCCCAAAGCGGAGGCGGCAGGCCTTGGAAGGTCGCGGGAAGATACGGCCGCTGTTATAAACCTGATCATTGAAAAAGCGGAGAAATTTGAACTGCGCTCCCTTTTCTCCCGCTTCCTTGCCTGCCTTTTAGCGCAAGTTTCCCTGAGCATGAGGTCGTCTGATTCGCTGCCGTCGGTATCGTTTAGTCAGGCATGGAAAGAATCTTCCAACTGGGCGGAAACGGCGGCGGGCATTTATAACTTGAGGCCTGCCCAGATATTGGAAAAACTTTTTATTGATTTAAGCCTCAGGATGTCCCAACTATGAGGCAGTTTTTAAAAAGGGCGCTTCAAAAAGTTGACATGTTAAAACCCGAACAGGTCAGGAATTTGCTTGCCTTGTCGTCAAAGGAAATAGATCGGCTTGAAACGGTAATGGATTCACTTATGAGGGGTGTTCTGGTTTGCGACACGTCAAATAAGCTGATACTTGCAAACAAGGCAGCTAGAAGATTTTTCTCTATAGTTTCTTATGAACAGGGCAGGGAGACCATCTGGAGCGTAATCCCCGAAGAATCGGTCGCCGAGTTTCTCGCTCAAACCCTCCTCTCTGCCGACGCAGCGGAGGAAAGGGAATTTTACGTTGATGTCAACGGGGTACAGCGATTGCTTGCAGTAAGCGTGATGCCTGTGGTTCAGGATCGCCAGATAACAGGCTCCGTGGTTCTCATTGAGGACATCACGGAGAGGAGGAACCGCGAAGCCATGCTGCGGCGCATGGAGAGCCTTGCGAGTCTTACCACCCTGGCCGCGGGAGTAGCCCATGAGATCAAGAATCCCCTTGGCGCGCTTTCAATACATGTGCAGTTGTTACAGAAAGCGAAAGACGCCCAGGAAAAGTTATGCTCGGCTATTCAATCATCAAAACCCGCGGAAACCGAATGTGAGCCGGATAAGTATTTCCGGCAAATTGACAAATACATCAAAGTTTTAAACGAGGAAATCGATCGCCTTAACAGAATTATCGTGGATTTTCTTTTCGCGGTAAGGCCGATGAAGGTGGAGCCAAGGCGGGGCAGCATTAACGAATTCATCAGGGAACTGGAGGACTTTGTTTCTTTTGAGCTTAAAGAAGCCCGCATTAAATGTGTTCTTAACCTTGATGAAAATTTAAGCGACGTTGATTTTGACGCGGCTCTTATGAGGCAGGCCTTTCTCAACCTTATTAAGAACGCCTCCGCCGCGATGAGAGAGGGAGGCGCCCTAACCATTACCACCGAAGAAGATGAAGGAGAGATACGAATAACTTTAGCGGATACGGGGAAGGGAATATCCGAAGAAGATTTCCCCAAAATTTTCGAGCCTTACTTTACCACAAAAGAAACAGGCACAGGCCTCGGTCTTACCGTTGTGTTCAAGGTCGTCAAGGAACACAAGGGCGAGATCAATGTTGAATCCAAAGAAGGGGAGGGGACTGCTTTTACCATTTCCCTGCCTAAACCGCAGTTGGAGCCGCGGCTTTTAACTTACAAGGGGGATGAATGAAATTCCGCATTCTTATTGCCGAAGACGAAAAAAATATCCGCGAGGGTCTTGCCTCCGCCCTTGAACTTGACGGCCACGAAGTCGCGACCGCCGCGGACGGGAATGACGCATACAAGCGCTTTCAGAAGGGCGACATAGACTTGGTGATTACGGATCTCAGGATGCCCGGCCTTTCGGGAGAAGAGCTGTTGGAAAGACTTTTGGCCGAAAGCCCCGGAATACCTGTGATAATCCTTACGGGACACGGTACTGTTGAAGCCGCTGTTAAAACAATGCGCGCCGGCGCGTGGGACTTTCTTATAAAACCTGTAAACCTTGATTATCTTTCCCTGGTCGTAAAGCAGGCTTTAGACAACCGCGAACTTGCCCTCAAACACAAGCGGCTTCTGGAAGAGCTGGCGCACCACAAGCGTTTCCAGACGATCATCGGGACAAGCGCCGTTATGCGCAAAGTTTTTGACACCACAAGCCGCGCCGCCCCGACAAAAGCGTCGATTCTTATCACGGGCGAATCCGGCGTTGGAAAGGAGCTTGTGGCGGACGCGATTCACGAGCTATCGCCCCGCAAGGACAAGCCCCTCATTAAAGTGCACTGCGCCGCCCTGGCCGCCAGCCTTTTGGAAAGCGAACTCTTCGGCCACGAAAAAGGGGCTTTTACGGGCGCCACGGCAAGGAAGCGTGGCCGCTTTGAACTGGCAAACGAAGGCACCCTCTTTCTGGACGAGATAGGCGAAATCGATCAGAACATTCAGATCAAACTCCTGCGGGTTTTGCAGGAAAAGAAATTTGAAAGGGTGGGCGGGGAAGAAACCATTGAAACCGACGTGCGTATCGTTGCCGCGACCAACAAGGACTTAAAAGCGGAGATCGAAAAAGGCAATTTCCGCGACGATCTTTATTTCCGTCTTAACGTGGTAAACATTCACGTCCCTCCTTTAAGGGAACGCAAGGACGATCTCCCTCTTCTCATCACCGCCTTTTTAAAAGAATTCGCCGAAGAAAACAACAAGACCATCGAGGGCATTAACGACAAGGCGCGTTCCTGCCTTTACGCCTACGACTGGCCGGGCAACATACGCGAGCTGCGCAACTGCATTGAAAGCGCCGTGGTCATGTCCCAGGGAAAGCTCATCACCGTGGAAGATCTTCCGCCTGGCATAAGGGCCGGCAGCGAGGAAGGCTTGATTCGCATACCCCTGGGAACAAGCATGGAAGAGGCCGAGAAGATCATTATCCGCGAGACCGTCTCCGCCCAGAAGGGCAACCAGAGCAAGGCCGCCGACATTCTGGGAATAGGCCGCAAGACCTTGCACCGTAAACTTACCGGCGAAGAAGAATGAAGGCGACGAATGGACCGAGTGGGTTTATAAGTACTACAGCTGATTCTGAACACGGAACCATATAACAAGCCGATCATACGCGGCGTTGACCCTGGCGGCCTTGTCGGTCGCCTTTTTCATATTTTCATCGTCATTCGTGTGGCGATCCGGATGGTGAATTTTTAATAGTTTTTTATAAGTTTCTTTACATTCTTCCGCCGTAGCGTCAGGCGTTAAGCCCAGTTCGGCAAAGTCCTGCCGAACTTCCTCAGGGACAGGTTTGGCTTTTTTTGGTTTTTTTTCTTTGTTTCCTGGTTTCTCCGCCGCGGAGAAATCCGCGCAAGAAGCCGACGTCTCCTTGCCCCTAAGAAAGTCGTCCAGCTCTTCATAAGCGGCATTCAGGTCGGGATCGTTGTGTCTTTTCGCGCCGGTTTTTCCAAAAACCTTTTCGCGCTCATCGTTAACGTAGCTTTTTATCACGTTCCCCAAACGATCCCAGATACCCATAGCCCAAGTATACCTCTGCCATACTAAGGCTGCAATTGACTTTTTAACAATAATGCTTTATCAACATATAATTAAGGAGTATGTATACATGAAAAACCGTATAGCTGTTTGTTTTTTTTCTGTTTTTCTTTTTATAGGAATCGCCTTTTCTGCTTTTGCACAGCAGGAAGATCTTAGAAATATCCAGAAAGGAGTAAAGGGATTTTCGGAAGGCATTTCCAAGGCCATACCTTTTAATTCATTGGTAGGGTTGAACTGGTCAGATGCGTACATCGGAAAAATATTCCCCGGTGCTCCACCCCATTTCGGCGCGGGGATTTCTTTGGGCGCAACTACCATGGATCCTTCCTCAATCAAGACTCTGGCGGGTTATTTGGACGCGGATATCCCTGATATATCTATATTGCCTATCCCGGCTTATACTGTGGAAGCCAGGCTGGGGGGGTTCTCTTTGCCTTTTGACATAGGCTTTAAGTTCGGTTACCTTCCTTCGAATGTCTTGCCAATAGAAGATATAAACCTGGATTATCTCCTTGTTGGGGGGGATATACGTTATGCCGTCATTGATGGCGTAGAGAATAAGGCTCTTCCCAATGTTTCTGTTGGCTTTGGGGTGAACTACCTGAGAGGCGGCATCGGAGCAAAAATGGGCGATGCTCAGACGATCAATTATAATTACTCGGGCGCAAATTACAAAATTGATCTCGAAAAACCTGATGTAAATCTCCAATGGAATACCGTTTCCCTGGAACTAAAAGCCCAGATTTCAAAAACTATTGCTATCATAACCCCATATTTTGGAGTCGGAGGCAGTTACTCCTTCTCTAACGCTGGGTATTCTGTTGATGCAAAAGTTAAAATAAATGGCGGGGATGTTACTCAAGCACAAATAAACGATATCAACCAATCCCTTATCAATAATGGACTGGATCCAATTGATATTACAAAGGACAGGATTTCTTCTTTTATAGATAAAAACGCTTTTAATTTAAGAGCCTTCGGCGGGATTTCACTCAATCTTGCGGCTTTCAGGATGGACTTAACAGGTCTTTTTAACGTACTGGATCAAAATTTTGGGGCCACTTTAGGGCTCAGGTTCCAGTTATAGGTATAAATCGCATTAAACGCCGAAACCATTAAAGAGGTTCAATTAGGGTACTAAAATGAAGGTTTCAAAGAAAACTTTTGGTCTTCTTTCCAACGGGAAGAAGGTGCATCTTTATACGCTAAAAGCCGGGGATTTGTCACTTTCAATTTCTACCCTGGGCGCTACCTGGACTTCTTTATTGGTTCCTTCCCGTTCAAAAGGCACAGACGATGTCCTGTTGGGGTATGGTTCTTTCGATGGATATGTCAATAATAAGTATTTCCTTGGGGTTACCGTGGGACGCTTTGCAAACCGAATCGGCGGGGCGAAGTTTTCCCTTGGGGGCAGGGATCATTACCTTTTTAAGAATGCCGGGGAAAATACGCTGCACGGCGGACGAATGCCGTTTTCAAGCCGGGTCTGGAAGGCGGAGGCCTATGAGGAGCCGGACGGCGTTTTCGTGCGCTTTGAGCTTAAGAGCCCGGACGGCGAAGAGGGCTTTCCGGGGAATTTAGTGGCGGCGGTCAGTTACGGCCTGACCAAATCAAACGAGATTGTCGCCGATTATACGGCAAAAGTGGACGCTCCCTGTCCTGTAAACCTTACCAACCACGCTTATTACAACCTGGCCGGAGAAGGGCGGGGCATGGATGTCCTTTCAACCGAATTGAAATTGTACTGCCCTTCCTACCTTGAAGTTGATGAAACGCTTATCCCCACAGGGAAAATCCTGCCGGTAAAAAACACTCCCCTGGATTTCCAGATCCGTAAGCCAATCGGCAAGGATATCGGGCCTCTGGTGTCAACAGGCATCGGTGGCTACGATCATTGTTTTGTTGTAGACGGGGAAATAGGGAAGTTAAGGCCTTTCGCGGAAGTTTACGATCCGTTCTCCGGAAGATCCATGAGAGGGTTCACAACCCAACCGGGGCTACAGTTGTATACGGCAAACAGCATATCTTCGCTTCAGGGAAAAATCGGATCTGTCTACGAAAAACACGGGGCCTTCTGCCTGGAAACCCAGCATTATCCGGATTCGCCTAACCAGAGCGGCTTCCCTTCTGCGATTTTCGGCCCCGGCCAGGACTACCAGGAAAGGGCGGTTTTTGCTTTTGACTGGTAGAACTTAACAATAGATTGGTTCCGAAACACGGAAATCAAATTTCAAATAATTTACCACGAACCACGCGAACGCCACGAACCATCACTCCGATATTTACCGTAAAACTCTCTTGATCCTTCTTAATTTCATAGAATCTGAAGGTTAAAATGGTTTTTCTAACAGCAAGTTCGTGATGGTTTGTGTGGTTAGTGGTAAAATTGAAGAGCATGTACGAGAAGAAAAATTCATAAAAATCCCCTTGTAAAAAAAAAAAAACTCTGCTAAAATCAGAACATTGAGCAATATTTATTAAAAGATAACAAAGGCTTTTATAGCCATAACCAAAAGAGGAGCTTATGGAAATCCAGCTGCAAGAACTAATCGATAAAATAAAAAAGGACGGAATTGAGTCCGCTTCCGGAGAAGCCGCCAGAATAAAGAGCGATGCCGAAGCCGAGGCGGGGCGTATTGTCGCGGCAGCCCAAAAGGAAGCGGCGGAAATCGTAAGCCGCGGCAAAGCCGATGCGGAACGCTCCGAAAAAGCGGGTGTCGCCGCGCTGGAACAGGCTTCGCGGAACCTGGTACTTGCGTTTAAGGGGGAAATTCAAGCCCTTTTGGACAAACTGACCGCCGAATCGGTGTCTTCCGCTTATTCAGCCGATGTGATCAAGGGCTTTTTGCCTGATTTGATCAAAAACTGGGCGGCAAAGAATACCGATTCCCTCACCGTACTGCTTTCCGAGGGTGATTTAAAGAAGCTCGAGGGCGCGCTGAAGTCTCAACTCGGCTCCGCGCTTAAAGGCGGGGTGGAACTCAAGGCCGGAAGAAACCTGGACGGCGGTTTCCACATTGTCGAAAAGGACGGCTCGGCATACTACGATTTTTCAGTCCAGGCTGTGGCCAGACTGCTTTCCGCCTACCTTAATCCTCGCCTGGCGGATATTTTGTCAGACTCCGTAAAGGGGAACTAGTTTTGGGCGCCCGGAATTATTACTATTTTGTAGCTACGCTGCCTTTTATCGAATATGGCGATAAACCTCCCGTACCTTCCGAAGATTTTAGGGAGCAGTGCAATGGCCTGCTACATCCGGACGACGCGGCTCTCACTCGTTATTGTTATTATAATCCCCCGGTGGCTGTTGAGGCGCTTCAGCCCACTGGCTCGGATTTTATCGACCTTCTTATGGCCAGGGAACGTACCTTGCTTTTGAATCTGGCCTATTTGCGGGCGGGAAAGCTTAAACGCCCTTCTCCCGAAGATCCGCCCCACGATGTGCCCCGTGCGGAAGCGGTAGCAAAGACCGCTTTTGATATGACCGACCCGCTAGAAGCCGCGATTTTTATAGACAAATCCCGCTGGGGCGCTCTGAATGACATGGTGGGCATCGATCTTTTCGGGGTGAATAATATTTTCGCCTATTTGATGAAACTTCAGTTGCTGGAACGCCGGCAGTGTTTCGACGCCGAAATAGGGACTGTCAAGTATAAAGAGCTTTACGATTCAATACTGAATGCTTACAATTCCAGGGTTTAAAGAGGATCATAATGAAAGGAACTAATGGAAAGGTCGCCGCGGTAAACGGTAACATGGTAGCCGTCAATTTTGACGGTCCTGTAATGATGAACGAAGTGGCGTATATTCAAACCGGAGGTAAAAAACTAAAGGGTGAAGTAATCCGTATCAAGGGGAGCACCTGCAGCCTCCAGGTTTTTGAAATGACACGGGGTATTGTTGTTAACGATGCCGTTGAGTTCTCCGGGGACATGCTTGCCGTAGAGCTGGGGCCCGGCCTTCTTACGCAAATATACGACGGTCTCCAGAACCCTCTTCCGCAGTTGGCGGAAAAGTGCGGTTTCTTCCTTGAACGGGGAGAGTACCTTGAGCCTCTTTCGCTTGTAAAGGAATGGGACTTTACCCCGGTGGCTAAACCGGGCGATAAAGTTGTGAGGGCGGATACTATCGGCGCCGTGCCTGAAGGGGTCTTTACGCACAGAATCATGGTGCCCTTCAATATGTACAGGGAATACACCGTTAAATCCATAAAGCCCGCCGGGAAATATAAGCTGCATGACACGGTGGCGGTATTGACCGACGAAAAGGGAGAGGAAAGCACCCTGTGTCTTTCTTTCCATTGGCCGGTCAAACGGGCGATCAACTGCTACGAAGAACGGTTCAGGCCCGAGGTGCCGTTGGTAACTCAGATCCGGCTTATTGATACGTTCTTCCCGGTAACCCGGGGAGGTACCTTTTGCGTACCAGGCCCCTTCGGCGCGGGGAAGACTGTTCTGCAGCATCAAATGAGCCAGCACGCGGATGTAGACGTAGTTATTGTCGCCGCCTGCGGTGAGCGTGCCGGCGAAGTTGTGGAAGTCCTGAAAGAATTTCCGGAGCTCATAGATCCTAAAACCGGCAAATCCCTCATGGAAAGAACCATCATCATCTGTAACACTTCGTCCATGCCCGTGGCCGCCCGTGAGGCGTCGCTTTATACCGCGGTAACCATGGCGGAATACTACCGCCAGATGGGGCTTCATGTGCTCCTCCTCGCGGACTCTACCAGCCGCTGGGCGCAGGCCTTGCGTGAAATGTCCGGACGCCTGGAAGAAATCCCGGGCGAAGAAGCGTTCCCCGCCTATCTGGAATCGACCATCGCGGGCTTCTACGAAAGGGCGGGCATTGTTTCCCTTAAAGACGGTTCCGTAGGATCGGTAACCATAGGCGGTACGGTAAGCCCGGCGGGCGGTAACTTTGAGGAACCGGTAACCCAGGCGACACTCAAAGTAGTCGGTGCGTTCCACGGTCTTTCCCGTGAGCGTTCCGATGCCCGTAAGTTCCCCGCCATTCATCCCCTTGATTCCTGGTCCAAATACCGGGGAATAATTTCGGATGATAAGGTCGGCTACGCGCGCAAGATCCTCTCGCGCGGTACCGAAGTGGAACAAATGATGAAGGTTGTCGGCGAAGAAGGAACCAGTATTGACGATTTTATCATTTACCTTAAAGGCGAGTTCCTTGACTCTGTGTACTTCCAGCAGAACTCCTTTGACGCCGTGGATCAGGCCGCGAGTCCGGAACGGCAGAAATACGTCTTTGCCCAAATACTCAGGATTCTGGGAAGCGGCTTTAATTTCAAAGACAAAGAAGAGGCCCGTACCTGGTTTAACAGTTTGCGCCAGAAGTTCATTGACTATAACTTCTCGCCGTGGCAAGGCGACGGGTTCAAGAAAATTGAGACGGAACTTTTGGCTTTAGTCAGGGATAAGGCCGGCAAACTGGATTCAACAGCGGAAAAGCTGATAACCGGCTAGACATAAAGGAATGAATCGATGAAAAAGATTTACAGTAAAATAGAATCAATAACCGGTAACGTAATTACCGTCCGCGCGGAGGGGGTCCGTTACGGAGACCTGGCGAGGATCGATACGGGCTTCGGCGCATCTCTCGCGGAAGTGAACCGCCTGGCGGGGGATCTGGTATCCCTGCAGGTATTTGCCGGGGGCCGCGGTATTTCAACCGGCGACACAATTGAATTCCTGGGCCATCCCATGGAGGTTTCATTTTCGGAAAACCTGCTGGGCCGGGTCTTTAACGGCTCCGGTTCTCCCCGTGATAACGGGCCCAGCCTGGAAGAAAATCTTATCCCCATTGGCGGCCCGTCTGTGAACCCCGCTCAGCGTATCATCCCCCGTAAGATGATCCGCACCGGTATCCCCATGATCGATCTTTTTAACACCCTGGTAGTTTCCCAGAAGCTCCCGATTTTCTCAATTTCAGGGGAGCCTTACAACGAGCTTCTGGCCCGCATCGCCATGCAGGCCGAAGTTGACGTAATCATTTTGGGCGGCATGGGCTTAAAATTCGACGATTACCTCTACTTTAAGGATACTTTGGAACAGGGCGGCTCCCTTTCCAAGACGGTCATGTTTGTGCATACAGCGGCGGATCCGACCGTAGAATGCCTGATGATTCCGGACATAAGCCTGGCCGTGGCCGAACAGTTCGCCCTGCAAAACAAGGACGTGCTGGTGCTCCTTACCGACATGACGAGCTTCGCCGACGCGATGAAGGAAATCGCCATTTCCCAGGAACAGGTACCCAGTAACCGCGGTTATCCCGGCGATCTTTACAGTCAGCTCGCCTCCCGTTACGAAAAGGCCGTTGACTTTGAAACGGCGGGTTCCATCACTGTTCTGGGTGTAACCACCATGCCCGGCGACGACGTTACCCACCCGGTACCGGATAATACCGGTTACATCACGGAAGGGCAGTATTACCTGCGCGGCGGGCGCATTGAGCCCTTCGGTTCCCTTTCCCGCCTTAAACAGCAGGTTAACGGCAAGACCCGCAAGGATCACCGCGCGCTCATGGACGGTATGATCAAACTCTATTCGGCCTACAAGGATACGCTGGAAAAGAAATCCATGGGCTTTAATATGAGCGCTTGGGACGGGAAACTGCTCCAGTACGGTGAGCGTTTTGAAAAGGAGATGATGGACCTTTCAGTAAATATTCCGCTGGAAAGGGCCCTTGATTTGGGCTGGGAAATTTTGGCGGACTGCTTTAAAAGCGATGAAACCGGACTCCGTTCAGAGCTTATCAACGAGTTCTGGCCAAAAAAATAGAGAGGAAAGCGGAAGCGGGTTATGGCAAAAATTAAGCTCACCAAGAATGAGCAGAAAAAGCAGAAAGACAGCCTTAAGAGGTTTCAGCGCTACCTCCCGACCCTGATGCTGAAAAAGCAACAGCTTCAGGCGGAAATCCGTCTGGTAGATAACCATATGGCGGAGATGACGGCGTTAAAAGAACAGAGAGACGCCAGTTTAAAAAAGTGGATTGCCGTTTTCGGCGAGGAAGGGGTGTTTACCACGGATATACTGCGGATTACCAAATTGGTGGCCGGGGAAGGAAACGTCGCAGGCGTATCCATTCCGGTTTTTGAAGGCGCCGAGTTTGCAGTAAGCGATTATAGCATTGTGGCGAAACCTCTCTGGATTGACCTTGCGCTGGATAATATGAAGAAAACTCTCCTTTTGGAACTGGAACTGCAGTGCCTTGCAGAGCAACAGCGCCGTTTAAGGAAGGAACTCCAGACCACCAGTCAGCGGGTTAACCTCTTTGAAAAGATCAAAATCCCCGAAGCCAAGGCCAATATCAAGAAGATTGCCGTGTATTTAGGCGATCAGCAAACCGCGGCTGTAGTGAGGGGCAAGATTTCCAAACGGGGCATGGAGAGGGCAGGATCATGATAGTACCTATGAAAAAAGTGTCCCTCCTCGTGATGGACAGGGATAAGGACACGGCCCTTCAGAAGATACGGGAGCTGGGGGTGGTTCACCTTGAAAGGAAAGCCGCTTCTTCGCCTGCCTTGAATAAACTTTTGGATCGCCGTGTTCAGCTCGATATTGCGACTGGAGTGCTCGCCGCCTTTACCCCAAAAAAGAAGAGTAAAGGTAAAGAGGCCCCGCCCAAATTTGAAGGGGATCTCGCAAGATATGTGGTGTCTCTTTCAGATCGCCGCAAGAAATTGCAGGACTATATCTTCAATCATCAGAGGGAGAAGAGCCGGTTTGAAAAATGGGGCGAGTTTGATCCAAAAGATTTTGCATATCTTAAAGAACATGGGGTGAACGCCCAGCTTTACGAAATTTCTTTTGCCTCCCTTGAGAAAAACGCTTCTGATGTGCCTTATATCATCCTGAGTACGGACAAGAAAAATCATATCGTCCATCTTTTGGCGTTTGATAAAATACCTCATGAGCATCCCTACGTTCTGCCGGAAAGACCTCTTTCCCTGGTTAACGAGAGGGATAAGATCCGAAAAGCCGAGATGGCCAAAATTGAAGCTGAATTGACCGCTCTCTCGTCCCTGAATAAACAAATCGAAGACAAAAAGAAATCTTTGCTTTCGGATATTGAATACGAGACTGCCAGCGCCAGTATGGAACGCATAGAAAATGACGCCGCGGCATCGGGCGCGGGTATTTCCTGGATTTCCGGCTACGCTCCGGCCTCCGATGTGGGTTTGCTCAAGCGGGCGGCCAGCGAAAACGGCTGGGCCTTTTGCGCCGCGGATCCGGCCGAAGACGATACGCAAGTTCCCACAAAGCTTAAAAACAACAAGCTTACACAGCTTATTTATCCTCTTACGGGTTTTCTGGAAATGTCGCCGGGGTACAGGGAAGTGGATATTTCCGGCTGGTTCCTCCTCTTCTTTACGCTGTTCTTCGGCATGATCTTTGGGGACGCCGCATACGGCGCGATACTCTGCCTTATTTCGATTATCTGCATATTGAAGACCTCTAAAAAAGGCACGCCGCTGATTTTTAAATTTTTGTTTTTGATGAGTCTTTCAAACTTAACTTGGGGTGTTCTTACCTGCGCCTGGTTTGGTTTTGATGTTTCCGCGGTGCCGCGAATCTTGCAAGATATCAGTCTTCCCCTTATCGTCAACATATCGAATGAACCCGGATGGCTTGCCGCATACAACGCGAACAATCTCTGGATTCGTTACGGACTGGTCTCCGCGTACGACAACATTAACGCGATGGACAAGGGGATTACCTCCAACTTAATGCTCTTCTGTTTTTCCGTCGCTCTTACTCAACTGAGCGTTGCCCACATCAAAGGGATATTCGCCAACATCAGGAACAAATCCCCCAAGGTATTGGCGGAATTCGGGCAGTTGGGAATGCTTGTAGGGATGTACTTTGTGGTTCTCGCCCTCGTAGTGTTCAATACCGGTTTCGGCGGGGTAAAATCCTGGCAGTTTGGCTGTTTGGCCGGCGGTTTCGCGCTTAACTTTGTGTTCGGGAATTACGAGGGCAGTGTCCTCAAATCCCTCCTTACAAGCTGCGCGAATATTCTTACAAACGTGCTGGGCATAACCAACGTGTTTTCTGACATCATGTCCTACATCAGGCTTTGGGCGGTAGGTCTGGCAGGGGCTTCCATTGCCAGTACGGTTGACGGCTTCGCGGGTTCGCTTGTGAGCCACTTTATCTTTTTTGTTTTCGGCGTGGTCCTCTTTTTGTTCGGCCACAGTTTTAATATGGTACTCAACGTGCTGTCGGTTCTGGTCCACGGGGTAAGGCTCAATACGTTGGAATTTTCTTCCCACCTTGGGCTTACTTGGTCCGGTTTTGCATATAAGCCGTTTGCTAAACGGTAGAAGTATAAAGCGATTATTTTTTCAAAGAGGAGTTTTTTATGGATCCAAGAGTTTTAGGAATGATAGGCGCGGGTGTTGTGATGGGGATTGCAGCCCTTGGCTCCGCGGTAGGGATAGGTATTGCGGGATCCGCCACAATCGGCGCGTGGAAACGCTGTTATAAGGCCAATAAACCCGCGCCCATGACACTTCTTACCTTTGCAGGCGCTCCTCTGACCCAGACATTTTACGGATTTATTCTCATGCAGCAGATGCTGAACGCATCTCAAACAGCGAATCCAGGTCAACTCTTGGGCATGGGGATTGGTTCGGGTCTGGCAATAGGTTTTTCCGCCATTGCCCAGGGCCAGGCGGGAGCCGCCGGCGCGGACGCGTTGAGTGAGACCGGCAAAGGTTTTGCCAACTACATAGCCGTAGTTGGTATCTGCGAAACTGTCGCCCTTTTCGCCATGGTTCTTTCCATGACAGTCCTTGGTTAATAGTAGTACACAACAATCCGGGGCTCTACGGCTGCCTTTGTCAGTATGCGTTCGCAGACACTGCAAATAGGCGGTTTCGCCCATGTCGATGCTATTTCTCTCGGAGGCGGTCTTCCCACGGTTATTCAGACCATGTGGAAGGATCGCCTTTTGTTTTCTGACCTTGAAGGAAAATATGGCGAGGCCGTAACAGCCCGTATTGAAGGGCTAAAGAAGATGGGCTGCGGCCTCCTTCGCTTCGCGGTTCCCGACTTAAACGCCGCCGAGGTTCTTGGAAACCTCTCTTCAATGGTTTCCATGCCTCTTGTCGCTGACATCCACTTCGATTATAAAATCGCCCTTCGCTGCCTTGATTTCCCGATAGCAAAAATTCGCATAAACCCCGGCAATATAGGCGGCAAGGAAAAAGTCAAAGCGGTTGTAGAAAAAGCGGCGGCAAATTCCCGGCCAATACGGGTCGGGGTCAACGCGGGGAGCCTTCCGATTGATATTCGCCGGCGCGTGGACTCCGGTTCCCTGGATAGCGCCGAGGCTCTGGTACTGGCGGCTAAGCGGGAAATTGCCGTTTTTAACGAATTGGGCTTTAACAGCGTTCTGGTCTCAATGAAGGCATCCTCGGTTGCCGATACTATAAAGGCGAACAGAATTTTCGCGGGACGGAACGATGTTCCCCTCCATGTGGGGGTAACCGAGGCCGGCCCGCTGATCGCAGGAGTGGTGCGGAATGCCGCGGCGCTTGTGGCTCTGTTGGGAGAGGGGATAGGCGATACCGTCCGGGTTTCCCTTTCGGATACCATGGAGAACGAGGTAATTGCCGCTAGGGAGATTCTTGAAACGGTAAGGGAGATGAGCGGGGCAGGGGAGACGCCGCGTCCGCGCGGGGTGCGCATTGTTTCCTGTCCCCGCTGCGGTCGAAGCGGTTTCGACACCCACGCTTTTACCGCCCTTTGGCAGAACCGCCTTTACGCCATGGATAAGAATATTACCGTGGCGATAATGGGCTGCGCGGTAAACGGCCCGGAAGAAGCCAGGCACGCTGATATAGGTATTACCGGCGCAGGGGACAAGGTGCTTATCTTTTCAAAGGGAAAGGTCATACGCACCATAGACTCAGGCGAAGCGGACGCCGCTTTTGAGGAAGAGCTAAGGAGGCTTTGAAGCTTATTTCTAAACAACATTATCTTAAGAATTTTACCACAAACCACACGAACCATCACGAACAACGACAAGTTTCGATACAACAAGTTCGTGTTTTTTGTGTGGTTCGTGGTAGGATTTCTTCTAATTTCTTGGAGGATGCGTGAAAATAAAATACTTATTCCTTGCTTTGTGCCTTTGCGGTTTTGTAAGAGGCTTTGGGGTTTCCGCTCAAGCCGCTCAGCCCTGGTGGTACACCCTGGAACAGGGAAAGCTTCTCTTTAGAAAAGGCGCTTACGGAGACGCTCTTCTTACTTTTGAAGACGCGCGCCGCCAGCGGGCTGCGCAATATACCAGAATGGAAGAAGATTTTATTTTTCTGCTCTCTATACCGGAGGTACGCCGCCTCGGGGATTCCCTGGAATTTGTAGAAAGATTTATTAACGAACGCCTTTATACCGCCGCTGCCGCCGCGCTTAACGAGCTTTATTATCGCTTTTCAAAGGACAGTTTAAAAGGTTCAGTTTCACTGGCCCTGGAAAAATTCGATCTCTTGAAAGGCTACCCGGAGGCGGAATACTGGCTGGGCGAGACTTACAGAGCAGAGGGGGAACTCGGCCTCGCGCTTCGCCAGTACGAAAAGGCCTGGGATGAAAGGGATCTTCTTGAGACTCCCGGCTTTGAAATGGAAATTCTATATAAGATTACGGAGCTTCACAGAATACGGGGAAATTACCAGGAAATGGAAAGGCGGGCAAATGAAATTATTGAAGGGGTAGGGGCTAACGGCCTCCCCAGGGATCGCCTTTGGGCCGGAAGTCCGCAGGGGTCTTCAAATCAGATCCGCGCCGCCATGGTAAGAATCCTGGAAAACGAAGGGGTAAGCCGCTTTCTGACCCTATACCGTTATAATAACACCGATACGGAAAGGGCTCACCGCCTTTTGGGTTTTTTTTATTCTTCCTCAAGCAGGTATACTCAGGCGATGGATCACCTGATGTTTGCCTTCTTGATCCAGAGTTCCGTACTAATCGAAGAAGTAATCCGCCGGGACTATGACTTTACTTTTTCTACTCTGGAAGATTTGATGACGCGTATGCAAAGACGGCCGGAACTTACCGCTTTTATTGATGAAACCGAATACTATAGAACCATCTATTACCTTGCTACCGCTTTATACGCCTCAGGAAAAACAATACCCGCCGCCCAGCTCTGGACTTTTCTGGCCGGCAGCAACAACGCCGGAGAGTGGGGAAACCGCGCAAGGAGGAATCCGACTCCCTACATTGAAAGGCCGCTGGAAAGGTTTTGATGCTATAACCTTGGACGCGTGAACTAAATCCAATACAATACCAAACATGACTGTGCATGAAATAGCCGCTCTTGCCGGTGTCTCCATCGGAACGGTTGACCGGGTGCTTCACAAGCGGGGCCGTGTCTCGGAGGCGACAAGGGCAAAGGTCGAGGCGATAATCGAGCAATACCGGTTTACCCCCAATCCCATTGCGAGGAGTCTTAAACGCAGCCGGCCCTACCGGTTTTGCGCGCTTGTTCCCAGGAGAGATCAGGATGCCGGTTACTGGGGGCAGATCATTACAGGCATTGAACGGGCTGCTGATGAAATCAAACCCCTTGGAGTAGAAACGGAAATTTTTGAATATGACCGTTATGATCCCGACGCCTTTGAGCGGGTTTCTGACGCGGTAAGCGCCGGTAAATTTGACGGATTGTTATTTGCCCCCATCATGCAGAAACGTACCCGGCCCTTTGTTGAGAGTATATCCGCGGGAAAAATTCCGTTTGTTTTTGTTGACGCTGATATGCCGGGAACAACGCCGTTATGTGTTATTGGGCAGGACTCTTTTAGCGGCGGCTATCTTGCCGGGCGGCTCTTTCATCTCTTTGCCGGTACGGTATCTTTACCGGTCGCGGTACTGGACGCGCACGGCGATGACTATAACATAACACGCCGCAGGGAAGGTTTTTTGAGCTATGCGGAAGAAAATGGTTTTTCTGTAATAGTCCGGGAGTATTCGGATTATGACGGCGGTGATATTTCGGTTGATAAAATCGCGCAGTTTCTGGAAGAGTATCGCAATCTTTCAGGTCTCTTCATAACCAACTGTATGGCCCATCGCGTGGCGGAGGCTGTAAAACAGCAGAGAAGAAAAGAGCCTTTTCTGCTGGTAGGCTACGATCTAATTCCTTCCAACAGGGAGCTTCTTCTTCAGGGCCGTATCAACGCAATAATTTCCCAGCGACCGGAGGAACAGGGCAGGGAAGCTCTGTTAACTCTTTTCCGTTCAGTCGTGCTGGAACAGACCGTAGAAAGCAGGCGGGAGATACCGCTTGATGTGTATATCAAGGAGAATACTCCTGCAATTAATTAGAAAAAACACAATAGTACCCTGACGTTAAAACGTAGATTTAAGCCATCTTATACATACCTACAAGGTTTTGTAGGTAAAAAACAGCGAAAACAGGCAAACCTACCAGATTTTGCAGGTAGCAGCTATATTTTTCAGGGCATATATTTTTGTAAATGTGTGTTGGGAATCTCCAAACCTAAGCGGTTAGAAGGTTCCACGACATGCAAATCCATTTTAGGAGGTATATTTATGAAAAAATATACGCTGTTTTTTCTTTTTTGCCTGGTATCGCTCGTTGCGGTGGCAAATGTTTTCGCACAGGGCTTTGCAGGCCCCGGCGCTAATTCACCGCCCCCGCCACCTGGAGGCCCCGGTCGTAATCCACCACCGCCGCCACCCTTACCCCTAGAATATCAAGAACCTTCAGACAGGTTTGGGTTTACAGGCCCGGTACGGACTGTTACCGTAGAACAAGCAAAGACTTATGAGCACAGAACTCCGGTAATTGTAACAGGCACTATTGTTCAGGCTATTGGCGGAGACTTGTATATATTCCGTGATTCATCAGGGGAAATAATACTTAGAATAGGCCCCCGTGAATGGTACGCATTAGGTTCAACGATCAGCCCATCTGAACAAATTGAAATCAGCGGTGAACTCCACAGGGATCTAAAAGACTGGCAAGGAGCGCCTGAAATTCACGCAAGGTATCTCAGGAAGCTATAATTTTCCGTTAAGCGGGTAATATCGCAATAGAGCTATTATCCGCCTGTAAATTGACCCTATTGGTTTTTGGGGATATTCTGATTCTAAGAGTAATGCTTATGAAAAGATATACATTATTAGCTATGTTCGGTTTACTGCTGTTATGTGTAACGGTATTTGTTCACGCGCAGGGGTTTACCGGCCCCGGAACCAGTGGGCAGCCTATTATGTCCGGCAAGAGCGTTTCAATCAGCGAAGCAAAAACTTATCCTCATGATTCATGGGTAGTCATAACCGGAAATATTGCCAGTCCGTTGCCGGGAGGTACATATTTCATGTTTCGGGACTCCTCCGGGGAAATTCCCGTTGAGATTGGCCCCAAAGAATGGCGAGGCTTTTCAGCCGCAACATCCGACACCGTTGAAATTTCCGGGGAGGTAAAAAAAGAGAGAGGGCAGGTTTTTATTAAAGTACACGTCATAACTGTTGCGGCCAAAACAAGGCAGTACGCCGTTACGGTCAATGATGCGCGAAACTTATCCCATGATTCGTGGGTAGTGTTGACCGGAAATATTGTCTATTCGCTGCCACAGCCCAATGATTATACATTTCGCGATACTTCCGGGGAAATCACCATTGACATTGGCCCGAAAGAGTGGCGCGGTTTGTTGGTAGGCGAATCGGACAGAGTTGAGATTTCCGGGGAAGTTAAAAAAGAGAGAGGGCTGGTATTCATTAAAGTACATGCCATAAGAAAAATTTAAGGGGTATATGGATTGGCAACGCAAACGGGCGTAGTTACAAGACTCTTTCAGACACGCGATGAACTCTCATTTCGGAATATCAGAAAGGGACTGTGGCCTTATCTGCTCATTTCCCCCCTTTCCGTTGTTATGGGAAACCTGCGATATTATGACCACAGTATCGCATTGGCAGGGTTTAGATCATCAGAACTTACGTTTTTCCTCTTGGGGCTTGGATGGCTAATCTTAACATTCACTCCCAAACGGATGATATTACCGTTTCTGCGTTTGACAACGG
>Ga0268262_10000295_pt1 | contig 66491 bp, 67 predicted proteins | sample TergutNc150P3_FD_190354 | JGI IMG/M metagenome (GOLD analysis project Ga0268262, IMG submission 190354) | Nasutitermes corniger P3 segment gut microbial community from laboratory colony in Florida, USA - Nc150 P3 (SPAdes) (version 2) | ecosystem: Host-associated > Arthropoda: Insects >... | reverse complement strand
GAGTGACGGGCGGCATAGCGGCTTACAAGGCCCCCGAGTTGCTTCGTATTTTGCAAAAAAGAGGTGCGGAGGTTCGTGTGGCAATGACTGCCGAAGCCACCAAATTTGTTGGGCAAACAACTTTTGCGGCACTTTCAAATTTCCCTGTTTACACAGAAACAGCAGCCGCAGATTCAAAACCATTTCAGCACATAGATTACCCTCGCTGGGCAGATATTTACATAATTGCTCCTTGCTCCGCAACAAGTTTAGCCCGTTTTGCCTGTGGCACCGGCGAAGAACCTGTATCCCTTTGCTTTTTGGCAATGCAAGGCGAAAAGTGGGTTGTTCCAGCTATGAATTCCGTTATGTTCAATTCAAAAGCTGTGCAGAGAAATTTGCAAACCCTTCGCTCTTGGGGGGTTAAAATTGTGGAACCCGCAACCGGGCATTTAGCTTGCGGCGAAGAAGGAGCGGGCAAATTCCCAGAACCGGAAGACATTGCAGATGAGCTTGAATTTTACGCGGCAAAGAAAAACAAAACCTTGCTGATAACTATGGGGCGTACGCAAGAAGCAATAGACCCTGTTCGCTATATATCGAACAAATCAAGCGGGAAAACTGGCGTGGCAATAGCGAAAGAATTTTTGCGTGGTGGTTGGCGTGTTATAGCAGTTTGCGGACCAATGGAAGCAAAACTTCCGGGGCAATGCGAAAAAATAGAAGTAAAAAACGCAGAGGATATGAACAAAGCAGTGCTTAAAATGCAAAAACAAGCAAACGCCATTGTGCATTGCGCTGCCGTTGCAGATTACCGCCCAAAACAAATATCATCTCAAAAAGTGAAAAACAGCAGAGCAATGCAAAAACTGGAATTAGAAGAAACTCCAAATATTTTGAAGAACACAATTAAAAACAAAACCTCAAAACAAAAAATAATATCTTTCGCACTGGAAACAGAAAACGCTTTGAAAAATGCCAAGAAAAAATTTGAAGATGGCGGCATAGATATTTTGGTTGTTAACACAGCAGATAATTTTGGGAATGATAAAGTTGAATATGGAATTTTGAGCAAAGGTAGCCAGAGCGAAGAACTCGTTTGTGGCAGTAAGGAGGAGTTGGCTTTGCGGGTGTTTGAGGGGGTGAGTGGGAATTTTTGAGTATATAAATACATTGGATAGCGGTTTTGTGGTTTCTGAGATAGAGGGGATTGTGAGGGGGTAAAACATTAGATTCAATTTTTCTATATTTATTATTAAATGACAAATAAATAAGCAAAGGAGTTTTTATGGCAAACAATCCCAGACCAATCAACGGACCCAGCACAACAGGCAACAAATCAGGAGGAGGCAGAGGTAATAATCCACCTAAAGGCAAGGGTAAATAGGAAAATGCAAGTCAAAGAGAAAATTAAAAAACTTTTGGAAGAGCTCAATAAAGGTGTATATGAGCGGGAAAATGAATTAAAATTGGCATTGCTTTCCTCTGTTGCAGGAGAGAGTATTTTTCTTTTAGGTCCTCCAGGTGTGGCTAAAAGTTTGGTGGCAAGGAAACTCAAATTTGCATATAAAGACGCAAAAGTTTTTGAATACCTTATGAGCCGTTTCAGCACGCCAGATGAAATTTTTGGTCCTGTTTCAATTTCAAAACTTAAAAACGAAGATAAATATGAACGTATTGTGGATAAATACCTTCCTTCTTCCGATGTTGTGTTTCTTGACGAAATATGGAAAGCTGGACCTTCCATTCAAAATTCCTTGCTAACTGTTATAAATGAAAAAATTTTCCGCAACGGTGGTGAAGAAATTAAAGTGTCTATGAAAGCCTTGATTTCAGCTTCCAATGAATTACCCGCCAAAGACCAAGGGCTTGAAGCTTTATGGGATAGATTTTTAGTACGTTTGGTTGTGAATGGCATAGAGGATAATGAAAAATTTAATAAAATGATTTCTGAAAAATTAAACGCTTATGTAGATAGCGTTGAAGCGAATGATAAAATTACAGATGATGAATACAAAAAATGGAGCGAAGAAATAGATGATATAATTGTACCGGAAAATGTGTTAAATGTTATTCACTATATTCGCAGTTATATAAATGAATATAATGAAAAACAAAAAGATGAAGAAAATAAGATTTATGTTTCTGACCGAAGATGGCGTAAAATTATGCGGTTGTTGCGGACTTCCGCTTTTTTGAATGATAGAACGGAAGTGGATTTAATGGATTGTTTTTTGATAAGGCATTGCATTTGGAATGAGGAGTCTCAACAAGATAGCGTGTATCAGTTTGTGAGAGATGCTATAGAAAAATATGGATATACTTTTGATATTGATTTTCAAGGGATTAGGGAGGAAATTGATGAGTTCAAAAAAGATATTGAAAAGGAAACAAAAATTGTAAAAGACGATAGAGAAGAAGTTTTAATAAGTAATAATAATTATTATGGGATACTAAAATTAAATAAAAATGACTTCTATACAAGAAATAAACCAACACCTTGTTTGATATCACATAGTGATTATGATTTATTAACCACAGCAGATCGTAGAATAACCCTTTATTATTATAGTTCTCTTTATAATTCAATTCAAGATGGTGGCGGCTACTTAGTAAGAAAGGGTAAAGATAAGTTCCATATAATTATAGATAACAAGGAATATAAACTTGAAGCTAAAATTGATGGAAGTAAAATTAAAAAAACTAGAAAAGCACATAAAAGCGTTGAAGAAACTTGGGATAAGCAAGTTTCAAGTCTTTGTGAGACAATTGATAAATGGAAAAAAAATCTTGAAAATTATCGCAGTAAAGATTTGGAGCATATACGAAACAATATTTTTGTAAATTCTGATCTTGCTATTGTGGTTGAGAAAAGTATTTTAGGTACATTTGATACGATTAATGAAATTGAATCTGAAATTAAACAAATTCAAAAATCGTATAAAGATTTGGAAGAGTAAAAGGGGGGGTCATATTATGACAGATAAAGAAATTTTGCACAAAGAAATTGATTTGATACAAGGTATCATCAATCGAATGGCTAATAATTCTTTTTTGTTAAAAGGTTGGTTAGTTTCGCTCATCGCAATAATCATTGCTTTAACAAAAGATTCAATTATAGCCGATGAATCAATTTACTTTGGCATAATATTGTTATTGCTTGTTACCGCATTTTGGTATTTAGATGCTTTCTTTCTGCACAAAGAAAGATGTTATAGAAAATTGTATGACTGGGTGATAGAAAATCGTAAAAACACAGACGATTATCTATATAATCTTAATTATACAAGATTTGAAAAACAAGTAAGCGGTGTTTTGCGAGTTATGTTTTCTAGAACATTATTTGTTTTTTATGGATTAATTTTTATCATACTACTATTATTAACTATTTACAAAGGAGTTCAATGTGGGTAACAAGATTTTTGTTTCATATAAGTATTCAGATAGCCTAGTTCGTAGATTTCAAGGTATCTATAAAACAACGGTGAGAGATTATGTAGATATTTTACAACAGAAAATAGACAAGAGTGATCATATTTACAAAGGTGAAGATGATGATGAAGATATGAGTAGTCTTGCGGACGCTACTATCGGTTCTAAACTCGGCGATAAGATATTTGATAGTACAGTGACGATCGTATTCATATCCAAAGGTATGAAAGAAAATAAGCCTGAGAAAGATCAATGGATACCTTGGGAAATTTCCTATTCATTGAAAAAACAATCACGCAAAAACGGAAATAGCAAAACAAATGCTGTTTTAGCGGTTGTTCTTCCTGATGAATATAATAGTTATGAATACTTTATAACTGAAGATTCTAATGCAAGAACATTAAAAACATCTATTCTTTTTGGAATTTTACGTGAAAATATGTTTAATTTAAAAGATATGTCAAAAACTATATATTCTAATGGAGAAACGGTTTACAAATCATACATTTATTCTGTAAAATGGGATGATTTTATTAACAATATTAATCGTTATATAGATATTGCTCTCAAAATCAGATCTCATATAGATGAATACGAAATTAGGAAAAGCGTTTAATGAACGCTAGTTTCAACAGATTTGTCAATTTTGGTTCCGTTGCGGATTATAAAGTAAGGAAAAAATTAGTAGATATAATTTTTGAATCCTTGCAAAAAAAAGATTTTAAGAATATAGATTTATCAAATTCAGAAATAAATAACTTTGCGAATGCGATAAACAGTATTTTGTCTAATGAAACAATGCGGGAATTATGTTCAATAGATCCAAGTTTGGCGGAGCAAATTACACATAGTATACTTGATTTTGTAAAAAATACTCATAGACAAATTCAGAAAGCCGAAAATCCTTTTGAGATGGAACAGCAGTGTCTAGAAGATTTCAAAAAAATGGAATCTGAAAAATTTGAAGAAAATTGGAAAATAACCGCACCTTTTGTCAAAGAAATTTATGAACAGCAAATTTTAAATACAGATTTTTATTATAAGGAATTTCAAAATAGTCTAAAACCTGATGACCAGAAGAATAAAAAAGAAAATAAAATCAGTTTTCAAAGTGTGAAAGAGCGCTTTATTGAAAAATGGGAAAAATTGTTTTTACAAAGACATATACAATTGGAATTAGAGCGGATAGAGGAAGAACGTAAAAAATTTTGCGAAAAATTGTATAAACAAATAGAAGAACTTAAAAAAATGCAGGAAATTCTCCAACCCTTTACAAATCAATTGGGACGGCTTTGGGATATGAGCAAAGGTAGATGGCAAAAAGCGAATTTTGATGTTTTAAAAAAATATGCAGAACTCTTGCAAAAAGATGAATCTTTACGAGAATTAGCAGAAATGTTGGGGAGAATGCAGGCTGCGGAAATAGAATATGAAGAGGAAACTTTTACCGATAAAATTATAAAGCCAGAATGGAAAATAGAACACGCAAGCAAAGCCGACTTAGTTGGCATACACGAAAGCGATGATATAAGCAGTATGCTTCCTGCCGAAGCCGCCTTGCTTGCCGAACCGATATTGGAAACTGTATTTTACAAAAAATTAGTTGAGAAAAAATTGCAAACCTTTGATTATCAAGCAAAAACATTAAGCTATAAAGAGGAAGAATTTCAAAACAAAAGGCAAAAAGCCAAAGAAGACAAAAAAGGACCTATAATAATATGCGTTGATACAAGCGGCTCTATGCACGGAACACCTGAACAAGTCGCAAAAACATTGAGTTTCGCATTATTGAAAATCGCCATCGGGGAAAATAGAAAATGCTACTTGATTTCTTTTTCCACTGGCATCGAAACTCTTGAACTTACGGATATGAGGAATAATTTAGAAAAATTGTTGGATTTTTTATCTATGAGTTTTTGCGGTGGAACAGACGCTATGCCAGCAATGAAAGAAGCTTTGCGAATGTTGAAAACTGAAAATTACAAAAAAGCAGATGTCGTTATGGTTTCGGATTTTGTGATGTCTGGATTTGATACAGAGACTCAAAAAAAAATACATTCAGCAAAAGAAAATAAAACTAAATTTCACAGCTTAGTTATCGGAGATAGTGGAAACCCGCAAACAATTGAAGAGTTTGACAATAATTGGATTTATAATTTAAACGACCCTAAACAAGTTATAACACTTGTGAAAAATATCAGAACCAACGTATAACAACCATTAAAAATTTACTATATTTAGCATAGATCAATGAAACTCTATCACGGAAGCAACCAAGCAGTGGAAAAACCGCAGATAATAGCTGCGGTTAGCAACTCGGAGTTCGTATGAGTGAGCGAATACTCAAACATTCCGCTACAATGCGAATAAATTTTCTAAATTAACCTTTATGGAGCCTGCTAAAAAAAAGGTTTACATAGAAACCACCATACCAAGCGTTGTCACTGCTAAGCCAAGCAGAGATATTAGAAATTTATACCGCCAAGAAATAAGCAGAGAATTTTGGGAATATGAACGGCATAAATACGATTTGTATATAAGTGAATATGTTTTGAAAGAATGTGCAAATGGCGATAAAGACGCTGCAAGAAAGAGATTGGAATTGATTAAAGATATTCAGCTTCTGCCATCAAACGAAGATATTGATAAACTTGCAGAAGAATATTTTAAATATTTGAATATTCCACAGAAATCTAAAACAGATTGTTTTCATTTGGCTGTATGCGTTATAGAAAAAATTGATTTTTTGATAAGTTGGAATATGACACATTTGGGAAGACCTGCATTTTCAAAAATAGCAGTATTCAATGGAACTAGAAATTTATGGTTACCAGAATTGGTAACTCCGGACCTGTTAATGGACATCGAAAAAGAGGAGGCTCAAAATGGAAAAATATAAGGAACTAGATGATCCGGTAGAAGAAGTCTATCGCATAAGAGAGAATATTCTCAAAGAGTTCAATTATGATATAAAAGCATACCATGCCCATTTACGCGAAGAAAGACCTAAATGGGAAGCAATGGGTTTTAAATTTGTATCTGAAGCCGAGGCCGAAGCTATGAGGAATAGAAATTAATTTGCGATATTGATGATTATTTAGAAAATAGAGAAAAAAACTGATGTATTTTTGGCAAATAACAAATTTTTATTGCCTTTTTGTTAAAAATATATTATTTTATTCATTATATACTCTATAGGAGGTTATTATGAACAAGTCTAAACTTGTTATGCTGGCGGCAAGTGCAATGTTTGCTATAACTCTCAACTTTTCAGCCTGCTCTGGCGAAGACGGCACGAGTTGCACCCTAGAAGGAAATAAGCTGACTTGCGGCGACAAGACACTTATCATTAATGATGGTGAAAAGGGCGACAATGGTGATGACGGCATAGGCTGCACCTTGGATCAAGATGCAGAGGGAAAAGGACCTGCCACTATAACTTGCGGCACTAACCCACCACTTATTATCCCAATGTGCAACGGCGAAATATATTCCTTGGCAAAGAATGTTTGCGATAACAACGGCAATTTGTATAGCATTGTGACTATAGGTACCAAAACATGGATGAAAGAGAATTTGAAAAACGGTACCGGTGATAAATTCACTTGGGCACAGGCAAATGTGTCTTGCCCAAATGGCTGGAGCCTGCCGAGCAAAGCGGATTTTGATGTGCTTGTAGTGGCTGCTGATTTTGCGGGAAAATGGAGTGATGATAATGGAAGATGGTGGGGCGAGGAACGTAACAGTAATAATGCTTACGTACTTATTATTGAAGACGGAGAATTTCTTGAAATTTCACAAACTGGTAATAAAGTTACACCAGAATCTGTTCGCTGCCTAAAGGATTAAATCCGTTTTTTCTATATTTATTACTTGCAATAGATATTGAAAATATGCCTAAATTCCTACTGCCACTAGCCTTCCTCGCCTTATGCGCCTGCGAAAAAAACAACAGCGCGGGTCCCTATGATGCTCTTGCCTTTGTTTATGCAGAACTTCGCATAGCAACGCTGGAATATGGAGAAACAGAAAACGGAAAGGCTATTCGCTTTCAAATTTTGGAAAAACACGGGTTCTCTGCGGATAGCTTTGAAATAAAAACAGAAGAATTAAAAAAAGAACCTGATAAATGGGTACAATTTCAAAGAACTGTTATAGCTATTTTAGATACCCTTGCAAAATTAGATACAATTGCAAAATGAAAATTCTATTTACTATTTTAACAATTTTCACATGTCTTGGATTTGCAAGACTTGGAGTATCTTACAAAGAGGCGATGGAAGGCAATAAAAAAAATGAAAAACCTATTTTGCTCGAATTTTATGCAGATTGGTGCATTCCTTGCATTGAAATGGAAAAAACCGTTTTTAAAGACCCCGCTGTTATAAAAGAACTCAAAAACAATTTTTATTTTGTTCGCCTGAACACCGAAAAAGAAGAGCAACTTTTTTGCGAAGGCGAAACTCTGCCTATTCTAGACTGCCTAGAACTCTGGGAAATTCCAGGCATCCCAGCTTTTGCCCTCTTAGACAAAAACGGAAGTTTAAAACATATCACAACCGGCACTTTTGAAAAGAAAACTTTTCTGAACTTCTTAAAAGCGATAAGGAAAAAATGAAATACATTTTCTGGTTATGCCTTGTTTTGCTTATGCAAGTATATATCCTTTACCCGGTAACTCTGCGCATACTTTCTCTATTTTCAAAAAATTCAAAAAATTCTAAAAATTCTGAAAATTCTGAAAATTTTGGCCTTGTTTCAATAATAATCTCTGCCCACAACGAAGAAGAAGTTATTGAGCAGAAAATTTTGAATACTCTGGCTTTGGACTATCCAAAAGACAAAATGGAAATTTGGATTGGCGATGATGGCTCTACGGATAAAACCGCAGAGATTGTGCAAAAATTCAGCGAAGTGCATTTGTTCAAAAAAGAAAAAAACGAAGGAAAAGCCGCTATGCTCAACGACTTGTGCAAAAGAGCAAAAGGTGATTTTTTTCTCTTTAGCGATGCAAATACGATGATTGAAAAAAACGCATTGAAAAATTTAATATCAAAATTTACCGATAGTAAAATTGGCTGCGTTTGCGGGCAGCTTGCGCTAAAAGATGAAAGCGGTTCTGCTCTGAGCAAAACAGAAAGCCTCTATTGGAAGGGAGAATCCAAATTGAAAATGCTTGAAAGCCATTTTGGAGCGGTAATGGGGAGCAATGGGGCTCTATATGCAATTCGTGCGGAATTATACCCGGTACTTCCAACTCATAAAACCATAATGGACGATTTTTACATAACGGCAAAAATTTTGATGAAAAATCATTCCTGCGTATTTTGCGAAAATGCTCTTGCCTTTGAAAATACATCCATTTCAAAATATGGGGAATTCAACCGCAAGGTTCGCATTGGCAGAGCCAATTTCAATTTTCTTTCCGCATTTTTTCCTTTGCTCAGTCCTTTGCAGCCAATGAGAGCATATATGTTTTTGTCGCATAAATTGCTGAGGTGGTTAAGCCCCTTTTTGCTCTTAGCACTTTTTGCAAGCAGTATTATATTAGTTGAAACTCATATATTTTATGTAGCATTTTTAAGTATTGAATTTCTGTTCATAATAGCTGCATTATTAGGCGTGCGGGTGTGCAATTATTTTTTAAGCATGAACTTTGCCTTGTTTCTCGGTTTTTGCAAATCTTTTCTCAAAGAAGGCAGCGGTGCTTGGAAAAGGGAGGAGCGTCAAAAATAAAAGCCGGCTTCAAAATTAATTCCCTTGTTAAATGTTGGCTGCATAACAAAATAAGCTGGGCTATCAAAGTTATGGAGCATTGCATCAACTGCGGCATCTGCAAGGGAGTATAGATAAAATAATGTTATTGCCCAAATGTACTGGTTCCTCTTTTTTCTAAAAAATAAAATATCTTCTTGCGCAATGCTTATTGCCATGTTATCTTCTGCTTGTTTTGCCTGTTGCAAATTCATTAAATGATATTCCACCATTTTTTGTCGCGAATAATAACTAACTGCACTGCCAATCAAACCCATGTAAAGCAAGCCTGCCTTGCCGTATTCGTGATTGTAAATTTGCCCCCAGCCCGGAATTATAGCCGCTCGCCAAATGGCAGAGGTAGCGGAATGAGTTTCTGTATTGTGCCCTTGATTGTTTCTCCAAATTCCATAAGCATCAAAAATACCGTAAATGTGAAGGCCTCCAAGCCAGGCAAATTCAGATGTCCATAAATCTTTTGAAGCTTTTTTTTTAGACATCTCTCTTGATAAAGTTCTAGAGTACATTATTTTGATTTCTTTCCAAACAGAAGTATCTGGAGAATCATTGTGCAAATCAATTAAATCGCTGTAAAAGGAAATGGAATCTCTGTATGCTCTTATGTTCTTATTGAACATTCTGTTTTGCCTAAATTTATTGTAAAAAGCTTCGTAAATCAAAGCACCTTCAATGGCAAGCAAAAAACCGCCTCTAACATAATGCCCTGTGTAAAACTGACCGCCGCCCGGAAAGAAAAAAGAGGTTAAATGCACCATAGCCAGATTATGATTCTTTGTTTCAATATCCCAGTCATATCTTTTCAATGTATCTATTGCCAGAACACCGGTGTTATTCTGGGCAAAAGCAAGTGAAGCAAAAAGAAGCAAAATAAATTTTCGTAAAAACACTAATTTCTCCGTTTATATTTGGTAAAGATAGTAAACATTAATTTTTCTATCTTACAACATTATGGAAATACTAGAAGGCTGTTTAGACGGGCGGGGCTTGAAAATTGCCATTGCAGTTTCTCGCTTTAACGAAGTTGTCACAAAAAATCTTTTAGAAGGAGCTGTTTCTGGGCTTAAAAGAACCTCTGTTAGCGAAAGCGACATTACGGTTGCTTGGGCTCCGGGTGCATTTGAGTTGCCTGGCATAGCGGCTCGCCTTGCGGCAAGCGGCAAATTTGATGCGGTTATAGTTTTGGGTGCAGTTATTCGCGGAGCAACCGCGCATTTTGAATATGTTTCAAGCACTGTTAATTCTGGCATTGCCCACCTCGCAAGAGAAGGCAAAATCCCAGTTATTTTTGGAGTGCTAACAACCGACACCGTTGAGCAAGCAATGGACAGAGCAGGCCTAAAATGCGGCAACAAAGGAACTGATGCCGCCGCTGCCGCAGTGGAAATGGCAAATTTATATAAAAGGTTGCCTTAATGCCCTCTATTTCTCGCAGACCCGCACGGGTTTTTGCCCTTCAACTTTTATATGCAATGGAAATAACGGGCGAAGCCCCCGGCTATTGCCTGCCAGGTGTTTTGGAAAGTCATTCCATTAGCGATGATATGCAAAGATTTGGCATGAAATTAGTTGACGGTGTTTTGGAGAGAAAAGAGGAATTTCGCAATATATTTTTGGAACTAATCCCAGACTGGTCTCCAGAGCGGCTTTCCACCATAGACAAAATAATTTTGCAAATATCAATGACAGAAATGCTTCTCGCAGACACCCCAATAAAGGTAATTTTATCAGAATCCGCTCAAATTGCAGATAAATTTTCAGACGAAAACTCCCCCGCTTTTGTGAACGGGGTATTGCAGGGATTTGCTAAAGCGAGGGGATTTTTACTATATTCTTAACCCTACCAAAGAATAGAGGTAAAAATGTTCACAGGCATAGTTCAAAATTGCGGAAAAATTGCGGAATTGAAAAAATTAGGCGATGCCCTGCAAATGAAAATTTTTGCCGAGAATTATTTTGCAAGCAGCAAAAAAGGCGATAGCGTAGCAAATGACGGCGTTTGCCTAACTGTGGAGAGTTGCACTGCAAACGAAGCGGTTTTCACAATGATAAAGCAAACAATAGACAACACCTCTTTTTGCAAAGCCTCCATTGGAGGCTTGGTAAATTTAGAACTCCCCTGCCGCCCCGATTCCCTGATGGGCGGACATTTTGTTATGGGGCATATAGACAGCACTGCCAAAGTGACGCAAATTGTTAAAAGAGAAACAGGCTTGGAAATAGATTTGGAAATTCCAGAAAACCTCTCCAAATACGTAATTCACAGAGGCTCAATAGCACTAAACGGAATTAGCCTTACAGTGGCTGAATTGCCGCAGAAAAATACAATAAGAGTTGCAATTATCCCCGAAACAATAAGAGTGACAAATATCGGCAGTTGGGAAGTAGGCAGCTTGGTAAATGTGGAAGTTGATATGATGGCAAAATATATTGAAAAACTACTCCAGAGACCTTAATGCTTTACGGAATATTCTCTGATATACACGCCAATTTGCCTGCCCTAGAGGCTGTGCTGCGCTCAATGGATTCGCGCAAAGTTGAGAAGCGGGTTTGTTTGGGAGATATTGTTGGCTATGGCGCAAGCCCCAATGAGTGTGTTGCCATTGTGAAAGAGTACAGCGATATATGCCTTTTGGGAAATCACGATAATGTTGCGCTAAAAAGAGAGCATCATTTTGATTTTAACATCTATGCAAAAGCCGCAATGGAATGGACTTGGGATCATTTAAGCGATGAAGCAAAAGAATATTTGAAATCCAGACCCTATACGGCAGTAGAAAAGAGTTTTACCTTTGCACATTCATCACCAATGTCTCCCGCAGACTGGCATTATTTGGCAGACTTAGACGGCGCTTTGGAATCATTCTCGTATTTTAGAACCCCTTACTGCTTTATTGGGCACACTCACAGCCCGGTCATAGTTGCGGCAAATGGCGATGACCCTTATGGCGAAATTCCTGTAATTTCAGACGGCCCTCTTTATCGCCCCAAAAAATACGAAAAAGTTTTGATAAATGTCGGCTCCGTGGGGCAACCCAGAGACAGGAACAACCGCGCCTGCTGGTGCCTAGCAGACAGCGACTGCAGCTGGATAGAATTTGTACGCGTTGAATATGATATTGAAAAAACTCAAAATTTAATGCGCAAGGAAAATTTACCGCTGTTCTTGATTGAGAGGCTTGCGATAGGAAGATGATTACGCTGCCACCCCCACCCCCTATTGTCTGCACCAGATGCCCGTTCGCTACTTACTCGCTGGCGAACAGCCAAAGGCTGGTCATTTTCAGAATTCACAGGATTTACAGAATTTAAAAAATTATCGGATTTACGTAGGGGCAAGGCTCGCCCTTGCCCAAAAATAGCATTGCTTATCGCGTTCAGCACAGTCACCCTTGCTCAGGAGAAAGGTTCATTCACCGACCCCAGGGACAAGAAAAAGTATAAAACCGTCAAAATCGGCGAGCAGGTTTGGATGGCGGAAAACTTGAACTACGCCGACAAAGATAGCAAATGTTACGGTGAAGGTGGGAAGGTAGAAAGCTACGGCGGTTATATGATCGGGAAACGGCTATGAAAGCCAGTCCTACGGGATGGCATTTGCCTTTCAAGTGCCACAGACAACCTCTCTTTTTACTTAGATATTTACAATGATAAAGCATATAGTGGCGGTGGCGGTGGTGATAATCCCTTTTATAGCGTCCGTTGTATCAAAGATTAATTGTCTACCTCTGCCCCTAGCAGGGGCGGCTTTATTTGCGAAGGAATTACATTTCCTATATTAACCCAAATGGCAGAACTTATAGTTGAATGGGATGAGAATAAAAATGCTATTAATCGTAGGATTCACCATATAAGTTTTGAAACTGCCAGATTGGTTTTTGCCGACCCGAACCGCATAGAACGGCTTGATAATTCGTTAAGCAACAGTTCTGAGGAAATTCGTTGGCAAACGCTGGGCCTAGTGGGTAAGGTGCTGTTTGTGGTTTATACTGAACGAGGTGAAAATATTAGGTTAATTTCGGCTCGGTTGGCAAATAAAAAAGAAAGGAGTAGTTATTATGGCTATAGTAACAACAAAAGTTCTAATTGGACAAAAGCCAACTAGAAAACAATTGGCAGAAGTAGAGCTTGCCTCTTCCTTTCCAATTGCGTATAATGAAGATTCTCCAAAATCTTCCAAAGCTGCTATTGCGGAGTTCACCGAACTTGCAAAGAAAAAACGAAATATAAAGACAACAGTTACCTTACCCGTAAGCATGGAAAATATTTCTGTTTTTAAGTCTTTTAATAGAAATTACGTGAAGGTAATGTCTGGCATATTGGATTATGTCGCAAATCACCCCAAAACCTTGTTAAAAATGTTAAGTTAATTTTTATTCAGACAATTTACTATATTTACCCAAAATAAGAGGTTTTGAATGACAGCAGCTCCTAAATGGTTAAAGTGGACAACGATTAAGCCTGCCAATATGCAGGTATTGAATGATTTTATGTGCGCAGACCCCTTTTCAATACTCGGTTTGCACCCCCTACATAAAGGCAGCAAAATGAGTATTAGGGTTTATTTGCCAGGCGCAAATATAATTTCTGGAGAATCATTAGATAAAGCCCGTAGCTTTAGTTTTGAAAAGCTGGGCAATTCGGGCTTTTTTGAAGCCCAAATAGAAGAAAAATTTGAGCATTTTCTGTATAGGCTGCACGTTGAGCTAGAAAATGGCTCAAAATTTTCCGTAATTGACCCTTACGCATTTCCGCCTGTGCTCTCGGACTTTGATTTGCACTTAATGCAAAGCGGCGTTCACTATGAACTTTACCGCAAATTAGGTGCTAACCTTGCAGAGGTAGAAGGAATTAAAGGGGTTTTGTTCTCCGTTTGGGCTCCCAATGCTAGGTCTGCTGCGGTTATAGGCAATTTCAATTCGTGGGACGGGCATAGGCATCAAATGCGGGTGCGCGGAAATAGCGGAATTTGGGAGATATTCATTCCCGAAATCGGTGAAGGCGAGCTTTATCGCTTTGAATTGCATTCCCAAGATGGCAGAATGTTCCAAAAAGCAGACCCACTTGCAAAATTCAGCGAGCTTCGCCCAAATACGGCATCTGTGGTCACTCATTTGGACGGCTACCAGTGGGGAGACGACCTTTACATGCAGACTCACAATGTGACGCAGGTATTTGACCGGCCAATGAACATTTACGAGGTGCACCCCGGCTCTTGGAAACGCGACCCGGAAAATCCGGATCGTTTTTTGAACTGGGATGAGCTTGCAGAATTAATTATACCTTATATTTTGGAAATGGGATATACGCATATTGAGTTTATGCCTGTTATGGAACATCCTCTGGATCAATCTTGGGGTTATCAGGTCACCGGTTATTTTGCCCCAACCAGCAGATATGGCTCTCCAGACCAATTTCGCCATTTTGTTGACAAATGCCACCAAAGCAATATAGGTGTTATTTTAGATTGGGTTCCAGCACATTTTCCAAAAGATGGCTTTAGCCTTGGGCGTTTTGACGGCAGCGCTTGTTATGAACACGCAGATTCACGGCAGGGCGAGCATCCGCACTGGGGAACCTATATATTCAACTATGGGCGCACAGAAGTTGCAAACTTTTTAATTTCAAATGCTATGTACTGGCTACGCGAATTCCACGCAGATGGCTTGCGTGTGGATGCAGTTGCAAGTATGCTTTATCTCGATTACGGGCGTTCCCACGGCGAGTGGATTCCCAACAAAGATGGCGGCAATGTAAATTACGATACAATTGAATTTTTAAAGCACTTGAACAGCATAATGGGCAAACACGCTCCTCATGCTATTTTCATCGCCGAAGAATCCACGAGTTTCCCAAGCATCACGCGCCCACCGGAATATGGTGGCTTGGGTTTCCATTACAAGTGGAATATGGGTTGGATGAATGACTTTTTAACTTATGTGAGCAAAGAACCAATTCACAGAAAGTATCATCACCACAATTTAACATTCAGCATGATTTACGCTTATTCCGAAAACTTTATTCTGGTGCTCTCGCACGATGAAGTTGTTCACGGAAAAGGCAGTATGCTCAGTAAAATGCCAGGGGATTGCTGGCAGCAGTTTGCGAATTTGCGTTTAGCTTATGCGTTTATGTATGCGCACCCTGGCAAAAAACTTTTGTTTATGGGTAGTGAATTTGGACAAGGCAAGGAATGGGAAGAACAACATTCTTTGGATTGGCATTTGCTCGGTTTTGAGGTACACAACGGCTTGCACAATATGATGAAAACACTCGGCAGGCTGTATAAATCTGAACCGGCATTTTGGGAAATAGACCATCACTGGGATGGTTTTGAATGGATTTCTTGCGATGACGTGGATAATTCTGTGCTAAGTTTTTTCCGGCGTTCCAAAAACGGGGAACTTATCATTTGCGTGTTTAATTTTACACCAGTGCCTCGCATTCCATATAGATTGGGTGCTCCAGCATCAGGAAAATGGATTGAAATTTTCAATTCAGATTCACAGCTTTGGGGTGGCAGCAATATGGGCAACGCAGGAGAACGCTGGACAGAAGACTCTCCGTCTCACGGCAGGCAGTTCAGTTTGGAATTAACGATTCCGCCTTTGGGGGCAATTTACTTGAAAAAGGGATAGCCGCCTATATTTTATTTTGAGTGTGTGAGGGCAGGGTATTTTTACTCGGGGATAATAGTTTTTATTTGGCAGTGCTGAGCATGGAGGGGTGAGTTCTGAGGGGGGCTCATAGGCTTGGCACTGCCACTCTTTTTCTAAATTAGGCATTATGATAAACATAGAAAGTGGCGGTGTTTGTTTTCCAAAAGGCTTTTATGCCTCTGGAGTAAAAGCTGGAATAAAAGCCAGCGGAAATTTAGATTTAGCTCTGCTTTACAGCAAAGAACAAGCTAGGTGTTTTGCCACATTCACAAAAAATCAAGTGCAAGCGGCTCCCGTTTTGTACGACAAAGAAGTTTTAACCAACCACAACACAATACATGCTGTGATAATAAACAGCGGAAATGCAAACGCATGTACCGGAAAACAAGGTTATGTGGACGCGGTATCCATGGCAGAGCTTGTGGAAAAAGAATTAAACCTTGACAAGAATTCCGCTTTGGTCAGTTCCACCGGAGTTATTGGGCACACACTCCCGATGAAAAAAATAAGCACGGCAATTCCAGAACTTGCAAAAAAATTAAGCGACAAAAATTCAGAAATTTTTGCGAAAGCGATATGCACAACCGATACCATGATAAAAACCGGCTCCATTTCTTTGCAAACAGCAAAAGGCGAAATACGTTTTGGAGGTTCGTGCAAAGGCTCTGGCATGATTCACCCAAATATGGCAACAATGCTAGCTTTTATAACAACGGATTTGCAGCTTCCAGAAGATTTTTTAACCGAATTTAGAGGCATGGTGAATGAATCGTTTAACTCCATAACGGTGGACGGCGATATGAGCACAAACGACACTTGCATTTTGCTAGCAAATGGGCAAAGCGAAGTTTTTTTGAGCGATTTAAGCATAACCGAACAATCCAATGCTCGCAGTGCTCTTTTTGAATTGATGAAACATTTGGCTTTGCAAATTGTAAACGATGGTGAGGGAGCAACCAAAAGAGTTGAGATTGAGGTATGCGGAGCGCGCAGCAAAACCGAAGCAATGCAAATTGCAAAATCCGTAGCCACGAGCAATTTGGTGAAATGTGCCCTATTTGGCGAAGACCCAAACTGGGGGCGCATAATCAGCAGCGCAGGAGCGAGCGGTGTAGCCTTCCCTGCCGAAAAATTATCCCTGCATTTTGAAGATGTGCAAGTTGTCAAAGACGGTATGCCAATAAGAGCAGCCCAAGATAAACTGGTACAAATTGCAAAGAAAAAAGAATACAAAGTTTCCTTGGATTTGCACACCGGAGATTCCAAAGCCTCCGTATATACCTGCGATTTGAGCTACGATTATGTTAAAATCAACGCGGAATATACTACTTAGCTCAATTTTTTGGCTAACGGCTGGCGCAGCTTTGCCTGTGCAAAAACTTAGTGTTTTGGATTCTATTCCACATCCGCAAACTCGTTTTACGCAGGGGCTTTTTTTTGATGGCGGTGAATTGTGGGAGTCAACGGGTTTGGAAGGCAAATCTAAAATTTACAGGATGAATAAAAAAGGTGAAACCTTTGATTCCATAGCTATGCCGGGCAGTCATTTTGGAGAGGGCATCGCAAAAATTGGCAATAAAATGCTTTGGCTAACCTGGCATTCCCATTTGGGCTTTATTTTATCTGCAAGTCCTTTGCAGTTTTTAGGCACTTTTAAAATTGATAGCGAGGGCTGGGGTTTAACTGTTTGGAGAGGCAACTGGCTTATGAGCAATGGCAGTTCTTCGCTTTTGGAGCTTTCGCCAAAAGACATGAGCCTAACTAACAAAATAAAGACTCCTATTGCTTTATTGAACGAATTGGAAGCAGTTGGCGATACCCTTTACGCCAATGTGTGGCATAGCGATTCCATTGCCGTTATTTTATTGCCAAGCGGTAGTGTTGTGAAATGGCTGGATTTTTCGGAGCAGGCGAAAAGCATAAGGAAAAAGCACCCACAGGCGGAAGTGCTGAATGGAATAGCTTTTGATGGCAAGAATTTGTGGATCACTGGCAAGAACTGGCCTTGGGTTTATAGGGTGGCAAGTAAACATTACTAAATTACCCAGTAATAGGAGATATAATATATGCAAATTCTGAAAATCCTGCCTGTCCTGTTTATTCTGGTACAGACATTTTCCTGTTCCTCCAATACCCACAGTGGTTCTACAACGGAGAGATGCAAGGCGCAATTCAATGCGGCAGAGGCTAAATATAAAGCTGGCAAGTACTGGAGGGTGAAAGACGATTTGAATGAAATTTTGCAAAACTGCACTGGAACAGGTGTTATGGAAGAAACGCATTTTATGCTTGCCGAAACTCATTTTCATCTTGAAGAGTGGATAGAGGCTCGCGAAGAATATGGTAGTTTTGTAAACTTTTTTCCTGGCTCGCCTTATTCTGAAACCGCAGCATATCGCAAAGCGGTATCGGCTTATAACTTATCTTACAAAGATTCGCGAGACCAGTCAAATACAAGCTTTGCAATAAGAGATTTTAACCGCTTTGGAGCAGACTTCCCAAATTCTGTCTTGCTGGATTCTGCCTTTATGTATTTAGACAGTTTGAATAACAGAGTGGCAGAAAATGATTTTCAAATAGCACGGCTTTATTCCAGAATGAGAGAACCGGGTGCAGCTGCAATCTATTTGAAGGAATTTTTAGATGAATTTCCAAAAAGCCCTAGGCAAAAAGAGGTTATTGTGCTGCTTATAAGCAGCTATATTGATATGAAGGAATTTTCGGCGGCAAAATTTTATTTGGAACGTTTGCGCAATATTTATAGCACAGATGAAAAGATGCTTGCCTCTGCCAAAAGATTGGAAGGGCGAATTGCAACCGCTGAAAAATCTTTGGAAAGGAATCTGGAAAAGGAACGCAGGCAAAAACTCCAGCAAAAAAATGATGACAGCTGATAAACCAAACGCACAACCACGCAAACGAAGGTGGCTGGGTGTTATTAGCCACTGCTGTGGCGTGTATTCAAGGGTTTATTTAACTGCTCGCGGTGAGTGGGCGGGCAACTGTTCAAGATGCGCAAAGAGAATTGTCTTGTGATTTTTCTGCAAACTCCTCAAAATCTTTAAACGCATAATCAGGTTTATGTTCCAAAAGCTCGCTGGATTTGCCAAAGCCGCTCAGAATAATCGCCACTTTCACGCCAGCCGCTCGCGCTGCGCCAATATCCGGTACATCGTCTCCAACCATCATTGTTTCGTTCAAGTTCCATTTAGAGTCTTCAATTATTTTTAAAATTCCGCTTGGGTCTGGTTTTCTTTCGGGGGCTGTATCTCCGCCAAGAATGCAGGTGAAATGGCGTTCCAAATTGAATTTGCCCAAAATTTTAAGAGTTTGCTCTATGGGTTTATTTGTGAGTATGGCAACTTTGCCCGAATTTTTTTCCAAAAAATCCAAAACGCCCGGATATGGTTTTGCATTTTCTGTGCAACAATCCTTGTAGAATTTTGAGAATAGTTCAAAAACCTCTTCAAATTTACTTTGCCTATCACCCAGACTTTTCATAACAAAACTCATGGAACCATTCCCGACAAAAGTTTTCACCATTTCTTTGCTGTAAATTGGAAAACCAAGCTCCGAAAGAGCACTGTTTATGGCATTGCCCAAATCTTCAACAGTATCCATCAAAGTGCCGTCAAGGTCAAGGATATAGTTCATAATGTTTTCACCACCAAAACCAAAAATATAAAAAAGAATTGAGAGAGCCAAGTCCACTTATCGCTTAAAATGGTTTTAATTATTTGCGCCTCACATAAGCCAATTTGCGGAGCTGGCTGCATCTCTTTTAAAAAGGAATTTTCTTTAAATGCGAGCAGCAGCAAAAATACAAGATAAACAAGGCAAAAACCCAAGCAAATTTCAGAGAACCCCGAATACAAAATGGCAAAAGAAACTCCTGCCAACCAATTAGACAAATAAAGCGGATGTTTAAAAAAAGAATAAGGCCCGCTTTTAACAATTTGCGGAGCGCAAAGCTCGCTCCCGCGGCTGTGCAAACCTATGTGCATTCTTGCCCAAACTCTTAAAGAAGCAGAAATAACAAATATGGGAAGAGCAAGCATTTCAAATTTTTGTGTTGAAGGAGAGAGCAAAAGCAAAAACGCTAACCCAGCTGAAATAAAACCTCTATATCTATATAAATTTTCAAGCATCGTATTTTTTTATATAATAGTTCATTTGCCTGCTCATAGCATTGTCCCAAGTTCCATACAAATCGGCTACTCTGCGGGCATCTCTGGAATATTTGCTCAAATCTATGGACTTTGCGGATTTTACCATCTCTACAAACGATTCCACAGATTTTGTTTTATAAATCAGATGGTTCTCAAGTTTTTGCAAAAGCTCAAAGGCTGCACCCATGTCTGGGCCAATCACCGGCATACCCATTGCCATTGCTTCTAAAATACTAAGACCGAATGTTTCGTTGGGAGAGGTGGCTAAAAGTATATGGTGGTCGCGAAATTCATTTTCAATAATTAGCTTGTCTTGAATATAACCCAAATAGCGGAATTGCGGGTGCTTGAATTTCTCAAAGAAACCCATTTCTGCACCGTGCCCCATAACGGTGATATGAATTTGCGGGTCTTGCAAGAGCTTTGGAATTCCTTCTATCAGCAAAAAAACATCCTTGTCGTTTTGCAATCTGCCTGCATAAATAAGGCGGAGAGGTTCGTTTTCCAAACGCTCTCTCACTTTATACGCGTCAAAAAACGAGTCCGGTGCGCCAAAAGGGAATTCCACAATATTGCTAAGTCCATTTTCTTCTAGCAATAATCTTGCGAATTTAGATGAAACTATAAGATCATCGTAGTTTTTGAATTGCTTGTAAAAATTCTTATCCAATATCTTATATGCAATTTTTTTGATAAAACTGAAAACTCCTTTTTCTGCCCAAGGTTTTATGTAGCACACCAGGGGATGCGTATGGTGAAAAAAATTCAGCGGGTTGGGAAGTTTTTTCCATCTCCTGAGCCTTGTGAAAACAAGGGATGTCCACCAAGGGTCTCCAACTTCGATAACTGCATCCGGGTAATCTTTTAAAAATTTGAGCAAAGGCCGCAAATTAAACATAAACTTGTAGCCATTTGGATTTTTTTGCGCTTTTATTCCTTTTAGCCTCCAATATGTGATATTTTGCTCCAACTGAATTTTTTCAGTTTTATCTGCGGGGCCAACTACCATATAACTGTGCTCTGGATGTTTTTTAAACCAATCCATTTTAGCGCGGTGGTAGGTTCTAATACCTCCGGCATAAGGGTTATAGAATGTGTTTACGTCTATGAAGAACATAATTAGTTGGAATATAGTAAATCTTCGTTTGCTATATTACAAAAAAATGAATCTCCTCTCCGTTTTCCTCGCTTCGCTCTGGCGGTTTGGCTACTTGCTTGATTCTAAAACGCGGCTTGCGCCTAGAAAAAAAACTTATTTCAAAACTCCGCTCATAGGCGTTGGCAGCTTGCTCGCAGGTGGGGCGGGAAAAACACCATACACAGCTTTTTTGGCAAAAGAGTTGAGAGAGCGAGGTTTTAAACTCGCTATTCTGTGCAAAAACACAGGAGACGAAAATTTGTGGTTTGAGAAAAAAGGTTTTGAAGTTTTTACCGGTAATCGCTTTGAGCTTTGCAAAAAACTAGATGGCAAATATGATGCTTTAATCAGCGATGACGGCTTGGAAGACCGCAGACTTAGCCACGCATTTTGGGTTTGCCTAACTTGGGGAGAAAGAGCAGAAAATTTATTTGATATTATTCCCTGCGGAAATTGCCGCAGCCTTTGGAGAGACCATCCAGAAATTGCCTGCATAAAAAAATGCGCAATGGAATGGGAAGAAAATGCAAAAACAGCCGACTTGATTTTTAAAATGGAAAAACCAAAAAATTATTGCGGCGAAATTTTGCCGGAAAATTCGGAGATAATAGCCCTTGCAGGCATAGCGCGTCCACACAGATTTTTTGAAGGCTTGCAAAAAAAATATTCCATCGCAAAAAAAATAAAATGCAAAGACCATTCAAAAAATATTCAAAAAATAGCGGTGCAGGTTTTGAAACAAGGCTTGCCTGTGGTTATAACTGAAAAAGATTCCGTTAAGCTAAATTTACAAAACAAGAATATATTTGTGGCGGAGTTAAAAATTTAATATGCCATCTCTATATATTCACGTTCCATTCTGTGCTTCTATATGTGGCTACTGCGATTTTTGCGCAATGCCTGTACCGGAGAGGCTGCACAGCGAGTATGTGGATTTGGTTTTAAGGGAACTGGAATTGAGAGCAAATGATGAATTTGAGACTGTATATTTAGGAGGAGGCTCGCCTTCTGTTTTGAGCTCGGCAAATTTGCGGAAATTGCTTGCGGGCTTGCAAAAAGGCAAATTCAAAGAGTTTTCAATGGAATGGAACCCGGAGCAGGTTTGTGAAGAAAAAATAAATATAGCCTTGGAGTTTGGAATAAATCGCTTTAGCCTTGGAATTCAAAGTTTGAATGATAATTTACTGAAAATGCTTGGAAGGCAGCACACGGCAAAAACCGCTTTGGAGGCTTTTGAAAAGCTAAATTCCGCTTTTGGCACGGGAAACTGCGATTTGATGTTTTGCCTGCCAAACCAAAGCACAGAAAACTTTTTGAGCGATGTTAAAACATTGGCTAGCCTTGGGGCAAAACACATAAGTTTTTATGGACTCACCCTGGAAAAAGGGAAAAAATTCCCACCCCAGCCAGAAGATCTATACCCCGAAATGTATTTAAAAGCAGCAGAAATTTTAAGCGAAGCCAAGTTGGATAGATATGAAGTCTCTAATTTTGCCTTGCCTGGCCATGAGAGCAAGCATAATCAAGTTTACTGGAAAAGGGGTTCTTACTTAGGTATAGGCCCTTCGGCTCACAGTTATTTGAATGGGATTCGCAGCTATGTTAAAGGGAAATATGTTCCTTGGAAAAAGTGGGTTATGGAGGGTTGCCCGCAAAGCGGTTTAACAGAAGACATTCCAAGTGCGGAAGGCAGGGAAATAGAAGCAATTTGGTTAGCTTTGAGAACAAGAGAAGGTTTGTCTCTAAAAGGCTATGAGCGAGAGTTTGGAAAAAAAGTTGAATTGAAAAAAACAAAGCCCTTTATGGAAAAAAAATGGCTTGAATTAGACAAAGGTTATATTAGGCTGAATGATGAAGGTTGGCTATGGCTTGACAGAATTTTTCTATATTTCTTTCCATGAGTGAAGATAATCAGGAAATGCGTCGTAGACTGATGGTTCTTTTTAAGAACCAAAGCGAAATGGTAGATGCCTATATTGCAAAATTTGGCACGGACATAAATATGAAAAATATGCAGGCTATAAGAGCTGAATTCCCCGGCGTTGGCGATGCCATTCCCGCGGCGGCACCGGCTGCAGAGACCACTGAGATGGAGCCTGCTCCACAAAATACAATGGATATGGTTTTCAAATTCAATGAAAAATCCCTTACAACCCCGCAAGGCGACCCGACTTTGGAATCTCCGCTTTATCCTAGAATTGTGGATTGCCCGGTTTGCAAAAAATGGGGCATAAATTCGCAGGAATTAAGGGCAAAATCGCTTTCTACTCTAAGCGATCCTTTTCTCGCCCCAGTTTATGCTTCAACTGGCAAATTCCAAAGTATCAATTATCTGCTTGCCGGTGTTACAATATGCCACGGCTGCTACCTTGCAAGCCCAGATAGAAAAGATTTTGTGCTTTACAACAGAACCACAAGGCAAAATCAAGAGAGCCAGCTTCCGCCCCAAGTGATTAGGGAGATGAAAGAAACAATTGAGAAACGAAAGGCTTTTTTCGAGAAAACTGGAATTGGCGAGGAGTTGTTTAAAATTCCAAGAAGCTATGCCGCTGCCATAGTTGCATATCAGTTTGCAGACATAAGGGCAGAAATCGAGGGCAACGCAAAAGTTTTGGGTGCATATTACAAAAGGGGCAATTACTGGACCCGCATAGCACTTCTTTGCAGGCAAGCTGGAATGGACGATAGAAGGGCGCTTTCAATAGCTGCTGACCATTTCAAAAATGCATTTATGCTATCTGATTTTCCAAAGCCAGAGCTTGAATTCCAAACCATATATATTCTATTTAACATCTTTATGTATTTTGACAAACAAAAAGATGCTCGCGATTATCTCACCGTTTTGGATAAAACACGTCAGGAATTGGAAAAGAAAGAAGCTCCACCCGAAGTTCAGGCGGCTGCAAGAAAGTGGCTGGAAATGGGCAAGAACCGCTGGGACGATAGGGATAATCCCAACTTCTGGAAAACCCCAGGCCTATGAATCTTTGCTACTATGCAATGGGTTCTTGCAAGGCAGAGTGTTATGAATTGGAAAGTTTTAATCTTTTTGAAGCAGGAATTGCAAGCTTAGAAGAGATTGAGACTGAAAAAGATTCAGAGGTTAGGTTTAAATTTTACACCTCTTCAAAAGAGGAGCTGGACCGCATAGTTGCAGAGTTTCCTCATTTAAATTTTGAATGCGGCGAAGAAGAGGCAAAAGACTGGGATTTGTGGTGGCGAGAGAGGCAAACCCCAGTAAAAGTTAGCGAGAGCCTTTGGGTGCGGCCTCCTTGGATAGATTTTTCTGCACCGAATTCTGGAGATATAGTCTTAGAGCTGGAAGCAAAAACGGCCTTTGGCACGGGTGAGCATAGCAGTACGGCTTTGGCGGTACAACTTATGGAAAGCGTGGATTTTAAAGAAAAAAGTGTGTTAGATATTGGAACTGGTACCGGAATCCTATCTTTGTTCGCCTTGAAAAAAGGAGCAAAGTTTGTTGTTCAAACCGAGCTTGACCCTTTAACTATCTCATGTCTTGTTGAAAATTTTGAGCAAAACGGAGAAGGCAGCCCAAATGCAATTTTAGGACTTTTGGATTCCTTTAACGATAAGACTAAGTTCAATATAATAGTTTGCAATTTACTCCGCACCGAAGTTTTGCCATTAGGATCCGATATTGAGCGGCTTTTAGCAAAAAACGGCGAATTTATTTTAAGCGGGCAATTGGAAGCCGAAAAACACTTTATTTTGGATTGGTTTAAAGAAGCTGGATTTACAGTTTGCAGAGAGCTAATTTGCGATGAATGGTGGGCGGTAATTTCTAGATTCTCATTGAGGTAAAATATGTCTTTAAAATGGAAAATATTTTGGATCGCTTCCTTGGCTTTGGTGATATTTTTCCAAGCTTGCGGAATGCATAGCTGGGAAGAGCTAATAGTTAGTACCACCGACGAAAAGAGAATGGGGCGCGAATTCGACAGCCTTGTTAGAATTGGGCACAAGGATGTTATTAGTGCTGGTGAAAAACTTTTTATCCCAAGCACCGATGCAGAAACCGCGCTTTATAACTTTTACCTAGATAAAGGAAAGGAAATTGTAAATGCAATAGATAAAAAAGATTTTGATGCTCTTTTAACAAGAGAAAGACTATGCCGCAATAATCCAAACAATCAAAATGAAAGAGTAGCTTGCAATAAAAATAATTTCTTTGAATTTAAAATTATAACCAGCAAAACATTAAATGCCTTTGCGGTTCCTGGCGGTTATGTTTATTTTTACACGGCAATACTGAAAAATTTCCAAAGCGAATCTGAGCTTATGGGTGTTCTTGGGCACGAAGTTGGGCACGTGGTGTTGCACCACAGCAGAGAATCAATGGTTAAATCTGCTGGTGCCTCTGCTCTTATAAACATATTTTTGGGAGATGGCATAGCCGGACTTATTGGTTTGCTAGGTGCTAATTTCTGGCTTATGGGAAATAGCCGCGAAAACGAAGCCGAAGCCGATGTTATGGGTTTTAAATATACAGACAAAATAGGAATATCTTCGAGAGGCTTGGGAGCTTTTTTTTGCAGAGGGCTTAAAAGCTGCGATGCTAATGCGGCAGAGCTGGAATGTAACTCGAAAGAAGAGTCGTCTGCTTTGGATGTATTCAGCACACATCCTCCATCTTGCGATAGGGTGAACAGTAACACGAAAAGAATGAAAGAGGTGAATCAAAATCTTCCAGAGAACAGAAGTGTCCCTTCTTTTACAGAACTTGTAAAAGCGGCAGGAATTTGAAACTTTACTTTGATTCAAACTGCCCACTTTGCCGCTCATTCGCCAAACTCTTGCAAAAGCATTTGAGCGGCCAAGTGGATGTTATTCCCTTTCCGCAAGGCGAACAAGCCAAGGATTTTAAGCTGGAACTTTTAAACGGCGAATTTTTGTACGGCAAGGAAGCAATAAATGCCTTGGAAAAAGAAGTTCCAAAAATAAAGGATTTTTTCTGGATGCTTCCTGATTCTTACAGGGGAAAAGCACTGCACAAAACTTATGCCTTTGCTAAGTTTTTGCGCTTGATTTTTTTTAGAAAAAAATGTGGTGAGTGCGGTTAATTTTCTATATTTATCACTATGAAAAAGTTCCTTAAAATACTCGCAGTTCTGGTGGCTCTCTTTGTTGTTGTTCTTGTTGCCGCATTTTTTGTGGTTAAGAGCAAATTTCCTCCCGAAAAAATTCAAGCCCTTGTTGAAAAACAAGCGAGCGATATTTTAAAGCGAGAGGTTACAGTTGGCGGAGCCGGCTTTAATTTGCTGCCGCTTGGAGTTCAAATAAAGAACCTGAAAATAGCAAATAACCCGGGCAATGGATTCAGCAATGAACCCCTTGTGGATTTGCCGCTTGCAGTGGTGAGGATAGATTTAGCAAAACTCCTGCTTTTTCAAGTAGCTATAGATAAAATTTCCATTGAGAATTTAACCCTGCTTTACGAAGTTATGCCAGATGGCAGAACCTCAATAGATGGCTTAGGCGGAAAGCCAGATACCACGGTTACGGTTAAAGACACGGCAAAACTTGATTTATCAACAATTGAATTGCCAGGATCTTTTGCCTTGAATTCCTTTGAAATAAAAAATGCCAAGGTTATTTTCAATGACCGCTTGCAAAAGAGAAAAGCTATTTTGGGCAGCATAAATTTAAACACACGCCTTTCTCTTAACAAAACTCTTGAAAACATCAAAACCTCAACAGCTTTAACCTTAAAAGAAATTTCTATGGAAGATGCTGGACTTGGGGTTCGCAAGGGTGGTATAAGCGTATTCTTAAATGCAGATGTAAATGCAAATGCACGCGTTCAGCACTTAGACATTCAAAAATTCTCCGCAGGTTTGCAGTCTATAAAAATAAATGCAAGCGGCACCATAAACAGATTTATGGAAGATATAAAAGTTGTGGATTTAAAAGTTGAGTCGAATCAAATAAATTTGGCAGAACTTATAAAAGAAATACCTGCTGGGATAAATCCTGAAATTTCAAAAGTAAGTGCAGGTGGAACAGCATCTTTCAATGCTGAGGTTAAGGGAACAATAACTCCAGATAAAATTCCTCCAGTTAGAGGAAATTTGGTTTTGAGCGATATTGCCGTTAGCCACAGCGATTTGCCAGCAGGAGTGAGCTCCTTAACAGGTAATATAGCTTTCACAGAAAACACGGTGAGCATAAAACCCTTTTCATTCCAGCTTGCCGGGCAGCCAACAAGCGTTTTATTGGAAGCGAGCAACTTGCTGTCTCCTCAACCAAGTTTAAACAATTTGTCGGTAAATACAAAACTAGATTTGGGTGCTTTGTTTGCGCTGGCAAGCAAACTTGTTTCCATTCAAGAAGTTAGCTCGCTTGCAGGCAGGATAGAAGCAACTCTTGGCGCAAAGGGCATTATAGATCCGGCTAACCCACAAAAACTTTCCGTTAATGGCAATGCAAATTTGCAAAACATAGTTGCAAAAACCGCATTAATCCCAGATGCAGTTTCTGTGAATGGTGCGGTTAAATTTTCAAATACGGAAATTTCTGTTGAACCGGTTGTGCAAATTGGAAAATCAGACGTAAAAGTAAAGGCTGTTGTAACAGATTATCTGGCAATGGTAATGCCTAGGCTTGCGGCAGGCAAAAAAACAAATGTAAATGTAAATGTCAGCTCCTCTAATTTAGAATTAGACCGTTTGATTCCTCCCACCGATGCTACAAAACCAAAAGAAGATGAAATCCCAATGGAAATTTATCCTGAGCTTCCAGACATAGTGGCAAACGTAAATGTCAATTTGGCAAACACGGTATTTCGCTACTTAACTCTTTCCGATTTCAATTTGGGAGTTAATTTTGCAAACAACAAGGCAAATATAACTGGCAGAGGGCGTTTATACACAGGCGGCTTCAATACAAATGTAGCGGTAGATTTGAGCAATAGAAAATCTGCGAATGTGAAACTTGCATTAAACGTAGATAAAGTTGAAGCAAATGATTTTATCACCAATGGAAGAAAGAATATTTCTGGAGAATCTGAAATTGCAAAGCAAATTCGAAATTTAGACAACACCGTTTTTGGAAAAGTCAGCATGAAACTAGATGTTAGCACCAAAGGTTTGCCGCAAAACTTTGTGGATAATTTAACCGGCCCTATTTCCGTGCAAATTACAAACGGAAGTTTAAGAGGTTCAAAAATACTGGGAAATGTTGGTGAAGGCCTTTCAAAATTTGAAATTGCTGGAAAAAAAGTTTTGAATTCTCCGGTGAACAGCAAAGGAGATATGAACTTCGATGACTTAAAAGCGGAATTTGAGGCGAAAAACGGTCAACTTCTGGTTAAAGATTTTGACATAAACGCCAGGTCTTTCGGTTTACTCGCCTTCACGGGCGCGGTTGGCTTTAACGGAGATTTGAATTTGAACCTGCAAAATACTCTGAGCCCCTCAATAAGCTCTAATTTGAACAACTTGACAAAAGCAAGCCCCGTTTCGCTTTATCAAAAAGATTCTAAAGGAAATGCGATTTTATTCTTTAAAATTGGCGGCACACTTGCAGACCCAAAAGTCACGCTTGATGCGAGCAAAAACAGCAACCCCGTTGGCGAGCTTAAAGATATGGCAAAAGCAAAGCTAAACGAGGCAAAAGACAAAGCTACGGCAAAGCTGAACGAAGAAAAAGCTAAATTAGACGCAAAGAAAAAAGAACTTGAAGACAAAGCAAAAGCTGAGGCAGACAGAATAAAAGCCGAAGCCGAAGCTAAAAAGAAAGAAGCCGAGGCTCAAGCAAAATCAAAAGCAAAAGATGCCTTAACAGACAAAGCCAAAGGCGCGCTGAAAGGGTTTAAGAAGTGATTTTGCCTTTTAGGTTGGATTAATCGGCGATTCCAAGAATCAGCCGTAAACCGCCACCTATCGACGACTTTTTATTCTGAATCAAACCATCTCCGTGTGCTTCCAAGCGGAAAATCAAGTTGCTAGTGCGCCCCATAAAATATCCCGCTGCGCACTCAACCTGCAAACCATAATCAGATTTAGTTTCATCATCCAAAGGTTTTAGGGAAGATGTTGCAAAACCTGCACCGGCACCAATATAGAAAGCACTGTTTTTATCTGAAAAAGGATACATTATGCGAATACCAAATTCGTTTATGCTATTACCGCTTCCGCCAAAACCTAAATTCCAAATGGCTTCTCCAATAAAGGTTCTGTTATCCAATATATACCTCAAACCCAAATTATATAAATTCTTAAAATCCTTGTAGTAGGAATAACCTACGTTAAGTCCGTAATAAGTGGAAACTCTCTTTTTCGTCAGGCTTTTAGCATCAGCATTTGTAACATCGTAAATGGTTTCGGTTGCCGTAAATTTTGGGTCTTGCAAAGAATTTCCAACTTGCCCTAAAATGGGATGCAAGTCATCTGGCGAACTGGCTTTGTAACTTCTTTTGAAAACGTAGTTGTTTGAACTCAAATCCATAAGGCGTGCGTTCACCTGCACGGTTTCTCCGAGGCGCGTTAGCGTTGTTTGCAACAGATATAAGCAACCTTGGTTTCTTGCCCAGTTTACTTGGCGACCCACATCATCGGTCACGGCAACGGAATCTGCTGCAAGAGGCATAACCAATTGTCTAGAATATAATTGCGTTTCCATTTTGCCTTGCAGTACTTTGGCAGAGGATTTGCCAAAATCAGCGTTTAGCCCGAACACCTCAAAATCTGGTGCACATATTTTTTCTGCCCCAAATGCAGATGCCGCGAAAACAGCAAAAAACAAAATGGCATAAGAGATTTGTAACTTTTTCATAAGGCCTCCTGTGGTTAATCCCACGTGCTTTCTGGTTCTTTCGTTGCGGGTTGCGGAACATTATCCCATACGGAAGGTGTATCAAAACCGCTACCTGTAAATTTCACTGCTGTTCCGGTGATGGAATAGCAATCTCGCATATATATCCATATAAAATAAAAAACAAATGTGCTAGATGTAAGCCTAACTTGAAAATCAATAACCGCATCTCCACCCATTTCCTTTGCCTGCTCCAAAACCTTGTTTTCCATACTCTTAAAATTGAGGATTCCACAACTCTCGGTTTCTACCTTTCCCATAATTTTGTGGGTTGGAACGGCAGCTACTTTAGTTGAAACCAAGGGAAAGTTGCGTGAACTTGTACAGGAAATCAACAAAAAACAAGCCAAAATTGACACAATAAGTTTCATGGCACTTTCCTCATTTTAACTGGGGTTCCTGAAACAGTTAAACATGAACGGCTGAATAACCACGGGAAAAATGTATAAGAATGCTTGAATTCAGCATCTATCAGGGCATCTGCATTGTTCTCTTCCAGTACCTTGGACAACAAGCTCTCCTCAACGGGAGGAGTTCCAAACCATATAAAGTAAAAAAACAACATCGTATAACAATCTTTGCCTTCAACTGGCGCTCCTATAGCGGCATAATTCCTATTAATTTTATCTGCTTGGTCAGAAACTATCGTAAAAGACGGTACGCCACCCATGGATGAAGAGCATGAGCACAAAAAATATGCATATAACATGGTTGCAATAAATTTTGAAAATTTACTGAGCATACAGTAAACATAGTAAATCACATTTCATTCTTAATCACCTCCAATAGCCTCATTATATCTTTAGGATACACCTCTCCAATATTGCCAATCCGGAAAGTATCTGCTTGCGAAATTTTTCCCGGATATAATACAAAACCGAGCTTTTTCATAGTTTTATAAAAATTGCCAAAGATGAAATTTGGATTTGGATATAAAAAAGAGGTGATTATTGGAGATTGCAATCCTTTTGGCAAAAGAGGTTTAAAGCCAAGTTCTTTCATTCCATTAACCAATAACTGCTGGTTTTTGCAGTATCTTTTATAGCGAGCCTCTATGCCGCCTTCCGCTTCCAATTCATCCAAGGCTTGGTAAAATGCCCTTACTATATGTGTGGGGGAAGTATAGCGCCATTTCCCTGACTTGTCCATTTCCTTCCACTGATCATATAAATCTAAGCATAAGGAGCGGGCATTGCCCTTGCATTTTAGCAATTCCTCTTTTTTGGCAATAACAAAAGCAAAGCCGGGAACTCCCTGAATGCACTTGTTTGAAGAGCTAATCAAAAAATCTATATCGTAGTCTGCCATATCAAGCGGCATTCCTCCAAAAGAACTCATGGCATCTAAAATGAAAACATTGCCGTGTTCTCTGGTTACTTCGGCAATTTCTGAAAGCGGATTGAGCATACCGGTTGTGGTTTCGCAATGAACCAATGCCGTGTGCGTTATGTCTGGATTTTCACCGAGAATTTTTGATAGAATTTCCGGCTTGGGAGCTTCGGTTTCCAAACAGGAATATGCCATATAGTTAAGTTTCAATGCTTTTGCCATTTTCACCATTCGGTCGCCATAGGCACCGTTGGTTATAATTAACAGCCTGCCATTTTTCGGCACAACAGAACCTATGGTAGCTTCAACCGAAAAAGAACCGCTGCCTTGCATCAACACAACGGTATAGTCTTCGGCTTTTTTCGATGCCAGTGCTACTAAGCGATGACGAATATTTTGAACAATATCCTCATTATAATCTGCGTCCCATGTACACCAGTCCCTGAGCAATGCGTTCCGCACAGATTTTGAAGTTGATAGCGGACCTGGTGTTAAAAGCAAATATGGATTATCAGGGATAAATTCGTACATATAACTAAACTCCTTCTTTTTGATTAAGTGATTTTATCAAAGCGGGCAATGCACTGATATCTTCAATCACATAGTCCGCTCCAGCTTCAATATACTTTTGCCTTGAGATTTCTTCATCTCCATTCAAAGCGAGCATACTGGAACCTTTCAATACGCCCACGCATAAACATCCTGCATTTTTTCCCTCTTGCATATCAGCTTCGGTATCGCCAATTTTTAGCGCATTATGTATGGATTCTATGCCGAGTTTTTCCAGATTGCGCCAAAGCATATACGGGTATGGTCGCCCCACCCCCCCTGTTTCGTCTGGGCAAACTATGCAATCCGGCGAATAACCCTTTTCGTTTGCGAGTGGCACAACCACATCCATCATCGCTTGGGTGTAGCCAGTGGTAGAACCTATGGCTATGCTCATTTTCCGAATATGAGCAACCGCTTCAATAACTCCGGGCAAAGGATCGGTGTGCTTGGCTAATACTTCAAAAAGGGCTGGCTCAAAGCGGGCATAGATTTGCCCAACCTCTTCTTGCGTATAAGAACGCCCCATATTTTCCAGCATTTTTTCAATATGCTTTCTCTTAGGAAGTCCCATTGGAATACGGGTTTCTTTTTCACTAGTTTTTATGCCAAAAGCTTCAAAAGCGGCAATAAAAGCGTTTACCGGAGCAAAGCATCCATAATCCACCGTTGTTCCCGCCCAATCCAGAATAATTGCATCTATCCTGCTCATCTAAGTTTTCTCCTTTATTATGTGATACAACATCCGCACAGCAACATTTATTATGAGTATCAACAAACTCATCGCAGCTGCCTGGCTTATGTCTCCAGATTCTTCCATGTGGGTAATTGCTATTGCGGATATTTTGAAATTTGCGCTATACAAAAAAACAATTGCCGAAACAGTTACCATTGAATTGACAAAATAATACATTGCTATTTCTGCAATGGCATGAGTGGATAATGGAACGCTCACGCGAAAAAAAGTTTGCCAGCGAGGAATGTTCATGCTTTCTGCCACCATTTCAAATTCTCTGTCAAGTTTTTTTAAAGCTCCCGTTGCCGTTAAATAAGGAACGGAAAAATAGTGAATAATATTTGAGAGCACGAGTATTATAATGGTGCCGTAAATAAAATTCAAGGGATTATTTTGCGAATTGAAGAAAAATATAAAAGAGACTCCAATAACCATGCCGGGCACAGCAAGGGGCAAAAGCGAGAGCAATTTGCCATATTTTGTTAAAACTCCAAACCCTCCGACTTTTTCCATCATATATGCATATACAAAAACAAAGATTGAACCAAAAACGGCAGTAGCAGCACTCATCAATACGGAGTTAAAGAAGCAGCCAATGCCTCCTTTTGATTGGTTAAAGATAAAATGCTTCAAGGTAAGGCCGAGGTCATAAGGATAGTAAGTTGTGAAGGCACCTATAAAAAGCGAGACTATCAAAAATATAAAGAACAGAGATATAAGCCCGCAAAACAGAAAAAATATTGTATCGCGAACATGGTTTTTATTAATTGTGAGAGGGATTGTTTTTGCATTGAGCGTGCTGGTATTTTTATTAGACACAAAACGCCCTGTGATAAATGAAATAACAGCGGGAATGAGCAGCAAAGTACCCACCACAGCCCCCATATTCATATTGAACTGCCCAGCGATTTGCTTGTAAATATCGGTTGCAAGCACATTATAGCTTCCACCTATAACTTTTGGCGCACCAAAATCGGTAAATGCAAGGGTGAAGCAAACAAAAATGGTATTCACAACTGTATATTTCATTTCTGGCAGCGTCACATGCAAAAATTGCCGCAAAGGCTTTACCCCCATAACCTCGCAGGCTTCGTACAATCTGCCATCCACATATTCAAGAGCAACGAGAAATAGCAAAAAAGCCTGTGGAAAGGTGTAAATAATTTCAGAAATTATAATGCCGTTGCGCCCATAAAGCGAAATATCAAAACCGAGGCGGGTAATAATGCCCTGCCTTCCAAAGATATACACCAAGCCAAGCGCATGGACTACTGTTGGAATGAAAATGGGAACCAAAGCAATATATTTGAAAAAACTCTTTCCAAAAATGGCAGTGCGAGTTATGGCATAAGCGTAAAGAAAACCGAGTGCGGTGCTAAAAATTGTTGTTACAAACGATATATGAATGGTATTCCAAACCGAAATGCTAAGTGATGGATTGCCAAAATAGCTTTTATAGTTCTCAATCCCTGCAAAGGCACCGGTCTCTCCGGTAAAGGCTTTTGAAAAAAGTGTTCCGAGCGGAAAAACAAATGCTACTGTAAAGATAACAAGGACAAGCAACAGCACGCAAAATTGCGCTATATTAAAGCGAACGATGTTTCGTTTTATTGAATATATGGTTGCCATAGCGACAGTCGTTTTAATTAAATATAACTTTTTGATGTTAAGATTTGGTGAAGACTTGGTGAAGTTTTAAACTCTCTTCCAGTTTGAATTTAGGCTCCCACCCCGTATGGGCTTTTATTTTTTCAAAACTGCCTATGATAATTCTATTATCAAGTGGGCGAACTCTTTTGGGGTCTGTTTCTGTTATCACTTGAACATTAAAAATTTTAGCAAGCAAATCAACCACATCTTTCAAAGAATGCCCTTTGCCACTGCACACATTGTAAAGCTCACCAGATTTGCCGCTTTCAAGCAGGGCAAAATAAGCATTTACCACATCGCGTACATCTATAAAATCTCTGACAACCGTTATATCCCCTGTTATAAGCTTAATTTCTTTTTGCCCTTGCTTAACGCCTTCTGATATTTGTTTTGCAAAACTCGGTATTGCAAAATCTGTGCGCTGCCTTGTTCCAATATGGTTAAAAGAGCGAGTTAAAACAATATCTAGTTTGTAGGCATCTACATAGCATTTAGAGAGCATTTCCTGGCTAACGCGTGCAACTGCGTAAGGATTTGCGGGGTGCAAAAGAGTATCTTCTTTTAAGGGAATGGCAGATTCTTTTACATTGCCATATTCTTCACTGGAGCCAACGGAGAGAATTCGGCAATTTATTTTATTGTGCCGAACTATTTCGGCTATATTCAAAAATATATTGGTGTTATTCAAAAAACTTTCCAAGGGCATTTCCCAGCTTTTGCCCACACTTGAAAAACTTGCCAGATGTACAATGAAATCTGGGCTAAAAGAAACCATAGCTATTTCCAAAGCCCTATATTCTAAAAGATTCAATTCAACAACATTCAACTTAATATTTTCGAAAGAGTATTCTTTAACTTCCTGTGAAATTTTCAAGTCCAGGCCAAGAACCTCAGTTTTATTGCCAAGTTCGTTCAAGCGTTCCAAAAAATGATACGCCACAAATCCGCCAATGCCGGTTACCAAATACTTTTTCATATCTTGCGTAATATAGAATTATCTACGCAGAATATCTCATAGCATATTCTTCTGGTATTCGCAAAAAGAGCATTGTATCACGTTGAAGTTCCATGCTTTCCACACGCTCCGAAGGCAAATCTATGAAAATTTCAGTATTTGTATTTCCTTTTGGAATGTGGCTATGAATGCGGGTAAACGCCCCCTTAAATTCAAGCTCCCTAACTAAAGCTTTAATATCGTGAGGTTCCCAATGTTCAACTACCTTGATTTTTTCAGGGCGAATACCACGCATAACTTCCCCTTCGTCGTAGAAATTCATCGTACCTATAAAATCTGCAACAAAGCGGGAAGCTGGATTATTGTATATTGTATGAGGATTTGCGACTTGTTCTATCACTGCATTGTTCATCACAATTATCCTATCTGCCATTGTGAGCGCTTCTTCCTGATCGTGAGTTACCATTATTGTTGTAATGCCTATTTTGCGTTGAAGCGTACGTATTTCTGTGCGTAGCTTTGCGCGAACCTTGGCATCTAAAGCAGATAAAGGCTCATCTAGCAAAAGATAAGATGGAGAAAGGGCTATTGCGCGAGCAATGGCCGTTCTCTGTTGCTGCCCACCGGATAGCTGCCTTGGATATTTATTTTGGTGCTCACTCAAATCAACCAGATTCAGCATATCAAGAGCTTTCTTTTTCCTTTCAGCAGGGGTTATTTCTTTTTTCTGTTTTAAGCCAAATAGGATATTTTCCATCACCGTCATATTCGGAAAAAGAGCATAAGACTGAAACACTATTCCAAAATTTCGTTTTGAAGATGGAAGGAATGTGTTATCTCTGCCATCGATGAAAATTTGTCCCGAATCTGCTGTTTCAAGCCCTGCGATTATTCGCAAAAGAGTTGTTTTTCCGCAACCAGAAGGGCCCAGAATGCACACGAGCTCGCCTTGCTCAATATTTATATTAATATTGTTCAATACGGTTTGCGAGCCGAAACGCTTGGTGATGTTTTTAATTTCCAGAAAGCTCATTTTAAAATTTCTCCAGATTATTTGCTCGCAGATTTGCTGTCAAATAATGCCATCCATTTGTTAAGAATGGCATCTCTGTTGCTAGCTGTCCATGCAAAATCGTTGTCTATAAGCTGCTTTACAGGGTCTGAGTTAAAGCCATCGTAATTGCCACCTTTGCCTGTGGAAATAATAGGATAAACCTTTTTGTAAGAGTCCATAGCTTCATCGGAAATTGCCCAGTCCAAGAAAGTTTTTGCCGCAGGATTGATTTCTTTCTTCTTTATGAGAGCATTTGCTTCCATATCCCAACCGGAGCCTTCAATGGGAAATATAGTAACTACTGGAGCGCCTTTTTGTTTTTGGCTTATTCCAGCATAGCCAAAACTCACTCCCACCACGCACTCGCCAGCTGCAGCCATTTTTGCAGGCTTTGAACCGGAATGCACATATTGATTTACATTTTCATGCAACTTTGAAAGATAATCCCAACCAGCCTCTGTATCTTTGCCTTTCAGTTGCAACACGCCAGCAACTGTTAGAAAACCGGTGCCAGATGAATTGGGATTTGACATAACAATATGCCCTTTCAGCCTTGGATCCAACAGATCTTCGTAAGATTTTATATTCGCTGCATCAAGCCCAAGCTTGGCAAATTCCACAGTATTTATTATGAAAGCAGTTTCCCAAGCGGTCATGCCAACCCATGTTGGAACTGGCTTGCTGGATTTAAATTTTGGCAATATTCTTTCAATTCCTGCTGGCGCATAAGGTTCAAGTTGCCCACGTTCATCCAAAACCATCATAGAAGAAGCAGCTGTGCCCCATACTACATCTGCTTGCGGATTGTCTTTTTCTGCTATAAGCCTAGCGGTTATTATGCCAGTTGATTCGCGCACAACATTTACTTTTATATCGGGATATTTTGCATAAAACGATTTCAAATATTCTGTTACAAGCTCATCTTCTAAAGCCGTATAAACAGTTATAGAACCCGCCGTTTGTTTTTCTTCTTTGCAACCGGTTAAAAACAAAATTGCTACAATGAATATGATAAATATATAACGATACATTTTCATACTTTCCTCCTTGTTAAAGTTTATATATAAAAATGTAGATTTTGAATGTTAAGATTCTGCGAAGGTTTGGTAAAGATTTTGTTAGATGTTCACCTTTACTTCTGCACTCGGCTTTGCAACCCTTGCACCGCTAGTCGCTATTATGCGGTATTCGCAACCGGCTTTGCCGCTTGCATCTATGAATTCTTTGTCTTTAACCCCTGGGTTTCCTATTGCTTCCCATTTTGGACCATTTTTGCGTTCCACAGCAAGAGAAGTTACTTCTGGAGCTATTTTCCAAACTATGCTTACTCCCTTATCGGTTGCAGAGGCTTTTACACCCAGTGCTGGTGGAGGTGGAGCAAAATCCAAACTCAGAGGTTCGCCATGAATTGCTCCGGTTATGCCGCCTAGAGGATCTCTTTTTGGCTCTTGCGGAAATTTTGCTGCTCTTTCTTTGCACCAAGCTATAATCTTATTCAATCGATCTTCGTTTAGCCCAACATTTGGAGGCATGGCAAGTTCGCCGTTTGCAACATCTGTTGCAAAATCATCATTTACAAGCATCACAGGCCCATTTCCACAGGCACCGAGGCATTCCACTCTCACTATTGTGAATAGATTATCTTTTGTTGTTTCGCCTGTTTTTATTCCGAGTTTTTTTTCTGCTATTTGAATTATGTTTTCTGCACCCACAACGTGGCAGCATATATTTTGGCAGAATTGCAAAAGAAAACGCCCAGTTGGAGCGTGTTTATACATTGTGTAAAAAGTGGCAACACCCCAAGCATGGGCAGGCGAGCACTCGCACATTTTTGCTGCCCAGCGCACAGATTCTTTGGGAACCCAGCCGAGTTCGCTTTGAATAACCCAAAGGACTTCCAAAAGCGCACCTTGCTTAACCGGGTATTGATTTAACAGAGCCTCTACCCTTTCTGTGATTTTTGCCGAATTTAGCTTGCCAGAAATGTCTTCATGCGTAGGTTGTACTGTCCCGCTTTTATGCCCCCTTTGCAAGTGCAAAGGTTCGCCAATTTCTTCTGGGTTGGGGTTAGATGGCGCAAAGTTTGTGTTAGATACGAACTCTATCATAAGGCATAAGATAGAAAATTGCACCTTGCACTGCTTGCAAAATTATTATTGCATAGCCTAAAAGCAAAGAGGCAAGCAATTGCTCTGAATTTATGGCATAAACGGTTAAAGAAAGCATGCTCCATTCCCTGAGGCCAATGCCGTTAAAAGAAATGGGAATTGTTGTTATTAAAATTGTCACAGGCACAATTGCAAAAACAAAAGCCAAAGGAACAGAAATACCAACAGACTTAAATTGAGCAACCTGCATAAAAATAACCAATACCTGCATAAAAAGCGAGCCAAGCATAGCCGCAAGCAATCGCAAGGGATATTTTTTATACTCCCGTAATTTATCTGCAAAAACCTTAAATTTTCCCATATTAAAAGGGTTAAAGACAACGCAAAAGCAAAAAAACAGCAAAAACAACGTTGCAATAGCCATAAACCAAATTGCCTGTTCTGGTACCTGCTTGGAGAAGAGCAAGGCAAGCCAAAACAGCAAGCATAAAGCCACAAGCCCAAGAAGCCTTGCAACAAAAACAGAAGCTACGCTACCTGTTATTACATTGTGCGCTTTGCCAAGAGCTATGGAACGGTAAGCATCGCCACCAAGCCCGCCTGGAGCGAATAGATTAAAAAAATAACCGGCAAGAGTATATTTGAACAAAGCACCAAATCCCGGTTTTTGTTCTTTTGGAACAATTAAAAGATAATGCCAGCGAAATGCTTGACTTAGAATTACAAACTCGCTTAACAAAAATGCCAGCAAAAACCAAGATATTTTAATAAAACGCAAATTCTCTATTATTTCGTAAATTGGAAATTTCCATAAAATTAAAAGTATGAGAATTGCGCTAATAGCAAGTTTTAACAATAATTTATACGAAAATGGCATTGAACGCATTCAAAGTTTTCTCCGCAGTTTTTTTCCAAGAAAATTGCAAAGCGTAGTTACGCAATTCTTTTGGATCTTGTTTTGAATGCAATGCTCTGTCTATTTGCATTGCAATATCGTCTTCGTTCAGTGGATTAAAATAAAAAGCGAATTCTCCGCCAACCTCTGGCAAGGAAGATGTATTTGAACAAGCCACAGGCGTTCCGCAAGCAAGGCTTTCTAAAACAGGCAACCCAAAACCTTCGTATATAGAAGGAAAAACAAATAAATCTGCCAAGTTATATAAATCTATCAACTCTTCTTGGCTTATGAAACCAGTTTGAACTACGCTATTCTCTATGCCGAGTTCCTTGGCTTTTTGATTGCCGCTAAATATATCAAATGCCTTTCCTGCAAGCACAAGGCAGCAATCATTTTTGCTTTGCATTTTTGCAAAAGCGCTTATGAGCATCTCTACATTTTTGTGAGGAGTTAAGTTTCCAACATATAGCAAAATTTTTTTGTTAGTGGGAATGGAATATTTTTTGTGCAAATATTCAACAGCAGATTTTTCCTTTATAGTAAATTCTTCGCAAACTCCCAAGTGAACAACAGAAATTCTCTCTGGCTTAACCTTGAAAATTTTTATTATGTCTTCTTTTGTATTTTTTGAATCTGCAATAATATGGCAAGCTCTTTTGCAGGCAAACCAATTTAAAAAATAAAAATAAAAATACACTAGCTTGCTTATGCGAGCATATTTTTTATGCGGTAAAAATTTTGGATATACCAAATGAGTTAAATCGTGTATTGTAACCGCAATTTTTCCGCGATAGAACCAAGGAATATTGCTATGCGGTACATGCAAAATATCCGGTTTTGCTTTTTGCAAAAAACTATAAGGAAAAGAAAGCTGCTCCCTTATTCCATATATCGGTGCAGTGTATTTGATTACATTCGGTTTTGAGATTAATGCCGGATCGCCCAAAATTGCAGTATAGTCTATAAACTTCAATAGGTTTCGCAAATAAGCACCTACTCCTGTCCATGTTATCATTCTTGAATCTATAGCAACTTTAATTTTCATTGTTTCTCGCAAATCGTTAGCAAATTCAATTTAAAAGCTATTTTAGGCTTGCCGCGCAAGCAATTCATAAATTTTGAAAGCAACCAAGAAAATGGCTTGAATCCGTGAAAAAAAGAGCGGAAAGAATCTCTGTGAATTATTTTGAATCCACTATCGCTAACCAAGTCATCTACCCTATTTCTGGTTAAAATAAGGGAATGTGAATAATCGCCGTCAAAATAATCTGCTCCCCAGTCTAAATAATCTGGGTGAAACAATAATAACCTTCCCTTGGGTTTTAATATGGCAAAAATTTCGCTTAAAACTTTTAGAGCCTCTTTGTAATCCATAAAATGCTCAAATATATGGCACATAACAACCAAATCAAAAGTTTCCTTTTCAAGTTCCTGTGGGAAAGGCGGGATTTGCGAATTTATTACATTAAACCCATGCTCATTCAACCTGTTGCATAAAATTTTATTAGCCTCTATGCCGGTGTAATTCACTCCTATATCTTTCAAATACTCAGCAAAATCTCCCCTGCCAACTCCAATTTCCAAAACTTTTGGATTTTGCGGCAAACCCTTTAAGGCAGGGCCCGCAAGCGCAGGAATAAGTCTTTTCGCCTGAAATCTAGCAAGTGACCCTGCAGGGCGATTAAGGTAAAAATCGTAGAACAAGCCCAACTCCCAAAAGCAATAAAAGCCCTACTAACCCTATCCACAGAGAAGTTTTAACGCTATCCGAACTATATTGCAATTCCACAATGGATTTTCCCTGAGGAATATCAAGCGCCATAAAAGTGCTAAAGGCTCTGTAAACTTGCGCATCTTTGCCGTTCACCTTTGCCTTCCAATACTTGTGAAAATTTTCAGAGACAAAGAGCAGAGCATTTTGAGAACTTTCAACTTCAAATACCAATTCATCCATTTCTGTGCTTACAACTTTAAGGCTTCCGCTCCCCTCTTGCAATGGTGAAATATTTTTCGCTTCTAATAATAAAGTATTTCTGTAATCAAAATCATTGTCTTTCAATTTTTGGATTATTTTTTCTTGATTTTCCATCGCCTCAAAATTGTAATACAGCCTTGCTCGCCCTAAATCTCCGGGATTTTTTTGAACGCCTGTGCCTCTCTCTCCGTCATAAATTATATAACCCACATTCATTATGTCTATCATAGCCTGGTTTTGCAATTGCTCTTTGAAAACCCTATAAGTTGCTATTTCGTTATCGTGAAAACCAAGAGCATTTCTAAGCCCATAAGAAGCTAGGTTGTTTCCGCCAAGGGCAGGATTTCTAGTTAGGGAAAATATGCGAGGGCGTTCAAAATTGTTTGGGCTATCGGTTTTTATAGCTTGTATAGCAGAATGGTTTGGATTATAATATTGAATGGCAGGTATATTTTGAATATAAGGCAAATTTACAACCGCTAAATCCAAAGCCGCAACTGCCGCCAAAATCATGGCTTTTTTAGCAATATCCATTTTTTCATTTGAAAGCACAAAAAATGCCGTTCCCAAAACAATGGCGCATATAACAAGAGAATTTATGGAAAAAGAAGCAAGCTCACCAGCTTTTGCAAAATTAACCGGCTTAAAATAATCTCCCGAAACAGGTATTAAAAAGAAACTAGCCAAAATCAAAAACGGAATTGCCCAAAGAACCCTATGCAAAACACTCAAAACATTCAATTTTATAAAATAAGCCCCGAACAATAGTATAAATATTGCCACCGGAACTCCATTTAAACTCTCCCAAGCAAAACGGAAAATCAAAACGGCTACCAACAAAGCCCCATATAAAATTGCACCTTGTTTAAAAATTTTCTTATTCTCTTCAAAATTTTTAAGAACAGGAGCAGCTAAAAACACAAAGGCAAGCGGCAGCCAAAAAATAGCCATGCTTGGCGCGCGGAAATTTTTAACGCCTGGTATTATATTAAACCAAACACTGAATAAAAATGAATGCAAGCCAACAGCATAAGAAAGAGCTATAACGCAGCCAGAAAACCAAAACAATGCCTGCTTGCGATTGCTAGGCAATAGGCAGCCGCACAAGGCTAAAAATGTGAGCAAGGTTCCCACGCAGTCTGCATTTAATTTAAAGGAATTTTGCCCCCAATAAGTATTCTTTTCATTTCCCGCATCTGTTCCCAAAAACCCCGGCAAAATCATAGCCGAGAGCTCCTCGCCATGCAAGCTCCAGCTAGCGGAATGCTCAATGGTCGTTTTTTCTGCACTGCCTCTAACAGATTCTGTTGTTGTGTATAGATAAGGTGGAATAATTTGAAATGCGCTTATCATCAAGCCTATGGCAAGAGCAAGGGCTGCAAGCCCCAAGCGAATGCCGCGAACTTTTGCAGAAAGCTTGTTTGAAAAAAGCTCAAACAGAACAAAAAGCCCAGCACCCCACAAAAAGAAATATGTTAGCTGTATGTGCGAAGAAGTTATCATCCAAACTATGGAAAGAGAGAGATAAATTAAATGCTTTAAGGAGCCTTCCCTGAGCAAGCGCAAAAGGGCATACATAGCAAAGGGAGCTATGCCAAATACCATCATTTTACCTTCGTGCCCGCCATAAACAAAAGAGAAATATTGAGGGCTGAATGCGTATAAATATCCTAGCAATGCGCCCCATTGCCACTTCTCTGTTAAATAGCTGCCAAGGATAAATGCAGAAATAAACGCAGTCCAAATTATAAATATGAATATCCAGCCCTCTGCACGCCCGGGATCCATGACAAACCTTAGCAATGCAAGCGGATGGTAAGCAGAGCCGGCAACAGCATCAAGGGTAGGCACACCCCCAAGCCTAGAAGCATCCCATTCGGGGAGAATTAAGTTTTCGGCACGCATATAATAAGTGCCAAGCCCGTTAAGGGCATCGCTTGTAAGCATTAATTTTGAGCTATCAAAAACAAATCCGCTAAATACAACCAAAAGCAGCGCGAGAAAGGCAAGCGCTGCAATGGCCAATACGTTATTTTTTTTCAAAAGCAATTAATCCTGGGCGGTTAATTGCCTATGATTACGTATTACAAAAAAGGCAATCGCACCGGAAATTATCACGATGGTGGCCAGAATAACGGAAATAATAGTCTTGTTCATGTATCAACTCCTTTGGTTTAGCTATAATGTAGAAAAATTTGATTCTTTTTTTCGTTTTTGCGGCATTTAATGAAAAAAATGCACGATTTTGCAAACACTTGTTGACAAAATTCACTTTTCAGGATTTTTTTCCCGTTTTTTTACGTCTAATAGGTAACTAATAAAACGGAGGATTCAAAAATGAACCATTGTCTGAACCAGAATTCACAGAATTTGCAGGATTATCAGAATAAAACGGGAGATGGGTTTACATATAGGATAATTGGTTGTGCTATGAAGGTTCATAATACGCTTGGGAATGGTTTTCAAGAGGTGATATATCAGAGATGCCTTGCTATTGAGCTTGGCAAGGCAGGTTTAGAATTTGAAAGAGAAAAAGAACAGACCATATATTACGAGAATATCAAAGTTGGAACACGTAGAGCCGATTTTGTAATAGAGAATAAAGTGATAGTGGAACTGAAAGCTCTGACAAATTTGGAAGATGTCCATTTGTCGCAAGCGAAAAATTACTTAGAAGCATATAATTTTCCAATAGGCCTCTTAATAAACTTCGGAAGCAAGAGCTTGGAATACAAATTTATTTTCAACAAGAAACATTGTCTGAACCAGAATTCTCAGAATTAAAGAATAAACAGAATAAGGCCAAAATAAAGCCAAAAAGGGAGGTTCATTCTGGAAATCCTGTAAATTCTATGAATTCTGGTTCAGACAATGGTAAGCAAGAATATTTTAGTATCTTTTCTTGAGAGGAATGGCTCTGATGCCCTTGCGGTTGCGAAGGAGGAGGGCAAGGAAGAGGGGATTGGAATTGGCATGGAGAAAGGCCGCGAGGAGCTATTTGCTCTATTGGAAAAGGGAGTTTCTTTGGCTGAGGCCAAGAAACTCCTTCGCGGGTGAAATTTTACAACGATATGTAGATAACGTAGGGGCAGGTGCCCCCGTAAACCCCGAAGCCCCCTCCGCTTTCGCGAAGGGGGCAGGGGAGGTTATGTGTTGTTGGTTATCGTAGGTTGGTTATTTGTTTATTCGCAAGCGGTGCTAGTTGCATTTATGGTACCCCGATTGGCAGCACCGGTAGGGCAGAAACCATTTACAGCATCTACTTTGCAGCAAGGATCGTCGGGAGTACCAGCTGATACCGCTGTTGTGGTGTTCGCCCATATCTGTGTGGCAGAATTAGCTGGATCGGCGAAGACTTTGTTTGCTGTTGGGGTTACGCACTTGTTAAAGCTTGTTGTTGTTATATTGGTGCTGAACCAAACGTCGCCGGCGGCGCAAAGGCATTTGCCAGCATTAGCTGCTGTACCAAGAGTTCCGGCGGCGGTACTGGTGCAAACAGCAGATGTGACGCAGCCAGCATTGGTGCCGAGGGTAGTTGCGTTAGTCGCTACTCTGCCTGGGGCCTGAAGCTCACTATAGTCGCACCAAGTAGGAGTTTCGGCAGTGGAGCCGAATGCTGGTGTGCGGCACTTGGTTGGAGCAGAAGTGCTGTTAATAACGTAGCCTGCTGGGCAGGAGCATACGTTGTCGAGGTCGCCGGTAAGCACAGCGCCTGGTACACTGCCTGAGCAGTCGGCTTCATCTGGTTCGCCAGCCGTGACAAGCTCCTCGGCCAGTTTGCAATGGCCATCCCAGTCTTTTACTTCGGTTGCGAGGCAGGTTCCGGTAGGAATGCGTACTGCTATTTTTTCGCAGCCGGTGAAGTCGGCTTTTGGTCTTTCGCCAGGACCGCAGTGCTGGTATAGATCCTTGGTTCTGTCTGTCTTGTCAGTGACCAAGCAGGATTGCCATAGCCAGCCGCCCTGGTTGTACTTGATGTTGCCTTTGCACATATCTTCCGGAACTTCCTCATAGGTGTAGATGCCTGCGCCTGCGCTTGCCGTAGCCGGAGAAATATCTCCGGGATTATAGCAAGCGGGGAAGTAATTGGTGGCATAAGGAGTATTTTGAGTAACATTTACACCATTAGTACCAATAGTATTACCAATAACAGCAGGAGGATCAAAGTCTGCCCAATTACTGGCGCCAACAGAGCCGCCAGAGGTAGAAGCACCGCTAAGGAACTGCAAGGCGTCTAAACTCGTGCATGTGCCGGCTTGACCGGTAACGTTGCTGATCTTCCATGTGCAGAACTGCTTTCTAGGGTCATACTGAGCAGGGAGGTATTCTATGTTGCTGCCGGTGGCTGTAGGATCCTTTTTGCACTTGGTTCCCACGGTGATCTGAGTATTGCCTTCTTTGTAGCAGAACTGCGTTTCATCTTCATAGAAGACTTCCAAGCACTTTTTCTTGACTTTGCCATCCGAGTTGTCGCAGAAATAGTCTTTGCTGTCAAAGGGGCCTCCGCCAATGCCGTCTTTGTAGGTTGAGTCAGTTTTGCGGCAGAGGTTCACCACTTCAACTTTCTGGGTGTAATCGGCGGTGCCGATGTTTTTGATGTCATCGCGGCAGAACTGCGAGCGCGCATCAAAAAGCAATATCTTGTTGTTCACCCAGGTGGCGGTGTTGCCTGAGACTGCAGTAGGAATGCCGCACTGGGTTCTCACAACGCCGTCTGTGTCGCATATCTGCTTGCCGCCGCTGATGGTTCCCTTGCTTGGGCCGAAGCCGCTGGTCCGGTTGTACGCATAGCCATACTCCTCTACAGTGCCCTGGATTGCATTTGAAGACGACCAGTTGTTGTAGTACTTTCCGGCGTTGTAGTTTGTAATCTCGTCATTACCATCCGTGGTTATCTTGCCGGTCCAGTCATTATTGCCGCAGAGAGCGGCCACCGTGGATTTGGCGGCGTAGTAGTTGGCGAATCCGGTGAGGCTGTTTCTCTCGGTCTGGCAGAACTGGTTGTATAGGAACGAGGAGCCGCCGATGCCGGTGCCTGTGCCGCCGCAAAGGCTGACCACAATCTTGAACCCGGTCTTGCTCACGAAGCAGAATTTCCTATTGGCATCAAAGTCATTCGCGCCGCACAAGTCTTTCAGCTTGTAAGGGGGGCCGGCGTAGGCGGGGGCGAGGCTGCTGTAGCAGAACTGCTTGTTAGGGTCGTAATATCTGTTCTGGGCTTCTTCACTGAAAGGATCGGAACCTTGGAGCTCGTTGCAGATGAAAGCCTTCTTTGGCAGGAGAATGCCGGATGTTATGCTCGGGAAAACGTTTTGCTTGCCGATGCTGCCACTGACACCGATGCTGGCATCATTGTTGAGTGCGCCGCCCTGAGAGATGAGATCGATACTGGTGTTGTAGCCGCCTCTGTTGTAGTAGTCTCTGTTTATGTCAACCGTGCGTTTTGCTCCGTTGGTGCAGACATAGTCCGCTGGGTCAAATGCGCCGCCGTTAAGGCATATGTCTATGGTTGCGCCGCAGTTCATTTTCAGCCAGAACGGATTGTATTCGTCTGCCTGGGACACTGCGCAGTTGCCGCCGCCGCCGACACCGCCGCCGCCGCTGCCTAATGCGGGAATATTTACCACGTCCGTGCCGCAATTCAAGCTGAACGCATAGCCTGGGTTGGCAGATGGGGCAAGATGACAAGTAGGTGCACCACTGCCACCGGCAGGGTTACCGTCGGCGTCTGTGCCGTTCCAAATGCTACCAACGTCCTCGCCGCCGCAGGAAAGAATCCAGCCTTGTGCTGCGGTGGGCATGGGACGGGCAGTGCAGCTTTTGCCGTCTATGCCGTTAGCACCTCTTGGTCCTTTATCGCCCGAGCACGAAATTGTGAATACCATGGCGAATAACATACAACTGATACCCGCCGCCAATAGAAGAACTCTGTTTAACCTCATAATAACTCCCTTCTTCTCACGCCTACTCTGTGCTCAGTGCGCGATTTTCGGCTTGCTCGCTGCCTAAAAAAAAGGTTCCTTATTTTTAGGCAGTTTGACCCTTGACAACTATCGGCTTTTTTTCTATATTATATCTGTCCAGAAAAAAGGAACGTTTTTTTTAGGCAGCCTTTTTTGGCCATTTCTTGTGATATTTTACGCGTTTATTGGCTTTTTTTCTTCACTTTTTTTTAATTTACAAAATAAAGCACTGTTTTCTATATTTATAGACCCTAGTTATGGAAAACAGCACTGTAGAAGTAATAGCAATAGACGGACCTAGCGGTACCGGCAAAAGTACCACGGCAAAATTGGTTGCCAAAGAGCTTGGATATACATATTTAGATACCGGAGCAATGTATAGGGCTGTGGCTTATTTAGCTGAAAGCGGGGAGCTTAGGGTGGAGAGTGGCTTGAATTTAAATGAGATAGCGATTTCTTTTGATAAAAATAACCAAATTTTGATAAATGGCGTTAATAGAGAAGGCGAGATTAGAGACCCTAAAATAAGCACGGTGGTCAGCAAATACAGCGCAATGCCTTATATTAGGGAAGCCCTAACGATGCGGCAAAGGGAAATCGGTTCTGGGCAGCCCTGTGTTTTAGACGGGCGTGATATTGGAACGGTGGTTTTCCCCAATGCGAGATACAAGTTCTTTTTAACCGCAGATTATGGCACACGTGCTGCTCGGCGGCTGCTAGAGCTGCAAGCTGCGGGTAAGGCTCTGGGTGAGACCCTTGAAAGCGTGGAGAAAAATTTAAGAGAAAGGGATAAGGCAGATTCCGAGAGAGAAATAGCTCCCCTTGCAAAAGCTAAAGATGCAATTGAAATAGACACCTCGCACATCACAATCCAACAACAAGTTCAGAAAATTTTGCAGAGCGTAGGCGAGGTGGCGCGTTGCAAACATTCTCTGGGCGCAACCCACAAAGGTTAAAATGTCCAATCAAACGTTAAAAGTAAAAGCAGGCACACAAGACGACTTAAACGAAATCTTGAACGCAGAAGAAGAAAACAAAGGCGTAGCAGTTTCCAGCGAAGCTCTTGAGGTTTACAACAAAACACTCAATGACTTTAAAGAAGAAGTTGTTATAGAAGGCATAATTCGCCAAGTTAGCGACTTGGAGGTTTTTGTTGATGTAAAGGGAAAATCCGAGGGAATAATTCCACGCGAGGAATTTAAAGAAGGAGAGCCTATAGAGATAGGTTCAAAAATCGAAGTCTATATAGACAAATTTGAAAACGAAGATGGCCGCTTTGTTCTTTCAAAACAAAAGGCAGATTTCCTAAGAATTTGGAAACAAGTTTATGAAGCTTATGAAAGAGGCGATGTTGTTCGCGGAACACTTTCGCGCCGCATAAAGGGTGGTGTGGAAGTTGATCTATTCGGCATTCCGGCATTCTTGCCCGGTTCGCAAATTGACCTTCGCCAGATTCCAGATATCAATATAATAATTGGCCAGGAATTTGATTTGAAAATCATAAAAATCAACAAAGACCGCAGGAACATTGTCGTTAGCCGCCGCGTTGTGCTTGAAGATGAGCGCAACAAGCAAAGGGGCAATGTTTTGGATACTTTGGAAAAGAATCAGGTTCGCAAAGGCATTGTAAAAAATATCACCGAGTTCGGCGCATTCATAGACCTTGGCGGAGTGGACGGCTTGCTGCACATAACAGATATGAGCTACAAGCGCATAAACGACCCAAAAGAAATTGTGCAGCTTGGGCAAGAAGTTGAAGTTGTTATTTTGGATTTCAACGATAAAAAAGAACGCATTTCGCTTGGCATAAAGCAGCTTCACCCACATCCTTGGAAAGATGTTGCAGAACGCTACCCCGAAGGCACAAAGGTCAAGGGCAAAATTGTCTCCGTCACCGATTACGGTGCCTTTGTTGAGTTGGAAAGCGGGCTGGAAGGTCTTATCCACGTTTCCGAAATGTCTTGGAGCGCGCATTTGCAGCACCCCAATAAACTTTTCACCGTTGGTCAAGATATAGAAGCCGTTGTTCTAAAAGTGGAAGCCGAGAATGAGCGCATTTCTCTTGGAACAAAGCAGTTGGAAACAGATCCTTGGGAATCCATTGAAAGCGAGCTTTTGCCAGGCGCAAAGGTCACCGGCGAGGTTCGTTCCATTGCAACATTCGGCGCATTTGTTGAAATTAAAGAAGGCGTTGATGGCTTGATTCACGTTTCTGATATGAGCTGGACAAAGAAAATTGAGCATCCCAGCGAAATGATTAAGAAAGGCGACAAGGTGGAGTGCGTTGTGCTTGCGGTGGATAGCGAACGCCGCCGCATTTCTCTTTCCATGAAGCATTTGGAAGATGATCCTTGGGATTCCGTTGAGAGCGATTTCCAGATAGGTGCAGAGGTTAAGGGCAAAATAATTCGCCTAATTGAACGCGGTGCAGCCGTTGAACTTAGCCGTGGCTTTGAGGGTCTTGTTCCGGTTTCAAAACTCGGCACAGATTACATCAAAATTCCAGCCGAAGCATTCAAGGTTGGCGATGAAATTCCTGCCACAGTAACTGAGCTGAACCACAGCCAGCGCACCATTTATCTATCTGCGGCAGATTATTTCAAAAACCACCCCGACGAACTCACCGCTTGGAAAACAAACCACAGACCAGGCATGAATTCAACGGAAAAGAAAAAGGATAAGAAAAAGAAAGAAGAGAAAAAGGAACAGGAAGCGTAACCAGCCACTCCTGTTTTGAATAACTATTTACAACGTAAATAGTTATTCAATTCCCTCAACATTTCAATCTCAAGCCGAGTCGCTGCGAAAATTTGCTCTGTGATTTCAAGCGGAGTTTTTTCGCTTGTGTCAATAACCAAATCGTAGTTTTTTTCATCGGCAAAGTCAACTCTAAATTTTTCAATAAATCTGTTCCGCATATTTTCATTCCGCTTTCTAATACTCTCAAAATCTGTTTGCTCCTTGTTTCTGCCGGCTTTGGAAAGCCGTTAAGCGAAAATCTTTTATGCAAATCTTGCAAAATTTTATTCGCGAAAAGTATAATTTATCGGTTACAGAAGATATTGAACGTCAAATGATAAAAATTTATAAAGGAGCAAGAATTTCTAGGCAGCGATTTTCAAAAATCGGAAATATTGTTTTAACTTCCCCCTATCAGCAAAACCCAGCTTCGGCTTTGGGGCATGTGTTTCTTTTGCAGGCAGATTCGCTTCCATATCCGTTATGGAACACAATAGAATTTGTGGCAGAAACAGGTGATGCCAATAAACTCAGCTATATAACAAAAGGCGTATATGGCGGCTTTGCGGCAAATTATGAAACAATTTGCTAAAAAACACTCTCGATTCTGTTCAAGAAGCTCCCGTTTTGCTAACCCCGCAAAATTTAATCAGGCTATTAAATGAAAGCGGCTGGGAAGAGTTTAAAACCGCAATAACAGTTTCTTTTCTATTATGCTGAGATTTTATTGGGGAATTTAAATGAAGACAATTATAAGGAGGGAATATTCTGTTCCAAGATTTGCAATGCGTATTCGCTTTTTTTGCCCCTATTTAGCGAATACTCATTGACAAACATTTTTATATGCTGCAAAATAACCGCATCATCTTCTATTTGAGCCAGTTTTCGAATAAAATCGCTAATAGGCTCTTTGCGCTCCCAAGCCAATTTTAAACTTTTTTGAACGCATAAATCCATCTCTTTGGCAAGTTCTTCGCCCAAACATTTTTTTATAACCGTGCATCCCAGAGGAATAGGGGCTTGCAATTCCTGTTCCCAGAATGCACCCAAATCCGATATTAAATGCAAGCCATCTCTCTCCCATGTAAAGCGGTGTTCGTGTATAACCACCCCCTGTTTTATTTTTTTTTCGCAGAGCTCACGGTAAAGTTCATCGAATTTCAGGGTTTGAGGCAGAGGGGTTGGAGTATGTGGTTTATTTTTTTTTAGCCAGAAATTGAACAGGGTGGCAGCGGTTGTCTGTTTGCCGGGTAAATAGACCGGAAATTCGGGTTCAAATTTTTTGCTGAAAGAAGAAAGCAACAAGGGTCCGCAGCCATAACCCATTGCTCCCCCGCTATCCAAAATTCTGTAATTGTCTTTAACAAATGGATACACAGCACAGCTCACCTTTGCCATATCTATGGTTCCGCTCAAAACTCTCTCATTCAATGTTTGAACATCGGCATATTCAACGGAAATAGGGCAAGGGGTTTTAACTTTGCCTTCAATGAGGTTTTGATAAATAAAGGTATCGTTTGGGCAAGGTGAAATGCCTAGTGAAATTGTCATGTTTTCAATGTAGAAAACCATTTGGCACGTTTTTTGCAGTTTAAGCCTTGTGATTCGCTTTTTTACATTTTTCTGTGTTATTTGGGTTCAAATGGCCTTTTCGCAAGCCACCATTGCCCTTAAAGCTCAAGCCTTGGTTGAGCCGGGCCTTATTCGTTTGGGGCAAATAGCGGAAATTAGCGGCGAAGAAGCTTTGGTAAAAAAAATTTCCGCTTTGGAAGTAGGCAAGGTTGGAGAACCTGGGCGAAAAACTAGGGTGACTGAAAATGCCCTGAAGAATTTCTTTCTTAAATCGGTTACCAATAATCAAAACATTGTTTTTAACGGAGCAAAATTTTGCGATGTGGCTGCTCGTTCCGGGCTTGTATCCGCAGATTCTCTGAAAAATCTTATGCTAAAGGAAGTTCGCCTGCGAATGCCGGCAAATTTGAAAGAAGGCAAAGACTGGAATTTTGAAACTCAAAAAGTACCAAACAATATAGCAGCACCTGAGCGAGGCGGGAAAATTTTAATTAGCCTTTCCCCGCAATTCGCCGGAATTGGACAGGAGATGGCAACCGTGCAGATTTTTAACGATAAAAAGGTAATTTCAAAATATACCATTCCTTTTACTGTCCATCGTTTTGAATATATAGCCGAAATGAAAAATGCCATTCGCAAAGGTGAAACCATTGAGGAAAAGGATTTTGAAATGGTATGGCAAGAAACAACTTTTCAAAAGAGGAAAATAATAAAAAAAGCAAACGAAGCCATTGGCAGAACCGCAATACGCACATTAAAAGCAGGCGAGCCTTTGGTGGACAATGCTTTAAGCACCCCTTATGCGGTTAAGGCAGGTGATGCCGTTAAGCTCTTTGCAAAATTTGGCGATGCCATTGTTCAAACAAATGCCATTGCACAAAAAAATGCGTTTAAAGGTCAAACAATTTCTGTGAGAAATGTAGATACCGGCAAGGATATTATGGCCACGGTTTCTGGCTCTGGCGAGGCTTGGGTTAATTAATTTTTCCGTGCTTTCTAAACAGGTGTTTGTAAAAAGTTCCAAAACCTCTTGTTAAACGATGGCGTTCTTCTTTATTAAAAAGAGCTAATTGAATTTGCTTAATTAAATATTTGGGGCGCAAATAAAATTCCCTGCGGGCGCGGTCGCAAAAATCGACCAAATCTTGAGAGGAAAGCCCTGGGCGGCTGATGGTTGTGCGGTGATAGCCATCTTTGTCTAGCCACTGACCGTAATCATTGCTGGTTAAGGCACCGCTTTGCAAGGCTTCTTTGTATGCGATGGTTCCTGGGTATGCCATAATTGGGTAAAATTGCGCTGTATTGGGTGAGAGTTTTTTTGCGTATTTTAGAGTAGCTTCCAGAGTTTCTTTTGTATCTCCCACATTGCCAACCATAAAGCAACCGTGCACAAAAATTCCAATTTTTTTTGCGTTTTGCATAAATGGCATTGCCTCGCTTTGCTTTAAGCCTTTTCTAACGCTGTTCAAAACATCTACGCTTGCAGATTCAAAACCAACACACATTTCACGGCAGCCAGCTCGCTTCATCAACAAGAGCAAATCTGCTGGAACATCTGCTCTTGCATTGCAACTCCAGATTATTTTGAGTTTTCTGTTTAAAATTTCTGTGCATATAGCTTTTACATTTTCTTTGTCTGCTGTGAAAGTATCATCTTCAAAAAACACTTCGCCCAAATCATTAAAGTTTTCCTTTATGTATTCAAGTTCATCCACAACGTCTTTAGGTTCCCGTTTGCGATAAGCATGACCGTTCATAGTTTGCGGCAAAACGCAGTATGTGCAGCGGTAAGGGCAGCCTCTGCCTGCCAAAATAACCACAATGGGATTTAAATTTGCACCGTAAAAATATTTTTTGTAACAGGAGTAAAGATGTTTGCGATAAGTTTTGCTAACCCAAGGCAGCTCAGTTAAATTTTGAATTTTCTGCGTTTCTGGTTGAAAGTCGGTTGTTCCATCTTCTTTTCTCCACGCAAGCCCTGCAATTTCGGATATTTTTTTTACTCCATCTCCGCGCAAATATCTTATCAAATTTCTTATGGTGTAATCTGCTTCGCCTATTATGCAAAAATCGAGCGAATTTTCCAAATTCATAGTTTCCAACGGTTCGGCGCTTGCGTGTGTTCCCATAAGAGCAACGGGCTTTTGCAAATTTTCTTTAACTGCCTGCACAAATTGTAAATCGTTTATTATGCTTGGGGTAGAGGTTTCGCAAACAACAAAATCAGCTCCATATTCTTTTATTTTTTTTAAAATTTCTTCTTTGTCTAAATCCATAGCTGGAGCATCCAGCAATAAAACTTCGTTGCCATCTGCCTCTGCAACTCCAGCCGCATAAGAGAGAAACATTGGCCAGTAAAGCGTTCCCGATTTAGCAACGCCTGGGCTGCGAGACTCCCTGCTGAATTTTGGGAAATAAGGTGGGTTTATGAATGCAACTTTCACAGGGAGTAATTTAGTAATTAAAATCTGATAATTTCACAACAATCATATCTGGCAGATTTTTAACATATCCGGGGTTGGGATAAGACGGCATATAAGCTGCTTCATAAATTGCTCTCTCAATTTGCTCATCATTTGGTGCCTTAAAATTAATGCCCAAACACCGCATAAAATCCAGCTTTCGTTCAACCGCTTCACGTGCATCTTTGCCCCATTCAAAAAAAGAATGACCTATCACCTCTCCTTGTAAAAAATTTGCATGGAATTTCTCGCTGGTCTTGTATTTTCCTATAATTGCAATAGGCAAATTCTCATCACCAATTATATTGCGAATTTCATAAGCTAAGCGAACATCTTCATTGTATCTCAACTGGTCTGAGTAAAACAACTGTGCTGTTATTTGCGCTTGATATGCGGCGGTGAATAGGGCTAAACATATAATGGCAATACGAAATTTACCAGAGCAATTTTTAATGAGAAAGAAAAACATAAAAGCAAAGGCGAGTGGCAAAACATATATTGCTCTTATTGGCGGCATATTGCCACCCAAAATTGCTAGAAACATAATGCTAAGAGGAACACATATAGCAGCAATGATATATAGATATCTTTTGCGCGCAATGGTTATGCACTTGATAATAAAAAGCAAAGCTAATGGCAACAGTAGAATATTTCCGAAAACTTTTGAAATATTGGCTATGTCTTTTGCAGCTTCCATGCCAGAACGAGCGTGTGAGGCTATTATTGAATTTGCAATATCTTGTACTTGCGGAATGCTTCCTATTGTAAGTGTATAGGCAAATAATAAAATGCGGAGAATGCTTTCTTTAATGCTTGTATGCCCCCATTTATTCATATCATTGAGATATTGTATTTTTTGCACCATATAAAAAATGATTACGTAGGCAATCATGGCGCATACAAACATTGCGAGAATTTTTAAACATAAATTGCGGTAGGTTTTTGGCTTATAATCAGAGGTTTCCATAAAAAGCATAAAGCAAATAAATACACCACAACAAAAAAATGGAACCATCGCTTGATATACGGATGTCATAAAAATTAGCGACAAAAAAGCAAAAATTACTTTGCTTTTTTGTTTATCTATAAAACCCTTAAACATAATATATATTGTAAACGGGCATAACAAAACCATAAGAGCCACTTCCCTTGCCTGAGCTAGAAAATAAAATTGCTCCGCCCAAACTGGAGAACTTGCAAAAACAAGAGCAAAAGGAATAAGCTCATTATTTTTATCAGTGTTTTTACAAAAAAGTGCTATGATATAGGCATGAGAAATGGTAAAAAGCCATAAAATGCAAAAAGTGCTAAAAAATGCTGTAAAAGGATTGAATTCTTTAATATGCAGCAACCAAGCTAAGAAGTTAGAACCAAAGCGACCTATATTTACATTAAATTCAAAAATACCTGATTTATCTACCATAAACTGTTCTGTATCTATGCCAATGCTGTATTGGAATAACTTTATGCCATAGCAGAAAAATAAGGTTAAGGTAGTTGCTATAATTAAAGGGATATTGTTTTTACAAAATGATTTCATAGCTGTGGTAATATAGAAATTTTTTCTATATTGTCTCTAATGTCAGATTGCATAAATTTTAACGAAGCTCCCTTTTTAGGGCAGGAATTTGAATACATAAAAGATGCCATTGATTCCAAGCATATAAGCGGAGGTGGCAAATACACAAAATTGTGCAATGGCATTTTAGAAGATATAACCGGAACAAAAAAAGCCCTGCTAACTCACTCCTGCACCGCAGCTTTGGAAATGAGTGCTTTGCTTTTAAACATACAACAGGGAGATGAGATAATTCTGCCGAGCTACACATTCTCTTCCACGGCAAGCGCATTCGCGTTGCGAGGCGCAAACTTGGTATTTATAGATGTAAAAAACAATACTTTGAACTTAGATGAAAATTTGCTTGAACAAGCAATCACAAAAAAAACAAAAGCTATAATTCCGGTGCATTACGCCGGAGTTTCTTGCGAAATGGATAGCATTTTAAATATTGCAAGCAAGCATAAAATAGCAGTTGTTGAAGATGCGGCACAGGCAGTTGGCAGTTGCTATGGAGAAAAGCCGTGCGGTAGCATCGGTGATTTGGGTTGCTATTCATTTCACGAAACAAAAAATATATCTTGCGGAGAGGGCGGTGCCTTGCTCATAAACAAAGAACTCTACATTGAGCAAGCGGAGATAATTTTAGAAAAAGGGACTAATCGCAGTAAATTTTTCAGGGGGCAGGTGGATAAATACACGTGGGTTGATTTGGGAAGTTCCTATTTGCCAAGCGATATGCTCGCCGCTTATCTGTATCCGCAGTTGCAAAATGTGGAGAAAATAAATGAGCATCGCACAGAGTTATGGAATAATTATCACAATAATTTTGAGGATTTTGAAAAAAGAGAAATTGTTAAAAGACCTTTTATCCCAGCAAATTGCAAACACAATGCACACTTATATTATTTGCGTTTCAATTCATTGGAAATACGCTCCAAATTTATAGAGTTTATGAAAACAAAAGGCATTATGTGCATATTTCATTATGTGCCTTTGCATTCTTCTCCTGCTGGCAAAAAATATGGCAAAGCGGCAAGTTCAATGGAAAATACAGACAATGCAAGCGATACATTGGCAAGGCTTCCGCTTTTTTACGGAATGAGCAAAGAAGTTCAAAATAGAATCATAGATTGCACAAGGAAATTTTTATCAAATTTATGAAATTTGTTAAAACAATTCTCAAAAGCATATACAGAAGACTCTGTGGAAGGCTCTATTATTTTGAACAGCGTTTTGCAAAGGAACAAAAAAATGATATGCACTATTTAGATATGGAAATAGAAAAATATGCCCTTGAAAATATTTCGCTGAATTTTGAGGAAAATATTATAAGCAATAGAATTGCATTTTTAGCAACAGAATTATATGATTTTGGCGGGCATACGGAAGTTATAAAAAATATCATAGAAAGCCTTCCTAAAGAATGCGAAAGTAAATTATTTCTGGCAAAAAAATATAGAACCTTGCGTTTGGCACCTATAAAAATAAAGGAAATTCTGCAATATTGCAAAATGGACGGGGTTAATTTTGGCTATGAGAGAGACAGAAAAGCTCTGTTGAAAATGTTCCGCAAAATAACGAAATTTGCACCTAAAGTACTTTTTGTTTTTATACATAACAATGATGTTTTTAGCACTGCCCTATTGGCCTTGCTAAAAAAACACACTAAAATCAAAATTTTTTATTCGGATATATGTTCTCATCAATTTAGCATAGGAATGAGCTTTGCAGATTTGATATTAGAGTGTATGCCATCAACTGCCTTCATAACGCAAAAATACAGAGGTTTCAAAAATACATCTATGACTTGGATTTGCCATTTGCCACAGGAAAAAATACCCGTGATAACAGAAAGCGAAATTTTGGAAATGCGCAAAAAAATATTGCCCCCCAATGCTTTATGCACTGTTAGCGGTGCAGCGGCTTATAAGTTCTTTGAAAATGATGATTCTCCGTATTTAAAAATGATTAAAAGGCTTTTGGAGAAAAATGAAAATTTATATCATATATTGATTACCGAATTTACCCCAAGGCATAAAAATATTTTTGATTCCATTTTTAAAAATACAGCTGCAGAAAATAGGATTAAACTTATGAATTTCACGCCGAATTTTAGATTGCTTTTTAAATGCGCAGATGTATTTATAGACAGCTTTCCAGTTAGCAGCGCATTTACAATGATAGATTTAATGAGTTTAAAAGTTCCTTTTGCGGTAAAAATAAATAAGGAAAATGTGGCTTTTTCTTTTCACGAGTATTTGGCTCCAGATTATCCTTATATGTTTGAAAATGTACAAGATATGGAAATAGGAATTGAGAATTTATTGTTTAACAAGGAACGCAAGGAGCAAATTGCAGAAAAGAATTTTGAACATTTTTTGAATTTTTTTGAAGGGAAAAAATACGCAAGGCGTTTAATGGATTTGGCAAATTGCGATGATTTAAGCAAGGTGTATGATAAGGAAATAAATGAAGAATTGTATAAGGATTTTAAGAAAATGAAATTACTGCCTTTTCCTTATGGGTTGAATTGATATGAAAAAAGTTGCCATATTGCAATCAAACTACATTCCGTGGAAAGGGTATTTTGATATAATCTCGCAAGTGGATGAATTCATATTTTACGATGATGTTCAATATACGAATAGGGATTGGCGAAACAGAAATAAAATCAAAACGCCAGATGGGCTTTTGTGGTTATCTGTTCCAGTTGGGCAATCTAAGGATCGTTTGATTTGCGATGTGAAAATTGAAGATAAAGGCTGGCAGAAAAAACATTGGCAAAGCATTTTGCAATTTTACAAGAAAGCACCGTTTTTTGATGAGTACAAATCTTTTTTTGAGAATTTTTATTTAAATGAAACACATTACAATTTATCTGATATGAATATCGGTTTGATAAAAAAAATTTGCTCGGAAATTTTAAACATAAAAACAAATTTTAGAGATTCCAGAGAATTCAGTTTGCAAGGCAAAAAAGAGAGCAGATTATTGGAATTGCTTTTGAAAACAGGCGCAACTCATTATTTATCCGGTGCAGCCGCCAAAGATTATATTTGCGAACAGCATTTTATGGATAAGAATATAAAACTTGAGTGGATGGATTACTCCGGCCATCCAGAATATAAGCAATTATTTGGAAAATTTGAACATGCCGTTTCCATTTTAGATTTAATTTTCAATGTTGGGGGCGATTCAGCTTTTTACGTTTATGGGTGGAGAAAAGGGCTTTCTTAGCCATTTTTTAAATTCATTTGCATTTATTTTTGATTCGGCAAAAATTTTCTTTCGTTTTTTTAGCATTTTAGGCATTCCTTTTAGCATATCAAAGCGAGATTTAATCCAAGTTCCTAAAAATCCTCGTGTTGTCCAAAGAATGAGAGAAAATACGGAACAGATAAAACTTATAGGAGCGTATTTTATCAATGTTGATAATGGGAAATTTTTCAATTTTGCAAAAAAACGGTTTCTCTCTATGTAATACAAGCGAGATGGAGTTTTTTTGCCAACCGTGGCAGAGCCTTTGTGAAAAACTTTTGCTTGTGGAACCAGCCATATCTTTGCTCCCAAATGCCTAGCTCTCAGGGATAAGTCCACATCTTCGTAGTAGAGAAAAAAATCTTCATCAAAACCATTTAATTTTTCAATCAATTCTCTATTGAACATAGCCGCTCCGCAACACGCAAGCGCAATTTCCTTGGATTCCAAAAATTTATTTGCTGGCACATTATTATATCTATAAGCATAACCCCAAGGATAAAGCATATCTCCAGCCGAGTCTATAAATTCTGGAGAATCTGCTTTTAGCATAAGGGGCATAAAAACGAGTTGTTCGTTTTTTCTGTTTTCGATATGCTTTGCCAAAAACTCAAGGCAGTTTTTTTCCAAAATGGTATCGTTGTTCAAAAAGAAAATCCACTCGCCAGAGCAAGCCTTAATTCCCATATTATTACCGCCTGCAAAACCTAAATTTTTTGAATTTTCTATGAGTGTGATGTTTGGGAAATTTTCCTTTATATATTGTATTGAGCCATCATTTGAATTGTTATCAACAACAATCAATTCATAATCAGTAAAATTTTGTTTAAAAATCGATTCCAAGCACGGTTTCAGCAAATGTTTGCCATTGCAGTTCAAAACGAGAATGCTTATAAGAGGATTTTTCATTTTCTGGAATAATAACGTTTTAAAGATTCATAGAACATAAAGCCTCTATATAGAAGTATATAAAAAAACGAATGAAGGCTTTTCTTTGTATTGCTAACTGTGGAGTCGTGTCTTCTATGCAAGATCAAAGGTTCCAGCACATATATTGAACTAAATTTTAGTTCTACTACTAAACTGAGCCAAAAATCATGAGTTAATACATTTTTTGGAATTGGTAAAATAAAATTTTTGATATTTTTTGTGAATGCACAAACACACCCTTGTGGTGCACCTCCTTTTATGCAAATATTTATTAAAAACCCATTTTTATATACCCTATATTTGCTGAGTTTATCAATTTTTTCTAAGTTTGAATTTACAATCCAAGCATCACTTATTACAAGCACATCGTCTTTTAAATAAGGAAGCATTTTTTCTACTTTATTCGGCATCCATATATCATCTTGGTCGCTCAAAAAAATATAATCACCTTTAGATTTTGCCAAAGCGTTTTCAAAATTTCTTGCTGCAAAATAAAAATTGTTAGCGGCTTTTGAACTTAATAAAAACGGTACCTTAACATCTTTTTTATTATGATGAAAAATTTTAATCCTTTTATCATTGAAAGACTCTAATATTTTTATGGTATTATCAGTGGAACCATCGTCAGAAACAACAAGCTCATCTTCTTCACCAAGCTGGCACAGGATAGACTTAACCTGCTCTTCTATATACTTTTCACCGTTATATGTAGCCATGCAAACCGAAATCATTTTCTTTCTCTAGCAAGAAGCAATGTGTCAATTCCCCATGCGGCATAAATTATTATGACAAATATAAAGGGATATTTGTATCTAGTAATTGCGGGAAAAATACAAGTAATAATATTACCCGTTATGAATATTACGAAAAAAATTAATTTGACATTATGAATTTTACTGCGATTTATCCATAAAGCATAAAAGAAAAATGCCATAGTAACATAATAGGGAATGGAAGAGGCTCCTCGTTTTATTATGTTTACGAGTGATTCTATTGAAAATTTAGAGGCATCGTTAATTAGTCCAGAAAGCAGCCCGGAATTAACACCCCAATGCGAACTGTTTGACCAGGTATCAGTAGAATATACTATAAGCATTTTTTTTAAATACAAAGTCATGAATCTTACAGGATATTCTTTTATCCATTTAAATGAACGGATTTTCCAAATTGAATCTTTTTCTGCGAAAGTTACTGAATTGCCATTCTCAATAAAACCAATATTCCCTTCTTCATAGATGGAATGATTAACATATCCATCAGCATTATTGTGTGCAGTCATCAAAAGATTATATCCTGAAGTTGTGGATTGATAAACAAAATAACCTATCTTCTTTTCAGTTACCGTTCCTATGATAAAAAGAACGAATATGTAAGGAATGATCAGAGCAATATAATTGTAGAATTTGGCTTTTGTGATAAAGAAATATACAATTGAAGCAAAGATATATATGATTGCCAAAGGACGAATCCAGTTAGCAAGAGCAAATAGCAGTGCGGCAACAATAACGTATTTCCATTTTCCTGAAAGAACAAGGCATAATGCGCTTAAACATAGGAATAAAAAAGAATTTTCTGTATTCGCTCCTAAAACTATAAATAAGTTGGAATAGAGAAGGCAGAAAATAATTACGGAAATAAGCCCTATGCGTTCAGAAAAGAATTTTTTACCCAAATAATACACTTCAAGCAACATTGCAATATTTAAAAACAAATTCAATATAGCATTGAAATTCACCGTACCGAAAATGCGTAGTTGCAAAATAAGAAAATTGATGAGACCAGGTGTTACAATATACGTAGAGTAAACATCTTCCATCATAAGGTACCATTCTCCGTTGCTGAAACAACGCAGTGCCCTAGAAATATATGCACCAGCATCGTCTTTTTGAGGATAACCCCAAAAATAAACAATAAGCACAATTTGCGCAATAACCCAAATAATTGAAATTCCTAATGCGATTTTAGGTAACTTATTAGACATGATACACCATTTTTTTGAAAAGTCCAACAAAATATCCGAACTCTTCTGTTTTGAAGAAAAATAGAAAATAAACTGAAACTGAAATTGAAATTGAAATAAGGCATTTTACTGCAAAATGGTCAATAAAGCTATTTAGGTAAAAACTAATTGCAAAAGCAGTGAGCAGAGCCAATATTTGAACAAAATATGCTTTTGCATAAATCCAAACGCTGCATTTAAAGAGATATTTGTGGATAATGTATGCTTCTGTACCTATACATATAAGTACCATATTTGCCAATGTTCCCATAACAACACCCAAAACTCCATAGTGCATAGCCAAAATTATTGAGAGCCCTAAATTAAAAACAATCTCTATTAAAGGTTTATACATATCTGGTCTAAAAATACCTGCATCATATTTAAATGTTAAAACAACAGAACGATTTTGAGCAAAAAAGAAGCTTATACTCATTGCTACCACAACGGAATATGGCAGAATAAAAAAATCCCCTATCCACAATTCTATAAATGGATTGATTAAATTCAAAAGGCAAACCGCAGAAAATCCGCTTATGCAAAAAACAAGAAATGATATTCTTTTAAATACATCGTATAGTTCATCTTTCTTTAAAGTAGCTATGGCGTTTCCAATGCTCGCATCTGCTCCCATTATGAAAAGATTTACAAATATGGCTATTGTAGTTATTATAAGAGTATAATTTGAATAAAGCCCAAGCTCTGTTAATCCTACAAAAGCGGATATTAGTATGCTATCTGAGCCTAATACAATTATGGCTCCTAATTTATGGAAAAATAAAATTGAAACATTGCTCTTTATTTTTTTCCTTGTTTCAACAGAAAGAACATTGTATTTTTCTTTTATGTATGGGAATTTTTTATTTGCGAAAAAATGTATAGCAATGGAGACAAGCACGGTTCCAAAAATTTGAGCATATAGAAAAAACATATAATTTTTAAATTTCACAAGTATAAAAATTTGAACTATGGAAACTAAAGTTTTGCCTGCGAAATCTATGGCATTTGTCAAATATTTGTTTTGAGTATCGTCAATAATTGTTCTTTTGTGAGCGAAAAAATATCCAATGCTTGAATTTGCCAAAAAACACAGATATATATGCGCTATGTTTAACGGAACTTTTATTTCGCCCTTAATTAAATATGGCAAAAATGGAACTAAAAGAAAACCCGTTATTATTACAAATGTTCCTACGTAAAAATAGCATTTTCTATAAAAGGCCAAAAGAGATTTTATTTCTTCTGTATTATTTTCTGCAATTGGTTTATACAAAGCATAAGATATTGCAGCTCCTAGCCCCATTTCAGCTATTGAAAGGGCATTTAGCACGTTAAAGAAAAGCCCGTTTAAGCCCTAGATATTCTGCACCCAAAGTTTTGATAAAAACCGTTCTGCTAACAAAAGCCAAAACAAAAGTGATAAATTGCGTTGAGAGCATTACACTCACATTTTTTATTGATTTATAAGTACGCATCTAACTTTCTAACCGATATTTTTGGATTTTGCACAATCACTTGTATTACGAACCCACCATCACATCTAAAATCCTTTTGTCCTTATGCTCCACCCACCCAATCTGCGGCTTACCCACATTCTTGGTTTTACGAAAATCAAATGTTAACAGGTAACCCACATCTTTGTTCTTGCTCTCCAAATATCCAGCTATCTGCTCAAAAGCATCCTCATGAGCTACCTCTCCATACCACAGCTTCAACTCCACCACAAACTGCTCGGAAAGATAATCTATTATAACATCTGTTCTTTTACCGCTTCTTGTTTCGCTTTCCAAATGGTAAAAACCGGCACCATTTATACAAGGTCTTAAATAGGTTATGAAAAGCAGGCGGCATTCCCTTTCTAAAAAATCTATGTTTTTGCTATTGTACATTTCGTAATAATGGTTTGCAAATCTTTCCAAAAGCAAAGGCATATTAAGTTTGTTTCCAGCAGTTATATATTCTACGGAAGTTCTCATTGTCAATTTGCTATCTTGCAACTCTTTTTCCGATGCAAAATAATTTGTTATTCTAACTTCAAAAATTCTGTTATGTATGGCTACCAAGGTTCCTCTTTTTTCCACTATCCCAAAAATGGATGCAATTTGAATAGCTTGGTTGTCTATGTTGTAAGAATAAGCCCTATTTCCAACCGTTAACTCTCTGAGCAATTCTTTCAAATCGGGGTAGCTTTCTATATTTTTGAAAATATCGTCAAACAAAGTGCTTTGCTCAAAGAGAATTTCCTTTACTGCGTTCTGAACTCCACTTATAGTCCAATCCCTGTTTAAATCTTCTTCTATTCTTTGGCATATTCTTGAAACCAAGTATGGGTAGCCATTGGTATAAGCTCTGATTTCCTTTGATATAACCTCTATGTTCATTCCAGTTTTATAGTCATTTTCATATTCTTTAAGCATTGAGGCTATTTCAGGCACGGAAAAAGACATATCAACCTTAAAATCAACGGCTATGTTCCAAGGAGAATTTATGCGTTTTTCGCCGTCTTGCAATTGATGTGTGCCTGCTTGAATCATTTTGAGTTTCAAATTTTTTATATCGTAAACTCCGCAGAGAATAACAGACTGAAATGTTGCCCCAGATTTTTCCCTAAGCAAATACTTATCTCTAAGCATTCCTATAAATCGCAAAAACACAAGGTTATTGGATGTTTTATCAGTTTCGTCTATAATCAAAACAAGTTTTTTTCCATCGCAAGCCGAATTCAAAAAGATATCCATATCGCCAAATGTTTTTGCTTTGCATTCTTCCCATAAGGAAAATTCTTTTATATCACGTCTCTTTAATTCCCTTGCAATTTGCTTCAGCAAATTTTGACAAAATTTTTCCTCGTTTTCAAATGGAGTATCTCCTATTCCTTCAAAACTTATGTGTGCAATGGCATAACCTTGCTTTGCAAGCTCGTCATCTAGAAGCCAAAGCGTTGTGGTTTTGCCGTATTGCCTGGCTCTGTTTATGGTGAAATACTGCCCCTTTTCAACCATTACGGCAATTTGGCTGACCTTGTTTGAAATATCTGCCATATAATGCTTGCTTGGAATACAGAGACCCGTTACGTTGAATTCACGCATATAGTGGAAGATAGTAAATTGTCACTAACTTTTTTCTAAATTTTCACAAATGATACCCAGAGTTATTCAAAATGGAACTAAAAGAAAACCCGTTATTATTACAATTCATAATTCACTATCCATGCATTGCTTATCACCAGATTATCTTCTTTCAGATAAGGCAACATAGTTTCTACTTTGTTCGGCAGCCACATATCATCTTGGTCAGATAAAAAAATATAATCACCTTTTGCCTGTAAAAGTGCATTTTCAAAATTTCTGGTAGCGGGGTAAAATGGGTGACTATTTTTCAAATTTCTACTGTGATTGAAAATTTTTATTCTGTTGTCTTTAAAAGACTCTAATATTTTCAAAGTGTTATCTGTTGAACCATCGTCGGATACAATAAATTCGTCTCTCTCTCCAAGCTGTGGCAAAATAGATTCAACTTGTTTTGCAATATACTTTTCGCCATTATATGTAGCCATGCAAACCGAAATCATCCCATTAGCTCCCTTTTTGCCAAATTTAACGAAAGCTCAATAACATTGTCCATATTGTAGTATTTATATTCACCAAGGCGGCCGCAAAAAATCACATTCAAATTCTTTTTTGCAAGAATCATATACCGTTTCAACAAAGCTATGTTTCTGTTATCATTTATTGGATAATACGGAGTTTTTCCAACAACCCAGCTTTGCGGATATTCCTTTGTTATAACTGTTTTAGGAACATTAACCCAGTCAAAATGCTTGTGTTCTATTATGCGGGTATATGGAGTTTCTTTATCTGTGTAGTTCACAACTGCATTACCTTGAAAATTTTGAGTGTTCAATGTTTCAATCTCAAACTTTAAACTCCTATACTCCAAATTTCCAAATTGATAATCAAAAAATTCATCTATTGAACCTGTGTATATAATTTTCTTTGCAATAGAATCAAAGTGTTTTCTATTTTTTAAATAATCGGTTTTGAGCAAAACATCTGTTCTTTCCAAAAGTTTTTCGAAAATTTGTGTGTAGCCACTTATGGGTATTCCTTGGTATAATTCTCCAAAATAATCATTATTATATGTGAGTCTAAGCGGTATTCTTTTTATTATATTCGCTGGAAGTTCTCTACATGGTTTGCCCCATTGTTTTTCAGTGTAGCCTTTTATGAGTTTTTTATAAATGTCTTTGCCGGCAATGGAAATTGCATATTGTTCTAAGTTTAATTGTGCATCATTTTTTGCATTTGTATTTTGCTTAATTTTTTGCATTGCTTCGTTTGGAGTTTTTACTCCCCATAGCTGGTAAAAAGTATTCATATTAAAGGGGAGATTATATAATTTGCCTTTGTAATTTGCTATTGGCGAATTTGTAAAGCGGTTGAATGTTGCCAAGTTGTTTACATAATCCCATATTTTTCTGTTGTTTGTGTGAAATATATGCGCACCATATTTGTGGACCTGAATGCCAGCCATTTTTTGGGTGTAACAATTTCCGCCTATGTGGTTTCGCCTGTCTATTATCAAACATTTTTTGCCTGCCTTGCAGGCTTCGGAGGCAAATACCGCACCAAAAAAGCCCGCGCCCACAATCAAGTAATCGTAAGGTAATTTATTAGGCATCATTTTAACTTCTTTTTTACAATCATTATATTGTCTAATGTATTTTTTCTATTCAATAATAAAATTTTTTTATATTTAGCTCTTATAAATTC
>Ga0268262_10000294_pt1 | contig 66518 bp, 65 predicted proteins | sample TergutNc150P3_FD_190354 | JGI IMG/M metagenome (GOLD analysis project Ga0268262, IMG submission 190354) | Nasutitermes corniger P3 segment gut microbial community from laboratory colony in Florida, USA - Nc150 P3 (SPAdes) (version 2) | ecosystem: Host-associated > Arthropoda: Insects >... | reverse complement strand
CAAAATATTTTCAATTTCTTTGAACTTTACCTCAAAATCAAGCTGTTTCATAAAGCCCCCGAAATAATATATCGTAATAAATATACTATATTAATTCAATCAAAACTTAACATTTTTAATCATTTTTTTATTTTTTATTGTATCATTTTTTATACACTTTTTCCCCAACTAATTCAAAAAACTTGCGCCTAACGTTTTGTATATGACACTTTTGGCGTTTTAATTTTGCATAAACGACTCTTTGTGTCGCTTTTGCTCTTGAATTTGAGTATTATACGACACTATACCCCAGATGGGGGCTAATGTCAAGCGAGAAAGGTAACCGCCACGGAAATCAATTTTACCACGAACCGCACGAACTCTTACTTAGTATTTGCCGGAAAACCTTCATGCTCCTTCTTATTTCATGGAATTGGAAGGTTAAAAATGGTTTTCCTTCAGCAAGTTCGTGTTGGTTAGTGTGGTTCGTGGTAAATTATTTGAAAATTGATTTCCGTGGGTAACCGCCTTTCGGCGGCATTAAAGAGTTGTTTTTGGGCGGTTTTTATGGTATATTCAGGCAAGGAGGCTGTTGTATGGTAACAATGACTGAGGAAAAGAATCGTGTTCTCAATTATCGGGAAGTAAAAGCCGAATATGATGGGCATTGGGTTTTATTCGATCATAGGGACTTCCCGCCGGAGGATGATATGGGGTATGTAGTTGCCTGCGGTGACGGAAGCGACGAAGATCGGGATGCCCTACGGGAAATTAATCACAGTAAATATCACGGCAAGGTGCTTTTAATGAAAGGATGGATACCCAAAGATGACATATTCGACAGTGGCATTATCGAAATGGTTTGAGCATCGCTACAAATTTCTTGCGAATGTTTATAATCTTCTGACAAAACAATTTGAAGAGGTTACTGTATTTTTAGATACAGGCTGTTACAACACACTGATCCCCAGAGACCTTGCGGAACAATCGGGGCGTTCGTTGGGGTTTAAGGTAAAATACAGCCTCGGTGGCAGTTCTATAGAAACAGAGGCGTTTTCCATAGATAAAATAATGATCGGGAATTTGGTACTTGAGAGAGTCGTTGCGTTTGCTGGAAAATATAAGGGAGATCATGAAGACAACATCTTTCTTGGAACAAATGTAATTAACAACTGGGAAATGCTCATCAGTAAAAAAGAGCATACATTTCAATTCCGTGAGAATCCGTCTGACAGTCTTCCAAATAAGACAAATATTTATCAGAATTATTTTAACAAAGAGGGTAAATACATCTACGTCCAGGACAGCTAATTGAATCGGCAGGGGCAAATGGCATTTTCCTAATTCCTGAACGAATGTACCGGAGCCGGTATTCTCCCTCCGCGATTGATGAATGTGTCGCTTTTTGCCGAGTTTACCGACAGGATGGGAGCGCCGCCGAGGAGGCCGCCGAATTCTGCCCAGTCTCCGGCTTTTTTGCCGGGCACGGGGATAACCCGCACTGCGGTGGTCTTGTTGTTCACCATGCCAATCGCCATTTCATCGGCAATGATCGCCGAGATAGTAGCGGCACTCGTGTCGCCGGGCAGGGCAATCATGTCAAGACCGACAGAGCAGACCGAAGTCATAGCCTCAAGTTTATCAAGGCTGATCGCGCCTTTCCTCACGGCGTTAACCATGCCCTCATCTTCGGAGACGGGGATAAAGGCCCCGGAAAAACCGCCCACATGGGTGGATGCCATTATGCCGCCTTTTTTTATCATGTCGGTGAGCATGGCAAGGGCCGCCGTAGTGCCGTGGGTTCCCGCGGTTTCAAGCCCCATCTCCTCAAGGATACGCGCGACCGAATCGCCTACCGCCGGTGTCGGGGCAAGGGAAAGGTCCAAAATGCCGAAAGGCACGTTTAGCCGTTTGGCGGCTTCCATTCCCACAAGCTGTCCCATGCGGGTAATCTTGAAGGCGGTTTTTTTTATCGCGTCGGCAAGTTCGTCAAAACTCGCCCCCCTTAGGTTTTCCAGCGCGGCTTTAACCACGCCCGGCCCTGATACCCCCACGCTAAGGCAGCTTTCCCCCTCGCCGACTCCGTGAAAAGCGCCCGCCATGAAGGGGTTGTCCTCAGGGGCATTGCAGAACACCACCAGTTTCGCGCAACCTATACCGTCGCGGGAGGCGGTCTTTTCCGCTATCTGCTTAATCACGCCGCCCATGACCCTTACAGCGTCCATGTTGATACCGCTCTTTGTGGCGGCGACATTGACCGAAGCGCATACCCTTTCGGTTTGGGAAAGCGCGGACGGCAGAGAGGCGATCAATCTGTCATCACCGCTGGATAAACCTTTCTGCACAAGAGCGGAAAAGCCTCCGACAAAATCAACGCCAAGATCGACGGCGGCCTTGTCAAGCGTTTGGGCAAAAGGGGTAAAATCTTTTTCTTCGCAGGAAGCCGCTATCAAAGCGACAGGCGTAATTGCTATACGTTTGTTTATGATGGGTATGCCGTATTCGTTTTCTATGTCCTTGCCGGTCTTAACAAGCGGGCCTGCTATCCGCATCAGCTTGTCGCGGATCTTCCTTCGGCACTCATCTCCTGAAGACGAAACGCAGTCCAGAAGGGACACCCCAAGGGTGATGGCGCGTATATCCAGCTTGTAGCGCAGAAACATGTCTACGGTTTCTTTTATTTCTAAAGGCGTGTATAACACTGTGATACCTCTGTAATACTAAATGTAATACTAAACACGATGCATGGCGCTAAAAACTTTTTCGTGCATCATGCTGATAGATACGTTAAATGAATCTCCCAATTCGGCAAGTTCGTTTTTAATAAGTTCAAGGGCTTTTGTACTGGAAGAAAGATCAACCACCATCATCATTACAAAGTTGCCGCTTAACACGGTCTGGCTGATGTCGAGTATGTTGATATTCCGCTCGGCGAGAAATGCCGAAACCCTTGCGATAATCCCGACCTTGTCGGAACCTACAACAGTGATTATTGCGTTCATGTTGTATTTATTTTGCCAATTAATCGATCAATTTGCAAGGGCGGGGAGAGGGAAATGCAGCCATCAGAAGCAGTAGTTCGGAAATTCCGAACTACTGAATTTCAGCATACGTTACGCTAACACTTAAACTGCGAAACTTCCTTCAATAAAATGTTAATGCTTTCACGGTTTCTGTTTGTCATCTCATTGACATTGTTTACCGCAGTATTAACCTGATCCGCGCCGGAAGCCATCTCGTTCATACCGCCAGTGATCTCCTGAGTCGCTTTTTCAAGGTTCTGGCTTTCATGTATCACTTCCTTGCTGCATTCAAGCATTTCCTCGGAGCCGTCCTTTACCTGACGGGTTATCTCGTTCACATTACCGATGCCTTCGAGAATTTGCTTGCTTCCTTCGCCCTGCTCTTCCATTGCGGTGCGGATGTTTTCCTCCTGCTCTGCCACCGTCCTGACGCTTGAATCAATCGCCTCGAACTTGTTAAGCACGTTTTCAGTCGAATGGGTAATCTTGTCTATTGAGTCTTTTATCTTGCTCAAAACAATGCCGATGGTTTTGGACTGTACGCTGGAATCCTCCGCCAGCTTGCGGATTTCATCGGCGACTACGGCAAAGCCCTTGCCCGCGTCTCCCGCATGGGCAGCCTCAATCGCGGCGTTCATCGAAAGTAAATTCGTCTGGCTGGCTATGTTTTCCATAACCGAGTTTATCTCCATCAGACCCTCGGATTCGCGGGCTATTCCCTGAATGTCCTCTGCCACTCCATACAATCCGTTACGGCCTACTTCGGAGGCTTCCTGTAACGCTTTTACATTGTCATTGTTCTTGATAAGGGTTACGGTAACAGAATGGACATTTGCCACCATTTGCTCAATGGCGGATGACGCTTTGGAAATATTACTGCTCTGGTTTGCCACATGGCTGTTGAGTTTGTTAATATTGTTGATAACCTGTTCCATTGTGGCGTTGGTTTCTGTAACGCTGGCACTCTGGTTTACAATTCTGCCCTTAATGCTCTGTATGTTAGCTGTAATTTCGTTGACCGCCGCCGCTGTTTGGTCCATGTTGCTTGCGAGAGCATTGCCGATTTCATTGAGGTTTGAGGACTGTTTTTTTATGCTGATGATCATTTTTTTGATTTTATCCAATGTTGTGTTAAAATCACGGGCAAGATCGCCTATTTCGTCTTTTGTATGAACATTGATGCTTTGCGTCAGATCGCCCTCGGAAACGTTTTTCAGAACGGCGGCTACTATGGAGATTGGTTTTATTGTTCCGCTAAGGACAAAGTATATAATGAGCGCCGTAGCCGCTATCGCTATTACCGCCAAAATAATTGTAAACGTGGTCATTGCGCGGACATCCTTCATGATATATTTGTCTGCCGATCCCATCATTATCGTCCATGTCATATCAGAATTACCAATGGGGAAGGGGATCATAACTATGTGCAACGTTTCATTGAGGAGCGGTGCCCAGCTTTTGCATTGAAATTCCTTTCCCTCAGAAACCGCCTTGTTGGCCTGTTGTTTATACGGGCCGTATTGTAAATCCACGTCTATCAGTTTCTGGCCTACACGTTCGGGCATGAAGCTTGCCATAACGGTTCCGTCGTTGGCATAAAGGGAAATCGCGTAAATTTCCTCAAGAGCGACGAGGGCTTTTTCCAACATGCCTTGCATTTGCGCGATGTCTATAAGGCAAGTAATGTTTCCGACCACTTCGCCGGTACGGCGGCTGATTATGGGAACCCCCATTCTGAAAATGAAAGTGTCTTTTCCGTTCACCTTAAAGGGGGTAAGGCTCTCAACCCGGTCTTTGCGCGCGTCGGGGCCGTTTAACCAGGCTGTAATTTCGCTAACAACGAGGTTGGGTGTCGCTATAATCTGTCCGGTATCCCTGCCCCACGTCATTGCGTACTGCCCTGTGGCGGTTGATCCCTGCCTGCCTATATAAAGAGCGTCCATGCCGTCAAGGGCGTTTGGTTTCCAGACGGAGAATATGCGAACAAAATTTTCATTATCAGTCAGGGTAGACCGCAGCATTTCATCATACGTGTCACGCCTGTCCTCTGCCGGCAGTCTTTCATAATCACCCATTACATTGGCAATTCCGCGCAGCATTTGTAAATAACCGTCTTCCCTGCCTTTCCAGAACTGCGCCCGCTGTTGGGTCAGGTTCTTCAGGCTTCGCAGGCTTAGCTTCACGCTTATGTCGCTTGCGTGCCGTAGCAGTATTATAGCAACTCCTGATATGGCGACCGTCATAATGATGATGACCATAAGACTCAGTTTGATTTTAATTTTCATTCTGTTCTCCTATAGGTTACGATAATAATTAGTGTATAATTTTTAATTTTGCTGCATAGGCGAATTTTATGCTTATTGGGGATATGTTACGTTTATTATTAATAAATTGTGAAAAAATGTTTTGTGGTATTAATTTACAATTTTATACGAAGCTAAAAGACGTATATACGAAATCTTTTTACTTGCATTTACTCGCTTAACTGCGAAAGTGGGACAGGGCCGGGGCTTTCGTTTTCGCCTTCGGTGCGGGACAGTTCTTCCAGCAACTCCTTGCCACGGCGGGAAAGTTTTTCGGGTATGCGGACAATCAGTTTAATATAGAGATTTCCCCGGTGGCTTCCCGACGGTACGCCCTCGTCGCGGATGCGGAGCATTTTGCCGTTCTGGGTTCCGGGAGTCACTTTTACTTTTATTGTTTTGCCGTCAAGGGTGCTGACGCGGATTTCCGCGCCAAGGGCCGCCTGTGTTACCGAGATTGGAACCGCGCAGTACAGATCATATTCATGACGCTCAAAATATTCATGGGGCTTTATCCTGATTAACACATACAGATCGCCTGACGGGCCGCCGTTCTGGCCCGCGTCGCCCTGACGGGGAATAACCAGCCGCCTTCCGTTTTCAACCCCCGGAGGAATTGTTACCGCGATTTTTATCCGTTTTTTCTGGGTTCCTGAACCGCCGCATTCCGGGCAGGGCCTTTCGATGATAAAGCCTTGCCCTCTGCAATTGGGACAGGTGGACGAAAAACGGTAGATGCCCTGGGTATGCCGCATCTGACCGGAACCCTGACAAGAAGGGCATGTTTTCCTTTCCGCGCCCTTGGCGGCCCCGGAGCCTTTGCAGGTCTGGCAGGATTCATTATGGAGAAATTGGATTTCTTCTTTGGTTCCAAAAACCGCGTCCTTGAATTGAATATCAAGGGCGTACTGGAGATCCGCTCCCTGCCTTGCCTCATTCTGACTGTTGCCCCTGCGGAAGCCTCCGCCGCCAAAGTTGCTAAAACCGCCGCCAAAAATACTGTCAAAAATACTGCTAAAATCGCCGCCAAAAATGTCCTCAAAGCCCCGGAAATTGCTCCAGTCATGGGCCTGACCGCCGCCCATGTTGTCAACACCGGCGAAGCCGAATTGGTCATAGGCGGCTTTTTTCTTTTCATCAGCAAGCACTTCGTAGGCTTCGGTAGCTTCCTTAAATTTTTCCTCAGCTTCCTTGTTGCCCGGATTCTTGTCAGGATGATACTGAATGGCAAGCTTACGATAAGCCTTCTTTATTTCATCTTTTGAGGCGTTTTTTTGTACTCCGAGAACCTCGTAATAATCGCGTTTTGCCACTTTCTACTTCTCGTCGACCACTTCATAGTCGGCGTCTTCGGCGCCTTTGTTGTTGCTGTTGCCGCCGGAACCGGCTTGACCGGAACCGCCGCCCATGCCGCCCATATTGGGATCGCCGCCGGGCTGATTGCCTGCCCCTTGTTGCGCCGCCGCTTGCTGTTTGTATATCTCCTCGGCAATTTTGTACGATGCCTGTTTCAGGGCCTCGGTCTTGTCCTTTATTAGTTGGAGGTCGCCGCCTTCCAGCGCTTTACGGAGGTCGGCCATAGCTTCCTCGGCCTTGGCCTTGTCTGCGGCGCTAACCTTGTCGGCCAGGTCTTTGATGTTCTTTTCAGTAGCGTAGATCATCGAATCCGCCTCGTTGCGGACTTCCGCCTTTTCCCGCTCTTTTTTGTCTTCCTCGGCATGCATCTCAGCTTCTTTTACCATGCGCTCAATGTCCTGATCGCTTATGCCGCTGGAACTTTCGATGCGGATGTTCTGCTCTTTTCCTGTGCCAAGGTCTTTTGCGCTGACGTGGACAATGCCGTTCGCGTCAATGTCAAAGCCGACCTCAATTTGGGGAACGCCGCGCGGCGCGGGGGGAATGCCAACCAGATCAAAACGCCCCAGAACGCGGTTCTGGCTTGCCATTTCCCGCTCGCCCTGTAATACGTTAATTGAAACCGCTGGCTGGCTGTCAGTGGCTGTAGAGAAAATCTGGCTCTTGCGGGTGGGAATAGTCGTGTTGCGCGGTATGAGTTTTGTCATAACGCCGCCCAGGGTTTCAATGCCCAGCGAAAGGGGAGTTACGTCTAACAGCAGAACATCTTTGACATCGCCGCCCAGGATACCGCCCTGGATTGCCGCACCGACCGCGACTGCCTCGTCGGGGTTTACGCCCTTGTTGGGTTCTTTTTTGAAAAGGTCTTTAACAATCTGCTGTACCGCAGGGATACGTGTAGAACCGCCGACAAGGATAACTTCGTCTATCTGCTCGGCGGTTAAGCCTGCGTCCTTCAACGCCTTGATGCAGGGTTCTTTTGATCGCGCAAGCAGGTCGGAAACCATCTGCTCGAATTTTGCTCTTGTAAGCGATTTTTGCAAATGTTTTGGCCCGCTCTGATCCGCAGTGATAAAGGGCAGGTTAATATCGGTCGTTTGCATTGCGGAAAGTTCAATTTTCGCCTTTTCCGAGGCTTCCCTCAACCGCTGTAACGCCATCCTGTCTTTGCTCAGGTCTATGCCCGTGTCGTTCTTGAATTCGCCGATAAGCCATTCAAGTATCTTGAGATCAAAATCATCGCCGCCCAGATGGGTGTCGCCGTTAGTCGATTTTACCTCGAAAACGCCGTCGCCAAGCTCCAGAATGGATATGTCAAAAGTGCCGCCGCCCAAATCGTACACGGCGATAGTCTTGTCTTTTTTCTGATCTTTGTTGAAACCGAAAGCAAGAGATGCCGCTGTCGGCTCGTTGATGATCCTCTCGACCTCAAGCCCCGCGATCTTGCCCGCGTCTTTGGTGGCCTGACGCTGGGCGTCGTTGAAGTACGCCGGTACGGTGATTACCGCCTTTGTGACCGTTTCGCCCAGATAGTCTTCGGCAGTCTGCTTCATTTTTTGCAAAACAAACGCGGAAATTTCCTGCGGGGAATATTTCTTCCCGTTAATGTCCACCCGCACGTCATCGCCCTGTTCAACCACATGGTAGGGGACATGCTTCATCTCGCTTATTACTTCGGAGAAACGGCGTCCCATGAACCGTTTAATCGAATAAACGGTATTTTCCGGGTTGGTGATCATCTGGTTTTTGGCAGGCTGTCCGGTAATCCGGTCGCCTTTTCCGGTAAAACCGACGATAGAGGGCGTAGTTCTGCCCCCTTCTGAATTCTGAATGACCACCGGCTCGCCGCCCTCAAGGACAGCCACGCATGAATTGGTGGTTCCCAAGTCGATCCCAATAATCTTACCCATTTTTTAACTCCTTCCTTATACTATACCAAATTCAAATAGCAAATAGCAAATAGAAAATAGCAAAGTTAAGATAGTACGATTAGCCTCTTCCTTTGCTACCTGCTACCTGCTCTTTGCTCTTTGTTCACTGCTCATTGTTCACTGGCATAACTACCTTCACTTTTGCCGGCCTGATTACCCTGTCTTTCAGCATATAGCCTTTAGTAAAATCCTCTTTAACTGTGGGGTCTTTAATATCGGGGGATCTTTCCATTAACATTGCTTCGTGCAGGTTTGGATCAAAAGCCTCGCCTGTGGAATTATAGCGTTTTAGGCCCCATTTATTCTCAAGCTTGCCTACAAGCTGTTTTTCGATCATGGTGATGCCGTCCAGCATGACCCTTCCTGCCGGTAATCCGTTTAGCTCCTCGGAGGTTTGCGCGGATTGGATTGCCCGTTCAAAGTCGTCCATAATCGGAATAATATCCAAAAGAAGGCTCTCGTTGGCATATTCAATGGCTTTTTGCTTTTCCTGGTTCATCCTTTTCCGGTAATTATCAAAATCGGCGGTTTTCCTCAGCAACTGGTCGCTTAAGTCCGCCACTTTAGCTTCCAATTCGGCAATTTTTTCGTCATTGACCGGTTGATTTTTCAAATTCCCGATGGATTTTTTATCCGCATCCGCTAAAATATTGTCAGGGTCCAGGGAATCCAGTTCCTCTTTCAATTCGGCAAGGTCAGCATCGTCCGAAACATCCACTGCCTCGTTAATAACAGCGGGATTCAGCCCTTCCAGGTCGATTTTTCCGGCCATATCCGGGTTTACAGCCTCATTAAAAGGCTCTGCCGGGGCGGTTTTATCTAATTCTTCGTTTACCGTAGTGTCAGTTTGCTGTATGGACATTTTTCTTCCTACTATATGTTCATTAATAAGCCAGATAAATTATACCATATAAAATAACGAAATTCGATTTAAAGGTCAAGAGAAAATCAGTATTAGGAAATCAATTTTGGGCATTCTTCTCTTTTCTCTTGTATTCCGCTATACTTATCCAACTATGGAATTTTTATTTGAAGGCATTTTCCTGATAACCTGGAAACACCTGGTAATGTACGGCATAGGGGTTATCCTGATATTTCTGGCAGTAAGAAAAGAGTACGAGCCTACCCTGCTCCTGCCAATGGGCTTCGGGGCGATACTGGTAAACCTGCCCTTGTCCGGCGTTCTCAACCAGACCTTGCCGGGCGTCGGGGAAGTTACAGGCGTAATCCAGTGGCTTTTTGAAGTCGGAATAGAAACATCCGAAATAATGCCCCTGCTGCTCTTTATAGGCATAGGCGCGATGATCGATTTTTCGCCCCTGCTTTCCAGACCGGTGTTTATGCTGTTCGGCGCGGCGGCGACTTTCGGGGTTTTCGCCACCATTACGCTTGCCTCGCTTCTGGGCTTTAGCCTGAACGAAGCCACTGCCATCGGCATTATCGGGGCGGCTGACGGGCCGACCACCATACTTGTCGCGCAAATAATGAATTCGCAGTACATGGGGCCAATCCTTGTGGCGGCTTATTCCTATATGGCGCTTGTGCCAATAATACAGCCTGCCGTGATAAAGCTCCTAACAACAAAAAAAGAACGCCTGATCCGCATGAAACCGGCGGCGGCGGATGATGTTCCAAAAACGCTAAAAATCGTATTCCCGATAATTGTTACTGTCATTACAGGTTTGATTTCACCGCAGGCGGTTGCACTTATCGGTTTTTTGATGTTCGGCAATTTAATCAGGGAATGTACGGTGCTGGATTCGCTCTCAGAGACAGCGCAAAAAACGCTTTCCAACCTTATTACCCTGCTCCTGGGCCTTACAGTCGCCTTTACCATGCAGGCCGAGAAATTTATCACGGTTCAAACCGTCATGATACTGGGGCTGGGTCTTGCTGCTTTTATCCTCGATACTGCGGGCGGGGTGTTATTCGCAAAGTTTTTAAATATTTTTCTTAAAACAAAGATCAACCCGATGATCGGCGCGACAGGCATTTCCGCCTTCCCCATGTCGGCGCGGGTGATACAGAAAATCGCGCTAAAGGAAGACCCCACCAATATTTTCCTGATGCACGCGATAAGCGCAAATGTTTCAGGCCAGATTTGTTCGGTAGCGGCTGCGGGGCTTGTATTAAGCCTTGTCATGCCGTACCTGCATTAAATAAAGGATGACACTATGATTAATTTTGAAGGCTTTTACGCTTCTCTGGATATTATGTGGAAGGGCATGGTCGGGCTTTTTATTGTGAGCATATCAATAATGGTAATAGTAATGGCATTAAAATTCTTCATGCGGAAGAAAAATTCTACCGGGGAAAATATATGAAAAAAACAGTAGCGGTATTTTGTCTTGGCCTGGCATTGTTCTGTGTCTCTTGCGGTAAAAAAAACGAAAAGAGCGGGTCAGTAACCGAATTCTCAGGCTCATTCGTGGAAAGGGGGCGGCCTGTCGCGGATCTTGCCTCTTTCCGCATCGCCTATTACGAGCCTGTGAGCGGGGAAAGCGCGGCAGGTAATCCAGCTTTCAACATACAGGAAAGCGACGCGCCGTTTATTATAACTGATTTCGGCCCCCGCGACGAATTGCCCCAGGAGATAAAAAAACCTTCTATATTTGTGGCTTTTTCCCAGCCTGTGATCCCCCTGGCAAAACTCGGCGAGCCGATTAGAAAAAGCGCGCTTTTACATATTGATCCTCCTGTTGAGGGCGTATACCGCTGGTACGGGTCAAGGCTGCTCTCCTTTGAGCCAGATGCCGAAAGCCTTCCCCAGCGGCGTTATACGATCACAGTGTCAGACAAGATTACCTCGCTGGGCGGAAAACCCCTGCAAGGGGAACGCTCTTTCAGTTTTGAGACGGAGCGGCTTTCCGTGCTGGAATGGGAGTTGGGCGACGGCGAACACTGGATCTGGTCAAGTAATGTTCATCCCGAAGACGCGAAACAGATAAGGCTGATTTTTTCATACCCTGTCAACCTTGACGAAATCGCCAAATGGATCGAACTGCGGGCCGGAGGCAAAACCTGGCCCTTTAAGCTGGAACGGCTTCCCAAGCTTGACGAAAATCGTTACCGGAAAGAACAGGGCGTTTTTGTCCGCGTTAACGATACATTTCCCCTGAATACCGATGTTGTAATGGCATTAAAACAAGGGGCGCGTTCGGAACCGGGCTGGCTTGGCACTAAAGAAGAAAAAACCTGGGAATTCCATACCCTTTTGCCTTTCAGCTTCGAGCGCGTTTACGTGCGTACTTATTCAAATCCCCGAACCCAGGAAAGCGATTCTATCCCTATTTCGCTCAATTTCAGTCAGGATGTGGAGCCGAACGGCGTTGAAAAATATTTTTTAGTCGAGGGGTTTCCCTCGCTGAAAAAAGAAAACGTCAATGTTTACGGAAGCACGGTTGTCATTAACAACCTGCCGCTGGAATACGAAACAAATTACATTGTACGAATTTCAGCGGACTTGAAAGATTTGTACGGTCGCGCTCTGGGCAAGGAGGAAAGAGTTGTAGCTGAAATTGAAGAGGCTAATAGCTACGTGTATTTCCGCAACTCACGCTCGGCTATGCTGGAAGCCGGTTACCCCCCGAAAATAGTCTGGGAAACGCAGAACCCGGTTTCAATACGAAGACGGATTGCACAGGCGCAAAACCCTTACGAGATAATCCCCCTGTCGGGCCTTTCAGAAATGGACGTTTCATCACTGGCGCAAAATTCAAAACACTTTTTTATGGAAGACCTTTCCCCTTTCCTTAACGCGGCTGGCAAGGGAAGCGTCGCGATGCGATGGGATTACCGTACCAAATCTTCCTGGGATAAAGGAAAAATCTATTCTAGCGACGAATGGCTTACCGTACAGGTTACCAATATCGGTATAACGCTCCGTTACGGTTACAATATGGTTTTGGTATGGGCTTCTCATCTTTCGGACGGGTCTGTAATCCCCAACGCCGACGTGGAACTCATGGAAAGCGGCAGAGTTGTCCTCGTCGGCAAAACCGACGCGCAGGGCCTTGCGGTATTTAACTTCCCCGACGGCGATTTTGTTTCCAGGTTTACCGAACCGCAGACCGGTCATTGGAACAATGCTTTTGGCAACGGTTTTCGCGTCCGGGTAAGCGAAGGCTCCGGATCAACGCAGGACAGGGCGGAGTTCATTCCCAATGACAGCCACAACTTCTGGCGTTTTAGGATAGAGGCGTATGAAAGCCCCTTTGACGTGGAAAAAGGACGCCCTGTGATTTTCCTTTTCACCGATCGGGGCCTGTACCGGCCCGGCGAGACTGTCACCTTCCGGGGCATCGACAGGAATCTAGCCGGAGGAAAGTACGCGGCGTACAAGGGGCAGTATAGAATTGATGTCAGCACCGGGGCGTATAAGGCTCCGGTGATCGCAACGCTGGAGGGGAATACCACCGGAAACGGAGGCTCTTTCGGTTCCTTCACCCTGCCCTCCAATATCGATCCCGGTCAATACAGGATCATTTACCGCCGCGCCGGGACAACGGATTACGAGCAGGATCGTGAACACTCAGTCTCGTTTACCGTCGCCAATTTTGAACGCCTCCGTTTTGAATCCTCGTTACGGTTTACCGATTCTGTCGTATATCAGGGCGATAAACTAAGCGCTTCCCTTTCCGCTTCCTGGCTTGCCGGTGGCGGGCTTTCGGGCGCGCCCTACACATGGTATTTAACGCGGGAACCCGCTTCCGTCATACCGGGCGGGACAGAGGGCCTGTGGCGCAATTGGAATTTCGGGTCTGAGGTCAGCGACGAACGGTCTTTTGTCGGGCGCGGGGAAGGGACGCTCGGCCCTGACGGAAAAGCAAGCATTGGCAACGAGACAAGCGGCGAATTTATTGAAGGCGCGGCTTACAGCTACCGGCTTGAAGCCTCGGTGCAGGACGCGGCGCGTCAGGAAATATCCTCCCGCTCCGCTATTCTGGTTCATCCCGCTTCTTTTTACATTGCCGCTCGCCTTGATTCGGGGACGATAAGAACAGCAGCCGTAGGCGGCAGTGCCACCACTGGCGGCAGTGCCACTAGCGGCATAACTGAAACCGTTGCAACAAACCCGTCAGCCTTTTTCATCAGCGCGGGACAACCGGCGACATTAAGCTGGGCGCTTGTTTCGCCTAACGGAGACGGAGTGGCGGCTAGTCTGACTAGTCAGGACTTGTCAATACAGCTTGTCCGCCACGAATGGAAACAGGCGCGGCAACAGGGAACAGGCGGCAGGATCAACCTGGTATGGGAGCGGGTTGAGGAAATCGCCGCGCAGAGAAACGTGAAAATTACGCCGACAAACGGGATCATTTCAGGGGTATACACTTTTACACCGGACAAGAGCGGCCTTTGGGAACTCAGGCTTTCCAGCCGCGATCAAAAACGGCGGATAGCCGCGACCCGTTTCCGTTTTTATGTAAGCGGCGCAGGGTGGGTTCGCTGGGATTCTGATGATGTGGATGCCATAACCCTGGGAACCGACCGCCAGAGTTACGCGCCAGGTGAAACCGCGAAAATAATGATGCGCTCGCCGCTTGAAAAAGGCAAATACCTGTTAACGCTGGAACGCGAAAAAGTAATCTCCCAAAAAATCATCGAGGTTAACGGTTCAGCCATGACCATCGACATTCCCATAGAGGAATCGTATGTGCCGATAATCTATGCTACGCTTAGTTCCTATACGGTACGTTCAGGCCCCGTGCAGAACAGCTACTACGAACCTGATTTGGACAAACCCAAAGGGATTTTCGGCGTTACGCCAATTTATATTGACAATGAAAGCAGGCATTACCAGATCGAGATTGTTAACGGCAAGAGTGTCTATAACCCGGCAGAAGAAGCGGAAATAAAGATAAAGGTTTTATTGAACGGCAGGCCGGTTCCAAATACGGAGGTGAGTTTTCTGGCGGTAGACCGGGGAGTGGTTGATCTCATCGACTACCATGTTCCTGATCCGCTTGCTTTCTTTTATGATCCGGGGCATTTTCCGCTGGGAGTGCGCGGCGCGGACAGCCGTTCCCTTTTAATCGATCCGGTAACGTATAACATTACCGATCTTCAGGGCGGCGACAGCGATGACGGCGGCAAGGATAACGATGAGGCGCGGTCTCCAGGTTTTAACGACGATGTGAAAGAACGCAAGGACTGGAGGCCGACCGCAGTTTTTGAGCCGTACCTTGTCACCGGAGCAGACGGGATTGCTACCGTAAAATTCAAGCTTCCGGATTCGCTTACCAGTTACCGCTGTACCGCCGTTGCTGTTGGAGTAAACAACTTTGGCATTAAGGAACAGGATCTGCGGGTAAGCGCCCCGCTGACGGCAACTGCCGCTCTTCCGCGCAAACTCCGCTGGCGTGACACCGGCACGGTTTCGCTAATACTGACGAATCTTGAAAGCACTGCGGTAGAGGCCAATGTTTCATTAAAGGCGTTTTCCGAGTCAGCCGTCAGTGCTGATACCGTTATCGAAGTTGACGGCGAGGATTCCAAAACCGTAAAGGTGCTTCCCGGAGCGTCACAGGAAGTCTCTTTTAAAGTCGCCGCCATTGGAGCGGGCGTTTCCCGGCTTACCTTTACCCTGCGTTCGCCGCAGGTGAACGAGCATATCGTCAAAACGCTTCTTGTTGACAGGCCCAGCCTGACCGAGACAGTTACTACAATAGGCAATCTGGGGCCGGATAACCCCTTTGTCGAAGAAGGCATGATACTGCCGTCGCTGGTTCCCGAAGGAACGGGCAATGTTTCCGTAAGCCTTTCTTCTTCCCGGCTGGCGGCGCTTAAAGAAGCGATTCGCTATTTGCTGGATTTCCCCTACGGCTGTATCGAGCAGCGCACGGCCCGCCTGCTGCCGATTGTCGCTTTTGGACAGTACATTGACACGTTTAACCTGGAAAGCCCTCTTACCGAGAATCCCCAAAAACTTGTTGAAAAAGAATTGGAGGACCTCGCCAAATTCCAGCTTGCCGACGGCTCATTCCCGTACTGGCCGGGAGGCCGTAACGGCAATCTTTTTGTCAGCATGAGGATGGCGCATATCGCGGCTCTTGCAAAGACAAAAAACATGAAGGTTCCTGAATCGCTGGATACCCGTCGGCTTTTATCGTATATCGGAACAGCCTCAATCGAAGATGAAGATCCGTTCCTCAAAGGTTATTCATTGTGGGTCAGAACCATGTACAACGAAAGGATCAGTTCGGAGATAACCGCTTTTTTAAAACGCGGGGATGAACTGGGCATTTCCGGCTGGGCTTTCGCGGGGCTTGCCGCGCTGGAGATGGGGCAAAAGGATTTGGCGGCATCCGCCAGGGATCGCGTTCGCCGCTTTATCCGGCCCAACACCCGAAGTCTCGATCTGACCGATACCTACGAGCGTCATGGCAATTTCTGGGGTTACGATTCCGACCGTTACGCCCTCGCGCTTATGCTCTTCAATTCGCTCAATTCCCAGGGGGATGATATGACAACGCGCCTTGCAACATCCCTAATTGAGCGGCAGCGCAGGGGCGTGTGGAACAACACCGCGTCTTCTTTCTGGGCGGTGCTTGCCTTTGGAATGTTAGGCGATTCCGAATCGTCTGAGTGGAAATCGGCTGACGGTACGCCGCTTAGGGTAACGTCCACTCTTGGCGGAACGCCCCTGTTAAACGCTGAATTCAAAACTTACGGCGGCGTTCCGGTGTCGTATAACGGACACTTCGCGGAAAAGCCCATAATCGACATTCAGCGCGACACCCTTCTGCCTCTGCGGGTCGAGCGTTCAGGCCCCGGCAGGCTCTACTATACGGCCAGTCTCCGCTACGGCATACCCCTTGAGCTTGCCAGTGCCCGCGACGAGGGGCTTGGCGTGTTTGTTGAAACCTTTGATTCAGAAGGCAACCTCGTCAGGAACGGCAGGCTCCAGGCGGGCAAGACGTATACCCGGCGCGTCACCGTTTCCAGCGCTCGCGACCGTACCCATGTCGCATTGCGCTCGCCTATTCCCTCAGGGGCCGAAATTGTAGACGCCGTATTTGTAACCAGTTCCACAGTGCCCCCTTCCGCAAAGGACGAGTCAGATGATGAATATGATTGGCGTTACTACCAGCCGGAGCCGATACGTTTCCTGATGGACGACGAGGCCCGTTTCCACTGGGATTTTTTCAACTCGGGCAAGCAGCAGATTGAATTCCGTTTCCGCGCTGTAATGCCCGGCATTTACCCCACCCCGCCCGCTGTCGCCGAGTGCATGTACGAGGAGGAAATTTTCGGCAGATCTGCCGGGGAGTTGATCCGGATTGAGTGATTAATAACGGAGAACATTATTCGGACCTGATGTTAAAAACTACCAAACCAAATAACACTTTCCTCTACTCAAAATGGCAAAAGGCCGGAGGGCCGCCTGAAATACAGCGGCAGGATCGCCTGACAGTCGCCCTGTATTCCGGCCTGGCGTCCCAGGCGGGGATTATTGTTATCGCGCTTATCGCTCTTCTGGCTCTTGTCGCGCTGGCCTGCATACTGAGCAAAACCCCGACAAGGACATTGTTCTTTTTCTTTATAGGCCCGTTCCGCAATGTCTACAGTTTCGGCAATATGCTGAACAGCAGTGTCCCCCTGATCTTCGGCGGGCTTGGCGTCAGTATCGCAATGCAGGCGGGCAGCCTAAACCTCGGCGGGGAAGGGCAAATATATTCCGGGGCCTTTGTCGCTACAATCGCCGCTTTGCCGCTGGCGTTCCTGGGGCTTCCAGGCGGCCTTATAAGTGTACTTGCCGGGGCGTTTTTTGCAGGGACGTTGGCGGCACTATCCGGTTTTTGCAAAGCGCGGTGGAACACAAACGAACTTATCACTTCTTTTCTTTTGTCAAATGCCATGATCCTTATTGTTAATTACCTTGTTACCGGCCCCTTCCACGATCCTGAAACAAATTTGCAGTCAACAAAAAAAATTGCCGCAAGTTTAAGGCTTCCCCTGCTTCTGCCCCCGTCGAATTTAAATATGTCGCTTGTGATTGCGCTTGTTGCCGTTGCCACCGTATACCTTTTTCTGAAAAAAACCAAACTGGGATATGAATTCAGGATAGCCGGAACCAACGAAATCTTTGCGCGTTATGGCGGAATTAACACAAAGCTTAATACGGTGCTGGCAATGTTTTTAAGCGGCGCGTTGTACGGCCTTGCAGGGGGGCTTTCTGTTTTCGGCTCTTATTACGGAACGGTAAAGGAATTTTCCTCGGGGCTTGGCTGGAACGGCCTTGCGGCGGCGCTTGTCGCGGGCTTTAATCCCGTAGCAATAATACCTGCGAGCCTTTTCTTTGCGTGGATTTCCTCCGGCGCGAGAATAGCCATGCAGAATTCGGATATTACGTTTGAGATCGCTTCTATTGTCCAGTCGGTAATTTTCTTTCTGGCTACCAGCATGGTTCTGAGAAACCTGTTCAGCAGAAAGGAGAAACGGCGATGAAAATTTTGTCCCCCGTTCTGCACAGCGCGGTAACAATCATGACTCCGATCCTGTTAGCCGCAACAGGCGGCCTGTTCACGGAACTTGCGGGGTTTTTGAACATCGCTCTTGAAGGGCTGTTGCTTGCAGGGGCGTTTTCTGCCATTGCCACGGCATATTACACGGGAAGCTTCGCCGCCGCCCTTGCCGCCTCGATTCTTGCTTCGCTTTTACTTTCCATGCTTTTGGCCTTCTCAACCCTGAAACTGCGTTCCAATGTATTTATTACCGGTCTTGCGGTTAACCTGCTTGCCGGAGGTTTAACAGTGGTTCTTTCACATTACTTTTTTAATACAAAAGGCGTAATTATTTTTCAGTCTGATAAAAGCATCCCGATTATGAATATTCCGTTTGTGAAACATATCCCTGTAATCGGCGAACTGATTTCCGGTCATAGCGTGTATGTATACGCAAGCTGGCTGTTATTGGCAATTTCATGGATTGCAATTTACAAGACTGCTTTTGGCTACCGTTTGCGGGCCTGCGCCAATTATTCAATGGCATTGGCTTCCCTGGGACTCAAGCCGGACACATACCGTTATACGGCTTTTCTTGTCTCGGGGTTTTTTTGCGGAATCGGAGGCTCGTTCCTCAGCCTGAACCTCGGCGCGTTTGTTCCCAATATGACTGCGGGCAAAGGCTGGATTGCCCTGGTTGTTATCTTTCTCGGCGGTCGTAAACCGCTGGGTCTTTTGCTGGCCGCTTTTGTCTTTGGCCTTGCCGAGGCTCTGTCAAATTACGCCCAGGGGCTTCGTAATATACCCGCCGATTTTATCCTTACCATGCCGTATCTGCTTACCTTGCTGGCAATGGTTCTTGTTTCGGTTTGGGGAAATTCAAATAACAAATAACTTATAATGGGTACGCTATATATAGCGGTATAAAGCCGTCTAACGACACTAGGGAATTTTGAATTCCCCCTAGACAAATCATCCGAAAGTGCTTACTCTTTTTTTAAAATATAATGAACCGGACAAGTCGCTCCCAAAATTCTCTGCGCTTCGTTGATTTTTTTATAGTAATACTCTGCCTGTCAGTAATGGCGTTCAGTATCAACATGTTCATGCGCGACCTGTCCCAAACAATAGATCTGTACAATGTAAAACCAGTTGGAACTATTATTATAAAGAAAAACACCGTCCAGAGGCGGCTTGCCGACCGTGTGCTTTGGGAGAGGCTCAGAGTTGAATCGCCAGTGTATCTGGGCGACACAATCCGTACAGCGGAAATTTCTTCCGCAACTCTTGATATTGACGGGCGGCAAATAGACCTTGACGAAAACACCCTCATACGCATACTGCCCGTCCAGGACAGATCCGGCACACTGCAAATAGAACTGTCCGACGGCAGCCTCGGCGCTACAACGGGCGAGGTAGGAGGCTTGCAGTTAGCTGTACAGGGGCGGGTAATCAAAATGGGAACCGAAGCGGCTCTTACCGCCACAACCAGGGAAGACGGTTTTTCCGCACAGGTAAACAAAGGGACAGCGGCGGTTATAGAAGAAGGCGAGAGCAGAACAGTAACGCAGGGAACAATGCTTTCGTTTAACGCCGAAGGCGCGGAATTGCGGCAACAACCTGCCGTAGTGGTGACTCAGCCTCGCCCGAACGCACGTTATGTGAAAAACACGTTGCAACCGCTGTCCGTAAGCTTCGCGTGGAACCGCATAAATCTTGAGGCAGAAAAAGGTTTGCGCCTTGAAATCGCCGCAGACAGAAACTTTAACCGCATTGTTCAATCAGTTGAAAACCTCAATGCTTCCGCTGAAATATCCCTTGACGCGGGTCTTTGGAACTGGCGCTTATCTTACGACGGCGATATTCTCTCCACAGGAAGGCTGTCCGTAACAGAAACGTCAAACATCAGTCTGCTAAGCCCCGTAAAGGGCAGCATGTTCCGCTATCAGGATGATCCGCCTTCGATCCGTTTCCAATGGTCGGAAATTGAAGAAGCGTTATACTACATCATCGAAATATCGCCAATACAAAACTTTGCCAACCCGTACATAAGCAAGCATACAACAGCGCCTTTTTTCACCGATTCCTTGCTCGGCCCCGGGATATGGTATTGGCGGGTACAGCCGTTTTTCCCTTCCGCTTACGAGGGCATTGCCGGTTTTTCGCAAGTCTCCTATTTTACTATTGAACAAACCGTAATAAGCGCGGGCGATGAAATAGTAGTATTGCCCGAACCAAAAGTCGAGCCTGCGGCTACTGTGAAAGAAGCCCATCCCGTTCAAAAGACAACTCCCCCTGTTCAAGAAAAAACCCCTCCGCCACCGCCGCCGTTACTGCCACCGCCGAACAACATGCGTCCGGCAAACGGCTACCGTATCGGAATCGAAGAACTCAAAGCCCAAAGGAGTATTGTCTTCAGATGGTCAAGCGTAGCGGAGGCCAATGCGTATACAATTACACTGTACAAAAAAACCGCAAACGGCAGACGGCAAATACGCCGTATCCCTCTGGGAAACAGCACTACGTGGACGCTTGATAATATCAGCCTGTTAGGGCGCGGGGAATTTGTCTGGCGGGTAGAAGCGTCTTACAACAGGCGCAACGGTACGGTTGAACGGTCAGGCAGTCCGGGGGAAAATTCTTTTGTTATCGATGTCCCCATTCCTGAAGTACACATGGAAGATCCGGGGGTTCTCTATGGCCTCTAACAAGCCTTTGTTTTTGCTTGCCGCATTGTGTCTGATAGTACTGGCTTCCCTGCGGGCGCAAAACACGGAACCCCATTTCGTCCAGCGGCTCACATGGGTCGGGGACAGATACGCCATGCGCTACGAAGTAGTAATAGAAAAAGAGGAAAACGGAAAATACAAAAAATTATTGCAGGAATTTACTACAGCTTCTTTTATTGAAGTTTCCCTGCCTCACGGAAAGTACCGCTTTCAGGTAATTCCCTATGATTTTTTTAACAATCCTGTCCCCGAAACAGAGTGGATGGATTTTGAAGTGCTGCTTTTTGTTGTGCAGGATCAGCCTGACAACACATTACCAGGCCCTGAACCGGAGACGGTAATCGAAAATCTGTTTGACATATATCTGGGGATCGCATGGATACCGACCGTACCGATTTACGGGGGATACAAATTTATAGATGAAAATCTGTCCCCTTACACCGCAGGCTTGCGGCTGGCGGTTTTCTCCGCGAAACAGAAGCCCTTAAAATTCGGCATGGAAGGAAGCTCCTTATGGCGTTTTTCCCCGGACAATCAGCCTGTGCAATCATTAACGCTTGACCTTAATGTTGTGATGCGTTTTTCAGACGGTACGGCAGCCCTTAGCTCGAAAATAGGCGGGGGCGTTTCACTGCGCTCAGGCATAATTCCAGTGTCGGCTAACGATCAATACGGTGCCCATGCAAATCTCGGCGTATCGTTCCTCGTGTCGCTTTCGGAACACTTGCATCTGGAAACTGGCATGGAATACGTCCAATTTTTAACCAACTCGGGCATTTTACGTCCCTCGGCTGTGTTGGGATATAGGTTCTAACGAGAGAAAAGGGAAAAGAGAAGAGGGAAAAAAGCAGGAGCGTTTAAAACCTTGTCAACATCCTAAAAAATTGGTATCATTTATAGTATATGAATACTGTTGAAAAAATTAAGTGTCCAAATTGCGGTACGGGAATTGATGTTAATAGGGCATTGAGCCATGAGATTGAAGAGCAATTAAAAATTGAATATACCGCACAAAGTAAAAAGCATTTCGCTGAAATTGAAAAACTCCGGAAAGAAAAAGCAGAAATTGAAGCAACTATAACAAAAGAAAAAGAAACGGAATATACGAACCGTTTACAAACAGAAAAAGAAAAAATCCGAAAAGAAATTGTTAAGGAATCCGAAGAGGGGCTTAGGCTGCTTCAACAATCTTTAAAAGAAAAATCTGAACAGGTAATTGAGCTAAATAAAACGAAAGCAGAACTTGAAAAAATCAAACTTGAGAAAAACGAGATTGAATACAGGATAAAAGCCGAAAAAGATGCCGAACTTTCGACAAAATTAAAAAACGAGCGGGAACGAATTAAAAAAGAAGTGACGGATGAAAACGCATTTAAAATTGAAGAATTGCGAAAAAAACTGGAAGACCAGACTGCTCTTGCAGAAGAAATGAAACGCAAGGCCGAGCAAGGTTCAATGCAATTACAGGGCGAGGTACAGGAATTAGCGATTGAAGATATACTAAAAGCCACCTTTCGTTTTGATATTATTGAACCTGTACCCAAAGGGATTACCGGGGCGGATGTCATCCAAAAAGTCTATAATAACGCCGGAAATGAGGTTGGCATTATCGCTTATGAAAGCAAACGAACCAAATCTTTTGGAAAAGACTGGATTGGCAAATTAAAGGAAGACGGCGGGCGTGTAAAAGCCGATATATGCGTACTTGTTACCGAAACGCTTCCTGATGATATAGAGCGGATTGGTCAAAAAGACGGAGTATGGATTTGTACTTTTTCTGAATTCAAGGGGCTTGCTCTTGTGTTACGCGACAGCATTGTAAGGGTCAGCGAAGCCTATGATTCGCAAACAAACAAAGGCGAAAAAATGCAAATGCTCTATGATTATCTTACTGGAAAAGAATTTTCCGCGCAATTCATGACGATAATTGAAGGGTTCACCGATTTACAGAAAGGCTATCTTGATGAGCGGAACAGGATGGAAAAAATATGGAAGATGCGGGAAAAACAGCTTGAGAAAATACTGTTAAATACAAACGGCTTTATCGGTTCAATTAAAGGTATCGCTGGCAGTTCTTTTCCGGAAATGCCGATGATTGAAGAGGGGGGGTAGTTTATGAGTGAATCTCTTTGGTTGCATTATAATATGAAAACGAAAGAACCGATCAATATTACTCAAAAATTAAATGAAGTATATAATGACGACTATTATAAAGAATTTGAACCAATAGCAAATGCGGCACTTGAAAGTATAAGAGAATTAACAAAAAATGATACGTGGTGAATAAGGATGTACCCACCCTACTGCCTTAACAACTCCATTGATTTCAAAACAGTTTTTTCATCTACCAGTTTTCCGGTAATATATTTATGAATAACGCTTTGTTTGCCGCATTTATAATGGTTTCTACCTCGTTTTTTTCCGTATCAGAAAGAGGTATAAATTGTTCGGCATTGTCTTCAATGGATTGTTCAAAAGCGTCAAGTGTAATTTTCATTTTTTTCTGCATCCCATACTATCTGCATAAAGTACCTTACTACACATTTGTCAATATACTGTGTACACCAACAGTAAGACCTCCCATGAACGGCAATAAAGCCATTGAATAATAACCCTCTGATAAAATAGTATCCTCATCCCCTAAAATATTATCCATAGGTTTTCCTTCCTCATCTGATAAAAAATAAAAAACCTCCCAAAAAACATTAAGTTTTTAAGAACATAGCCATTATATATAGTGAAGCTTAGGAGGAAATATGAATTTATCTTTGGGTATATGATATGTGTTTACGGCTGGTATAAATGGAGGTTATATGAAAAGGCTATTACTATTTGGGATTATTATATTATTTAGTTCGTGTCAAAAATATCCGCCTACGCCGATAGATATTCCTTCTAAGTCCGGTAAACAGCAGTTTATAGTTAAGGGTTCGTCATTGGACTGGTATTACGCGCCTGATCAAAAAGGCCGCAAGCACAAGGTTTATTATCGCGGCGCAAAACTGGTGACAAAATGACTTTTATGAACATGTAGCGTATGTCATGCGTGGAGACCGAAGATATGGGACGAGTCTGCGTGGATAGATAAGGAAGCCGGATGTATATTCACGGCGGGTCTTTTGAATCGGGCCACACCTGTAAAGACGCTTCGATAGTCAATAAGTTTACCGATTAGACCCCATAGGAATGGGTACACTTCCCAGTAGGTATCGTTCAATGTGCAAGTTATTGCTTTTAAGTGGCATTGAGTAATAAAGACAAAAGCCACCTCCGACCTCTTGCCAGAAACCATGAAAAGCAAGTATACTGGAACTAAGTAGAAATGTATGCCACAAGCTCAAACCTTTTTAAGACAGTCCAATTATGGCAGAGTATGAACAAATAGCATCGTTTCTTGATAAAACAAGCCAAATATTAGTATCTTGGCTTGAAAAGCATTGCCAGAATTGTCTCCGGACTGGTGGGTTATAATGTACATTAAAATAATAAGAGAGATTAAGAATGGAAAGACAAAAGAATGAAGATTTTGGATTTCAACATGATGATATTCGTACAATAAATAATCTTCTCCAGAACTCTTATAGACATGGATTCCCAATAATTAAAGAGTTGATCCAAAACGCTAATGACGCTAAATCAAAGCTTCTAAGTATATCACAGTTTAATGGGTTTCCAAATGCTAAGCACCCATTATTACAAAACCACCCTTCAATATTAATATACAATGATGGTGATTTTACAAAAAAGGATAACGAGAATATTATACGCATTCACGGAGATAATAAAACAAATGATGGTACAGTTGTAGGGAAATATGGTTTGGGCATGAAGAGTATTTTTCATCTTTGCGATTTGTTTTTTTATGTATCTAAAATAACAGATTCTGATATACCAAATTTAATAGAAGCTCGACCATTGAACCCATGGTTTAATGATCCAGAAAATAGACATAATGATTGGAGTGAATTTATTGATGATGACCGTACTTTACTTCAAAAGTATTTTAAAACTGAATATAGAGAGAAAGGATTTTTACTAATAATTCCATTAAAATTAAAGCAAGATGAAGAACACATAATAAATAATTGTATTTATTTTAATGGAAAAGGTGAATATTTTGGTCCAAAAAATGAATTTAAAGAAAAAATACAACAGTTATTATTCATTTTAAATGCGACTTCTGAAAAAAAAGAGTTAAAAACTGTTAATATTAATCTTCCAGAATACATAGAAGAAAATATTTCTTTTGATGGCATCAAAAGGACTAAATGCTTTAATAAAGATTCGTTCCCTGTCGCTAAAAAAATTGTTGAACAATTAATTTGGCCAAAGAATGAGAAAAAACCTTCAGACAAGACAACTTGTGTTTTGTTGCGCTTTCCAACGAAGCATGGTGAAGAAGCTAAATTAACCATAAGCTATTCCGTTTATCTTCCATTAGAACAGGATGAAATATTTAGAATAAAAACTAAATATAATTATGCAATAATGTTACATGGGGAATTTGCTACAGATTCCGGACGAGAAAAGATACATGGTTATGAAGATATTGCTGAAACAGGAATTGATTTCAATAATTTATCATCTAAAACTGTTAATCAAGCCTATATACATTGGAATCAATTTCTGGCTCAACAACGTCTTTATCCGTTAATTCCAGAGATATTGTATAAAGGGATAAAAGAAGAAGTTATAGATACTGAAGACATAAATGAATTATTCTCTGTTATTAATTCTAAATTTGCTTCAAAATATAATGAATTTATAACCAAAAACAAGTATTTAGTAAAAACATTTATAAATTCAACTACTGATTGGGAATTATTCGATGCAAAAAAGCAGGTTTATTTTCTTACGGAAGATTTAGGAAAACACGTATATGATTTTTTCAAAGACACATTCCTGAAAAAAACAGAAAAAGACGGTAAACTTGTTTGTGTGCCACAAAAAGAAGGAATTTACTTTTTAAAGGACAATACCAATGCCGAAACCATTCAAACAATAATTGAAGGCTTTAAGGATAAAATATTTAACACACCTGATGGACAAGCTTATCTTAAGAAATATATTTCATTATTTAAAGATTATTTTGATATTAATATTTTATTCTTATTTGCGAACAGATTTATTGATAATCAGCACCCTGAATTATTTTTTTCTTTTTTAAAAGAGCATATGTTATTTAATGATTTTTGTAATAAGTATCCTGAATTATCAATTTTTCCTGTTGAAAAAATCAATAATAATTCAAAAGAGACTATTTATTGTTCTATTAATGATATTAATAAATGGAACAATGAAAAAATTATATTTTACGAAGATACTCAATTCAAATTTGCAGAATTATATTCTTTGTTGTCTAATAATATTATTTATCTAAATAAACACAATCAATATATGCGGTTTAATATTAAAAAAGCTGATCCTGCCCTTATTTCAGAAAACATCGGAAAATTGGCACATACTGTTGAATCTATAAATTTTAATGAATACCGTAACGAGTTTAGTTTATTATTAAATAAGATTTCAAATGAACAATTTTACAGGCTTCCTATCCATAAAATTGTTGGCTCATCTGGTTATCATGACATTCTTATTGATAATTCTTTTCGTGGAACCAGTCAGAATAATGAAATTTTATTCCCAGAAGGGTTTAATCCTCCTGATATAAAATTTATTGATACTGATACTTTTGACCCGATTAAAGATAAAGAGACCCGTTTGTTAGAAGAATTAAAAGGGATTGAAAAAATAATATTATTCTTTAAAGATAAAGAAACCATAGATAATGATATAGAGTTGGAATGGTTGATTAATAATTTTGATCGTAATGAAAACAATAAATTATCGGAAATTTTAAAAGGGAAAAAATGGATACCTATTAATGATAATGGTGAGCGAAAATATATAAACCCAGAGATAATATTTAGTGATAACATTGTTAATATAGGTACAATTACTAACTTAAAAAATAATTTTGATATACACGATATATATACTCAATCAGATATTGATTCTAAAATAAAGGAAAAAATTGATAATACAGAAATACTAAAAAATATTAATAAAAAACAAGGATTGTTAAAATGTATTGCTGAACAAATATCAAAAATGCAAGAATATAATATTGAATTTAATATTGAATCAGCGGATAAATTATATTTATATACAGAAATATTATCAAAAATACATTCACAAAAATATTTTAATTTACTTTATTTGTTATATAATGACAAAACCTTTACAAGAGATAATAAGGATTATAAAGACAATATATACATAGAATTATTTCAGAATTTAAATTTAAGTTCGGCAAAAAAAGATATAAATTATTATTGTGATTGTATAAAATCAATTAATGATCGTGGAGAAATAAATACTGTAATTATAGAAATATTTAATACTTGGCTTATGAATTTAACGTTATGTAATAATTTTTGTACAGCATTATTTAAGGAATTTAAATTTCCTAATAAAAAAGAAAAATGGCAGTATTCTACAGAAATAATTTTTGATCCTGAAGAAAAGGAAGCAAATGTATTTGCGGAAAATGAACTTCATGATTCTTCAAATGAAATACTTATCAAAAATAAGAATCTGTTTGATGAGCTATATAATGATATTTCTATTGATAATAAGATATTAAAATTGTCAAATAATTCAAGTATAGATGAAATATACAAATATTTCTCATTATGGATAGAAAAAGGAATAAATAAGAAATTATTGGGATTTCTACTTTATATACTTCGTGGTAATTTTCAAAAAACATCTTTAGAAAAAGCTCTTTTAAATCAACGTGACATTAGTGACATACAGAACCATCTTGATTATGGCTTACCAATCAATGGAAAATGGAATTCACTTATAAACAAAGAACAGGTCTTTACAGAAGGGAATGGATTCTCAACAAATATCTATCAAGTAGATAAAATATTAAGAATGTCATTAGGAGGCATCCCCCGTTCATTTTGCGATAAATTTGATAAAACTGTTCTTGGATCACAAACCATTGAAATACATTTAAAAAATAATCTTCAGGGAATAAATGATAATGATGTAAAATATATAATTAAATATGTATTAGCATTAAGTTATAATCAATGGGAACGGCAGGATCAAATAACATCTCCTGACTATGAAAAGTTATATGAGAAATTCTTCGATTATAAAAGACATATTGAACAAACCAAAAACAAGCTTTTAAAAGAAGTTTTTTTTAATATCAAACATCTTGCTTTATCAACAAATACATTATTTTCTGAAATATATGAAAAATATGATAATTTTAGCAGAGAATCAAATAGAGGTGGAGAAGATAGTTGTATCAAAGAAATGAAAGAATTAATTATTAATGATAAAAATGCACAAAATATTTTTCGAGAAGCTATTAAAAAACAGTTAGAAAAAAATCAATATGATGAAAGAAGTATACCATATGAATTATTTCAAAATGCTGATGATGCAATGGCTCAGCGTGTAGAACACGAAAGAGAAATAGATATATTACAATTTGTTTTTTCTATAAATGTAAAAGACAAAAAACTTGATTTTTCCTATTTTGGACGTGAAATTGATAGAACTTATGATGAAAAATCAAAAAAATATTACCAATATGATTTGGAAAGCATGTTGAGTTTGAATACTTCATTTAAACAAGGAAATGTTACCGGTAAATACGGACTTGGTTTTAAAAGTGTTTATTTTGTATGCGATGAACCTATTATCAGAAGTGGAGATATGCATTTAAAAATAGTTGCCGGATTTTATCCGGAATTTTATGAAGATAGTAAAAAATTATTACCCAATGAAACTATAATAGAATTAAAATTAAAAGAAAATAATAGCGATGCTATATTTACTAATTTTAAAAATAATGCATATTTTCAAGCAATTTTTGGGAAATATATACATACTATTAAAATTAATAATGTTGAATTCAAATGGGAACCAATACCGTACCACAAAGGTTCTTGTTATTCATTTGAGACTGGAAATATAAATAATGAAAATTATTTAAAATTAACTATTATAAATGAAAAAATAAAAACAGCGAGTTTATTGTTTAAATTTAATAAAGAGATAAATAAGGTTGAACCAATAGAAAATGATACTATATGCAAAATTTGGAATACAACTCCTCTTGTTGATGATAAGACTATTAATTTTGCGATTAATGCAATTTTTACTGTTGATATTGGACGGAAATCATTTGTTAAAGAAGAACAAAGAAATACTCTTTTGATACAAGAAATTGGAAAATTACTTGGTAATATTCTTGTTGAACTATATAATGAAAAAAATGAAATACTTATTGCTTCTATATTCGATGTAATAATTCCGGCAATAGTTAGAGGAGATAAAGTTTTAAAAGAACTGCCTGTTTACGCAGTTAAATCATTTTATAATGTAAAAAAATTGCTACCGACCGGACATAGTTCTCTTTTTAAGCATTATGATAAACTAATTTTATTTTATTGTCCAGATAAACGAGATTTTGAAATAAAAAATGAAAAAAGCTTCTTTTTAAACCTTAAATATTTTATTTCTGAATCAGGAGCAATTAATAATGCAACATTAGTTACAGATTCTGCATCAAAATGTTGGGAAAATATCTATTCATCATCTTATATTTCAATTAAAGATATTTTTATACTTCTTAAAAATCTTATAGATAATAGGTTAACACCTAAAATACTTGAAGATTTTATTAAATTGATGAATTATGTGAAAATAAAAAGTACAGATTCATCCTTATTTTGTCAAATAATGTTAAGAAACGATAATTGGAGTACAGTTATCGGTCTATTGAAATCAGGACAGAAGTTAAAAGATATGGCAAGTGATAAATACAAACCAGAATCGCTTGACTTATTACAAAAATATTTTGAAAATATAATATATCAGAATCAAAATACTGGGAATATATCTTTTCCACACAATCCGGATAAATTAATCAAAATTTATGAATGGTGGAAAGATAAAAGCAAAGAGGAAAAACAATTACGAGTCAATGATTATGAAGAATCTGTATATCCTAAATGGTTTAGAAAAGAAGAGCTAAAATCAGAACCGGATACATTAGTCTACAATAAGGCATGGTTTACCCTGTTTGCAATAGCAATTTGTCAACAATTAGGGAGATACAATGATAAACAACACAAAGGATTTCTTGAATATCTGGATCTACAAGAAAATTCATGGTTCGATACAATGCTTAAATCAAATTCCGATGTTTCAGAAAGCGGATGGATGACAATTATTAAAAAATACTATATTTCCAACAAGATAAATCAACCATGGCAAGAATGGATAAAATTATTACCACAATTTTTTATAATTCGTTATTTTTTAGAGGATTATATAACAATTATAAAGGATTTGGATAAAATGGACTCATCAGAAGAATTTGAACTTGAATCAATAACAATACCCAGGACTAATCCAAAACTAAGTGGAACAGGGATTGATCTTCCAGCAGTGAATATAACACTAAGAATAGGTCTTTCTTTTATTATTCGGGAATTATTACGTTTTGATGTTATTAAACCAAATAGAAATATAATTTGTCATGCATTTATGCCAAAAGAGAGAACCGCAAAAATTGTTATGGGAGAAAATTATGATGATAAGAAACAAAATCAAGATAAATATAAAAGTAGTGAAATATTCAAAAGTATAAATGATAAATTGAATTTGAAAGAATATACATTCGATGGTTATTATGATATACCAATGTTAATATATAAAGAAGAGGAAGAAAATGCGAGCGTTTCATAAACAATTTGGTGAAGGAAAAATTCTTAATGAAGACGAAAATACCATAGTAATAGAATTCTCCAATGGTATAGAAAGACTTAAAAAAACAGATGTAGAAATAAGAGAAACCATAGAAGACAAAATCGAAGAAAATAAAGTTGACGATACTACACGAGTTATTACAAAAACACAGGCAGCCCTTATCCGTGCCATAAATGAGACATGGGGAGTTTTTTCTGTTTCTTCCATTGATTTATTACCGCATCAATTATGGGTATGTAACAGAGTAATTAAAAACAATCCTATTCGTTATTTAATTGCTGATGATGTTGGATTGGGAAAAACAATAGAGGCAGGGTTAATTTTATGGCCTCTACTTGATTCAAATAGGGTAAAAAGATTCCTGATATTGACTCCGGCAGGATTGGTAGATCAATGGCAAAATCGAATGTATAAAATGTTTGATATTCGAATGGAAAAGTATAATACAAAAGATGATAACGATAACAGTTCGTTTTGGGAAAGGCATAGTAATGTCATAGCGTCAATATCCACCCTTGATAAAGATCATAAAGATAGAAGAAAAAGAATCTTGTCCGCTGATTCATGGGATTTAGTTATAGTCGATGAAGCTCATCATTTAAATGCTGAAGAACATGGCGGAGGAAAAACTCTTTCGTATCGATTAATAGAAGAAATGCAGGAAGCAAATAAAATTTATTCGCTTATTTTTTTTACAGGTACTCCGCACAGAGGGAAGGATTTCGGATTCTGGTCTTTAATGAAGCTTCTTGATGTCAATGAGTTTGATCCCAAGAATAATTACGAAGATCAATATAAATCTCTCTCTAAATACTTGATAAGAAATAACAAACAAAATGTTACAGATATGACAGGAAACAGACTCTTTACTGACATACATCAGAATCCAGGTATATTTCATTATAACGAAGAAGAAACGTTGTTTTATAACAAAATGACTGAATTTATTGTAAGCGGAAAAGCATATGCTAATAAAAAAGAAGGCAAAGAAAAAACTCAAGTTATTCTGGTATTAATTGCGTTGCAGAAAATTGCTTCCAGTTCTATTGCGGCAATCAGATCCGCACTGCAAACAAGAGTAAATACTCTTAATAAAGAACAGAAAGATAATGAAATTTTTGATGAGCTGGATACTGATGAAAAAGAAGAAACAGAAGAAGCTAAAGATACAAGTATTGCTTTAAAAAAATATTCCAATGAGATAGAATTTAAACTAATGGATGATGAAATTTCAAATTTAAGCCTTTTAATCGATCTTGCGGATAAGGTAAAAGAAGAAAGCAGAGTAAAAGAAATCATAAATATAATAAAGACAAAATATCCGGCAGAACCTGTTTTATTTTTTACCGAATATAAAAGAACCCAAGCTCTGGTTATTTCAGCTCTTATATCTGAGTTCGGAGAATCTTTAGTCGGTTTTATTAACGGCGATGAAAGTATAAAGAATGTAAAACTTAAAGACGGTTCTTTAAGAGATTACAAACAAAACAGAGAAACTACCGCTGAACAATTTAACAAAGGTAGAATTAAATATCTTGTTTCCACAGAAGCGTCAGGAGAAGGAGTAGATTTACAAAAAAATTGTCATATCCTTATCCACATAGACCTCCCATGGAATCCCATGAGGCTTCATCAGAGGGTTGGTCGATTAAGCCGTTATGGTCAGTCAAAAGATGTTGAGGTTATTTCAATGCGAAATCCAGATACCATAGAGTCCCATATTTGGGATTTGCTACAGGAAAAAATAAATCGTATAAAAAAAATGTTTGCTGAGGCAGTAGACGATCCAGAGGATTTAATGCAACTTGTTCTTGGAATGCAAGATAATAACTTTTACAATAATTTATATTCCGAGATAAATAAGGATAATCTTAAAAAATGGTTTGATGCCCAAACGCAAACATTTGGAGATGAGACAGCTATAAAAACTGTGGAAAAAATGATAGGTAACGCCGCCAAATTTAATCTTGCAGGCTTGAAAGATGTTCCAAAACTTGATCTTCCTGATCTAGAAATATTTTTCAAAACTACTCTGGAATTGGCTCAAAGACGAGTTAATATAACAAATGATATGCATTTTTCTTTTTTAACCCCAGAAAGCTGGCAAAATGAATATGGAATTAAACCACGATATGATAATATGGTATTTAGGCGCAAAATTAACGAAGGAGAAACAATCGGTGTTGGACATAAAATTTTTACAAAAGCACTTGATTTTGCGTTATCATTTACTGATAATGTATGCGTAATAAATTCATCATGTAGCTATTTTGTATATAGAATATATGATAAAATAACTCATAAAAGAGGAAATATTCAAAGTAGATATTTGGTTTTAAAATATAGAAATGAACAGGAATATGAATGGATAAATGAGGAAACTCTTTATAAAATTCTTGTTGAGTTAAAAAACAAGACAAAAGAAATTCATGATCTAAAGATTGATATACCATCAGATATAGATGGTAAGATTATCAGTAGATTAAAATATTTTACTTCAATATTCCAAGAACCGGGATATGAATTGTTTATTTGTATATGGGGAATGCAATAAAATAAAAAGTATAAAGGAGTTGTACATGAGAGAAGAGTTTAAAAAATGGATGACAGAAAAAGACGATAAAAAAGAAACTGTCGCTGTACAATATAGTTCGGTAATTGGTTATATTTCAAAACATTACTCTAAGCAAAATGAAAAAAATATTGATCTATATGAAATATACGATATTGACTTTGTAAATAAACTTGTAGAAAAATATGGAAAGGGTGGAGAATATGAAAAAATAGGGGATGAGAGAAGTGGAGCCGTTCGAGCTGCAATAAATGCTTATGCGAGATTTTTAAAAAACAAAATATTGGGTTATGATTCAAAAGATGAATTAAATCACGAAACAAATTCTATAATAATACAAAACAAACATCTTGAATTAAATAATAAAAAAGAATTTGAAGAATGGATGATAAAACGGTATGAAACAAGCACAGTTGCATCGTATAAATCAGCAATTAATACCATTTCACGTCAATACTCTCAACAAAATAAAGAGAGTATTGATCTATATACTAGCAATGACATTATTTTTATTAATGAACTTGTTAAGGATTATGATATAGGTGGAAAATATCAAGATATTGGAGAAAAAGGACACGGAACTGTTAGATGTGCAATAGCTGCTTATGCAAGATTTCTAGAGCAAAAAAGATTGGGTTATGATTCACAGTTAGAAAAAAAAGAACTCCTAAAAGGTAATAACCAGAAAAACGATATTAAAATAACACAACAATCTATATCAGTAGACAAGTTTGAATTTATAAATAAAGTAAATATGAACATATTGCCTATTCTTTCATTTATGATTATTTTACCTGCTTTATCAAATTATATAGGAAAAACTTTACTAAAAAGAAATGAAAATAATTGGTGGAGAAAATATGTTCTTGATAAATTACGTGAAACTAGGGATTTACCTAAAAACGGCTCAAAAGAGGAATATATAAATGAGCTAGATATATCAGCGTGTTTAAATATTATTATACAGAACTGGGATGAAATATTTAAGCATGAAATGGATATTCATAGCCGTGATTTGGCATTTTCATTATTGAGTATTCGTAATAAAGAAGCAGCACATTATACTACAAAATTATTATCAACATATAACTATGGAGATGTAGATTACGCATTAAATACAATAATCCATTTTATGCGTCCAATAGATACTAATGTTGCTAACCAAATTTCAGAACTAAAAAGAGAGTTTGAAAACAAATACGAAAATGAATAAATTCTCTATAAAACCCTTAACTTTTCCCAATTCCAGCCATTATAATAAGATAGGAGAGCAAAAATGAAAACCGTAATCGTAACCGTCCCCATGAAACCGCCTCACGAGGTGGAAGCAATGCAATACCCCATGGACGGAAATAAATCCATTGAATACGAAAAACCCGTCCGTTGTCCGATAAACGGCATACTTGCCAAAACACTGGAAAAAGGCGAACAAGTACGGGTTATATACATCCTTACAAAAGGAGAAAACAGCGAATGTGAACGGAATAAAAACACCTATATTGAGGAACTGGAAGGCATCAATAAGGAAATAGGGGCTGTTTTAAGCTATGATTCAATCGAAATCGACTTTGAGCCTACCAAGAAAACATACAACAAACTAATCACCGACCTTGCCGAAAAAATCCCCGACAATGCCGAAATTTATGTAGATACTACCTTTGGCTTCAAAGCTATACCCCTTTCCCTGTTTTGCGCCCTTCGCTTTGTCGAGGAATTTCGTGATGCTGTTGTCCAGTATATCATATACGGAAAGGTCGAATTCAACAAAGAAACCGGAAAAAAGGAAAAACCTATGCTCTATGACATTACATCGCTCTATTATCTTTTCAAATTAATGGGTTCTATGGGAGCTTCCAACGCCGAAGACGCTTTGGAAACGTTAAAAGACTTTTTTGCCATGTAAGGGGTTTCTGTGAAAGAACACAAAAGAACCGAGGAACAGCAAAAAGATTACATTTTCAACATTTTCTCCAAATGCCGCAGCGAAACCGCGCCAGGCCGCTTACAAGTGTATTATCCAACCTTATGCGGAGAAATATATCTATGGTATAGAGATTACCTCTCTGTCGATATAGACAATATGGGATTGGCTATATCAAAAGTAATTAACCGTTTTACTAAAATTGAAAAAATATTAAAAATACCGAATGATAAAGACGGTTTCTTCAAATATCTCACAACTTCAATTAAGAGAGAAAAAATTGGCTCCCATTATGAATTCGATGAAAATGCCACTGTAAATATTCCCAAAGAAAAAAAGCGAAAATTTAAGGAAGTAAAAGGTTTTATAAGGATGAAGGAAAGCCAGCTTGGAAGAAAATTAACCTCTGAAGAAACAACACAAGGTATATCTAAATGGTTTAAGAAACAGGAATACCTTGATTTATTGAATTTGATTAATATTGACAGTATTTCACACGGCGGCAATAATGGAAACAGTGAAATAGATATTATTGATACTCATTCAACTGACCCTCTTGGTGAATATATTATAAAAACTGATATGGAAACTGTCCTTGAAGCTGTAAACTATTTATTAGATGAAAGACAAGAAAGAGCCAGACCATGTATTAAGGCATTATTTACACTACATTGCATCAAAAATAATTTAAAGGAACTATATCCCATTCTTGATCAGGAGATCATAGATTCCTTCCATAAACACGATAAAAAGCCAAAACAATACGAAATTTACCTAAAATATCACCCAGAGGCCGATAAAAAAGGCGCAGAAGCTATGGCATCAACGAATATTCGTGAATTTCTCAATGATGTTAAAACCTACCTAAAAAGTAAAAAACAATAATTTTTTCCTTTAAAAACCTTAAGTTTTCCTAATTTTGAACATTATTTATAATAAAGGAGAAAAGCATGTCAGAAGAAAATTTTATTTTAGGGGCAATTGCCGGTGATATTATTGGATCACCGTATAAATACAATAATGTAAAATCATTGGATTTTGAACTATTTACCAACGAAACTTATTTTACGGATGACAGCGTGCTTACAGTTGCCACAATGTACGCGCTACTGCATCGAACTGTTTACTCCAAGGCATATCAACATTTTGTCAGGATTTATCCGCACAGGGGATACGTCGGTGTTCTTGAATCCTGGATTAACTCAGATAATCTTAAAGTATATAACAGTTGGGGTAATGGTTCGGCAATGCGTGTAAGCCCTGTCGGATGGTATTGCGATAGTATAGATGATGTATTAGCCGAAGCAAAAAAGAGCGCGAAAGTTACTCATCCCCATACCGAAGACATTATAGGCGCACAGGCTGTCGCTTCTGCCGTTTATTTGGCCCGTACAGGGAAAGTAAAAGATGAAATTAAGGAATTCATCATTGACAGGTTTGACTATGATCTTTGCCGTAAACTTGATGAAATAAGGCCTTTATATAGATCCAATGAGAGTTGCCAAGGTACAGTCCCCGAAGCGATTATAGCGTTTCTGGAAAGTACAGATTATGAAAATGCCGTCAGATTGGCGGTATCAATAGGCGGCGACAGTGACACCATTGCGGCTATGACCGGAGGAATTGCGGAAGCGTATTATAAAGAAATTCCGGAAGATATTACCGACTTTGTTAAAGTTATCCTGGGACCTGATTTAATGTATGAGGTGATAATACCGTTCTCGAAAAAATACAGAAGATTTGGGTAAGAAATACGAGGTATTAAATGTTTCAGGAGGTAAATAATGAATAGGGATAGAGCGTTAGATGAGTTGTATAAATTAGCTCGAAATTGTGCCGAGTTTAATCATAAAGGTTGCGACTGTCAGTGTGAAAAATGCGGATATAATATTTATTTGTATACTAACGAACGTGACGCGACATTGATTAAATCAAATGCGTATGCGGATTATCAGCGATATGAAGAGGCACGTCGTGTAGTAAAATCCTATAATGATGCAACTACGGCTGCACCTTTAATTATTATAGGTTTAATTGTCGGTCTTATAGCGTGGGCGTGTCATGCATGTGGAGGGTGATAGATCACACTCTAGTGATATTATTGCGTGTCCAATAATATTTCTTTGAAAACCTTAAGTATTCGTATTTTTAACCTTTATTAATATTACAAAGGAGAATAACAAATGAAAAACAAACCGTTGATAATTATCTTCGCTGTCATGGCAGGATCTTTTTTCTCATGCCAAAGATCACTAAATGTAAAAGTGATAAATTTGGCTCACAATGCGGTATTCGAAGTAGTTTTAGAGAAACCTGTCGATGATCCAATCGTTTATGAAAAAGAGATTAACTGGGATCTTGTTCCTTTTGCACGAAGAAATGACAAGTACCATTCCATTGGGACGGCCTTTGCCATCTCCAAAACAGAACTCATAACCGCATTCCATGTGCTTGAAGGCGGTAATGATAAATACTTTGTCAGAGACTCGCATGAAAATATTTACGAAGTAGATATGATTACAGGCGGTTCCAAAGAAAAGGACTATATTATTTTTACAGTAAAAGGTAAAGCTTTCGATAAATATTTCAAATTTGAAAGGAATTTCAATATTGGCGATCCTGTTTTTAGTTTAGGGAACGCTTTGGGTGAGGGTATCGTAATACGGGACGGCCTTGTCCTGGGTACAGTCCCGGAGGAAGATTCGGGCCGCTGGAATCGGCTTAAAACTTCTGCCAGCGCTAGTCCTGGAAATTCCGGCGGGCCTCTCGTGACTCCTAATGGTAAAGTAGTCTCTCTGGTAACTTCACGCGCAGATAACATTGTTTATTCAACTCCAGCGGATGTTATTCTGAGTGACGACCGTTCAGTTCTTTTGTTCAGAAGTAAAATGAAGTATTTTCATATTTTATTGGCAAATAAATTAAATAATGTCTTTGAAACACAGGTTTCTCTGCCGGATACTTATACTAATGTAAACAGGTTATTCCGCGAAGCCTATATCAAACATTATGATAATTCCATGTCCGCTCTTTTTGAAGAAGCTCCGGAATACCTCGGCGAAGAAAACAGCGAGTATCTGCTTAACGGCGGTTCCCTATGGGGGCGTTCAGGCGGTCTGCAAATAAGTTATGTTGATTCTGACGATGACAAATGGAAACTTACAAAACCGTTATATTCTCCGGACAATCTGGATGATGATGGCAAAATGTATCACAGTGACCTAAGTTTTTCAATTTCTTCAGATTTGTTTTTTGATTTATCGGATGTCGATTTATATAAGATTAATAAACCCAAGTCTGTTTCTCTGGAACAAATCTGTACGGAGCCGAAGTATATTATGGACTTTATTCTCAAAAACAAACGGACGGACAGAGAAATAGGGAATAATAAATATCGGATTCTTTCATACGGAGAGCCGATTTCTACGGGGCTTTTTCAGGATTCCCTTGGAAGAACATGGATCACCGCAAATTGGAACATAGGTTTTGATTTTACTGTATTGATTATGTATATTATGCCGATGCCGGACGGACCTGTTGTAATAACGTCAAACCCGGATAGCGGTTCGCTTCATTCATATAATTGGGACTTACAGAAGTTATGCGATCATATTTTCCCTGTTTACGGAGCCAGTTTTGGCGAATGGGATAATTTTTTTGCTCTTACTCAATATATCCCTGATTTCCTGAAAGATATGCGTTTTAAGTGGAACAGTAAGGAACAGGCTTTTTCTTTAAGTTTAGGACATATATCCATCAACGCAGATAAGCAAGTTTTTAATTGGAGCAATAACTCCGAATTATACCTGTATCCTTTATGGTATAAACAGGATAAAAAAATAGAATTTGGCATACTCAAAGTATCGCTTCTTGTAGATCCGAGAGAAAAGGAAAAGATCATCCTTCAACGGAAAAATAGGCCTGATCCAAAACTTGGTACAAATTTCATTGAAGACTGGAACGATCTGAAATTGGAAAAATTTCCATATAACGAAACCCCTGTTATCTCAAAAGAAAAAAATAACGGTTTTATGGGATCTATCATAAAAGCCAGACAGCCCGATCCGAATGTGTGTTTTTCACTATATCTTGAAATGGAAGATCCGCAAAGTGAGGGAGATATTCGCCGCAGATTTAATGCTTTCAAGAATGGGGTTTTCGTTCAGAAGTAAGGATATTACGCCAGGTAGTTTAGTTCAATCGACAGGATACATACAAATGACACTGTTGCGTGTCTATAGAAAAGGAGTGTATTATGAAGAAATATGCGTTCATTCTTGTCATTTTATATGCGGCGGCGCTGCTTACATGCAAAATTCCTCCGTCTGGTAACTTTAAGTATTTTACCTACAACGGAACTGAAACGATAATTATCACCAGATATACCGGCCCCGGTGGAATAGTAAGCATACCTGCGGCGATAAAAGGCAAGCCCGTTATCGCTATTGGAGACAATGTATTTGAAAACAAAGGCCTTACCAACATAACCATCCCCACCAGCGTTATTGAGATTGGGGATAATGCGTTTTCCTTTAACCAATTGACCAGCATTATCATCCCTGACAGTGTTACCAAGATTGGAATGCATGCATTTTCCGGTAACCAATTGACCAATATCACTATTCCCAACAGCGTTACAAAGATTGGAGACTCTACATTCTCCTTCAACCAATTGATCAGCGTTACAATCCCCGACAGTGTTACCGAGATTGGGAGGTATGCGTTTTCAAATAACCATCTGACCAGCGTTACCATTCCAGATAGCGTTACCGAGATTGGGGGGTATGCGTTTTCAAATAATTGGCTGACTAACATTACCATTCCCAACAGCGTTACAAAGATTGGGATGTGTGTGTTTTACGATAATCTGTTAACCGACATTGTCATCCCCGACAGTGTTACTGAGATTGGCTGGGAAGCGTTTTCCAAAAACCAGTTGACAAGTATTACCATTCCCAACAGTGTTATTGAGATTGGCTGGGAGGCGTTTTCAAATAACCAACTGATCAGCATTACTATCGGGGCAAATGTAATGCTTGATAAAATATATCCTCCATTCGATAACGGCTTTGAGTACGCCTACAATCATGGCGGTAAGTTTGCTGGAACCTATACCCGATTCGATACTGACAGTGCTGTCTGGATAAAGCAAGACAGAGGAAATGTCAGGACAACGGCTGTTTAGAAAAGCAAGAGGACGGACACGCCGATGATTGAAGGGGGTAGTTTAAAAAAACAATTGACAACTAGCTGAAAGAGAGTTATATTTATAATGCCACTAGGGGAGGCGGCCACGGATAATGTCCGGAGTAGCCTCCTCTGCCACATCCGGCCCCGTAAGGGTCGGGTTTACTTGTTATACATTATTATCTTCTTTCTCCTTAATTAGTTTTGCTCTTAATTCAGCTATAGGCGTGAAATCTTTTACTTTTTGGGCAATTTCCAATGACTTCATTATGTTTAAATCGGTAATTTCCATTTCAAGCGGATAGCGGGCATGAACGGCAAATGGGGACAAATAGGCACAATCCTTTGCGATGTTATTAAAAGATGAATCAAATTCTGAACACAATGCACATAATGTTTCAAGCACATGGATTTTTGGCGGAATTACGCCATTGTAGCAGAGAAACGCTTTTAAGTATTTTTCAACAGCTTGCTGACAATGAAAACAAATTATTGCGTTATGCTTACGATAAGCGTTATTTAGTATTAGAGCGCTGTCAAAATCAGCATCAGCAAAATAGAACCATTCAAGGATTGTTTCAATTTCCATAAATACGTACCCCTTGTTTTGCAATAATACTTTCAAGAGTCAAGGCTTTACTTCTTCGTTCAAATACGCTTTTTTTAGCAATCACTAAATCAAGCGGGAGTGTTAATTTTTTATATAGCGCAAAACGGATTTCTGCGTTTAGTTCACAAATATCAGTATCGTTGTCTGGTATGACAAGATAAATATCAAGATCGCTTTCAGGTTTTGGCTCGCCATAAGCCCATGAACCGAATAAAAAAATGCTCTCAATTTTAGTGTTTGAAGCAATGGTTTGAATGAGAGTGGCTAATTCTTCCTGTATATTTTCTTTCATTTTTTACCTTCCACTACTTTAATCTCATCCTCATTTAAATTATACAACTCATATACTGCCGTATCAATGGCCCTAAAAACAGCGCCGAGAGTAATGTGCGCCTCAATATTTATCAAGAGTCTCTCTGATTAATTCATTGATTGAAAAGTTCAATTCACTTCTTATTTCATTTCGCATTGATTTTGGAAGCTTGGGGTAGGGGTTTTCGGTATTTATATCGGCGTTTTGTTCTGAATGGTCTATAAAAAAATTGTATGGCTTTATCCTCAGAATAGCGGCTATTTTTTCAATCATATCTATGGAAGGGAATTTTTTCCCAACCTCTATTTCTCCGATGTAAGTGGGCGACGTATTACAATATTCTGCCAGTTTCATCTGGGATAGACCTTCTTTCTTGCGGAATTCCTTCATATTACAGATAAATACCTGCTTTAAGGTCATTTCTTATATGCTAATAGCCTTGATTTTGCCCATACAACCAGCTAATTGAGGGTTATTTATACTTGACTTTACCACTCTATTGGCACTATAATAAAGGATAAATACTTCATTTGGGGTATTATTTTTGGATTTTTGTATAGGGAGGATAAAAAATGGAAAAGAAAATAACGATTGGAATGATTTTTTTCATGCTGGTATCTATAAATATATATTCGCAAATTGTACAAACAATTAATTTCGAATTAATGATTGGGGTTAACGATTTTAGGGACATAAACGAATCTAAAGATAAATTTATTAAATCTGGTTTAGCACTTGGAAGTCTCCCTGCTTTTGAAGGATTTACAATAACCAAAAGATTACCCAACTCAGTTGTAAATGAAATAGACTTTCAACTTATTGATTATAGTCCTTTGAATAACGGTGAGATGTTTTTGTGGAGTGGAGGTTTGATTTCCAGTCACGTAAGTGGTCAAGCATATCATGTTTTGTTGCGTATTATAGATGCAAGGAATTCAAAATGGGAATATTATGCTTACATGAAATACATGTCGTTTCACCGTTAAAGGTTCCTTCATGAATGATAAACATTCTTGATTTTTATATTAGGAGATTTGCATGAAAAAAGTATTTTTTATAGTGGCATTCACACTACTTCCAGTGGAAGTCACAGTTTTTGCGGGGGAATGGGTACATATATTTTTAAGAGAAGAATGGGTATCTACATCTGAAGGTTCTTTTAAATGCAGAATGTGGTACCGTGGACGGAATAATTTTGAAATGGTGGTTTCTGAAGAACAAGAGCGTGTTTACTTCACGCCTCTGGAGAAAATAAGTAATGGACAATTGGAAGCTGCCCGAAGAATGCTGAGTCGCTATCAAAATACAACAGGTGATACATATAATATTTATATAGAATGGCAATGGATGAACGATTGGCGTACAATTAGTTTTGTAGTCGAGTTTACATCTAATACACAATATAGATACCGGGTGTTCTTGTATAACTAAAGGAAGAAGGAAAATGCTTGACTCAGAAACTATTATTAAATCAATAAGACAAACTTGTAATAAGGATTCTAATGCTTATAAAGTGACAGAGTATTACTATGATTTAATAAATGATATTTTAGATGATGGTGGAGTCGCATTGGTAAGAGGTAAGATATTGAATATAGAAAAATATCTTATTAATTGGACTAAAGATCATCCAAATAATTCTAAAATTATACAACCAGAAGAAAGTGCGATTGTACTTATTAATGATCTTAGAAATAGAGGGTTTTTAAATTAAATAGGACATGGATGGATAATTGACACTTTCCCATGTCCCAGCGAAAAAAATTAGCAATGTGAGAGGAAAAGTTATGAAAAAGATAACAAAGGACAACAAAACGCATATTATCGACTGCGAAGATAATATGTGTGGGAATTATAAATTTCGGCCTACATCAGATGAAAGGATATGTAATTTATTTAAAACTGTCCAGGAGCATGTAAGAGGTGGTTTTAGTAGAGATTCCGGTTGGCGGCGTCTCTCTGAATGTAAAAATGCAGAAATAAAAGAGAATAATGCGGAGTGACACCTTTGCGTGTCCAAAAGGAGTGTAATATGAAAAAGTTAATATTAGTTGCGTTATTAGTTATAGCTTCATCTGTGTTTGCCCAACAAAGAAAAATAGTGTGGTATACATACGATCTGCCTAATTGGACAAAAAATTCCAGGAGGACCAGTGAATGGATAGAATATAAGAATATACCGAAAGAAGCATTTAAAATATTGAGTTCAGGGCATAACGAAGTGTGGTGCTATGTGGCACAAAATACTGTAGTTATGTATCAGTTTCATGAAAATAATTATTATTCACATGTGATAAGAAGAAGTAACACAAAAGCGAATCCGTTACATGACCCTAATATGGTGACCCCGTTACGCGACACTAATACATTGAAAATATTAAAGGAGTAAACTATGAAACGTATAATGATAATGGTTGGGTTGTTAATAATAGGGACTTTTGTATTTTCACAGGAATGGCGAATCGATCCGTATCCAGAATCGATGAAATTTACCATAGAAAACGATTTTTTTAACTATAATATTGTTGATATAAACGATATTCCTCGTGATGCTATGTCTTCTTTGCAAAAGGCAAAGGAACTATATAATAATGATCGTTACTATACGTGGTTTATGAACAGCTCATACTTGTACATTTATTATTATAACAGTAAAAACTATTATCTGATAATAGCTGTTAGACAATAGTAACGCAGGATGTCAGGTAATAAAATACCTATTAACATAGGTACTAAAATTATTGGGGAGGGGATGATGAAAAAGGGTTATAAGGAATATCATGTTGTTGGTATTTTTCTATTGGTAATTTTTGCGGTGTTATTGTTTTCTTGTGAAAAGAATAATAAACCATCTGAAGAAAATAAAGGTCAACTTTTTGAATCAACTGATAATAGCGAAGTTTATGGGGATAAACAGCTTTCTGATGATTCCGCAGAATTACCTTTTCCTATACCATTCAAATTCAAAAAAGAAAGTAATATTTCGACACAAAGTTATACATTACTTTATAAATATGAAAATGAGTTGAAAAAAGAGGACTATGATCTCGTCATTGCTGATTATACCCAAGAGATACAAATTGATCCAAACAGGGCTACCCCTTACCTTTTCCGTGGTAAAACATACCACGATAAAGGAGACACATATCACGATAAAGAAGACTATGGTCACGCCATTGCTGATTATACACAAGTGATACGAATTACTCCGAACTATGCTGATGTTTACTTTTTTCGTGGAAATGCTTATAACAATATAGGAGATTATGACCTCGCCATTGTTGATTTTGATCAGGCTATACAGCTTTACCCAGGCTATGAAAATCCTTATCGGCATCGTGCGTTTGCCTACATGAAAAAAGGCAATTACACGCAGGCCCGCGCCGATGTAAACAAAGCCTTGGAGATTAACCCAAATTATCAAAGCGCTCAAGAACTTTCTGCCGAGCTTCAGCGGCTTGGGTATTAATAAAAAGAGAGCGAGGACTGAAGACAGAACCACAACTGCCTGGATGAAGAGGAATACAATGGAATACGATAAATATATTTTTCTTGATTATGAGAATATCCAAGACATCAATCTTGACATTATTGATGAAAAAGTAAAAATGGTGATAATTATTGATAAGAATGAAATCAAGATGCCTGTAGATTTACTCAAAAAGGTACAGCCTTTTGGTAATTCAATAGAATGGATTCAAATAGAAAACAATGAAAATAAAAACGCTTTGTATTTCTTTCTCGTTTATTTTCTGGTGTATTATATTTTTAAACAGGGGGTAATAAATAAAGAATTTATAATTTATTCAAAAAATAAAGATTTTGACCCTCTTATTGAATATCTACAAAATAAAAATATCAATTTGAAAAGAATTGTAAATTTAACACAAAACAATGAAAATACTAAAAATAGTTTATTAAAAAATATGTTTAAATATATCTCAGTACTATGGTGTAAATTGATATTAATCCAGAAAATTATATTTATAGGTTTATTCTTCGCGGTTATAGGTAGTTTTGTGATGCTAAATACGCTTACACATACACAAACTTTAGTACCTGTCATTAACTTTCCAATCATGGACAAAGCTGTGCTTGACAGGATTGTACAGCGGATATATCACGAAGAAGGAGTTAAAGTCACCGTTACCGGAAATGGTATAGTCCAGGTCTCCGACGAAGCTACCGCACAACACATGAGAGTAATACTCATCATGGAAAATTTAATACCTTCAGGAATTAATTCCTGGGATATATTCGATAAAGAACGTTGGACAGCTACCGATCTTGAACGTAATGTCAATTTCCGCAAGGCGCAGGTTCAGATGATCGCCGATCACATCAAGGCTATTGACGATGCCAATGTAGTAGTAGTGCCGGAAACTCGGAATTTCTTTCGTGCGGATCAAAAACCAATAACCGCCAGAGTAATTATCACTCCCAAGGCAGGAAGCGATATTCACACGAATCGAAAAAAAATTGAAGGTATTCAAAAAATTCTTAAATATGCAGTTGTAGGACTTAAAGATGAAAATATCGTCATTGTTGATCCTTATGGATTTATACTTAATAATAATGAATAGTACCCGCCCTACACCTTAACAACTACATTAATCAATACCAGCCCTCGATCCCCGTCTTTCGCAATATTCCAATATCGCTTCTCTTGTTGTCATCCAGTTCCGGCGTATTTTAACGGCTTGTAGTTTTCCGGTTCTTGCTAAAAATGATAAATATTCTATACCGTAATCGCACAGTTTTGAAGCTTCCTGCAAACTTATGTATCCATAATTATCTTTTTTGTCGTTCTTGCTTTTTAATGCGTTTAAGTAAATTAATAATGAACGTTCTATTGAACGGCCAATAAAATTCATAAAATTGCCGTATTTTTCCCTGTCCGCTTCTTTAAGCGTGCGATAATACTTTTGTCTGTCAATATTTAAAATTACTGCGGGGGGATAGCCGTTTTGAAGCAGAATTAAATTCATAAGCAATCGCGCTGTCCGTCCGTTTCCGTCAATAAAAGGGTGAATATGGACTATTTTGTAATGAGTCCATGCCGCAAGTTCGGCGACAGATAATTTTTTTTTGTTTTCATAATACCATTCAAAAAACTCATTCATCAACCTTTTAATCTTTATGGCTGACGGAGGAATATGTATTGCCCCGGTTATCATAACATTTGATGTCCTGTAATGTCCGGCTTGCGTATCATCAATATTTTTAAGTATTCTTTTATGTAATGCCAATATTGTGTCTTCGTCCAATTCTTTCTTCTTCTTTACAAAATCATATAAATATTGTATTCCCTCTTTATGATTTATCGCTTCAAAATGTTCTTTTAGAGATTTTCTGCCTATTGTTAATCCTCTGTTTATTACTAACTCGGTCTCTTTTAATGTTAAGGTATTTCCCTCAATGGCATTTGAATTATATGTCCATTCTACAATAAATTGTTCTTCCAATTTTCGCACTATTTCAGCCGAAAACGGCCTGAAAGAATCTAATTCACGTTTTTTTCCCTCAATACTTTTCAACAGGTCAGGGTTCAATATATCGGATACCATGATATATTGTATATCCGATAGAGAAAGAAAAGCAAGGGCACGGAGGAAAATCTAAAACCCAACAATCCCGTGTTCATTCAGCAAAGCTACAAACTTCTTATAATTCTTCGCCAGAACTATCAGCAGCCCTCCTTCGGCCCGCAGAGCGATATTCTTTAGTTCCGGATCTCGCAGCAGCTCTTCCGTCACTTTTCGATCCTGGGGCAGATCGTATACCAGCACATCATTGCGGCGGAAGCTAAACAGACCCACGCGGGAAACCACCTTGTCAAACAGTTCAAGCCAATGGGGAGCGGGTTCCGGATCGATCAATTTCTTGAAGCGGGCAATGCGGTCGTCTATGTGCCTTGGCGTTTCACAGCCCGCAATGAAAGAAGCCGGGCTTATGCGCCAGCGGTCTTCCCCCAATTTCACGCCTATCTTGTCAAGGTACACTGTCCGTTCCAGAGATTTACCCTGAACCGTAACCAGCAGAAGTTCTTTGTCGGCAATTGCCTGGTATTCGTTATGGGGCTTGGACGGCTTCTGTGATGACAAACCTAAACACCAGAGGCCGAATTTAGTGATACGGATTGTTTTTAAAGAATCGTAGAGGGAGACGGGAACGTGCTTCTTGGTGCCTTTTGACAGGACAAGAGGCGGGGTTTCCTGGGTTATTTCCAAAAGCCCCAGACTGGCAAAAATATAACAGTACGCCTTAAATATCGGCTTTACCAGCAAATGATGGCGCAATGTCCCGATTGGCCTGAAATCGTCATGCCCATACCCATTAGACGTATAGGTAATTCCTTCCAAACTTATGGAAGCTCCCTTCATTTTCAGCGTTCTTTCATAATCGCTGCCGCAAAAGTTAAAATCCTTTGCGGTAATCCTGATATGTTCGGCCAGTTTTTCAACGTCAAAGCGGCGGCCGTCCTGGGCAATTGCCAGAAGAATTTCCTGAAAAGCCTTACGGGATAACGGCAGTTCTTCAGAATTGTTAAGATAATAACCCGGAGTTTTCCCCAAATGATCGATACAGACGCTAACTTCAAAATAATTGCGATCCGGATAATACCATGCTTTTTTGTACATTGAATCTTCGCTGAAAAATCCGGCTACCATACTGCGAATATCATCATGGACATCCTGGGGGCGAACCGGTTTAAAATTTTTCATGCAGAGCATAAAGCGCAGGGCCAAATCCACGCTGTCCGGGCAATACGCATGCTCCATGTCAAAATCAAGGAAACCGGATGACTCCCGTAATTCCGTCGTTTGTTTTTTATTGAACCCTCTTGCCGTTCTTGACCTGTCGTGTTCTGAAATATCCGCAAATATCTGATTTACAGCGTCACATAACAAGGGATAGGAATCGGCTATTAACTGGCTGTTATCCCATCCGGGATCGGCATCTTCGGACGTACAATTGGCAATGTCCGCTTCGGGCGGCGGCTCAAACCAGGGAGACAGCGCTTTTCGTAAAAACATGGGTAAACCAAGAGTATATTGATCATTGCAGCGATCAAGCGCAAGAAAATCAAGAGCAAGTTTTTCGTTTAACTGTACCTTTATTTCCCATCTGTAACGTTCGTCTTTTATTAAAAAAGCTTCATCAAATTCTTTCTCAAGGACGGATGCCGGAACACAATCCGTAAACATCAGTCTGAAGAGTACGTTCCGGGTCAACGGCGGCAGTAAATCAAACCATTGCCGGAAATTGTTTGCGGTTGCAAAAATTAAAGTCTCCGTAATTATAAAAACAAAGTCCGCTTTCTTTACCGCAGGAACTTTCCCAATCAGGGAATGGTGTATCTTTTTAAGATACTCCACAGTATATATTTCCAGACAGGATGAAAATTCTTTTTGCCTTTTTTTCAGAGGTCCCGGATTTTCGGGAATACGAAACAGGATTTTTTCCGGTTTTATTTCTTTGTTCACGGCGCGTCTCCCACGGAAGTAAGAAGGTTGTATGTCTTCATTTTGAGTTAAGTATATCAATAAATAAAAGAAAAAAGAAGAGCCTTATCTTGCTATATCTCAGTCTGGACAAGACGCCCATGTTCCCGCTCGGTCTTGTAAAGCTCGTACACATAGCCGCCACTTTCACGGTAAAGTCCGGTCTCGGAATCGCACAGGCGATCAAAAACTTCAGAATTGTAAAAGGCCTTCATTGCTTCCGGCACGGTAAGCTCCGTATCCTGTATAAGTGCTAAAATATTTTCCGTAGTAACAAAGTCCATCATATATCTAATCTTGTCTTCAATCATAATACGCCCCTGTTGTCTGCAAATATGTCAAAGATTTTTCGGTATGAAATGAAACCTGTATACTCAAATCCCTGAAAGTTAATTCCTTTGTCAGAGCCTCATCTGACAGTATTCCTGAAAGATATACATCAATTAATGCCGTTATATCATCATTTGCGACAGGGCCAATTACAATATCGTATTTATTGTCTATATTACAGCATGGATTATGAATATCCGAAAATGAACGATTCCGGTTGTTTATCACAAATTTTGCCCATTCTTTGCATGGTTCTTCAAACTTTTTGATATTGAACTCCGAAGATGTGAGATGAGCGTCATCTAAAAAAAATTCGGTTATACACGGTTTCCCTTCTTTATATATCCGCACCGTTCTTCCGGCCATGCTTACAGCCTGCTCTCGTAAAGTAGTGGTATAAAACCCGCAACCAAAATCTTTGAATGGCTTGCATTTACCCAGATCAACTTTTTCAATCTTCATGTTTGAACCATGATACAGAATCATTCTATCGATCCTCCGTTGTTTTTGCAGACGAGCGTTAAATCATCCACCACATCATCCAGGGACAGTGTATGTTCCGCATCATAGCAATCAACAAGGAAATCAATGCCCTTATACATATAGAGATAATTGAACGCTTCTGTATTAGGGATGCCTTTCTGTCTGGCAAAAGCGCCCACACAAAGAACATAGTATTGTATGCGATTCCGGTTTATACTGTGCATAACTTCTCAGAGTCATTATCAAAGAATTGGGATAAAAAATCAACCATAATATAGGGCGCAAATTTGCATTTTATTGTTACTTTGCTTTTATACAGGGTTGTTTTTATCGTACTCTACTGCGTCTTTTAGATATTGGTCAGGATCATAATCGGCGAAGTATTCCCTGGACCACTCAGTATAGTCAAACGGCTCTTTCAGGAATCGAGTAAAAATGCCGCCTTCGCCGGGGTTAAGCGTTATATCGGCATTGGTGATTTCCATATCAAGAGCGTCTGCTTCTTCTTCGGTCATTCGCGCCATTTTACCTTCTCCGCTTAAAGGCCGATTTATTGAATTCGATAATCGGAAACATAGGGCTTCCTTATTACTGTACCCCAAACCGGAAAAGATAACAATGGTAAAAGCCCCCAATGTATGCTACAATCTGTCCATGATAGATTTAACCATTGACAAATCAACACTTGAAAAAAATATCCAAAAGGCAAAGGGGATCATCTCTATGCGTACCAATGAAGGGTACGGCGGTATCGGAAATACAAATTTTCAGATATAGACCTCAGTACCCAGTTGACAAATTAATAAATACTCATTAATATCAAAATATATTCCAAGAAGTTAAGAGCAAAAACTCTTGGCTTATGCGAAATAACTTTTGATTGGAAATCGACAAGAAAGGGTTGACTTATGAAAAAAGCGAAATGGACGAAAGATGGTTTCACACAAGTAAGTCTGGTGTGCGGTGTTTTTTTTATATTTTTTTTATATTTTTTTATGACATTTACTTATGGCACGCCGCTGAAAGAGTATATTTCAAGACGTATTAATAATGTAAAAGAAGTAAAAGAAAAGGAAGAATCAAACAGAAATGAAGTGAAGTATCCGGACATGATTACAGCAGCCGCAGGCATTTCCGCTAATGCGGTATTCTATTTTTTGGGTTTTTGTATATATTGCATCAGAGAGAACGGATTCACATATTATACAAGATATACAAGAGAAAGAAATGAGCGATGCTCCAAAAAAAATATTTTCCCAAACGGAATAATTCTGCCCGGGTTAATACAGCAGATACTGTTTTATGTTTTCCGCAAGGGATCTGTAGTTGAAGAATGTTGCGACAATGTAAAGACCAAATACGATAAAATCAGAACTACGCTGGAAAGAACGGATCTTACTAAAAAACAGCGGCAATTTTTTTCCAAAGTATTAAAAAAAGAAGATCGCGTTTTTTATGATTGGATACAAAGAAGCAAAAATCCGGTAAAAGATTTGAGGGTACTTGCCCAAAAAATCGATGATAAAAAGCCGGAATGTCAAATTTATGAGTTTTTTTGCAAAAGTCAACTTTATCAGGGTCTGGATACCGGATCATTACTGCTTACGCTAATCTGCGTAATATCATTCCTGATCAATATAATTTTAAGATTTTTGTTTTCTTATGATTTGCCGTATATCCAGCCATTGCTCATGGGAATAATACCGTTTATTCTTCACTTGTTTTCAAAACGTCTTTCAACGCAAAAAGCCAACATGTACATGGAGAAGATCGACGATATACTCACGGAATATCCCCGGCTGTTAAGCGCGTGAACCATGTCGGAGAAATGCTGTATGTCTGACATTTATTCTAAAGAAGAATCGGGAAATCTGAGTTATCAAATAAGAACCGGCATTATACTTATGCTGTTTTCTGCAATGTTGATATTTTTCACATACCCCGCATTTAACGAGGCGTTTCTCAGTAATCTTTTGGGGGTATTATTAAAGAAAAAACTATATATATATGACAATAAATATGAAATCTTGCTACTTCTTTTAATTTTTTTTATAGGCTGTTTTATACCTGAAATTGAATATAAGGGATTTACTTTTTATTCCAGCCTTTATAAAAGGAAAAAAACGGGAATAAAACATATAGATAATAATATAAAGCTGCCAGGCTTAATGCAGAGAATGTTATTTTATATATTTCGTAACGGAACTTTTATTGAAGAATGTTATGACACTCATAAAGCAAAGTATGAACAGATAAAAGGTATCTTAAACAGAGAGGATTTAACAAAAAAACAACGGAAATATTATAACAGGATATTAAAAAAAGAAAACCGTGTTTTTTATGATTGGATACAGGAGAGTGAAAATCCAATAAGAGATTTAATAAAATACGGTCAGGAAACTAATGATCTGAATTTAGCTAGAAGCCGGATGTTTCATACTCTGGATATAACTTTTTTATTAATGACGGCAATATGTTTTTTACTGGTGATAGTAAATATATTTTTAAAATTTTATTTTTCTTATGATGTATCCTATATTTCACCGATTGTTATCGGCGTAATGACTTTATTTTTTCATTTTTTATCCAGGTCAATTGCCAAAACCTGGGCCGCGTGGTATTTTAGAGACATTGATTACGAAATTTCCGAGGCAAAAAATGATAGATTTAACCATTGACAAATCAACACTTGAGAAAAATATTCAGAAGGCAAAGGAAAAAGGGATAATTGTCCCGACGTTCAGCCAGATGAGGGAGCCTGCGGTTGTTCCGGCATCCATAAAGGAAAGGCTGAAAAAAACCGGCCTGTGGGATGTGGATCCGGTCAATCTGTTTCGGATCACGTGGAAAAACGAGGCAAAAGAATCGGGCGGGCTGTTCGGCACTCCGAATTATATCGAACTGCCGTCAAAACTGACCGGGGTGGAGGCAAAGATAATTTGCCTGGTGGGAAAATATTTTCCGACCGGCTGCCACAAGGTGGGCGCTTCGTTCGGCTGCCTTGCGCCCCGGCTGGTGACAGGGCAGTTTGACGCGACCGCGCAAAAAGCCGTCTGGCCGTCCACGGGCAACTACTGCCGGGGCGGGGCGTTCAATTCAAAACTCCTGGCTGTGGACTCCGTGGCTATTCTTCCGAAGGGGATGAGCAGAGAACGCTTTGACTGGCTGAAAACTATTGCTACAGAGATCATCGCAACGCCGGGAACAGAGTCCAATGTTAAGGAAATTTTCGACAAGGTAAACGAGCTTAAGGCGACTCGAAAAGACGTGATGATCTTTAACCAGTTTGACGAATTGGGCAATTACCTTTGGCATTACAGCGTAACAGGCCCGGCGATTGCCGAAGCGTTTGAGAATCTCAATGACAAGGGGTTACATTTTTCAGGAGCGTGTTTTACCTCTGGCTCCGCCGGAACCCTTGCTTCCGGCGATTTCCTCAAACAGCGTTATGTGAAAAGCAGGCTTGCCGTGGGCGAGGCTTTGCAGTGCCCTACCATTTTGAACAACGGCTTCGGCTCTCACCGTATTGAGGGCATAGGCGACAAGCACATACCCTGGGTGCATAATGTTAAAAATACCGACATGGCAATCGCCATTGACGACAGCGACTGCATGGCGTTACTGCGGCTGTTCAACGAGGAAGCGGGGAAAGCGTACCTTGTTTCCGAGGCGGGTTTAAGCGGGGATCAGGTTGAAAGGCTGGCTTTAATGGGCATTTCCGGCATTGCCAATATGCTGTGCTGTATCAAGTTTGTAAAATACTACGAGTTAGGCGCAAGCGACGTGGTCGCTACTGTGCTGACCGATTCGGTGGATATGTACCTCTCGCGCCTTGAAGAACTGCGGCAAACGGAAGGCCCTTACACAAGGGAAAAAGCGGCGGCGGCGTTTTCCGCCAGCCTGCACGGCGAAGGAATTGACAACATGCTTGAGCTTACACAGCAGGAACGCAGGCGGGTGCATAATCTAAAGTACTATACATGGGTTGAGCAACAGGGCAAGACCTCCGAGGAGCTTAACGACCAGTGGTACTATCAGGAGAAAAATTTCGTTGCCGTGCAGAAGCAAGCTGATGAAATTGACGCGCTGATCAACGAATTTAACGCACGGACAGGTTTGCTAAAGGCCTAATCTTATGAGAAATGTAAAGGCGGCGGTTTGCGTCAAATGCGGCGCGGAATTTGAAGCTGGAAAAGACACTTACACCTGTACCAAATGCGGCGGCGTTCTGGAGATTGTGCTTGATTATGATTACATAAAAACCCAAATCAGCCGGGAAAAGTTCGCGGGAAAAAAAGAGCTTTCCATGTGGCGCTATCTGGAATTCCTTCCCATTGAGGAAGGCGCAAGGCTTGGCCCTTTGCGGGTGGGCTGGTCGCCCCTGTACAAAGCCGATGCGTTAGGCGAAACTCTCGGCCTTAAAAACCTTTATATCAAGGACGACGGTCTCAATCCTACTTCGAGCCTCAAGGACAGGGCATCGGCAATCGCGGCGGCGCGGGCGTTTCATTCGGGCAAGGACACGGTTGCCTGTTCCTCAACGGGGAATGCCGCATCGTCACTGGCAGGAGCCGCCGCTTCTCTGGGGCTTAAGTCGGTGATCTTTGTGCCTGAACGCGCCCCCCAGGGCAAGCTGACGCAACTTTTGATATTCGGCGCGACTGTTGTCAGCGTAAAAGGCGATTACGAAGCGACTTTCCGGCTTTCCGCACAGGCTATTGAGAAGTACGGCTGGTACAACCGGAACGCGGCAATCAACCCCTATTTATCCGAAGGGAAAAAAACAGTGTCCATGGAAATCGCCGAACAACTGGGAACAACGGTCGACGGATTTACTGCCCCGGATTTTGTCGCGGTTTCCGTGGGCGACGGCTGTACTATTGCCGGAGTCTGGAAAGGCTTCAAAGACCTGTACGCGGTCGGGCTTATTGACAGGCTGCCCCGGCTGATCAGCGTACAGGCCGAAGGCTGCTGCCCCATTAACCGCGCAATCGAAAAAAATACCGCCATTGAAAAAATGGAAGAAAACACCCTTGCGGACAGTATCGCCGTGGGAGTTCCGCGCAACGGGGACAAGGCTCTGGCGGCAATCCGGGAATCAAACGGCATAACCGTTACTGTCAGCGATGATGAGATACTCGCGGCAATGCAGTTTTTGGGAAAAAGTGCCGGGGTTTTCGGTGAGCCTGCCGGTGTTGCCGGGACTGCGGGTCTGGCAAAAGCGGCAAGACGAGGCCTTATTCCCCAGGACGCGCTTGTGGTGTCGATAGTTACAGGTAACGGCCTTAAAGATGTGGCTTCGGCGCAGAAGGCCGCAGGAATCGGCGGCGGCGCAAATCCTGAAAACGCAAACTTAATCCGCATTGAGCCGGATATGGATTTGTTTACTAAAGAATTTTCAAGAATTAATTAAATAAGACCTCATTTTACACAGCGGCAGCGATCTGTTCCTGTATCATTTCGTCAACAAGCTCCGATCTGTTAACCAGTTTATAAATTCACAATCAATATTCTTTTTTATTCCATGTTTTATAATCAAATTTGTTAAAATTTTTATCCTCATTTCCTTTTTTCATTATATAATATTCCGCTTCATAATTCTCATCCATAGTATTAAGTCCATAATAATAATTTTTGTCTTCACCATATAACCACCATTCACCGGAACCATCATTCTCTTTGGTAACTTTAAAAATAAACATATTACTTTCTTTAGGAATAAAATAACCCCGCCCGGTTAATAAATTCCATAAATTATCAAATAAATTTGTTGAAAAGCCTAATATACAGAACAATAAAAAAACGATTATTAATACTTTTGTACTAAATATAAACTTTTTCATATTTCCACTTTATTCAATATTGTTTCTTTTGTCAAGTTTTATTTATATTTGATCGCGCCGTACTGTGAATAAATCCATATTTTCTAATTTTTTTTGAAGTTCTTTTTGTTCATTTGCCGCTTCTGTTCGAGTACCTGTAACAACTATAATTTCTTTAACATCAAATTCTAACAATTGAAACATTTGTTTTAAATATTCAAAATATACTTGAAACTTACATGGATCAGGATTGCCTTGAGTAAATACAAGTATCAATTTTACTTTATTCTTTTTCTCTTTATAATATGGAGAAAAACGTGGAGAAATTTGTGCAAATAATCTGTCAATAAATGTTTTCGCTTGTGCTGTCATCTGTCCCATATAAACTGGTGTTCCTAAAATAAGTACTTCAGTAGATTCTAATTCCCGATAAAGTTTCTGCATATCATCATTTATAACACAGCCATGCCCCCCATCTTTATGACAACCCAAACAACCTTGACATGGTTTTATATTTAGATCTGAGAAATTCCATGACTGTATTTCAATACCTTTTTCATGTACATTTTCGAGAATTTTATTAATTACCCATGCTGTATTTCCATTTTTTCTTGGACTTGCATTAAATCCTATAACTTTCATAATGTATTACTCCTGTAATAATATATATACCATGTTTCAACTTATTTTGCTGTTTGCTTCTGCGCCGATGCCTAAACAGCCTCGTTATGTGTAGTTGGGGCATCTCAGTTATTTTCAATAAAAATATTTATGTCTTTCTTAATTGTTTCCCATAAAGTATTAATTCCATTTGTTAAATCTTCCATTCTTTCCCACTCAAGTTGAAATCCATAAGAATGCCTAACAAAATGTCTAAATTTCAAATATTCCTCTAATTTTGTTTGCAAGTCAATTGAAAAAATATTTTTTCTTCTTTCATCGCTCACGAATGCTTTTTCCAATATTTCCATATGCCATTTATTGCTATTAGGCAATTGTCCGTCATAAAATTTTAATATTAATGTCAGAATATTTTCAATCCCGTTATAAAACGAATGTAACGTCATTGCACCAGCAGACATTTCAATAAAATCAGGCGTTTTTATTTTGTACAAATCTAGTAATGGCTTACTGTCATTGAGCAACTTATCTATTTGAGAAATTTCAAATAATAATTTTGTTTTTAATGCGCTATCCAAGTTCTATTATCTCCCCTAATGAATCAAGAAGGGCATAAAAATCTTTGCGTAAATCAAAATCCACAAGATCGACCTTGCTGGACAATTCCTTATCCAAATATGCGTTTACCCTAAAAAATTTTTTTGGGGGCAGACCTGTTATGCCTATATCTATATCAGAATTTTGATGTATTTTGCCTGTAACCATTGACCCGAACAGGAAAACAGCCTTGCACCCTTCATTTTTAAGCAATTTTGTGGCTTTTTTAATGTCTTCCTGGTACTTTTCAGGTATTTTATTTAATTCCATTGCTACATTCTTATAGAAACTCATTATTTGGTCAATATGCCATTTCTTCACAGTATCTAGCTACCGTCTAAATAATGGGATGGAAAATGTCTAACCTCCCTTTTTATCTTGCTTTTTCTTTTATCAGGCTGTAAAGTCTAATTATGCCGGACTTAACAGAGGAAGAGTATGACGCTCTTGATGAATATTGGACGAAGAACACACCTAAGGTTGGCCCCAACGGGACGGGCTTTGTAAGCCGCCGGGAGGCCCGGCTTTTTGGAATTGATGACCTTTCCGCAGACTACCTTTTAACCAAAGCTATCGCCGATCATAAAACTCCGGCAGAAATTATCAACGAAATGGTACGAGAGAGGCTTGCTGCCGCTGTATAAAGGAACACCATTTATTTCATATAATATTTTTTAACCATTTCTATTTCTTCTTCAGAGAAATATTTTTTGGGTATTATTATTCCAGTTTTATAAACACCTATTAAAAAAATATAATCTTTATTTTCATGATATTCATGTACCCATTGCGGTGTAATTTTGTATTCCGAATATTGGCTGTAATCTGTTATTGAATCTTCAGTTATTTTAATTTTTACATTCTCAGATGTATTATTACTATAATATCTTTTAAAATAATTTCTGTTATGACGCTTATAAAATATATTCATTAATAAATAATAAACAACAATACAAACACAAATAATTGTTCCAATCATTTTTACAATATGGCTATAAGTAATAAGTGATGAATATATTATATAAAATAAAGGAAAATATATCATTAACCATCCTAAAATACGACGCAAAGGATGTTTTTTTGCAGTATTATTTAACTGATATTGTTGAAAATTCAATTGATCTTCAAATGTTAATGTATATTCCTTTTCTATAACCATATTATTTTCCTTAATGTATTATTATAACATATAAGAAATATATGTCAATATAAATTCACAATCAATATTTTTTTTATACCATGTTTTATAATCAAATTTGTTAAAATTTTTATCTTCATTTCCTTTTTTCATTATATAATATTCCGCTTCATAATTCTCATCCATAGTATTAAGTCCATAATAATAATTTTTGTCTTCAATATCGCCGTTAAACTGTTTGAGACGGCGGTATCTAGCACGGCGGCAAGTTCCGCGTCTTTTTATGATGACGATAGTTCCGTGAATGTTGAACATATAAGCCACGCAACTGCTTAGTTGTTCCGAAGGGGGCGTACTTTTACCGCTTTGTTAAGTGCCGTTTTTTTGCTTCAAATATTTTTCTATTTTTTCTTCTCCAATAACATTTTTTACATTTTTTTCACAATAAATTAAGTATTTTTCAAGAGATTCTTTATCAATATCTTTTTTTGATAATACTTGGATTTCACCTTCATCATATGATAAAATAATTTCCTCTGATAATTTACTGGGACGAATATATACATAAAATCTTAGTTCATCGCCTGATTGAGATGTCAGTATTTGGTGTCTTGGACAAAAATATATCCCTAATATATCCCATCCTATGCCATGAAGATATTTTTCAAAATATTCATAATGAAAAAAATCAATTTGACCACCACTCATAATATCACTGCCGTGTATAGGCAAAGTTAAGAAACCAGAATTTTTATTATTTCTATAATTTTCAGATGATTCTATTAAAGAATCAAGATGATATTCTTTAGACAATATATAAATATTCATCCATCTTTCTTTTTCATCTTCTGTTAATTTTTGATTGTAACTAAATGTTTTAAATTCAAGATTGTTTAAATATTTATCAGTTTCATCAGTTGATTTTATAGACAACCCATGAAAGTATCTTTGTAAAGGAGGTAAATCCATTTTTGGAAATTTAGCATCTTGGGGAATTTCTAATCCCATTTCCTTAAATCTTTCAATCAAGTCTTTTTCAATAAAATCATCGTCATCATCTTCGTCTTGTGGTATTTCATAAAATTCTTGATTTTCTATTCCGATATTTTTCAACTCTTCAATTAAGGCTTTTAAGTAAATTTCTGAAGAACACTGAGCTTCTAATACACCAAAAATATTTTCTTCATCGGTATTCTCTGGAATTTTTATACCAATTGCTTCCATAGTTGAAATAAATATTTTTAACTCTGTTTTTTTATGTTCCTTGTATTCTGGACTTTCTACGTATTTCTGCGCGACTTCCTCCATGGCTTTATATTTTGGACTTTCTGGCCAACCTGCATTTCTCAAATCACTTTCTAATGAAGAATAATCCATACATTTCTCCTATAACAATATCTATCCACTTTTCATCAATATTTTTCATAATTGTTATCCTCATTCTATGAATTTTAATTCAATACAACCTCCCTATTAAAAAATAAGGAGGTCGTTAAAATCAGGGTTTCTTTTTTGGAGAAGGAAGTGGCGTTGGTTGAACTACAGCCCTATCCTTTCCAGATTCATGCCCCTCTTTTGTACTTGGCCCACCTGCACCCTTTGGATCAATCACAGGTTTGTGATCATCCTTGTTCCAATGTTTTCCCATAATATAGCCTCCGTAAGTATTATTTTTGTACAATTACCAAAAAATGTCAATATGCAATTCCGATCACATATCCTCCTGTTTTATGATTTGGCTTAAATTCACCCTCTAAATTGTACCTATGTCTCTGTACAAACCTGTGAACGATGTCTCTGACACATTCAGAAAAATTGCACATAACGTGATTTAGGTAACCAAAATGGTCGTCTAATACTCGAAATTCATGCTGTATACGACACTGTACCCCTTTGGGGAATTATGTCATGACAATAAAATACTTCTTTATATAGCATATTTATTTTTTAGCATATTTATTTTTCAAAATATACCTGATGTATTTTTTGTCAAATGCCAACCTTTTTGATGAGGGCATGGGTAAACTTTTAATTTTATTTTTTGCTCCTCAAAAATAATTTCTGCCCTACGGGATGCCGCATCTTCAGTTTCATAGAGTTCTTTATGTTTTCCATTTGAATCAGTACAATGAATACACTCCTTACTTGGTGTTTGGCGTTTCTTGGGTGATAAATGCCAATACCCACATTCAGAACATTCATAAGGAGATAAATCATGTCTATGTTGGGACAGAACATAGGCTGCTCCCTCCTCTGCATCATATTCTGTATAGTAAGTCGAAAGAGGCTCTCCATCTTTTTTAAAACAAGTTGCGCTTTTAAATGGTCTTGCTGACATTTGTTTCTCCTATTAATCTGTATAATTTGCACTTAATACTCGGAATTCATACTGTACACCTTTTTGGGGATAATGTTAAGACATTTCCTTTTCGGCTATATATTTTTCCAGCCTCATAAGAACCTCTTTTAAAGCCTCGTCCTTAATCGCGCCGTACTGTATATCCTGGGGTTCTGCGACAGCCCCGAAAGCATAGCTCTCCTCGCTCTCTTCTCTTTGCTCTTTGCTCTTTGCTCTTTGCTCTTTGGTTGTTCCCGGTTTGCACAAAACAATTGATATGCCGGAAATGCCCATGTCGGGAAAACGATAGCGAAAATCATGCATCAGTTTGCTTTCCTTGGTCTGGAGAATCTGCTTCCAGCCGGGGTGATCCACTTCTATCCATACCAGGCCTTTTTCTACGCTTTTTATCCAGGAATGACTGGCGGCAACAGCTATGCCGTTTTTTACCATAAGGTCTTCCCAGCAGTCAAAAAAAGAGGAGTAGCCCCTGGACTTTTCCATAAAATTTTTGTCAAAAATAGTTGAAAATACATCCCCGACACGCTTCATTTCTGTTCCGCCTCAATACGACCCTGTTTGACATAGTATACCAAAGTATCCCCGGTACGGTAATGCTGAAAAGGCTCCTCGGGCAAAAAAGTGTAAAACGCCTGATCATAGTCCGGCAATGCGGCAAGAAAACGGCGGCGTTTTTCGCCGTCCATTTCCAGTAACACGTCATCCAGCAATAAAATGGGGTTTCTGCCGGTTGTCTCGCGGTAACGGCGCGCCTGGGCTACCCGCAGTAGCAGGGCCAAAAGCCGCCGCTGCCCTGTCGAGGCGTTTCCGGCAAATTCCCTGCCGTTAAGGGTAAAAATATAGCGGTCCCGATGGGGGCCGGAAAGCGAAACACCTGTCGCCAGATCGCCGGATCGCCTTTTCCGTAACAACGCAATGGCTTCGTCAAAACTGCAAGCCTTCCACGAGGGAATATACTGTACAGCCATGCCTGTAATGCCGGAAACCTGTGCAAAAAGCTGTGCAAAAACTGTGGAAAAAAGCCTTGCCGCCGTTTCCCGCTTTTCCATCAGCCTGAACCCGTATAAAGCCGCCTGCTCGTCCAAAATGTCAAGCAGAGTTTCCGGACTGTTGTTAAAACCCTGCTTATAGTCCCTTAACACGCTGTTGCGCGATTTTAAAACCTTGCGGTAGCCGCGAAGATCATCAAGATACACAGGATCGTACAGGCTAAGAACCTGATCAAAAAACCAGCGGCAACGTTCAGGACTGCCGGATACAAATTCCATATCCTCATGACAGAACACCACACAGGGAACTATAGAAAGAAGTTCTTTGCGGTCCTCGGTTTTTTTGCCGTCAATAAGAACACTTTTTTTTCCCCTGTCTAATTTAACAAGAACTTCACCGCAGACGCTTTTCTCCGAAGGCACGTTTGCTGTCGTTATCGAAGCGGAAAAATCTTTTTTCTCGTTTTGGGCAATATCACTATCACGCGACCCGCGAAAGGAAGAAGCGTAAGAGCAAAAATAAAGGGCTTCCAAAAAATTTGTCTTGCCCTGACCGTTCTCCCCGACAAGAAAAATATTTTTCGCCGCAGTTTCAATAACGGCATCCGACAAATTTCTGAATGCCGCTGTCCTCAATGATGAAATTATCAAGATTGCATGGGCATAACTATGTGGAAATAATCCGTCTTCGGGACAGGGACTATAGTTATTGCTTTGCTTGGCCCTGTAAAATTTATGCAAATCTCTTCGCAGTTCATCGCCTTAAAAGGTTCTTCAAGGTACTGATAGTTAAGGGCAAACGACACCTGTTCTCCGTCGTATTTGCAGGGAATTTCTTCCCTTCCTTCGCCAATTTCCCCTTCTTCCGAATAAATTTCCATTATTCCGGGCTTAAGGTCTATATATACCCTGTGCGATTTTTGTTCTACAACCTGCGACACGCGGCGAAGAGCATCCAGCATTTCCATCCTTTCAACATGAAGGGAATTTGTGTGTTCTTCCGGTATAACTTTTCTGTAGTTCGGAAACTGCCCTTCAAGCAATACCGAGGCAAGGTTATAAAACCCGAAACGGATAAAAATCATTTTATCCATTACGGAGATTCCTATAAGCCCTTCGTCTCCCGCCCTTTTTGTAATCATATTCAAGATTTTAGGAGGAATAATTACCCCGTTAAAATCTTCAACATTATCAACATCTTTATCAATATAGGCAAGCCTCCGTCCGTCAGTCGCTACCATTATCAGCTTGCCTTCTTTCTTTTCAAGGAAAACACCGTTCATAAAAAACCGCGTCTCGTCATCCGATACCGCAAAAACGGTCTGGCTTATCATTTCCCTTAAACTCTTCGCCGGTATTTCAAAATAATCCTTGTTTGATACCGGAAATTCAGGGTATTTCTCGGAAGACATACTCTTTAACTGGAAATTTGATTTTTTAACTGCGGTCTTTATTTTTACCTTGTTGTCATTATACTCAAATTCCATCTCTCCGTCCGGAAAAGAACTTATAATTCCCAGAAATTTATCCCCAAATACGGTCGCAGGCCCCGGTTCCAGAACTGTCACGGGCAATTTAGTTTCAAAATGCACCCTCATATCTGTAGATCTTATCGTCAGCGTGTCATTTTCCGCTTCAAGATATATATTTGACAGAATGGATATTACGTTTTTAGACGCAATTATCTCCTGTGCCATAGAGATTTCCTTAAGCAGTATGTTTCGCTCGCAGACAAACTTCATATTCTTCTCCTCTTATTATTATTTTATGTATATATATAGTAGAAGTAATAAGCAGCCAGAAATGTGTAAAACACCGCTAAATCCTTACTACATATATAGTTACGTTTTTATAAAGCTATGGAAAATTATGGCCTTTTTCCACAGTTTCCGCAAGTACCTGAAATATACACAGATTATTCTGTTTTTTCAACAGTTTTTACTGCTTTACGCTCAATTCTTTTATAGTGCGTTTAAGGGTTTCAATAGTGGAATCAAGGGAAGGGTCGGTGATGAACAATCCCTGGATTTTATCAATGGAGTGGATAACCGTAGTGTGATCCCTCCCTCCAAAAGCTTCTCCTATTTCTGTAGTTGAAAAATCGGTCATTTCACGGCAAATGTACATAGCCAATTGGCGCGGATATACTATTTTTTGGGTTCTTTTTTTGCCTTTCAGGTCATTTACGCTTATAGAATATGTGTCAGCCACAGCTTTTTGGATTATTTCTATGGACAGATTAGGAGCCGACGCGAGAACGTCCCGCAGCTTTTTCTGGGCTATTTCCAGGGTTAAGGGCTGTTTCATTAATTCCATATATGCAATTAAGGTTTTTAAAGCGCTTATTAAATCCCTGACATTCGATGATATATTCTTGCTTATCAAGTCTATAATTTCATCGGGAATGGTAACACCGCAGTTTTCCGCAGTGGCTTTAAGGATGGCGCAACGGACTTCGTAGCGGGGGGGCTGTAAATCAACTTTAAGGCTCTGTTCAAAGCGGGAAATAAGCCTTTCGGAAAACTTTTTAAGTTCTGACGGAGGGCGGTCGCAGGTAAAAACAAGCTGTTTTTTGGCGTTAAGCAGGGTATTGAAGGTATGAAAAAGTTCTTCCTGTACGCCGGGTTTATCCTGAAAAAACTGAATATCGTCAATAAGCAATACATCTGTATAGCGGAATTTGTTTTTGAAGGAGTTCATTTTATTCTGGGCTATGCCTTCCAGATATTCGTTAAGGAATTCCTCTGATGTTATGCAAATAACCTTGTTGTCGGAATTTTCGTGTACATAATTGCCTATGGCCTGCATAAGGTGGGTTTTGCCAAGCCCTACCCCTCCGTAGATAAGGAACGGGTTATAGGCTGTCCCCGGGTTTCTGCTGATGGCAAAAGCGGCATTATGGGCGAAATTGTTGTTTTCCCCGACAATATACTTTTCAAATGTATAGTCATCCCTCATCTGGGGGTGCTGTTTTTTCTTCGGCTTTTCCTGGACAGGGGGCGCGGGCTGGCTGCCGGGGCTGTTATGGGCATCTTTTACCGCCGGTTTTTGCTTATTCAAGACAGGGGTATTTTCCGCTTTACTGTCCGGGACAACCTCAAATTCCAGGCTTATATCCTTGCCTGTAAGGGACTTTAATTTTTCCTGTATACTGTTTTGGTAGCGTGTTTTTACCTTATCTTTATGGAAAGTGGAAGAAAACCCTATAGTGAGCTTATTTTCCCCGGAGTGTAATAAATGAATATCGGTAAACCATCCGCTGAACTCGTCCTCCCCCAGTTCGGAGCGCAGTTGGTCTAAAGTTTCGTTCCAGAATTTTTCATAGTCCATTTCTATCATACTATAACCTTAATTATAACCTTAATTATCTGGATAAACTCTCAAAATATCAACATTTTATCCACAACCACTAATTTACAGTATAAAAAACCTGAAAAACAAAGAATTACAAATATCCCCTATTTACCTTAATGCCTGAATAGTAAAAAAAGCTAATTCCTTATCCTGTAAGGAATTAGCGAAACAAAAACAACGAATTACCAGCTTTTTCGGGTATTCTCGTCAAGGTTTGCGCCGTACCTGGGGTTTTACATAAGTTATCCACAAGTAATACACAGTTTGCCTGTCAGAAATAAACCGTTACCGCTAGTATTATAGCAGGGACGCAAAAAAAAAAGCAAGCACTTGAGCAATGTTCGAGTTGACACAAATCCGTTATTTTACTATTCTTTATACCATGGGGCTGTAGCTCAGTTGGCTAGAGCGCTTGAATGGCATTCAAGAGGTCAGGGGTTCAATTCCCCTTAGCTCCAATTAGTAATTTTTATACACTTCCCAGCTCGTCCGTATCAAAGTTTCCATATCTGAATATTTAGCTTCCCAGCCGAGGAGTTCGCGGGCAAGGGCGGATGACGCGGTCAGCTTTGCCGGATCGCCGACGCGCCTGCCGACGATCTTCGCGGGGATGGGCTTGCCGGTAACCCGCCGCGCGGTTTCCAGAACTTCAGTTACAGAATATCCCGCTTCACTGCCAAGGTTTACGATCAGGCTTTTACCGTTTTTGCTGATGTAATCCAGCGCGGCGGCGTGGCCTATGGCAAGGTCGCTGACATGGATATAATCCCGAATACAGGTCCCGTCCGGCGTGTCGTAGTCGTTGCCGAAAATCTGAAGCTCCGACCTCATGCCGCAGGCTGTTTCCATAATCACCGGCAGAAGATTCCCGGGATTCTGTTCCAGCCCCTTTATTGCCCCTTTCACATCATAGCCCGCCGCGTTAAAGTAGCGCAGACAGGCATAGCGTATGCCTTTGAGCTTTTCGTACCAGCCCAGAAAACGCTCGATTTCCAGTTTTGTAAAGCCGTAATAGTTCTCGGGCTTTGTGGGGTGCTTTTCGTCAACGGGAAGGTACTCTGGCTCGCCGTAAACCGCCGCGCTGGAAGAAAACACAATGTTTTTGATTCCCGTTTCCGAAGCCGCGTTTATTATGTTAAGCGTCCCGATGATGTTGTTGCGTGAGTATTTTTCCGGCGCAAGCATTGATTCCCCGGCGGCCTTTGAAGCGGCAAGGTGTATAAGCGCGTCATAGCCCTGCTTCATCGCAGTGGTGAGGCCGGGGTAGTCGTGGATGTCTCCGTGGACGAATGTAAAACCGCCTATAGCGGTGAGGGGAACCAGGTTTTCCCTCAGGCCGCTGGAAAGGTTGTCGTACACCGTGACCCGGTGTCCCTTTTCAAGAAATTCCTTTGCTACGTGGCTGCCGATATAACCGGCCCCGCCGATGATCAAAATGTTCATGGGGAGAGTATACTAAATTCAAATAATAAATAACAGGTAATAAATAAAAAAGTAAGAGCTTGCTTTTACCAAGCTCCGCTTGATCGGCGCACACGACAAACGCATGAACATACGGTTTTGGAAGAGAATTAACCACGAACCACACGAACGACACGAACCCTAACTTAGATATTGCCGGAAAACCTTCATGTTCCATCTTTTTTCATGGAATTTGAAGGTTAAAAATGGTTTTCTAACAGTAAGTTCGTGTTGGTTCGTGTGGTTCGTGGTAAAAATTCATTCATGCGTTTGTCCTGGATCGGCGCAAGCGGCACGGCATACAGACGGGATTTTTGACATTGAGTACAAACGGGAACAATGCTATAGTTATGGGTAAGGAATATAAGATGAGCGTAATAACAACGGAAATAACCATAAAAAACATGATGGATGTCGGCGATGCCATGCGGGGACTCATAGAAGAAGACAAAATCAGGCAGATGACCATTAAAGCCATAGTTGACACAGGAGCGTGGACAATGGTCATCAATGAGGAAACCCGCGCAAAGCTCGGTCTCTTGAACAGAGGCTACGGCGCGGCAACCCTCGCGGACGGAAAGGAAGAAGTCCCGATGGCAGGCCCCGTGGAAGTCTGGTGGAAAAACCGCCGCTTTACCGGAGACGCCCTCGTACTCACCAACGCCAAAGACATACTGCTCGGCGCGATCCC